>Ga0181574_10000147_pt1 | contig 62414 bp, 56 predicted proteins | sample 101ome_24_FD_145600 | JGI IMG/M metagenome (GOLD analysis project Ga0181574, IMG submission 145600) | Coastal salt marsh microbial communities from the Groves Creek Marsh, Skidaway Island, Georgia - 101410AT metaG (spades assembly) | ecosystem: Environmental > Aquatic > Marine > Intertidal zone... | reverse complement strand
AGCCATATAACTTAACTACCACACGTTATGACAATGGTCAAGTTTGGACACTTTGTTGGTTTATTTGGACAGGTACGGGAAAATATACTGGAACAGAAGCTCAAATTTTAGTTCATTATGGTTTTCGATGGAAGGATGATAAGATTGTAGCAGCCTATCACTTTTTTGATCCTACTCACATTAATAATGAAATCGCCGCTGCATCTGAAAATTAAGTATGATAACCCTCCCAAGCGGAGGGTTTTTCTTTTACACCAATGGACACAATCCAAATCCCTTCTAATTAATTGATATCATTGCCTTAAGATAAGATTACTGTAAAGTGGTTTTAGGGGGGAGTTGTTTGGAGGAAGTGTGGATACGTGATGGGGATTAATCAGCACCTCTTCTTTTATTATTTTAGAGGTATGGTTAAGGATAAATATTTCTTCCTGTTTTTATTTATCAGTTTCAAACTTTTAGGACAAGATTACTTACCTAAATCTGAGGGTGAAATAATAAGGCATAAATACTACACTCTTTCCTATAATGAAGATCATGAACAAGCTAACTGGGTCCATTACAAATTAGACCCAAACTTTCTTAAAGGCACTACTCCACGTATTAATTCATTTAGACCAGACCCTTATGTATCAACAAAATCAGCCGAATTGAGTGATTATAAAGGTTCTGGATATGATAGAGGGCATCTTGCTCCAGCTGGTGATATGAAGTATAGCAGAGAGTCCATGATAGAATCATTTTACATGTCTAACATGTCACCACAAGACCCAAGCTTTAATAGAGGAGTATGGAGAAGACTCGAAGAAACCATAAGAGAATGGGGGAAAAGCTTTCAAATATTTATTTCAACAGCAGGTGTATTGAGTTATGATAACTTGGGCTCAATAGGGGGAAATAAAGTAACTATTCCCTCTATGTATTACAAAGTAATTTACTCACCCGAGAAAAAAAGCATGTTAGGTTTTCTCTTGTCAAACAGAGGATCATCGTCTGAATTAAAGTCCTTTGTGGTTAGTGTAGACTCTATTGAGTCAATAACTGGTATTGACTTTTTTCATGAGCTCCCAGATGAGATTGAAAATGAGTTAGAATCTAAGGTAAATTTAGAAGATTTGGAATGGTAAATTTTCACTCAAAAACGTCTAAAAATGCTAAAAAATGAGTCAAAATTGATCAAAAATGGCTAAAAATGATAGGATTTTATTGATTTCACTTTAGCTCAGATTGGATTTTTGACCAAATAGGAAAAGTACCATTGTAAAAAGGTTTAATATTATCAGCAAACCACATAACTACATCTTCAAAATGATCAGAATCTCCCCATTTTCCTCTCAAGTTAGCCTTTTCATCTTCTGTAGGCTCAATTTTGAGTCGTGAAGCTTTTTTCCCTTCAAGTTTTTGCCAAATAATTCTATCCTTTATGCCTTTAGGTATTTCATCCTTCAAAGAATATAACTTATTGAAGAACTTTTTTTCTTCATCATTATTGATGTAAAGCTCTATTCTCAGGTTATGTCTACCTATACAGCAAGCAAAATAACCTGAACCATTCCAGAAGCCCATATGGAAAAGTGGCTTAGCTTTGACATTATCGAGATATTTTTGATTTCTACTGCTCAATTCTTCTTTTAGACTGCTCCAAAGGGAAACCAATTGAGATTTTGTTTCTTCAACTTTTTTACTTTTCCCCTTTTTTTCTTTTTCCTTTTCTTTTGCATCAATCATATACTCTGCCGTTTCAGGTAATGGAATAATTTGTTCAATTTGAAGGAAAAGCTCTTCTCCCAAGCTATATGGGGTAGCCTTAAAGCATCTTATTTGTATATCATGATCAAGTAGCCAAAGAACGGTTGAAGTAACTTCCTTTCTATAATTATTTGCGATGAAGAAAATCTTTTGGTCATTACTATTTAAAAGCAGGTCTTCATCAGTTTCTCTTTCTAAAAATTCTAAAATGTTCTCCTTAGCATCCCCTCCGCCATTAGAATCTAAATATTCTTGATAGATTTTAATTATTTGTTCATTTGTCAGAGTGGAGCAATATGAAGTATATTTCAATCCTTGCCAAACAACATCAGTTCCTGTATCGTCAAGTTTATTTTCGATAATTATTAAGCCACCCTCTTGGGGAAGTCCCAAATATTTACTCTGGAGAACTTTTAAAATCAAACAAGATTTAGACAGTTATGGAAAGGTTCTAGAAGCAGTTACTAAAATAGGTGAAGCTTTAAAAAAAATGAATGCACCAAACCCAAGAAGAGTATATGAAAGTGTATTTAGAAGTGAAAATAGGGACGATATTACGTTAGTTTACCCATTTAAGACATTTACTAGATTTAATGGATCTAATGGACTTCCTCCGGGTTTTCAAGTTGAATATGATAAAATGCATGGTCCTGGAGCATTTAGAAAAGAGGTAGGAGATGTACTTTCAAAATATACGAATGGATGGCATGACGAAGTATTAATTCTTGTAGAATAGAATAAAGTCATTCTATAAATCCTCCTTCGGGAGGATTTTTTAAAAAAAATTATCGATTTCAGAGCGCTCCCTTATTTCTGATCTTATAACATTAATTTGTATTCTTCTTCACTGCTAATTGAGCCCTCGAATAAATTTAAAACGGGCAATTAATTCTGCCAATTTTTGAGGTTCTTGCTGTGCTAAATTATTTTGCTGTGAAGGATCTTTTTCAAGATTATACAATTGGTAATCCGATTCATTTCCTAATTCGATATTTACATTTGGGCCCACTTTGGGACCTTTATAAGGAGGTATGAGCACCCAATTTTCACTTTTTAGGGCGGTTCTGGTTGTGGCTTCAATTACCAACTCCTTTCTCCCCATCCCTTTATTTTGAAAGAAAACTTCAGTCAAATCTTCTCCATCCCGAGAGCGTTGTTTGGAGCCAACCAATTTCGCAATCGAATTGAACAAATCTATTTGTGAGACCAGCTGATCTGAAATATGAGGCTGAATCTTGCCTTTCCAATAGGTTATAAAAGGAATACGCGTGCCGGCTTCAAAAAGACTGTATTTTCCTCCTCTTAAATTTCCCCAAGGAGTATGAGTCCCCAATTTTTCGACTGCATCATCATAATAACCATCATTTAAAACAGGGCCATTGTCACTCGATAAGATGATTATTGTATTGGTTAATAAATTTTTTGCCTCTAGATAAGCATACAATTGTCCGATACACCAATCGGCCTCCAGGATGACGTCACCTCTAGGGCCCATTCCTGAAGTTCCTTTAAAACGCGGATGGGGGATTCTAGGCACATGAGGTTGCTGTAAGGTATACATTAGAAAAAAAGGCCCTGATTGATTTTGATCAATATAATTTTGGGCTTGGTTTAAAAAAGTATCCGCCATCTCAATATCACTCCACTTGGCACTTTCTCCCCCTTTCATATAGCCAATTCGAGATACACCGTTGACAATAGAACCATTGTGTCCGTGGTGCCATTTCATTGATAATAATTCGGGGTTGTCTTTTCCTGTAGGCTGCCCTTCAAAATTTTTTTCAAAACTGACCTCAATAGGATCAGCTGGATCATGATTAACAATAGAACCATTTTCGATATAAACAGTTGGGACACGGTCTTGCGTATCGGGCATGATAAAGCTATAATCAAATCCCACTTCATTTGGGCCTGGGCGTAATTCATTATTGTAGTCTATTTTTGAATTTCCAAGACCCAAATGCCACTTCCCTACAATACCAGTATGATAACCTTTTTCTTTCAACATTTTAGGCAAAGTCAACTCTGTAGTATCGATAATTAAATTGGCCCCTGTTAAAATTTTTGCTCGCTTATTCCTCCAAGGGTAGATCCCTGTAAGTAGGGCATATCTGCTTGGACTACAGGTGGCAGAGCTGGAGTAGCCCCGGGTAAAGCGTGTCCCCCCTGAGGCAAGTCTGTCAATATTAGGCGTTTTTAATTGTCCCAGACCATAAGCACTGACATCTCCATATCCTAAATCATCAGCATAGATAATTATGATATTTGGGGGGGGCTGCTCATTTTTTGATTGGCAAGAAAATAAAATTAAGACCACTAAAGAAAGAAAACAGCGACGCATAAGAGCATATTAAAACTTCATCACTTAAAGATAAGTGATTCTGTGCAATTCTATATCTATAAAGACACGCCATAAAAAAAAGCCCCTAGCAAAGGCGCTAGGGACCTATGTGAACAATAAACCAATTCGAATAATTGATATTACTAAATTAAACTCTTGTTTTTTGCCTTTTGTAACCTAGGTTACATAGCTTGATTAGAACGGCATAAAATCACCAACTAGGGTTTAAAAAACTCTTCCTCTGTGATTCGAAAGTAATTCCCTTCTTTAGAAGCGTCAAAGTAAAAGTTAAAGGTGTGTTTTTCCCCGTAGTTGATTGCGGTACGATCTAAGTCTTCATAAAAAAAAGCTTTAGATTTAAATTGAACATAGAAACGGGTAATGGGTAAATCTTCAAAAACATACTCTTCATTATTTCTAATATAAACATGTCTGAGGTATTTTTTATTTTGATCTCTAATAGACACAATAATATCGTGATCTACTTCATTAATCAATAAAAGTGACGCATTAGAAACTTCATTAAAGACCTCAGGAGGAAATCTGTCTTTGAATGTTTTATCTCCTGTTTGTCCTCTTTGTGCAGAAGTAATAGGAGCAGCAATAAGGAATAGAATAAGTAAGATTTTTTTCATGAGAGTACTGTATTATTTAAGAATTGAAAGCTATATAAAGTTAAATAATTCAGAGGAATGTATAAGCTTTTCTTGAAAAAATAATCAATAGCAGTGCGGCCACAATAAATATCAAGAAAGCCAAATTAAGGCTAAAAAGATGGGCAATATAACCCACAAAAGGAGGGGCCAAAAGAACCCCGACAGTGGCATAAGTGCCTACAACAGAAATAGCGACTCCAGGCGCATACTTTTTAGAATAGCCGGCTAAATTAAAGGACATGGGAAAAATTGACACTACGCCCAGACCGCTAATAAAAAAACCGACCAGTGCTGGATAAAATGTAGGGATGAGAATTAAAATAGAGATTCCCACTATTACAGTACTTGCACTGACCAAAAAAAGTCTTTTCATTCCTATTTTTTGTATCAATAGATCTGTGAAAAAGCGAGAAATGGTCATCGCTATCATAAAAAACAAATAGCTGAGTGTAAATAGCTCGGCCTGCACTACCTCTTTAAAATAAACACTACTCCAGTCATAAATACCGCCCTCACAGACAGCGGCACAAAAAACGACAAGACCTGTATAAAAAATAAATTTATCTGGCTTGCCCAAAATCAGCTTATTCCCCGCTGCTTCTAGATCATTAGTCAGTAAATAAGGTGCAGCGAATAGGCAACAAAGTAGTCCTAAACTCACAACACTTAATAAGTGAAGTGACATAGGTACCTCATAATAAATCATGAGTGTAGCAAATAAGATTCCACAAAGACCCCCAAAGCTCCAAATCCCATGAAAACTTCCATTAATAGTCTTACCATAACGCTTTTGTAGCTGTATCGCTTGCGTATTGATGGATATATTAATCGCTCGTAAGCCAAAAGCAAAAAAGTAAACTGTCACTGACAAAAAGGCTAAATTCGGAGCAAAACCAATCCCCAATAATCCGATAAAAAAAATAAAAAAACCCGAAAGCAGTAGATAACGACTTTCGTATTTGGCAATAAACCAGGCCGATAGTTGCAGTACTATCAGAGAACAAACGGGTAGAATAAATAAAAAGCTCCCTGACTCGGCTTCATTCATTTCAAAAGTAGTTTTAATAGTAGGAATTCGAGCAGCCCAAGAAGAAAAGGAAAAACCCGACAAAAAAACAACAGGCTTAGCGCAAATTTGATTTTGTTTTTTACTTTTCAAAGTAGCAAAATAAGCTACAAAGATGTTTCAATTTTTGAAATTAAAAATTGTCTGTGATAAATTGTGAAAAAAAATTAACTTTAGCTGAATTAAATAATTATAAAATGAAAAAAAAGCAACGCGATACTCGAAGAAACTTTATTAAAAAAGGGCTAGCAGCCTCTTCCATAATGATTGTGCCGAGGCATGTACTGGGTGGTCCAGGTTATATGGCTCCCAGTGATCAGCTCAATTTAGCTGCTGTTGGCGCAGGTGGAAAAGGAGCAAGTGATATTAATAATGCTTCTGTAAAGGGAAGAGAACGTGTTGCGGCACTCTGTGATGTGGATTTTTCTGGAAGTGCTTCTAAAACTGCTAAACAGTTTCCAAAAGCCAAGCAGTATGCAGACTATAGAGTCATGCTTGATAAGGAAAAAGATATTGATGCGGTCACTATTTCAACTCCAGACCATGTTCATGGACCTGCGGCTGCATATGCGATGGAACGCGGAATTCATGTCTATGTTCAAAAGCCAATGACGCACAATATCCGCGAAGCAAGAATACTTACGCAGATGGCGAGAGATAAAAAAGTAGTAACCCAGATGGGAAACCAAGGGGGCTCAAACCCACTACTCAATATGGTTCAAAATTGGATTGACACTGATGCAATAGGTGCGGTTTCAGAAGTTAAAATTTGGACCAATAGACCCGTTTGGCCTCAGGGGGTTGCTATGCCTGCTCCCGATCCAAGCTCCAAGCCGGATGCGCTAAACTGGGACTTATGGTTAGGACCCGCAGAAGAAAAACCCTATACGCCTAATATGCATCCTTTCAGCTGGCGTGGCTGGTGGGACTATGGTACAGGAGCACTCGGTGATGTAGGATGCCATTTGATAGACATTCCATTTAGAACATTGGGCTTAAAATACCCTACTGCTGCTGAATGCAGTGTAGGAAGTGTATTTTCAAAAATGTGGACCCCCGATTATATCCCTGATGGCTGTCCACCGTCCTCACTTATTACAATTAATTTTGAGGCTACAGAAAAGACAAAAAAACCGATTCAAATGACTTGGAGTGATGGTGGTATTCGCCCACCCCACCCTGAAATCATTCCAGCTAATAGTGATATTGGAGGAACAGACAGTGCGAATGGCGTACTAATTATCGGAGAAAAAGGGATTATCTCTACGAATATTAATGACAGTTCACCTTTAATGCCAAAACTTTATCTCTATGATGGGACTACTGATTTTGGACCTGAAGTAGAGAAAATGATAGAGCCCGAGTACGGACATCAACGCAAATGGGTTGACGCTTGTAAAGCTGGATTTAATAGTAAAGAGCACCTTGCACTGACTTCTTCATTTGATTATGCAGGACCTATGACTGAGACTGTTTTAATGGGAAATCTCGCGATCAGAAGTTTTATGTTGAGAAAAGAAAATGCAAGGGGTCGTATGGATTTTTATGCAAGAAAGAAACTTCTTTGGGATGGAGAAAATATGAAAATTACCAACCTAGAGGAAGCCAATCAGTTTGTAACGAGAACCTATAGAGAAGGGTTTAAAGTGTAAACAAAAAAGTTGCCATAAGTCTTAGGGGCAAAATAAAATAAATTCAAAAAAGGACTAGAACCACTGGATTTAGATTACTTTTGCCCACAGAAGACTATTTATGATCACTTTCAATTCCCTAGGACTCAACCCGTCTTTATTAAAAGCCGTTGAGGAACTAGGTTTCGAAGCACCTACTTCGGTACAAGAAAAAGTAATTCCAACCTTACTTAATGACCAAACTGACATTGTAGCCCTAGCCCAGACGGGAACGGGTAAAACAGCTGCATTTGGTCTTCCTATGCTTCAACTTTTAAATGCTGAGGCTTCAAAGACGCAAGGTCTGATCCTTTCTCCCACACGAGAACTTTGCTTGCAACTCACTCATGAACTTGAGCAATATAGCAGAGAGTTAAAAAAAATCAATATTGTAGCGGTGTATGGGGGTGCCAATATCAATGAGCAATCCAAAAAAATAAAACGCGGCGCGCACATTATTGTTGCCACTCCTGGCAGACTTAAAGATATGATTAGGAGAAAATTAGTCGATATCAGTGCAATTCGTTTTTGTGTTCTGGATGAAGCTGATGAAATGCTCAATATGGGTTTTTATGAAGATATCAAATCTATTTTAACCCACACGCCAGATACAAAAAACGCTTGGCTTTTTTCTGCTACTATGCCTCCTGAGGTTCATACTATTGCAAAAAAATTTATGCGCAATCCTATAGAAATAACAGTCGGCACAAAAAATGCGGGTACAAAAAATGTAGCACATCAGTTTTTTCAAGTTGGCGGGCGGGCGCGTTATGAAGCCTTAAGAGCTGTAGTGGGTATGAATCCTTCTATTTTTGGCTGTGTTTTCTGTCGAACGAAAATCGAAACCCAAAAGGTTGCAGATAAATTAATACAAGATGGCTATCGCGCCGCTGCTATTCATGGTGATTTAAGTCAAAATCAGCGTGATACAGTAATGAATTCTTTCCGAAAAAAGAGAATTCAACTACTCGTTGCTACAGATGTTGCGGCTAGAGGAATTGATGTTGAAGACATTACTCATGTGATCAATTACCAACTTCCCGACGAGACAGAAACCTATACCCACCGTAGTGGCCGCACAGGAAGAGCTGGAAAACAAGGAACTTCAATTATTTTTGTGACTAAATCTGATCGGAGAAAGATTAAATTAATTGAAAATAAACTCCAAATCAAAATCAAAGAATGTGAGCTTCCATCCCCTCAGCATATTTTCAAAAATAGAATAGACCATTGGGTAGCGCAATTAAAAAATACACCCATAAAAAGTGATTTATTGCCCTATATAGAAGAAGTTGAACAGAACTTTGCAGACCTAGATAAGAAGACACTAATAGAATTAATGCTCTCCCATGCATTTCAAGCAGTAGAGGCAAATCCAAAAAGAGAGACCCTCCAAAAAGGGGAAAAGTCAGAGGCTTCGAGTGATAAAAAAATACTCCCCGCTCAAGACAAAGATCGCTTTTTTATTAATCTAGGTGCTCGAGATCATTATGAATGGACTACGCTCAAAGATTTTATTCGCTCTTTCTTAGAATTAGGAAAAGAAGATATTTTTCAAGTAGAAGTGATGAAGAATTTTTCATTTTTTTCTACCCATAAAAAATACAGAGACTTGGTTCTAAATGCTTTCGACGATCTCCTTCTCGACAATCGAAAAATAAGTGTTGAATTGACTAAAAAAGGAAAGACTTTTTCTCCTAAAAAGAATAAAAAGAAAAAGTCTAAATCCGCCAATAAAAAAAGAGCTTGGTAATAGGTTAAAGTCTTCGCATCCAAATATTGCGATAGCTTACCAAATCACCATGATCCTGAAGTAGTAAGGTGCGTTGCTTTACTCTATCAGCTCCATAATCCGGCATGAGATCACGTCCTTTTTTGGGTTTGCCTATATATTCTGTGGTACCTAAAATTTCTACTGCATTTTGAATGAGTACGCCATTGTGAAAAACAATAAAACTTCCAGGTTTGATTTCCACTCCCTTTTCATTATACAGGGGTTCATTAAATACTATATCATATACTTGCCACTCTCCTGTAGGACGCATGGCATTCACTAAAGGCATATATTGTTTATAGACAGCACCCGCCTGACCGTTAGAATAGGTTCGATTTTGATAACTGTCTAAAACTTGTATTTCATAGCGCCTTTGAAAAATAATACCACTATTTCCTCTTCCTTGTCCTTCCCCTTTAATTATAGTAGGTGATTTCCATTCGATATGCAATTGTATAGATCCGTGTTCTTCTCGGGTTTCTATGCCTCCCGATCGGGGCTTTACTGTCATGCTTTTATCAGGGTTTAAGGTCCATTGTACTTCCCCTTGATTGCGCTCGCTTCTCCATTTTGAAAAGTCAGTTCCGTCAAAAAGGACAATAGCATCACTTGGAGGAGCTGTATAAAGGCCCGGTTGTATGACTTTGGGTTCCGGTTCCCAAACTTCAGTTTCTTCCGGTTTCATTGAATTTTGCGCGCTCAAAACTTGGCCGATAAGCAATATGCTGAGTAATTTTTTCATGTTTAGTATTTTGGCAATGAATATCCGTTGTGGTAGGTATTCGTTAAATATTCTTTATTAATGACTTCATCTGTAAATCTATTTTTCGTAACATCCCAATATAATTTTTCTCCTGAGCGGTATGAAATATTACCCATTTGTGCTACAGTCGCAACATGAGCACCCTCTTGTATGGAACAATTTACTTTGGAGGGATCATTAGCACGTATGGCTGCTACAAAGTTTTGCGCATGCTTTTGGAGGCCATTATCCGAAGGTTTAACGAGTGGTTTCGCTACTTTATTTTCACTTTGTCTTTCTTCAATAACTTCCCATCCCCCGCGATTTAATATCAGTGTACCATGATTTCCAATAAATGCAATTCCATGATCTCTGCCATAGGAACCATTATCTATCCCCATGGCTGAATCCCAAACTAAATTAAATTGATCAAACTCGTAAAGTGTGGTCAGTGTGTCTGGTGTTTCTTCAGCGAGATCAGGATAAGCGAATTTTCCTCCCAACCCTACAATAGTTTTTGGTAAAGAGGCTTTCATTCCCAATAAGGCATAATCTAGAAGATGAACGCCCCAATCGGTCATCAGACCTCCGGCATAATCCCAAAACCACCGAAAATGAAAGTGAAATCGACTCGAGTTAAAAGGCTTTAAGGGCGCTGGCCCTAACCAACGCTGATAGTCTACCCCTTTAGGAGGGGCGCTATCTGGCACAATGGGGTCGGGTCGCATCCATCCTTGATAACACCAAGCTTTTACTGTGCGAATGGGTCCCAATACGCCCGTAGCAAGATAATTTACAGCATCTTGAAAATGCTGCTGACTCCTCTGCCATTGGCCTACTTGGACCACAGTACCATAGTGCTCTTGAGCAGCCACCATAGCTTGGCACTCCCCTACAGAATTTCCTATTGGTTTTTCTACATACACGTGTTTTCCAGCTTGACAGGCGTGAATCATCATGAGGGCATGCCAGTGGTCGGGTGAACCAATCACTACTGCATCAATCTCTTTCTCCTCTAATAATTTTCTATAATCTGTAAAAGTTTTGACTCGAACCCCTTGGGCTTTCATTTCTGCCTCACGTTTTTCTAAAACATTTTGATCAACATCACAAATTGCGGCTAATTTAACGCCGGGTATATTTAAAAGCGCTTTGGTGTCTGACCAACCCATTCCATTAATCCCTATTGCGCCGATAACAAGGGTATCATTGGCCCCTATTTTCTGAGATGCTTTGCGGAAAGAAGTTAAACTTGGCAGTAGGAGACCTGCGCCAGTTAGCAATGTCGATTGTTGGATGAATTTTTTTCGGTCCATGAATTTCAATTTGATTTATCTCGCATTAAATTAATAAATAATTACGTGCGATAGAGTAAAGCCTTAAAATTGATCGCTGTTGATTTCGCGTGTTTTTTTTATATTGGGCCAAATTTGGATTAAAATGGAGTCGGTAATTGCATATTTTGAAACAATCCCTTCTTTGCACAGAAGTATTTTATTAGTGGGTGGTTTGGGTCTTTTTTGGATTTTAGAAGGCTCTTTTTCTTTGGTAGATTTTAATTATAAAAAATGGCGTCATGCCCTACCAAATCTTTTTTTTACTGCCACTACGGTAGTCATAAATTTCCTATTAGCCTTCCTGCTTTTACAAACTTCAGACTGGACCCTCCAAACTGAATTTGGTCTACTCTACTGGCTTCCTGAAATGCCTTTATGGCTAGAAGTATTGATGGGTATCGCCTTACTAGACTTGATAGGAGCTTATCTTCCCCATTGGACGGAACACCGCATCAAGCCCCTTTGGATGATTCACCTGGTACACCACAGTGACCACCATGTAGACACTACTACAGCTAATAGACACCATCCTTTAGAGAGCTTTGTTCGCTTTGCCTTTACTTTATTCGGTGTCTTTATTATCGGTCCACATATAGGAATTGTAATGTTATATCAGTCCCTATCCCTAATTGCTACTCAGTTTAATCACGCCAATATCAAGCTGCCGAAAAAGCTTGATCTATACCTCAGCTATTTATTGGTATCCCCAGATATGCACAAAACACATCACCACTATCGACTTCCCTATACAGATGCGAATTTTGGTAATATTTTTTCTATCTGGGACCGATTATTCGGCACCTACTTACCTTTTGATAGAGAAAAACTAGTATATGGGGTGGATGTTTTTTATGATGAAGTAGCTAATGGGAAAATAGATATTCTCTTAAAACAACCTTTTCAGCCTTATTCTAAGCCTACACTAACCCCCAAAACAGAGCGCTAAGCCAAGACAGATTCTAAAGCCTCCAAGGGGTGCGCATGCTGCGCTCCGGTTTCCATATTTTTGACCACAAATTGATTTTGAGTCAGCTCTGAAGTACCAATTAAGACCACTTGAGGTATCTTTTTATTATTCGCATAGGCCAATTGCTTTTTTAATTTGGCCTCAGTAGGGTAAAACTCACAGGATATGCCTTTTTTTCTGAGTCTATAAAGACATTCATAGGCAATACGATTAGAGGCTTCACCGAAATTGGCAATTAAAACTTTTGCATTGTTGCTAAGGGTTTCTGGAAAACACCCCAATGTCTCCATTACCAAATAGATTCGTTCAAAACCAAAGGAGATCCCAATGCCACTCATCTCTTTTAAGCCAAAAGTTCCTGTTAGGTCATCATAGCGACCACCGCCACCCAATGAACCCATTTTGACTTTTTCTGGAGCGCTGACTTCAATAATCATACCTGTATAATAATGCAGGCCTCTGGCTAGACTTAAATCAAAATTAAGTGTTGTAGTTTCTAGAGGGGTAAATTCGAGTTGTGATAAAATGAATTTCAACTCATTTACACCTTCAAGCCCTTCCGGCTGATCTTTTAACTGGGTTTCAAGTGCCTCAAGCTGCTTTTCGGCAGGACCAGAAAGTGCTAATAAATTTTCTAATAAGTCAAGTGCTTTTGCACCAAACCCATTTGAAGCCAATTCATCTAGTACTCCTTTTTTGCCAATTTTATCTAGTTTATCGAGTGCAATTGTAAACTGACTCAATTCTGATTCCGCATCCAGCAAGGCAGCAACTCCTGCTAAAATCTTTCTGTGATTAATCTTTAGTGTAATTCCCTCTAATTTAAGTTCAGAAAATACATGATCATAAAGACTAATCATCTCAATTTCTTGCCAGAGCGAACGGGCGCCAACACTATCCGCATCACACTGATAAAACTCTTGAAAACGTCCATGTTGAGGTCTGTCTGCACGCCAAACGGGTTGAATTTGATATCTTCTAAATGGAAAAGTCAAATCGCTCTGGTGCTGGGCTACATAGCGTGCAAAAGGCACTGTGAGGTCATACCTTAATGCTTTTTCAGAAATTGAGCGGATAAAAGCAGAATCAGCTCCTTCTTCTAGGGCTGCTGTATTGGCTTTTTTGATCTTGTCCCCTGAATTGAGTATTTTAAATACCAGACGGTCGCCCTCTTCGCCGTAAACCCCTGTTAAGGTTTCTAAACGTTCAAAAGAGGGGGTTTCTATGGGCTGAAAGCCAAATAGTTCAAAATTCCGCTTTAAAATCTCCTTGAGGTAATCTCTTCGGGCGACTTCCAATACAGAAAAATCTCGTGTCCCTTTGGGTAGTATGGGTTTTATTGGCATAGTCCAGTTTGTTCTACAAATATCTTTTATTTTGATGAATTGGAAAAATAACTTTCTAAAGCTTTAAAATATGCTCCTTCCGTTTTGACCGCCCCTTTTTTCAAATATTCGTAAATAAAATCTAAAGCATCTGTATCATAGGCTTTACTGCCTTCTAAAATATGCAGGGGGTCAGCCGCTAAGTTTTGAAATACCTTGTGAACATCAGTAGGTACGGTAAAGTCTATAGTGGTATCTGTTGTTTTTAGAATATAAGTATAGGCTTTCTCTGGAGTTATTTTAAATAGAAAAAGCTGGTTTGTAGCACTGTATTCTAGAAACTCACAATCCCGAATATATCGATCCCAAACAAGGTCACTAAACAAGTCAAGGAATTGGTCGACGCGTTCAGGCTCCTTTTTTTTTATTTCCTGCCATTTTTTTTTATCGAGTCCTTGTGTAGAAAGAAATACAGCAAATTCATAATGCAATTCGCTGAGTTGTTCGTGCGTTAGCCGGTGGTATTTCACTTGATAAATCTCTAAAAAAAAGTCCGCTAATTAGCGGACTTTATAAAATTTAGGCCTTTGGGTCCGGCACAATTTCAAAAGGAAATTCGAAACTTACTTCTCGATGTAATCGGATTGTTGCAGTATACTGTCCCAGTCTTTTGATTGTTCTACCAGGTAAAGTAATATGCTTTTTATCTAGAGGACTTGAAAGGTCGCTAATTTTAGTAGCGAGGTCAGCATTGGATACCGATCCAAATAATTTATCTCCAGTACCTACTTTAGAAGGTATTTTAATTTTTAAAGCCTTTATTTCCTCTGCTCTTTTCTCTGCTGCCTCAATAATAGATTTTTCTTTAAAGGCACGTTGTCTTAAATTTTCTTCTAATACTTTTTTAGCAGAAACAGTGGCCAAAATAGCTTTTCCTTGTGGTATTAAGAAATTACGTCCGTAACCATTTTTAACACTCACAATTTCATCTTTGAATCCGAGATTTTGTACGTCTTCTTTTAATATTAATTCCATAGTGAATGTTTTTATTTTAGCATATCCGCTACATAGGGCATTAAAGCCAAATGACGCGCTCTTTTTATAGCTACTGAAACTTTTCTTTGGTATTTCAAAGAAGTCCCAGTTAGTCTTCGAGGTAAAATCTTACCTTGTTCATTAACAAATTTCAATAAGAAATCAGCGTCTTTATAATCAACATATTTGATTCCTGTCCGCTTAAATCGACAATATTTCTTTTGAGAAGTGGTATCGATATTTAAAGGGGTAAGATATCTAATTTCACCCTCTTTTTTACTCGTATTTTGTTCTTCTATTTTTGACATAACCTATGCTTTTACTTTATTTCTTTTTCTTCTTTTCTCTGCCCAAGCCATTGCGTGCTTGTCAAGTTTTACCGTTAAATAACGCATTACACGCTCGTCGCGTCTCATGGTTACTTCTAGGGTATCTATCACCTCATTAGGTGCAGCAAATTCAAAAAGATGATAAAAGCCACTCTTCTTATTTTCAATTGGATAAGCAAGCTTTTTAAGCCCCCAGTTTTCTTGGCTGGTAATTGTGCCTTTCTGGGCCTTAATTAGGTCAACAAATTTTTGAACTGCTTCCTCCACCTGGGTCTCAGATAGAACGGGATTCAAAATGAAAACAGTTTCGTAATTATTCATAATCTTAATTTTGGTCTGCAAAAATAAGCTATCTCATACAGTATACCAAATAATAATGAAGTGTTTGATCTGTTTTTTTATTATTTTTGAGAGACTAAATCTTTAATTAATGAAACTTACCTATATCATTGTAGATCCCAATGCAATTCAGCGACTTCATCTCATTCAAATTTTTAAAAAAGTAGAGGCGCTTTCTAAAAAAGCTGAATTCTCAAATGCAGTGGATGCGTTAAATTTTTTGAAATACAACAGCATTGACCTTATTTTTCTTGCTTCAAAGCTCCCTGTTTACTCTGGCTTTGACTTTATCGCTAAGCTCTGTGATCCAAATCAAGTCATCTTTCTTACAGAAAAAGCGGAAGATGCCTTAAAAGCCTTTGAATTGGGACTCACGGATTGTATCGCCCCTCCCTACAGTTTGGAGCGAATCGAAAAAGCAGTCCTACGTGCTCAGATTAATCTACAATCCAAAAGAGCCCTTCAGCCTAATAATGAAAAGATTATTGAAGTTAAGCACAATTTAAAAATTGAAAAAATTGCCTTTTCTAAAATAAAATGGATAGAAGCCATGGGGGATTATATCAAGATTATTACTCAGGAAAAAAATTATCTGGTGCTTTCCACAATGAAAGCCTTTATAAAAAAATTACCTGAAAATCAGTTTTTAAGAATCCACAAGTCCTTTATCGTCAATCTAAATAGAGTAGCTAATTATTCTGCAAATTCAGTAAATATTGACGGTATTGATCTACCCCTGAGCAGAAATAAAAAGAAAGACTTTCACCAGACCATCACCCAGCACTAGTAAGGATCTACATCAAAATTAATACGAACACTTCTGTACTGTGCTACAGCCTGAAAGCTTACAGAGGTCTTATGTAATATTTTCTTGACTGTTGCGCTGGCTAACTGATGGTCTATTTTTAGTAATAGTTGTTTATGGTATTGATTTCTCACTCGGGCTACAGGGGGAAAAACAGGTCCCAGTAAAGTACCTTGATAAGCTTGACTCAGGACATTGTAAAACCAATCAGCAGCCTGATTGATCCTTTCATACTGCCTGCATTTGAAGGTTATCCTTATCATTCTATAATAGGGTGGATAGCGGTACTCCGTTCGTTCTTTTTTTTGATTTTCAAAGAGTCCTTCAAAATCATGCTCCACTACTTGCTTTAAAATGGGATGCTCAGGCTGATAAGTTTGAATCAAAACACGCCCTTTTTGATCTGATCTACCCGCTCTTCCAGCCACCTGGCAGAGCATTTGATAGCTTCGCTCATGGGCTCTAAAATCGGGGAAGTTCAACGCCTGATCGGCTTGAATCACCCCAACAAGAAGTACATTTTTAAAATCCAACCCTTTCACAACCATTTGGGTGCCCACTAAGATTTGAATTTCTTCTTTTTCAAAAGCCTCGATAATACGGTCAAAGCCCCATTTACCTCGGGTACTGTCCCAATCCATTCTCCCTACTTTGACTTCGGGAAACAACAGTTTTACTTGTTCTTCAATTTGCTGAGTGCCAACCCCTTTAGTCGTAAGTGTAGGCATACCACAAGCGTGACATTGGTGAGGTAATGCGATATGATAGCTACAGTAATGACAGCGCAATTGATTGTGAGTTTGGTGGTAGGTGAGCGTCACATCGCATTGGGTACACTGTGGGGCATAACCACAACTTGTGCATTCTAATACAGGGGCATACCCCCTTCTGTTTTGAAAGAGAATAACCTGTTTTTTTTCTTTTAGGGTTGCCCCTATAGCCTCTTGTAGCTCTCTTGAAAACACCCCATTCATTTGCTTTTTATGCTGTGCCTCTTTAAGATTGACAAGTTGAATTTGAGGTAAAGCAGTACCCCCATAACGCTCACTTAACTGAACCCAACCGTATTTCTTACTCCTTACATTCACTGCCGTTTCTATAGAAGGCGTCGCAGAACCTAAAAGTACCTTAGCTTTGAGTAATTGAGCAAGAAAAATCACACTGTCTCTAGCGTGGTATCGAGGCGCTGGATCAAACTGCTTATAAGAATTTTCATGTTCTTCATCTACGACTACCAGTCCTAAGTTTTGAAAAGGAAGCAATACAGCAGAACGCGCACCCACTATCACCTGTCCCTTAGCCTTGGGGTCTAAAATTTTTTGCCAGACTTCTACACGTTCGTGAATTGAAAATCTTGAATGATATACTAAAACTTGGGTTCCAAAACGCGCTAGCAAACGCTCTACAATTTGGGGGGTGAGGGCAATTTCGGGGACTAAATAGAGTACCTGCTTTTGCTGTTCGAGCTGCTTTTGAATGAATTCTAAATAAACCTCTGTTTTTCCTGATGAGGTTACACCCTCAAATAAAACGACAGGCTTTTTAGTAAAGGCTTCTTCTATTGCGCTCAGTGACTGCTGTTGTGCTACTGAGAGGCTTTTTTCTTCTGTTTTTGTCTCTTTTTGATGATAAAGTTTTCGCGAAATTTCTTGGTAAGACTCCTCTAAAATTCCTTTGTCGATAAGTGATTTTATGGGAGCTGATTTTCCTTCAAAAAAAGAGGTTAACTGTGTAAAGGCAAACCAATCTGCTTTTTTGGGATTTTGACTCAATAATTTTAATACTACAGCGCTTTGCTGTGGGGCACGTTTAAGCTTTTCAAAAAGTGACTCCAAAGCTGAATCGGATAGAAATTGATCGCTCAGACGAACAAAGCGCGCTTTTTTAGGCTTAAATTTTTCTTCAATTTTTTGATAAATCTTGGCTGCTCCCTTCACTATAAGGCTCGTTACCAAGGGCATGACTCTTTTTTTATCTGTAATTTTTTCAATCTCCCCCAAACTTAACGTTTGCTTTTGTAAGGCTTCATAAACGATATATTCCATATCTGTAAGTTGCGCCAATACAGAGGCGTCTATTTCCTCACAGACAATTCGCGATTCACTTTCAAGTAAAAGCGCTGCAGGCAGCGCTGCCCGCATCACCTCTCCAAGTGTGCACATATAATAACTTGACAGCCAAGCCCAAAAATCCAACTGCGATTGAGTGATACAGGGGGCCACGTCAAGGACTGTAGCTATCGGCTTGGGTAAATAAGTCTGTGGAGCTATACGATGAAGTTTAGTAATAATTGCGGTATAAATTTTTTGTTTACCAAAAGGGACAGCCACTCTATATCCTGGCTTTAACTGTTGTGCTTCTTCTTCAGTTAGTTGATACGTATAGGCTTTGGGAAGTGCTAAAGGCAGTACCACATCCGCAAAGTAATGAGTGGATTGGTCCTCCTCAAACCTCATTTTTTACAAGCTTTGGTTCTCTTTTAAATCGAAATAAAGTGGCATTCAGTTCAAAACCCAATAAGAGGATATTCGAATTAATCCATATATAAAGCAGAAATATTAGTAAGGCACCAATAGAGCCGTACAACTGATTGTAATTAGAGAAATTTTCAATATAAACACCAAATCCATAGGTCGTCAAAAAGAATAAAAGTATGGTCATAAGGGCACCGGGTGAAAAAAATCGAATTTTTCTTCCTTCTATTGTTCCATAATAGTAAAGCAAGCTAATTACAATATAGGTGAAGGCACCGAAAAAGGTATATTGCCCGATTCGAGTCCAACGAATTTCAGATGCAATGAGTGAGTCTAAATTATTTAATATGTAAAATTCAAAATAAAAAAAGACAACTACAGCAGTAAGTGAAAGTAAAGCAAAAGTCACACTTAAAGCAAGGGAAAGCAGATATTGTCTAAAAAAATTCCTAGAAAAAGTAACGTGATAGGAATATTCAAAACTCGCTAATATTGAAGAGATTCCATTAGCCGTTAGAAATACAGATAGTATAAATACTGAGGACAGAAGCCCTCCACGAGGTTTATTTTTAATATCCTCAAAAATTTGAGTAAAAAAAGATTGAGTTTCGGTAGGTAAAAAAACCTCCAAATAATTTAGAAAGGTCTCGTCAAAATTATCGATTCTTATAAAGGGAATCAGATCGATAAAAGGGATGAGATTAAGAATAAATAGTAAAAAAGGAAAGAGGGCCATAAAAAAGCTGAAAGAAATACTTCCCGCTCGAGAGGTTAAAGCCCCTTTGACAATACCCAGTATATACATTTCTAAAAGATCATACACAGAAAAACCATAAAAGCCTGGAAGTTTGATCGCTTTTAAAAAGCGTAAAACAGACTTTACAAACCGTAATTGATAAAGTTTTTGCATTTTACTGACCTCTAGTTCTACAAAGATAACCGCCTAAATCAAATGAAATTGATTTTCCTCTAAAAATGCTGAAGCTTTGTACCTTTGCTATAATGAAAATAAAATTGTTGTGTGTGGGAAAAAACAGTGCAAATGAGTGGCTGGATTCAATAGAGCACTATGCCAAAAGAATCAATCTATATGCCCCTTTTGAGGTTGATATTATTTCGGATAGTAAAACTGGAAAAAAAAGTATTCCCAGCCAAATTAAAAAAGCAGAAGGACAGAAATTACTCCAAAAACTAAAAAAAGGGGATGTCGTTATTCTCTTAGATGAAAAAGGGAAGGCCTATAACTCCCTATCCTTTTCTAAAGAAATCCAAAAATATCAAAATAGCGGAACCCAACGCTTAATTTTTATTATAGGAGGCGCTTTTGGATTTTCTGAAGAGCTCTCTGCTCAATTTCCCAATAAAATTCGTTTATCCGATATGACATTTTCCCATCAAATGATTCGATTGTTTTTTTGCGAACAACTCTACAGAGCCTTTACCATACTCCATAATCACCCTTATCACAACAGCTAATGAAATTAATTTTTGCCACCCATAATACCCATAAAGTAAAAGAATTAAACCAACTCCTGCCCCATTCTATCGAATTGCTAAGTTTAAATGAAATTGGGTGTCATCAGGAAATTATTGAATCTGGAAAGACGCTTGAAGAAAATGCCAAAATAAAGGCTGATTTTATTCGGTATAAGTATGGCCTTGACTGTTTTGCCGATGATTCTGGTCTAGAAATAGAGGCTTTAAATGGTGCACCAGGGGTTTACTCCGCACGCTATGCGGGAGCTGAAAGGGATATGGAAAAAAATATACAGAAGGTATGGGAAGACTTAGCTGGCAAAGAAACAACAGCCTGTTTTCGCACTGTATTTTTTCTTCATTTAGAAGGGAGAGAACACCTGCTGACAGGACGGGTAGCAGGTCGTATAATTTTTGAAAAAAGAGGAAGTGGTGGATTTGGTTATGACCCCATTTTTATCCCAGAAGGACAGCAGCAAACTTTTGGTGAATTAGGAGCAGAGATTAAAAATAAAATAGGACATCGTGCCCAAGCCACAAAAGCCTTACTCAATATTTTAAGTCCAAAACTATATAATTGATATTTTTTTTTTGGAGGCCTCGCTTTCCGTGTTTTTTAGCTAATTTTAGACCATGAGGAAGACTATAGGGCTCTTTATTTTGCTTTTGTCCTACTTCAGCTATGGACAAGAAAAATTCAGTGCTGTAGTAAAAAATGAAACGACAGGATTGGCCATGCCGAGTGTTCATATTCTTAATTTGACACAGGTCATCGGTACGATAACAAATTCTGAGGGTCTTTTTGAAATTCAAGCCCAAGCTAATGATACCTTGTACTTTTCTTATTTGGGCTATAAACCTTTAAAAATAGCGGTAACCAATGACATGATTAAATTCGGTAATGCTGAATTTAATATGACAGAGTTGGCCTTTGCCCTAGAGGAAATTATTGTCCGCCCCTATCAGCTTACAGGATATTTGGATATCGATGTTCGCAATGCGCCCATTAATACCGCAAGACGTTATAGCATTTCAGGCTTGCCCAATAGAGGGTATGAGGCAGGCGATCGGAATCCGGGGGCCATTTCTAGGGCCTTGGGGGCCGTCTTTAATCCCGCTGATTTTCTCAATAATATTTTTGGTAAAAACCCCAATCAAATGAGAAAACTCAAAAAAATGCGAGAAGACGATCAGATTAAAAATTTGCTCGCCACAAAATTTGACCGACAAGTTTTAATGCAGCTACTCAGCATCAGTAGAGTTGATATAGACGAGATTTTACGCAATTGTAATTATTCTAATGCCTTTATGAAAGAGGCCAATGATTTGCAGATACTTGAAGCCATTAGCAAGTGCTATGAAGAATATAGAGTGCTTAATTTATAGCCGCTTGGATGCTCAGCCTGGAAGACTCTTTTAAAACTTTAAAAGCATCGAAAGCAGAACGCCTAAAAGCATTAGAATTTGTTTGTCAAAACCCGCATTATATTCAAAAATTATTTGACTTGGCTGTCACTCCAAGCGCAGCAAGAATTCATATTTATGCGGCATGGGTATGGGAACTTTATCTCTTAGAAGAACCCCGTAAACTAGATCCGTATTGGTCAAGCTTACTGGCTAAAATTTCAGCCATTCATCATCCAAGTATGCGGCGGGTTCACAGTAAAGTTATTTGGTTATACCTCCATCATTATAGATCTTATAAGACCTTACCGACAGTAGAAAAGAAAAAGCTAGTAACGACGCTTTTGGACTGGATTTTAACGGAAAACAAAACAGCACCATTAAACTTTTCTATTCGAATTTTAGCCTTATTTGCAAGAGATTCCCCAAAGCTAAGAGCTGATTTAGAGGAAATATTACGCCACTCTAAAAGAGTCTTTCCTAAAGGAGTTTTCCCAGCAATTCGAATGGTTTTTAAGGATTGATTTCCTTCAATCTTATTTTCAACGTATCTTTACCCTTCAAATATAACTAAGATGCTGCTCACCGCTTTAAATGCGATTTCTCCGATTGACGGGCGCTACCGTTCAAAAACAAAAAAACTCGCTCCTTATTTTTCTGAAGAAGCCCTGATCAAATATAGAGTGCAGGTAGAAATTGAATACTTTATTGCGCTTTGTAAACTCCCCTTACCCCAACTTGCTGACTTTAACCCTTCCTTATTCGAAGAATTAAGAAGCATCTATCTACATTTTACTTCTGATGATGCGTTAGAAGTAAAAGCCATTGAAAATACGACTAATCACGATGTCAAAGCTGTAGAGTATTTTATAAAAAATGAATTTGATAAACTTGAACTCCAAGCTTATAAAGAATTTATTCATTTTGGTCTGACCTCGCAAGACATCAATAATACCGCCATTCCCCTATCAGTAAAAAATGCAGTAAATGAAATTTATCTTCCCCAGATTGAGGAAGTGATTGGTCAGTTAAAAGAGCTGGCAGAGGAATATAAAGACATTCCTTTATTGGCGCGAACTCACGGCCAACCTGCATCGCCTACTCGCTTAGGAAAAGAAATACAGGTTTTTATAACGCGTTTAGACATACAGCGAAACGACTTATCTAAACTCCCTTATGGCGCAAAATTTTCTGGGGCAACAGGTAACTTTAATGCGCACCATATTGCCTATCCAGAAATAGACTGGAAAGCGTTTGGGACTCAATTTGTAGAGGGAGTATTAAAGCTTAATTATGCCTTTCCTACTACTCAAATAGAACATTATGATTCTTTTGCAGCGCTTTGTGATAATTTAAGGCGAATCAATACAATCCTTATTGACTTAAATCGCGATTTATGGCAGTATATCTCATTAGACTATTTCAAACAAAAAATAAAATCTGATGAGGTAGGCTCTTCGGCTATGCCGCATAAAGTTAATCCAATAGACTTTGAAAATTCAGAGGGAAATCTGGGTATTGCAAATGCCATTTTTGAATTTTTAGCTAATAAACTTCCCATTTCACGCTTACAGCGAGATTTAACTGACAGCACAGTGCTGCGAAATATAGGAGTACCATTTGGCCATACACTTATAGGATTACAATCTACCTTGAAAGGACTCCAAAAGCTAGTGGTTAATACAGCTAAAATAGAAGAAGATCTGAATGCCAACTGGGCTGTAGTTGCCGAAGCCATTCAAACGGTATTAAGAAAAGAAGGCTATCCAAATCCTTATGAAGCATTAAAAGCGCTTACAAGAACGAATGCAGTAATTAATAGAGAGGCCATCCATCAATTTGTGAACCAACTAAACGTTTCAGAAGCAATAAAAAATAAATTGAAGACCATTACTCCCTTCAATTATACGGGAATATAAATACCAATCAGGGTCGGTCTAAAAATGCGCCTAGTGTACCAATAGTTCCTTCGAGGTTCTTTTTAAGTTGTTCTTCATTGATTTTTTCACCCAGACCCACTAAGACTCCTGGATTTATTTGTGTGCCTAGAACCCGCAAGACTCCAAAGCCAAACTGTTCGACTTCGATAAAAATAATCCCCTCGTCTATTTGATCCAGTTCCCCTTCAAATAATAGATTGCCTTGGGCAGTATCAAAAGCTTTAAAATCCATTAAATGTTGATAACGCGAAGCAGCCAAAATATCTTTGAGTTGGGCAACTTCATTTAGATAGCCTGCAGTATTAGTGGTGTCTTTTCTATGAACAAGTAAATTTAATTTATTCACTCCTTTTATTAACGCTTGCTCTTGAGGGGTTAAATCCTTTTTAAATAAACTATCTAATGGTAATGGAAGGTTGACAATTAAAAAGGAAGGATCGTCCATTTTTTCAACAAAATACTGCTGAAGACTTGGCCCTTGCTTACAGGAAATAGATAGAATCCCTATAAGCAAAGGCACTAAATAAAGAACTTTCTTTTTCATTTACAGTGATTTTTTCTGCTGGGCCTTTTTTAATTGATTCCCTCCCGGTAAATTCATCTGATCTGTTAATTTTGAAATTTTATTCAAATCAATCATTCCCTCTAAAAGCATTAGTACTGCTTTTATTTCTTTTCCATTAAACTTCAGATTAGCGGATGGGTTGTCATCATTTTTACGCTCATTGACATACATGAGTAATTGCTCAACATAATCTTCTTTTTCACCTTCTTTCACATAAAAAGTAACATCTGCTTCTTGATCTTTGATACTCATAAGTTCGTCTAGGTCTTGTTTCGAAACCTGCTGATTCACCCAGCTGAGCATTTCTTTACTGATTTCTTGGTTACTGGAAATCAGAACTTTAAAATTAGAGATACTGCTCACCATTTGAAGGTATTCTTGAGCCTCAGGGTCATCTATACTTAGATTCATTTGTCCAAGCATTTTAAACATTTTAGGACTTATTGAAACAAGCGTTACCTCGCTATTATCTGCATAGCGCTCAAATATTGTCTGTCCAGACACCCATAGTGAGAAGAGAAATAAAGGAATAAGTAATCGATTTTTTTTCATGATTTTTATTTAATTAGTTTTTGTGTTGTAGTGTTCCAATAATCCAAATAAGCTACTTTTTCAGCACCTTTATTGAGATGAGTAGACACTGTTTTCATTTGGTTTTGAAATTCTTGGAATGCAAGTTTTGCCGCTTCTTCATTGATGGGGGCTAATGAGGCCTCAAAAACACCCGAAAGTTGTAAAGAAAAGACAAGGGCTGCACCAGCAGCAACAAGCAGTAAAGTTTTAGTAGAGAAAGACTTTTCCTTGTTTTGCGAAGTAAGGGTTTCTTTTTGAGCTTGCGCATAATATTGAAAAAGTTGACGGTAAACAACCCACTCTTCAGGAACCGATTCTTGCTGGGTAAAGTAATCCCGCAGTTGAATTTCTTCTTGAAGGGTTGTTTCGCCCTCATTGTATTTCTCTAATAAGGATTCAATCTTTTTTAATTCCATGGTTTTGTATTTCTAAAAACTGCTTTCTTAATTTTTTTCGTGTCCGAGAGAGGTAGACTCTTACTGTGCCCTCTGGTAAATTTAAAATGTCAGAAATTGTGTTAAAATCATAATTTTCGATTTCTCTCAATTGTATGATCATTCGCTCTTTTTCTGGTAGTTGGTCAATTAATTTACCTACCCATAGTAGTGCATCTGAAGTTTCTACTTTTTTTAATAAAGAGGCTTCAACAGCTGAGTCAAAACGCCCTTCTAAAGAAAGATTTTGAGCTTGTTTTGATTTTAATCGATCCATACAATAGTTTTTAGCCATTGTAACCGAATAGGCTTCTAAACTTTTTACCTCCGCTCGCTTTGACGCCTCCATTTGCCAAAGTCTTATAATCACCTCTTGAGTAGCATCTTCAGCTTCTTCTTGAGAGATAAGAATTCTTTTCGTAATTTGGAAAATCTTATCCCTCAACTGCTCAAGTTGGTTTAAAAAAGAAGGTTCTGCGGTCAACTGCACTTTTTTTGTTCTTTTAATTTAGACGAATGTACAAGCAATATGTTACAGTGGCTTAAAAACTTTTAAATAATAAAAGCTTTTCTCTACATTTGAATAAAATAATTGCAAGATGAAATTAATGGAGCGATCTAAGAAGTACAGAATTGTATTTTTTTTGCTGTTGGGAATTACAATAGCAATTACAGCCTGTAAAAAAGATGAGGTAACGGAAGATTCCAGTATTACCGATACAACACAAACTACTGAAAATACCCAACAAGATACTGATGATACGGCCATTAGTTTAGAGGGTGATCTACAAATAAGTGACTTTGTATGGCAGGGTCTCAATACCTATTATTATTGGCAAGAGGCGGTCCCTAATCTCGCAGACTCCAAAGCCTTTGACGAAAAAGCCTATGCTCAATTTATTAATAACAATCCGAATCCTGATGATTTTTTTGAATCTCTAAAACACGGTGATGACCGTTTCAGCTGGATTCAAGATGATTATAAAGAGTTAGAAAATTTACTGCAAGGGATTTACGCCTCAAATGGTGTTGAGTTTGGTTTGACTTTAGCTTGCCAAGACTGTACAGAAGTAGTAGGATATGTAAAATATATCTTAGCAGATTCAGACGCGTCTACCAAAGAAATTAACCGTGGTGATTTTTTTACGGGTGTCAATGGTACTACCCTCACTGTCAATAATTATAGAAGTCTGCTCTTTGGTGATGATCTTACCTATACGCTAAATATGGCTGATCTTGTGGGGGGAGCATTAAGTCCAAATGGTCTGGAGGTTGAACTTACAAAAGAGGAAAATTTTGAAACAAATCCTATTCAAGTCCATAAAATTTTAGATACCTCATCAAAAAAAATAGGGTATTTAATGTATAACCAATTTGTAGCAGATAAAAGCCCAGCGTTAAATGAAATATTTGGACAGTTTCAATCAGAAGGGATAGAAGAATTAATCCTTGACCTACGCTATAATGGAGGGGGCTCAGTAAGAAACTGTATCGAATTAGCCAGTATGATTACTGGACAGTTTACAGGTGAGGTTTTTTCCAGAGAACAGTGGAATGCTAAATTAGAAGCTTATATAGAACAAGAATTTGGTGCGGAAACCCTAATCGATAAATTTGTCAGTACGCTAAGTGAAAATAATGAGTCAATAAATTCATTATTACTCGATAAAGTAGCCATCATTACAACTTCTGAGTCGGCCTCTGCCAGCGAATTACTGATTAATAGTTTGTCTTCTTATATTGAGGTTATTCATGTGGGGGAACAAACTGTTGGTAAAAATGTGGGGTCCATAACCGTATATGATTATATCGATAATCAGGGAACAAAAAATCCAGATCACAATTATGCCATGCAACCAATTGTTTTAAAAATTGCCAATAAAGATGGTTTTGCAGATTATGCCGATGGATTAGAACCCCAAGTCCCTAAAACTGAAAATATTAGAGATATGGGGGAATTAGGAGAGCTAAGTGACCCGCTTTTAGCAAGTGCGGTAAATATACTGACTGGAAGTGCAAAAATTAGTTTGTCTCAACCGATGCATCCTAAAGAATGGATTCTTAAAGATCCTTTGCTGACAAAAATTCAAGATATGCATATTGAACCTGCCTTTACTCCTTTTAAGGGAAACGGTAATTCAATCCAAGAATAAAATTTCTTCCTCGAGTCGTATAATTTTCAATTTCAATATAGTCTCTATTGAGCAAATTGGTCGCGTGGAAAAAAAACTGAAGCGGGATACGTTCAAGTTTATTTTGGAAACTTAAATGCAAAAGAGTGTAGGGTTCTAAAACAGTTGTATTATCCAGCCCAAAGCGCTTTCCTGTAGTTTGAAGGCGTATATTTACTTGACGCTTGGTATTGATGAGATAAACAAGCGCTGATTGAGAAGAAAATTTAGGTAAATAGCGTAAATCTCCATCTTGAGTATTAGTATAGGTGCTTTGAAGGTCTATTTTAAGCTTCTTGGCTAACTTTCCCGTTACTTGTACTTCAAAGCCTTTATAGGTAGCATCTTGTTGCGCATTTTCATAACGGTAAGTGCTCAGGTCATAGATCAAGGAAGGATTTTCATTTCTATGAAAATAGGCCGTATTTAAATTCCAGTCCAATCCTTGGTAAGCTGTGCCTAGTTCAAAAGAGGTGTTTTCTTCAGGTTTTAAAGCTTCATTTCCAGCATAAGGGTCATACAATTGATACAAGCTAGGTGCAATAAAAGCGGAACTCAGGGCAGTAAAAAATTTAAGTGACCGCTGGTCTGAGAGCACCATGGTGTAAGACGGATTAATACTGTAAGTAAAATGACTGCCATAACTGCCGTGTTGATTAAGTCTACTTCCCATATTAATTCTGAACTGCTGGGAAACTAATGCGACAATATTTGCAAAAACATCTGTCTGATTCTGAAATTGACCCCCCTCATAATCTGCTTTTTGATTCTGAAAAAGCAAACCGACAACAGTATAAAATTTGGAACCGAAGACATATCGATTATTGAGTTCCAATTGGAGGTTCTCTCCAAGGGTACTAAAAGGATAATTACTTTGAAAATCACGAAGGCTTTTTTGTATTCCCATGCGCAAGCGCAGCCCTCCATTATTATAATCGTAATTAGGGTTAAAATAAAGCCGATCCATAGTGGTCGTGAGCTTGAAGTCTGCATCTTCTAAAGGAAAACTATTATCATAATCCGCAGCGATAGAAGAACGATCATAACCGGCTTGAAAGTCAAAATTCGATTGAGAATCAAAGTGTATACTCCCGCCTGCATTTAAATGCTGAAAAGGGTCTATTTCCGGACCAATAACAGTACTCATTCCTGAAGATTGATGCGTAAAAGCATAGGCTTTAGCACTCCATTTATCACTGCCATAGCTCAAGTCTAAACTATTTTTAAATAAATTGAGGTCAAAAGATGTATGCTGGTCTCGTTCCGATCCAAAACTACTTTGTAATTGAGCATTAAAGCCTAACTCCGGTTTTTTTGTTTGGATATTGATGACTCCTGTAGCTGCAGAACTGCCGTAGAGTGTGCTGGAGGCACCTTTCATAATTTCAATAGATTCGATCTGATCTATGCTCAAAAAATTTAAATTGAAATCACTATCAATCCTTGAGGGATCAGCTACTCTTAGACCGTCAATCAAAATTAATACCTGTCTATTTCTACCGCCTCTTAAAGAAATGGTTTTATTTTGCCCCGCATAGGACTGACTCCCAATAATCTCAATTCCAGCGTATTGACGAAGTAATTCGCTCAATCCTAACCCTTGAAATTTTGATAATTCTTCGGCTTCAATTTTGATAATGGGTTTACCAGATTGAGTCCGCTTTAGGGGGAAACGAGAATCACTGACTACAACCTCCTCTAGAGCAGTTGTACGAAGCGAAAGGCTGTCTTTATTAACAGTTTGCGCATTTAAACAAAATAAGCCGCTACAAAGTAGAGGTAAAAAGAAATACCGATTTTTGAAATACATATAAACTGATCTACGTTCCTAATCTTTTTCCCGAGATCAAAAACATTAAACTTTAAAGGCAGGTCTCCTGACTTACTTATTTAATTCACCTTCCCGTCTCAAAGCGGACAGTGGCTTAAGTACGAATTAAATACAACATTGAACAATGTCAAGTTTACAGTTGCGGGTACAGTCTTGGATTTATACCAAATTCCCTTTTCATTCAAACTAATGAGCACCTTTAATTCAAAGGTACTACTCCCAATTAAATACTAAATGATATACGGCTGATTTTTTTGAATGAAAATTGTAAAGCCGCAGCATAAAATAAATCACCCGCCAGCGCGCTTGCGAAAAAAGGAAGTGCCAATACAAAACAACTCATCAGGCCAGCCCAAGAATGGGGATAATAAAAATACCAAACCCCTAAATTACTGACTACAAAGAACAAGGTAGAGCCCAGTAATACCGCTGCAATAGATAATGATTTAAGATAAAAGCTCATCACAGAAATTAATAGAAAAGAGAGATAGATAACGGGGATAAGCTCATGTAAACCTATAAAAAGATCAGAGAGAAACATAGCGCACAGTGGTATCAAAATGGCAAGACGTTTATTAGCAAAATGAATGCCTGAGAAAAGTGCGATGCTTGTAATCGGGGCAAAATTTGGTGGATGAGGCACTAGTCGCATTAATACAGCGATTAGAATCAATCCAAAAACAGCTTTCATTTCTATCCTTTGCATGGGTCTTCGTTGTTTTCGTAAAGCTAACGAAATTCTCTTATTTGGTCAAATACATTTTACGTCTTGCGTATAAATCATAAAATGCATCGTCTTTTAAATTTTCTATAAAGAGAATACTTTCTCCTGTACTTTTCATCTCCGGACCTAGTTGTTTATTGACATTTGGAAATTTATTAAATGAGAAAACAGGCTGTTTGATGGCATAGCCCTCTAACTTTGGATTAAAATCGAAATCTGTAATTTTCTGCTCACCTAACATAACTTTGGTGGCATAATTTACATAAGGCTCGTCATAAGCTTTCGCAATAAAAGGAACCGTTCTTGAAGCCCTTGGGTTGGCCTCTATCACATAGACTTTATCGTCTTTTACAGCGTATTGTATATTAATAAGTCCTATGGTATTAAGCGCCAGCGCTATTTTTTTCGTATGGTCTTTGATTTGTTGGAGTACAAATTCTCCAATATTAAAGACGGGAAGTGTCGCATTAGAATCCCCAGAATGAATTCCGCAGGGTTCTATATGCTCCATAATTCCTATAATGTATACATTTTCACCATCACAAATGGCATCTGCTTCACATTCGATAGCCCCATCAAGGTAGTGATCCAAGAGTAATTTATTATTTGGAATTTTTTGAAGTAAATCTACTACATGTGCCTCTAAGTCCTCTTTATTAATGACGATCTTCATTCCTTGACCCCCCAAAACATAGGAAGGGCGAACAAGAATCGGAAAATCAAGCTCATCGGCAAGTTGGAGCGCTTCATCAGCAGTTTGCGCCACACCAAACTCGGGATAAGGAATCTCATTATTTTTAAGTAAAGTTGAAAAGCTTCCTCTGTCTTCGGCTAAATCAAGAGATTGGAAACTAGTCCCGATGATTTTGATGCCATATCGATCTAATTTTTCTGCCAGTTTTAATGCCGTTTGGCCCCCTAACTGTACAATAACACCCTCTGGCTGTTCGTGTTGAATGATATCAAAAATATGCTCCCAAAAAACAGGTTCAAAATAAAGTTTATCAGCAACATCAAAGTCTGTAGAGACCGTTTCAGGGTTGCAATTAATCATTATTGTTTCGTAATCACATTCGCTTGCGGCTAATACACCGTGTACACAACAATAATCAAATTCAATTCCCTGACCGATTCGGTTGGGACCTGACCCCAAAACAACAATTTTTTTACGGTCACTCACCTTACTCTCATTTTCACTTTGGGCAACTCCTCCTTTTTTCTGAACTGCCGCTTCAAAAGTTGAGTAATAATAAGGCGTTTGAGCAGCAAATTCTGCTGCACAGGTATCCACGAGTTTGTAAACGCGCTGGATTCCTAATTCTGTTCGCTTCTTATAAACTTCACTTTCAAGACACTTAAGCATATGTGCTACCTGGCGGTCTGCGAAGCCTTTTTGCTTTGCCTCTAATAATAAAGCTTCATCTACTGTATTTATATCGTAATTAGTGAGCTCTTGTTCAAGCAAGTGCAATTCTTCATATTGCCTAAGAAACCACATGTCAATTTTTGTGATTTCATGTATTCTTCTTAATGGAATCCCCGTTTGAATGGCGTCATAAATTACAAATACACGATCCCAACTGGCATGAGTCAGCTTCTCAATGATTTGATCGTAATCTCTTAACCCCTTTCCATCAGCTCCTAAGCCATTTCGTTTGACTTCAAGCGACTGTGTTGCTTTGTGAAGGGCTTCTTGGAAGGAACGTCCTATTCCCATAACCTCTCCTACGGCCTTCATTTGAAGTCCAAGAGTTCGATCTGATCCTTCAAATTTATCAAAATTCCAGCGCGGAATTTTTACAATTACATAGTCAAGCGTTGGCTCAAAAAGTGCAGAAGTCGATTTAGTAATTTGATTATCCAACTCATCTAAGCTGTAACCAATAGCAAGTTTAGAGGCTATTTTCGCAATCGGATAGCCTGTAGCCTTACTCGCCAGCGCTGAGGATCGAGACACCCGAGGATTAATCTCAATGGCAATTATATCTTCTTTTTCGTCTGGACTGACGGCAAACTGAACATTACATCCCCCAGAAAAATCTCCGATACTTCTCATCATTTTAATAGCCATATCGCGCATTTTTTGAAAAGTCCTATCAGAAAGTGTCATCGCTGGGGCCACAGTAATCGAGTCTCCAGTATGAATCCCCATTGGATCCATATTTTCAATTGAACAGATAATTACTACATTATCGTTTTTATCTCGTAAAAGCTCCAATTCGTATTCTTTCCAACCCATCATGGCTTTATCGATCATGACTTCATGTATGGGAGAAATTTCGAGTCCACGACGCATTAATTCATCAAAATCTTCCTCATTATACACGATGGCTGCTCCTGCTCCCCCTAATGTGTAGGAAGCGCGGATACAAAGAGGAAATCCAAATTCTTGGGCAATTTCTTTTCCTCTTAAAAAAGAAGTTGCCGTAGCTTGTGGCGCCATGGGAACCTCTATCTTTTCCATGAGCTCACGAAATTTCTCACGGTCTTCGGTAATATTTATGGCATCAATATTGACCCCAATAAGTTTTACATTAAAGTCTTCCCAAATTCCTTTTTCGTCTACCTCTATACACAGATTTAAAGCCGTTTGCCCACCCATAGTAGGTAGTACTGCATCAATTTGAGGGTGTTCTTTTAAAATTTGAACAATTGACTTCGCAGTCAAGGGAAGTAAATAAACATGATCCGCCATAGTAGGGTCGGTCATGATGGTGGCTGGATTGGAATTAATTAAAATGGTTTCTATCCCGTCTTCTCTTAATGAACGAAGGGCTTGGGAACCCGAGTAATCAAACTCACAGGCCTGACCAATTACAATGGGACCTGAACCAATAACTAGAATACTTTTAATGGAATTTACTTTCGGCATGAATCAAAATATAGATTGTGAATATAAAAAAAAGGTGTTACTTCAAAAAAAGTAACACCTTTAATATTAGGTTTTGTACTGATCATTTTTTGTGGCGCGGTTCAGAAGATACAGTTAATTTTTTTCTTCCTTTTGCTCTGCGAGCTGCTAATACTTTTCGGCCATTGGCAGAAGCCATGCGCTCACGAAAGCCGTGCTTGTTTCTTCTCTTTCTTCGTGAAGGTTGAAATGTTCTTTTCATAGTTGCGAAACTAAATGGAATTCCTTTTTAAATCCGGGCAAATATACAACAACTTTTTTGTCTCACAAATACGATTAGGCTTATTTCAGTATTGATTTTTTTTACCTTTGTCAAAAATATATTTCATGTTTCCAAAAGTCATTAAACTTATCCTTGCAATAATCACAATGGGTTATGCCATTTATCAATTTATCGATGACTATATCGGCAACGGAATCCTCTTTGTGCTTCTCTCTGGAATGTTTATTTTACTTTATTTTAAAAATGAGATTATCTTTCTGGCTTTCCTTAGGCTGCGAAAGCAAGATTTTGAAGGCACTGAAAAATGGTTAAGTCGTATTTCAAATATTGAAAAAAACCTCGTGCGTAAACAACAGGGCTATTACAATTATTTGATGGGCATCATTCAATCACAAAAAAATCTTACTCAAGCCGAGAAATATTTCAAAAGTGCATTAAAATTGGGGCTTTCTATGAATCATGACTTGGCCATGGCTAAAATGAGTCTAGCAGGAATCTATCTGCAAAAAAGAAGAAAAAGAGAAGCCCAACAATTATTAACAGAAGCTAAAAAGCTCGACAAACACGGAATGCTCAGTGGCCAGCTCAAAATGATCCAGCAGCAAATGAAGAAAATTTAGTACGCCCCTTCTTCGGGAATCTCAATTTCATAGTATTTTCTGGATCGGTTATTCAAGTGATTTTGAATTAACCAAGGATTGTGCACTTTGAGAATTTTATAATTTATAGACTGTTCTTTAGCGAAACGGGCAATATTAGTTATCGCGGTATCAACCCCTAATTTTCGAACAGGGATGGGTTTATAAAGATCTTCTTGGTCAAAGATATAGCCGTAGGCTTCGGGATGCGTCATAATTTCTTTGACAGCAAGTATTCGAAATACATAGCGACTGGTCTCTGAGTTAAGAAGTAAATCATAATAGTTGTCTACAAGCTGCTTCTTTAGCAGCTGGTATGTTCCATACATTCCTCTATTATAAGAAGCGGCAGCAAGCGTCCAGGAACCAAAGCGTTCTTTGGCTTTTTTAAGATAGGCACAAGCTACCCGTGTCGATTTTTCAATATGATATCTTTCATCTACATTGTCATTAACTTCTAATCCATATTCGCGTGCCGTCCCTGGCATAATTTGCCAAATTCCTTTTGCACCCTTGGGAGATCGTGTATTTTGAAGCGCACTTTCAATGACAGCTAAATATTTGAAATCCTCTGGAACGCCTTCTTCTTCAAGAATTGAAGTTATAATAGGAAAATATTTATTGGCGCGTTTGAGTAATAACATCATATTTGATTGCCAATAAGTATTGACCAATAATTCTCGGTCTAGCCGCTCTCTGATATCGGGCTGGTCTAAAGGCACTCTTTCTCCAGAAAAATCAAGAGATAACGGTATTTTTAATGCATAAATCTTATGGCTTTCCGTCTCTTGAGAATTAAAGGCCGTTTTATTTTCCTGATGAAAAGCAGTAAAACTTAAAAACAAGATGAAACCAAATAAAAAAATTAAAAGCGACGTTTTCTGTAATCCCATACTTTAAAAAAAATTAAGTTGAGTGAATTACGAATTTAATTTAAAAATTTGAACTTTTTGAATTTATTAATTTTGGTAATTCCTGATTTAACCATTTGGCTTGGGTAATGATAATAGCATGTCCCCCTTCAATTTTATGAAGTGGAGGGGCAATATTTTTAATCGGAAATACGGTATCAGCAACACCATGAATATGAGTAATATCTTCCCTAGTGGTAGTCTGATCCCAGTTCACAAGTGAATCTATTGCCCAATTTAAATAAGCTGGATCTCTCTCAGATAGGTATTTTTGATAAAGGGAAACTCGCTTCTGTATTCCTTTTCCAAAAGCGAATAAAGTCAAAGCATCTAAATTTTTAATCCATTGAGTGGGTAGTAATTTATGGGCATTGGTCTTTCGCGCCATTTTCATTGGGAGAGGTAGTTCATTTGCGTTTTTTATACTAGAAATAATAACCACTTGGGCTGTTTCAAGATGCTTTGCCATTTCTTGAACCAGTACGCCTCCAAATGAAACGCCAAGAAGAACAGGGTTTGGCGCCTTTACGCGTTCACACATACGAATCGCATAAGAGGCTAATGTTTCGTGATCTTGGGGAGGGATCCAGCTCAGTAAATGAAGTTCAAAAGGTTCAGGCAATTTGATGTATTCAAAAATTTTGGGACTAGCTGCCATGCCAGGCATACAATATACAGCCTGTGATTTTGTTTTAGTAGGACTATTTACCTTTTGTGTTAACAATTTTTTGTATTTTTGTGTGCTTTATTACTTAGTACAAAACTAAAACATTACTTCAAAATTAAAGTCATGCAGGAGCTGAATCTAGTTAACAATGAATTTTTGAGACAATTTGAAGTTCAGGTCAATAATGAACTTGCAAGAATCGAATATTCAGAACAGGAACGCAAAATCTTTCTTACTAAAATTTCAATCCCAGACAGTATCCAAGATAAAAAATTAGAAGAGGCTTTTATCGTTAAAGTCCTTGAATTTATTGGTGAGAAAAATATGCGTGTGGTTCCCACTTCGCCTAAGATTGCAGGTTTTGTTAGGAGAAATCGACGGTATAAAGAATTGCTCCCAGTAGGGATCAAACTATAGTCTCAGAGCGGAAACGAACAAAGCCCGCTTCGTCGATCTGATCCAATTGAACTTTTTGGATTGTATTGCGCAACTTAGGATTCCATGGAGTCCTCACTTTTACATAGTTTTGAGAAAAACCTGTACTGTATCCCTCTTTATTTTCATCTTCAAAAAGAACCTCTACGGTTTGTCCCAGTTGTGATTCATAAAAAGCCCTTCTTTTTTTTACAGATAAAGCCCTAAGCATTTTACTGCGTTGATTTCTCACTTGATGTGGAACTGGGTCTTCCATTTGTTCTGCCAGCGTATTAGGACGCTCTGAATAGGTGAATACATGAAGGTAAGAAAGAGGTAATTTTGAAATAAATCGATAGGTTTCTAAAAAATCTGCTTCTGTTTCCCCTGGATAACCCACAATAACATCGGCCCCTATACAGGCATCCGGCATGGTTTTTTTTATCCACTCAATACGTTGTTTATATAAAGGACTTAAATAACGTCGCTTCATACTTTTCAAAATCTTATCACTTCCACTTTGGAGTGGGATATGAAAATGCGGAACAAAGCGTTGGCTTTTTGCTACAAATGATATTATTTCCTCACTGAGTAAATTGGGCTCAATTGAAGAAATTCGAATACGATTGATCGGGGTGCCTTCATCCAAAGCTTGAATTAACTCTAGAAAAGTATGTGCATGTTTTTTATTGCCATATTCACCTTTACCGTAATCTCCAATATTTACGCCTGTGAGTACAATTTCATTTAAACCCTCTTTCGCAATTTTATTGGCGTTATTAATGATATTTTCAAGCCGGTCACTGCGTGATACTCCCCTTGCTCTAGGGATGGTGCAATACGTACATTTGTAGTCACAACCGTCTTGAACTTTTAAAAAAGCACGCGTACGATCATTTACAGAATAACTACTCTCATAAAAATCTACGGTTTCGATTTCACAAGAATGAACAATCCCTTGGGGTTGTTTGGTGAGGTCTTTTAAATAGGCATTGAGTTTAAATTTTTCTGCCGCTCCAAGAACTAAATCTACCCCTTCTAAAGCTGCAATAGCTTCTGGCTGTAGTTGTGCATAACAGCCAATTACAACTACAAAACCGTTCGGATTTTGTTTGAGCACTTTTTTTACCAGCCCATTTAAGCGCTTATCTGCATTCTCAGTAACGGAACAAGTATTGATTACATAAACCTCAGCAAACTCTTCAAAAGCGACTCTTTTGTAAGCTTCTTTTTCTACTTTTCGAGCGATTGTGGCTGTTTCAGAAAAATTCAGTTTGCACCCTAAAGTGTGAAAAGCAACACGAGGTGCTACTTGCTCAGTTTTTAAAGTTGGAACTACAAGATTTTCCATAGCTGACCTTAAAGGTGTAATTTTACGCAAATATATCAACAATAATATTGATGACACGCACGGGTTTGTTTCCTCTTTTAGGTTTCTTTTTATTGGCTTTTCTCTTGCAGGGATGTAAAGAAAGAAATGAAATAGATCCGCATACAGTTTTTCGATACAACGAATACAGGAATGTTACCTCTCTGGATCCTGCCTTTGCCCGAAATCCTCAAAATATCTGGCCCATCAATCAGCTTTTTAATGGGCTTGTCCAACTGGATAATGAATTACACATTCAGCCTGAAATTGCTGCTCATTGGGAGATCAGTAGCGACGGACTTACCTATCGCTTTAAGCTTAGAGACGATATTTATTTTCACTCCTCACCCCTTTTCGGTCCAGCGGAGACACGCAAAGTAAAAGCTTCGGATTTTGTCTATAGTTTTAACCGGCTTACAGACCCTAAAGTAGCTTCTCCAGGGAGTTGGGTTATGCAACAAGTCAAATCCTATCGTGCAATCGATGATTATACTTTGGAAATTGAACTTAAAAACCCCTTCCCCGGTTTTTTAGGACTGCTCTCCATGCGTTATTGCGCCGTTGTCCCTCAAGAGGTAGTTGAATATTATGGCAGCCGCTTTCGTTCCAACCCGATAGGCACAGGCCCTTTTTATTTTAAACGTTGGGAAGAAGATGTTAAACTTGTATTGCGAAAAAATAACCGCTATTTTGAAAAAGATTCAGCAGGAAATAAGCTCCCCTATTTAGAAGCGGTGGCAATCGAATTTATCCCTGATATTCAAAGTGAATTTATGCTTTTTTTACAGGGAAAATTAGATTTTATCAATTCTTTAGACAGTTCCTATAAAGACGAATTACTCACTCCTAGAGGCTCCCTCCAACCCAAATATAAAAACCGTATACAGCTTCTGAATGGACCTTATCTCAATACAGAATATATTGGATTTTATTTAGACCATTCAAATCCGGCAATACAATCCCCCAAAATAAGGGAGGCCATGAATATTGGATTTGATCGTAAATTAATGATTGCTTTTTTAAGAAATAATATTGGCTATCCTGCAAAAAAAGGTTTTATCCCCAAAGGGCTCGGGGGTACCAGTGAAAACGAATTTAGTTACGACCCACAGAAAGCAAAAAAACTAGTAAAAGCCTATACAGATGAGAATCAATCTCCCCCTCAGCTTACCCTTACCACTGATTCTAACTATATCGATCTGTGTGAATACCTCCAAAGGGAAATGCAGAAAATAGGAATTGAACTACAAATAGAGGTTTTACCTACTGCGACATTAAGACAAGCAAAATCTGCTGGTAAATTGGAACTTTTCAGGGCAAGCTGGATCGCGGACTATCCAGATGCCGAAAATTACCTCTCCTTGTTTTACGGTAAAAATTTCTCCCCCAATGGCCCCAACTATACGCATTATCAAAATGCTGCTTTTGACTCTTTGTATGCGCAATCGCTCTCTGTAGGTGATGAAAAAGCCAGAACCAAACTCTATGGTCAGATGGACGCTCTGGCAATGAAAAATCATCCCCTTATCCCGCTTTATTATGATGAAGTGATCCGATTTGTACAAAAAGACATCAAAGGAATGGAAATTAATCCCATCAATTTATTAGTCCTAAAAACCGTATTTAAGGAATAAAAAAAACCGCTTTAAAGCGGCTTTTGAATTTTTTGGAAAAGAAATTAATCCTTTTTGAATTTCGCGTACTTGTTTTTGAATTTATCAATTCTACCCGCTGTATCCACAAGTTTTGTTTTACCTGTATAAAAAGGATGAGAAGTTCTTGAGATTTCAAGCTTGATTAGTGGGTACTCAACACCCTCAACTTCTATTGTTTCTTTGGCATTAGCAGTTGATTTGGTAATAAAAACATCATCATTAGACATGTCTTTAAAAGCTACTAAGCGGTAATTATCAGGATGAATATCTGCTTTCATAATACTAAAAATCGAGTGCAAATTTAAATTTATTTTCTAAATAGCACAATCTCTTTTTCTTTTTTTATCTTTAAATACGAATTTAAACACAACCTCATGAACAGTCAATCTCCTTTCAAATCTATTGTAATTAACTATGCGCTTCTTCTTTCAGGGATCTCTATCGCCTTTAATTTGATGCTGTTCTTTTTAGATATGCATTACCAGCAAGCCCAAGCCTCTGGCATTGTAGGTATAGTGATAATGATTGGCGTAATACTCTATGCCTTTATTCAATACAAAAAGCAAAATGAGGGCTTTATGAGCCTTTCTGAGGCATTAAAAGTTGGCTTAGGCATCTCTGCTCTTGCGGCATTAATTGGTGTAGTCTATTCTTTTGTTCTTTCTGAATTTTTAGATCCTGATTTAATGCAAAAAGCACTCGATTTTCAAATGGACAAAATGAGGATAGAAAATCCAGAAATAACCCAAGATCAGCTAGAAAATATTAGAGCGATGCAAGAAAAATTTTCTGGGCCCTTAATTCGTTCTGCCTTTCAAATTATTGGTTCGCTATTTATCGGATTTATCATCTCTCTAATCGGAGGGTTAATCGTAAAGAAGTCAAGATCTGAATAAGACAAATTTTGTAATTTTGTCTTGATGCACAAACCCTTTGAGCTTTCCGTTATAATACCTCTTCTCAATGAAAATGAATCATTGATCCCGCTTCATCAGTGGATTGTGAAATCCCTAAAAAATAAAGCGACCTCTTTAGAGATTCTTTTTATAGATGACGGCAGTACAGATGAATCTTGGAAAACCATTCAGGCGCTCTCCTCACAGTATCCTGAGGTAAAAGGAGTGCGTTTCCAAAAAAATTATGGAAAATCACAGGCGCTGCACGCAGGCTTTGAAAGGGCTACAAAGACATATATCGCAACTTTAGACGCTGACTTACAAGACTCTCCTGAAGAACTTCCCCAAATGATTGCGACCCTTGAAAAAGAAGGATTAGATCTAATTTCTGGGTGGAAAAAAAAGCGGTATGACTCTTTCTTATTTAAAAACCTACCCTCTAAACTTTTTAATTGGGCAGCGCGGCGTGTATCAGGCATCTCCTTACATGATTTTAACTGTGGAATTAAAGTCTACCGTAAAGAGGTTATTAAAAGCATAGATGTTCACGGTGAAATGCATCGCTATATTCCCGTACTGGCCTCACAAGCCGGATTTAATAAAATTGGTGAACAAATAGTACAGCATCAAGCCAGACAATTTGGTCATACTAAATTTGGAGCAGATCGCTTTTTTAAGGGATTTTTAGACTTGATTACTTTATGGTTTGTCAATCGCTTTGGTAAAAGACCGATGCACTTTTTCGGACTATGGGGAACAGTCATGCTTTTATTCGGTTTCGGATTTACCCTTTTTTTAGGAATTGACAAATTATATTTTGACACCCAGTCTCGATTAATTACTGAGCGCCCTGAATTTTATATCGCCCTAACTCTAATGTTATTAGGGGGCCAATTTTTTATTGCTGGATTTCTCGGAGAATTAGTCCTTAGAAATAGTAAGCCCTCCGCGCGTTACCATATTAAGGAACAAATTTAATCGATGGATCTACAGCAACGTATCGCAGAATGGATGCAGCCCCCTTTTGATAAAAAGACGCAGGAAAAAGTTAAATTACTAAGGGCTTCACCAGCACATGCAGAGGATGCTTTTTACAAAGACCTAGCTTTTGGTACGGGAGGAATGCGAGGAATTATGGGCGTGGGTACCAATCGCATTAATAAATATACCCTGGGGAAAAGCGCTCAAGGACTGGCTGACTATTTGAAAATTGTATATCCCAATGAAAAAATAAGTCTCGTAATTGCCTATGATTGTAGAAATCAAAGTCAAGAATTAGCAGAAGTTTGCGCTGGTGTATTTACTGCAAATGGGATTCATTGTGCACTTTTTAGCGCTTTGCGCCCTACTCCCGAGCTTTCCTTTGCAGTACGTTATTTGAAAGCCCATTGTGGAATTGTATTGACAGCCTCGCATAATCCGCCTGAATACAATGGATTTAAAGTTTATTGGAAAGAGGGTGGCCAACTGGTACCCCCCCATGATCATTATCTAAGCGAAAAAATTCAAGAAACAGCATTTGGGTCTATACAATTTAAGGGAAATCCTAAATTTTTAAAACTTATCGATGCCGAGCTGGATAGCGCCTATCGAAAAGAGGTATTAAATACCGCACTTTTTAATAAAGAAAAAAAGAAAGCCCTAAAAATTATTTTTACCCCTATTCACGGTACCTCCATTACCATCTTGCCTGACGTTTTAGCCCAAGCAGGCTATGACAATGTCAGTTTGGTGAAGGAGCAAATGCACCCTGATGGGAATTTTCCAACAGTGGCTTCTCCTAATCCCGAAGAAAAAGACGCTTTACAACTAGCAGTTGCGTTGGGAACAGAGAAAAATGCTGATTTAGTAATAGGAACAGATCCTGATGCAGATCGGTTTGGATTGGTCGTAAGAGACACGCATCACAATTGGGTGTATTTAAATGGCAATCAGATTATGGCCGTACTTACAGACTTTTTACTGGATCAAAAAAAGAAGCAGGGGCACTTACACTCTAATTGTTTTATTGCCTCAACAATTGTTTCCTCTCCACTTATCGAGCAAATTGCAAAAGAATATCATATTCAGTATAAAGCCACCCTTACTGGGTTTAAATGGATTGCAAAACTCATTGAAGATTTTTCTGATTTGGAATTTGTGGGCGGTGGTGAAGAAAGTTACGGTTATCTAGTGGGAGACTCTGTACGAGATAAAGATGCGATTTCAGCCAGTCTCTTGGCTTGTGAGATAGCCAATGAAGCAAAAACAAAAGGAACTAGTTTTTATGGGCTTTTAATTGAGTGTTACAAAAAATATGGCGCTTATAAAGAACGCTTGGTCTCCCTTACCAAAAAAGGAAAGGAGGGAGTAGCTTTTATTGCTCAGCAGATGGAGGATTTTCGAGCAAATCCCCCTAAAGAAATTGGAGGGCATGCCGTTTGTCGTTTAGAAGATTACCATCATTTAACTGCTTACGATTTTAAAAAACAAGTTGAAGAAAAATTAAATTTTCCTGCTTCTAATGTCTTAATTTTTACACTTGAGGACGGTTCAAAAATTGCCCTAAGACCCAGCGGGACAGAACCAAAAATTAAATATTACTTTAGCGTGAATCAAGACTTTAACCCTGAGCTTGAATGGCAGGAACAAGAGCTTCAACTCGAAAATAAATTGGAGCAATTGATTTCTTCAATTTTACCTTCATGAATAGTGCTTTCCAAAAAATTTTGAAATTTGGGTGGCCCTATAGAGCTTATGCTTTTCTAAATATTTTTTTTAACTCCCTGTACGCCCTTTTTAGCGCCTTGTCTTTTATCGCTCTCATACCTATGCTGGATGTTCTATTTGGTAAGAGCCAAGCGCAGTATAAACCTACTTCTTATGAGGGGATTTTTAATTTGCCCGAATATGTTAAAGGTCATTTAAATTACCTTATCGCTTCTCGGGTAGATGAAAACCCAGAAAATACATTACTACTTGTAATCGGTCTTGTATTAAGCTTATTTCTCTTAAAAAATATCTCGAATTATTTTGCTTTGTTTTTTATTACCTATTTGCGAAATGGAATTGTAAGGGACCTGCGCACTTCTATTTATCATAAAATTATTAATCTCCCCATTTCCTATTTTTCAAAACAAAAAAAAGGAGATTTAATGGCTACAATTACAAGTGATGTTAGTGAGCTTCAGGTTTCTTTTTTATCTCTGTTAGAATTACTTGTAAGAGAACCTCTTACTATACTGTTTTCTATGCTAGCCATGTTATTTTTTAGTGTAAAACTGACTTTATTTGTTCTTTTCTTTATCCCTATTTCAGGGCTTATTATCTCATTTATTGGAAAAAAACTTAAAAATCAATCAGCAAAAATTCAAAAAGAGCAGGGTGATTTTTTATCGCTTATAGATGAAACAGTCAACGGCCAAAAAATAATTAAAATCTTTGCTGCTGGAGATTATTTTAAATCAAAATTTAAAGCGGCTACCACACGTTTTTATACCTTTTCCAACCAGTTACTCCACCGAGCAAGCCTAGCGGGTCCTACAAGTGAGTTTTTAGGGATTACAGCTATAGGTGTTTTGCTTTGGTTCGGAGGTTCTATGGTGCTAATAGAAAAAAGTATTTCTGGAACCTCTTTTATTGTTTATATGGGGCTGGCTTATAATATACTCACCCCTGCTAAATCAATCAGCAAAGCGAGTTATAGTATTCAAAAAGGCAATGCTGCGGCGGAGCGCATTTTAACAATACTAAATGCGCCTGATTACCTAGAAGACAGCCCTTCCGCACAACCTTTGCAGTCTTTTTCAAAAAGCATCATTTTTGATCAAGTCAGTTTCAGCTATGGTAAAAAACAAGTATTAAAACAATTGTCTTTTGAGATAAAAAAAGGACAGCTTGTTGCTCTGGTGGGTCCCTCAGGAAGCGGTAAAACAAGCATTACGCACCTTCTCAATCGCTTTTATGAACCTGATCGGGGCCTTATTACAATTGATGGAATACCCCTCCATAATATCAAAAAGAAAAGCCTTTATGAGAAAATCAGTCTTGTCTCTCAAGAATCTATCCTTTTTAATGATACCGTCTACGCCAATTTGATATTGGGAAATCCAAAGGCAGATAGAAAGCAAATAGAGGCTGCAGCCCATGCCGCAAATGCTACCGATTTTATTCACCAATTGCCGAAGGGCTTTGAAACAATCATCGGAGAGGGAGGAAATAAACTTTCAGGAGGACAAAAACAACGATTAACCATTGCTCGTGCCTTAGTTAAAAACCCCGAATTACTCATCTTAGACGAGGCTACAGCTGCTTTAGATACTCAAGCTGAACAGCAAATACAACAGGCCCTAGAGGAATTAATGAAAAATAGAACTTCTTTAGTAATCGCTCACCGCCTGTCTACTGTCCAACATGCTGACCTTATTTTGGTAGTGAAAGAAGGTCAAATTAGTGACTCAGGAACCCATCAGCTTCTCATAAAAAATAATAAGGACTACAAAAGCTGGGTGCATATGCAGCAAATGAATTAAACTTTTTTCTTTTTATCTTGTCTATAGATTAAAACCGTAACGTTGTTGGAACAGCAATCATTATTTGTAAACGCACTCAAAGACCCGCTTACTAAAGAAGAAGCGTTTAGAAAATTGGTCTCTGAATACAAAGAACGCTTGTACTGGCATATTCGAAAGTTAGTACTTGATCACGATGATGCGCATGACGTGGTTCAGAATACTTTTATTAAGGTTCATTTGAATATTGACAAATTCAGGGAAAACAGTACGCTCTTTACTTGGATGTATCGAATTGCAACCAATGAAGCATTAAATTTTATTAATAGTAAAGCGGCTAAAATGGGATTGCAAAATCAGGAATGGGTGGAAGCCAAAGCAGAAGGTTTAACTGCAGATTCTTATTTTGATGGAGATCAAGCAGCATTAGAACTTCAGAAATTAGTTGCCCGCTTACCTGAAAAACAACGCATCGTTTTTAATATGAAGTATTTTGATGACATGCCCTATGAGATGATCTCTAAAGTATTAGATACAAGTATCGGAGCCCTAAAAGCTTCCTATCATCATGCGGTAAAAAAAATTAAAACTGAACTGAATGACAGACTTTAAAAAACACAATCCGTTTAAAGTACCAAAAGGGTATTTTGATCAGCTCGAAGATCAATTGATTCACCCAACAGATTCTATTTCAAAATTAAATCCTTTCAGTACCCCTGAGAATTATTTTGAAAAGTTAGAGTCTGCACTGCTTCAGCAAACCAATAGTTCTGTTACTTCAAGTAAACCGAGTTTTAAAAAAATCTATTACAGTATTACAGCTGTGGCAGCCGCAATACTTATTTTACTTACGCTTACGCAACAACAACCCCCTGTTGAAACAGAAAGAGAACAGGCTTTAAATGAGTTTATTGAGAGTTATTACCTCGAAGATTTTGACGGTTTTGAGGTCTATTCTATGTTGGAGGAAAGTGAAATTGAAACAACGATAAACCAAATCCTTAAGCCTTAAAAGATGAACACTATCAAATTTTTAAGTTTCTTTTTTTTCTTTTATATGGCCCTGCTCGTCCAAGCGCAAAACAACGAAAGGTTTCAAAAATTTAAAACAATGAAACGGGATTTCATTATTGAAAATACCAAACTAAATGAAACTGAAAAAGCCACTTTTTATGACCTTTTCGACGAATATGAAAACCGTTACCACAATGAAGTTTGGCTCCTCAAAAGAAAAGTAAGACAAGAGGTGTCAAATGCGTTTGATACCATTTCATCAGGAAGTGCCTCCAAATACATCAATGAGTATTTCCAGTTTGAGCAATTAGGCATGACCATTAAACACGAGAGAAATCAAAAACTCCTTAAACTTATTCGTCCTAAAGAAGTACTCAGAATTCTTCATCAAGAAAAGGAATTTGATCGAGTTATGCTGAATCGGATGAGAAATCGGCCTAAAAAAGAGCAAGAAAAGGGAAAGGAAAAAGAATAAGTTAAATTTATTCTTGTGAAAATTCATCGAAATCTTGCAATAGGAGTAATCCGAGGACTTGAACTCATTCTTATTCAAAAGCAGGCCTTAAGGCCGAGTCTCAATAAAATTTTAAAGCAAAATAATAAATGGGGCTCTCGTGATCGAAGAACTATCGGGGAAGCCCTGCTCGACTGCATCCGTTGGAAAAGATATTATGAGTATTTGGGTGATTTAAATCCCGCGTCTGTAAATTATTTATGGGAACTTTTTGGAGTTTGGATTCTTACAAAAAAAGGTCTACTGGCAAATTGGGAAGAGTTTTCAAATATTCAAAATTTAAAACTTAAATCTCCCCAAAATCACGATTCACTTCCGCTTCAAATTAGGGCTTCAATTCCTGATTGGCTCGACGAGCTTGGACGGAAAAGTTTTGAAGAAACAGTCTGGAAAGAAGAATGTCAAGCGCTTAATGAACAAGCGCCCCTGGTATTACGAGCCAATACCCTTAAAGGCAAGACTGAAGCTCTTTTGCACCAATTAAATAAAGATTTAATGCTCAATGCCGTATTGTCTAAAGAAGTGCCAAAAGCAATTGTAATCGATAAACATCTAAATTTAAGTCAACACCCCTTCTATCGTGAAGGTCGATTTGAAATTCAAGATGCCAATTCTCAAAGAGTGGCTCATTGGGTAAAGCCAAAAGCTGAAGATCTCATTATAGATGCCTGCGCGGGAAGTGGTGGAAAAAGTCTACATCTTGCAACGCTCATGGAAAATAAAGGTAAAATCATTGCCTTTGATACTGCTAAAAAATTGGAACTACTCAAAAAAAGAGCGGCTCGAAATGGGGTAACTATTATTGAAACAATTCCTATAGATACCAAACATACAAAACAACTCGCTGAGGGAACTGCAACTGCTGTACTTATAGATGCCCCTTGTAGTGGGTTGGGGGTTTTAAGAAGAAACCCAGCAGCCAAATGGCATATGAATCCTGAAAAAATTGAAGCGCTACTAAAACTACAAGAAGAAATCCTACAAAAAAATGCCTTACTTGTAAAAAAAGGAGGCCTACTGGTATACGCTACTTGTTCTATTTTTCCCGATGAAAACCAGTATCAAATAACTCGATTTTTGGATTCAGAAAAAGGACAATGCTTTGAACTGGAGAAAGCGCAAACTTTTCTCACGCATCAAACCCAATTTGATGGATTTTATATCGCAAAACTAAAACGCAAATACTGATTAAAATTAATTTAAATTAAATAGTAAATTCGCAAGCAAATAAGCTTATCACAGGAAAAAATAAATTAAAAAATGAAAATCAATTCAATAAAAACAAGCAATAAAATTAGAGTTATACACCGCTATCTCGGTTTTTTTCTTGCAGGTATCATGTTTATGTACGCCCTAACAGGCATCACCCTCACATACAGAACCACAGATACATTTAAAAAGTATGTAAAAATAGAGCGTACTATAGAAAAAGGGTTGGAAACCCCTCCTGAAATAAGGGGAGCAAAAGAACTCAATTACAACAGTGAAACAGGCGAAATATCTTACCTACAAGCCCAACCACCAAAAATATTGGGAATGATGGAAAAAATGCACAAGGCTACAAACAACTCTCCCTTATATTATCTCAATTTATTTTTTGGGGTAGCGCTTCTCTTTTTTGTTTTCTCTGCTTATTGGATGTTTTTACCTCATACTGATATTTTCAAAAAGGCAATTTATTTTACGCTAGCAGGCATGGTACTGTCAATAATAATGATTCTTGTCTAATCTCTCTAGTTCTTGTATTCTAGAAAAGCCCATAGCTACTCCCAAGAACGAGCACCTAATAATTTTTCTCCCAAAGCGCTCAGTTGAGCTGTTTGATATTTGGTTTGTTCCCAATTTCTAGGATCGCCAGGAAAAGCATGTCCTTCAGGTGCAATTCTATTTTTCCAGGACTGAATACGCCATTCTTTGAGCGCTTGATTTTCTTCCTCTGCTGGCATCATCGAAATATATTGTGCAATACGCACTTTATCATTGGAATTATTGGGACGAATCCCATGAGGTTCTAGACTATTGAAAATCAATAAATCACCTGCTTCCAGGGGCACTTTTACAATGTGCTGCTCCAAACCGCTAATATCTGGCTGATAGCGATTCCGATCTTTGGGCTGGCTTTGTTTCCAGGTATCATAATTTCTGAAAAGCCAAGGGATACATTGAAATCCTCCCATTTCAGTATCAGTTTGATCAGCGAGTGCCAATACACCTTGTACATTTTGTGGTTTGGTTTCTGGGTCGTAGTCCCAATGAATAAATCCTTTGTATTCAAAACCTTTTCGTATTGGAAAATTTAAATTCGCTCGGTCTATAGTCGCCCATAATTTTTCAGTTCCCCAAATATCTACAAAGGCATCGTATACCCTTTTGGTCTGTCTATTTTCCCAAAGTAATTGGTGATTGTAAACTTCAACCATGCCTGTACCCTGAAGTTCTTTCATTTGTATTTCAGCGCGGGCCTGGGTATACCAGGTCGTAGGGTTTAAAGGATCTTTTTCTTCAAATTCCCATAAAAAATCAGCCGTTTTTTGAGCTTGTGCCCTAGAGATGGCGTTCTTAATTACGATATAGCCATTATGGAGCCAAAATTGCCAATCTTCAACAGACAATACCCTAAGGCTATCTGCATCAGCCTCAGTCCTTAAAGAAAGCTTACTGCTCTTGGCTGTGGAAGGGTTTCCGGGAATTTCCTTGTGGGCGTTTTCAGGGGGTGCTGGTTGCATCATCTTTAACTTTTATAATCTAAAGATAAAAATTCTTGCTAAATTTTTACTTTCCAGGAGCGTCACTTTTAGGGAATAAAAAACTGTGAATAAAAAGAAGATAACTTCATTTATATGCTGTTATTCCAAGTTAAATATGTGAGCGGAAAGCCTTATTTTTGTGCTTTAACTTTACTGGTATGATCCTCTTTTTTGGCGATCCAAAAAACCAAGTATTTGCTGTTCAATGCAAGCTTGAACTTCCCAATTCAGAATTAGAAAAATTAAGCTGGCTTTTTAGCGACGCCCCTTTTTTGAGTTCCTCTACAATAAAAGGAGCGTTTTATGGCCCTCGAGCAACAATGGTTACTCCCTGGAGTACCAATGCAGTAGAAATTACCCAAAATATGGGCCTCAGTGGTATTGAACGCATAGAAGTTTACGAAGCTAAAAACCAGATGAGCCAACCAGACCCTATGCTTGTCGCATTGGTTACTGATTTAACGCAGGACTTATTTAAAGTAGCTATTCTTCCCGAAAGTATTATTGAAATCCACGATATCGACGCCTACAACACCCAAGAGGGACTCGCCCTGAATCAAGAAGAAGTCTCTTATCTTGAAGCACTTTCTAAGTCATTTAATCGACCGCTTACTGACTCTGAAGTGTTTGGTTTTTCACAAGTTAATTCTGAACATTGTCGGCATAAAATTTTCAATGGAGAATTTGTTATCGATGGAAAAAAACAGGAAAGCAGTCTCTTCAAACTCATCAAAAAAACAGCTCAAATACATCCAAATACTATAGTCTCAGCCTACAAGGACAATGTAGCATTTATTGAGGGTCCAATCATAGAGCAATTTGCGCCAGAAAAGGGAGAAGTGCCGAGTCGTTTTATCAAAACTTCAGCCCACAGTGTAATTTCTTTAAAAGCAGAAACTCACAATTTCCCCACAACTGTTGAGCCCTTCAATGGGGCTGCTACCGGCTCAGGTGGAGAAATCAGAGACCGCTTAGCAGGCGGTCAAGGCTCTATTCCTCTTGCTGGTACTGCTGTTTATATGACGCCTTACTCACGTATTCAAAATAATCTCAAAGAATTTCCTTTTCCTGAGCGAAAATGGTTGTATCAAACCCCTATTGATATTCTCATTAAAGCCTCAAATGGAGCCTCAGACTTCGGAAATAAATTTGGTCAGCCTCTCATTACAGGTTCCCTACTCACTTTTGAACACCAAGAAAATAAACGGGCACTAGGGTATGATAAGGTTATTATGCTCGCGGGTGGTATTGGATTTGCCAAAAAAGAGCAAGCTCAAAAGTTAAAACCAAAAAAAGGGGATAAAATCATTGTTTTAGGGGGTGATAATTACCGAATTGGTATGGGTGGTGCTGCTGTTTCATCAGCAGATACAGGTGCTTTTGGTAGCGCTATAGAGCTCAATGCTGTCCAGCGTTCTAACCCTGAGATGCAAAAAAGAGTGGCGAATGCAATTCGGGCGCTCGTAGAAGCGCCAACAAATCCCATCATTTCAATTCACGATCATGGTGCTGGTGGGCACCTCAACTGTCTTTCAGAATTAGTAGAAGAGACGGGGGGTACCATCCAACTCGATGCATTACCCATCGGGGATGCTACTTTATCGGCAAAAGAAATTATTGGAAATGAGTCCCAGGAACGGATGGGGCTTATTTTAGCGCCTGAAGATGCACTTTTACTTGAAAAAATAGCCGCCCGAGAAAGGGCTCCTTTTTATATTGTAGGTGAAGTTTCAGAAAATCATCACTTTTGTTTTGTTTCTGAAAAAACAGGTGAAAAGCCCATTGATCTCACCTTAGATGCGCTTTTCGGTAGTGCTCCCAAGACCGTAATGGAGGACCAAAAAATAAATACTGAATATGCAGAAGTAGCTTATGAAATAGCACATCTAGAGCAGTATATTCATGAGGTTTTACAGCTAGAGGCGGTTGCTTGTAAAGACTGGCTTACCAATAAGGTAGACCGTTGTGTAACAGGGAGAGTGGCCCAACAACAATGTGTAGGAGAACTACAACTTCCCTTGAGTAACTGTGGTGTAGTTGCACTAGATTATAAGGGTGCTGCCGGTATCGCAACTTCGATAGGCCATGCTCCAGTTAGCGGTTTAATTGATCCTGAAAAAGGAAGTATCAATGCTATTGCAGAAGCGTTAACAAATATTATTTGGGCTCCTTTGACTAATGGAATTCAAAGTGTTTCCCTCTCAGCAAATTGGATGTGGCCCTGTAATAATGAAGGGGAAGACGCCCGTCTCTATCAGGCAGTAAAGGCCTGTTCCGATTTTGCCATTGCCCTAGGAATAAATATCCCAACGGGAAAAGACTCCCTCTCTATGAAGCAAAAATATCCAGAGGGTGAGGTTTTGGCTCCGGGCACTGTAATTATTTCTGCAGCAGGGCATTGTTCTGATGTAAAAAAAGTGGTTACCCCTGTTGCGAAATTAAATAGTGGTTCTCTTTATTATATTGATTTGTGTCAAGATGAATTTCACTTAGGGGGCAGCTCTTTTGCTCAAAATCAAAATGCCATTGGCCGCTCAGCGCCCACTGTTCAAGATGCGTCCTATTTCAAAACTGTCTTTAATGCTGTTCAGGACCTCATCAAAAAAGACAAAATTGAAGCTGGTCATGATATCGGCTCGGGAGGTTTAATTACTACTTTATTAGAAATGTGCTTCTCCACCAATGAGATGGGAATGTCTTTGGATTTTTCCTCCTTTGAAGAAACAGATTTTGCCAAATTACTATTTTCTGAAAAACCAGCTATAATACTTCAATCAAAAGAAAATCTGACAGCCCTATTAAAAAATCAAAAAATAAAAGTCGTAAAACTGGGTGAAGTCAATGCAAAAGGTCTCCTCGAATTTAACTCTTTTGAGTTCAATATTGCTGAGATGCGAAAATCATGGATGTCGACCTCTGCTGCTTTAGAAATTCAACAAACCACCCCAGCACTTGCAAAATCCAGAGCAGAAAATAGCCTCAAACAGCCCTTACAATTTCAGTTTCCAGCCAACTTTAATGGAAAACTTCCTAAACCGCTAAAGAAAAAAATTAAAGCTGCTGTGCTGCGAGAAAAAGGGAGTAATTCAGAACGAGAAATGGCCTATGCCATGGACCTTTGTGGATTTGAAGTGCGTGATGTGCATATGACAGATCTGCTGGAGGGAAGAGAAACACTGGAGGATATTCAATTTCTAGTAGCGGTAGGCGGATTTTCAAATTCTGATGTATTAGGTTCAGCAAAGGGATGGGCAGGAGCAATCAAATACAATAAACGTGCTAAAACCGCTCTGACAAACTTTTTTAACCGCCCAGATACCTTGTCACTTGGCGTGTGTAATGGTTGTCAATTATTTATAGAACTCGGCCTGCTTAATCCCTCAGATACAAAAAAACCTAAGATGCTTCACAACGATTCTAAAAAATTTGAGTGCATCTTTACCGCTGTAAGTATTCAAAAAAGTGCTGCGATTATGTTAAAAGGTTTAGAAGGGAGTACATTGGGGATTTGGGCCGCTCATGGAGAGGGAAAATTCTCCCTACCAGAAGCAGAACACCACTATGAAATTCCTGGCAAATACCTCTATACTGATTACCCCTCAAACCCTAATGGTTCAGACTATAATGCGGCCATGTTATGCTCTAAAGACGGACGTCATCTCGTAATGATGCCGCATTTAGAGCGCTCTACTTTTCCTTGGAACTGGGCGCACTACCCTTCTGGCAGAAAAGATGAAGTAAGTCCATGGATTATGGCTTTTGAGAATGCATTAAAGTGGTTAATTTAAGCTTCTAAAAAGGTCTATGCTGATTTACAACAAAATATTTTATATTTTGCAGTAAATAGCTGCTTATGACACCGACACGATTATTTGACTTTATCAGTCATCAGAGGGACCACCATCCACTTGAAAAATCATTTAGCACAAAATACAACGGGAAATGGGAAAGCATTTCCTCTGAAATTTTCTGTGAGCAAGCCGAGGCTATAAGTAATGCCTTAATAGAACTTGGGATAGAAGCCCAAGATAAAATCGCGATGATTTCCTCTAACAATAGAACAGAGTGGAGCTTGGTAGATATAGGTTTACTTACTGTGGGAGCAGTCAATGTTCCTATTTACCCCACAATTTCAGCGCAAGATTACGAATACATCCTCAATCATTCTGAAAGCCAGTATTGTTTTGTTTCGGATAAAGAGGTTTATGATAAAGTAATGGCGGTAAAAAAGAATATCAAATCGCTAAAAAAAGTGTACAGTTTTGACCAGATCGATGGGTGTGCACATTGGAGTGAATTATTAGACATCGGTAAAGACAAACCCCATCAAGCTACTGTACAAAAACGAAAAGATGAGGTAAATCCTGCTGACTTGGCTACTATCATTTACACTTCAGGGACTACGGGTGTGCCCAAAGGAGTAATGCTCAGCCATCATAATGTCGTTTCTAATGTTTTATCCAGCTCGAAACGACTGCCCCTTACAATAGGCGAAGCTTCTGCACTGAGTTTCCTTCCCGTGTGTCATATTTTTGAGCGAGTGATTCTCTATATCTATATGTATAATAGTGTTTCTGTTTATTTTGCAGAATCTTTAGAAACGATTGCAGATAATTTACGTGAAGTCAAACCTCAAGTTATGACCGCGGTACCCAGACTGCTCGAAAAAGTATACGACAAAATTTACGCCAAAGGAGAAGAATTAAGTGGTGTCAAACAGAAATTATTTTATTGGGCAGTAAATATCGGCTTACAATACGAACCCTATGGACAAAATGGGGCTTGGTATGAATTTAAACTCAAAATAGCGCGAAAGCTTATACTATCTAAATGGCAAGAAGCACTTGGAGGAAATTTAAAACTTATCGCTTCGGGAAGTGCGGCACTTCAACCCCGATTGGCACGTGTCTTTACTGCAGCTGGAATGACCTTAGTTGAGGGCTATGGCCTTACTGAAACCTCCCCTGTAATTTCTGTGAATGACATGAGAAAAAGTCATTTTAGAATTGGTACAGTGGGAAAGGTAATCGATGGAGTCACTGTGAAAATTGCTGAGGATGGTGAAATACTCTGTAAAGGGCCTAATGTAATGATGGGCTATTATAAAGAGGAAGCCAAAACAAAAGAAGTGATGACAGGTGAATTTTTTCATACCGGAGATATTGGTGAGCTCGATCAAGAGGGCTTTCTCAAAATAACCGATCGGAAAAAAGAAATGTTTAAAACTTCTGGTGGTAAATATATTGCCCCACAAGTGATTGAAAATCAAATGAAGCAGTCCCTTTTTATTGAACAAATTATGGTTGTGGGTGCAGGCAGAAAAATGCCTACTGCACTGATACAGCCAAATGTTGAATTTGTTATGAATTGGCTGTCTGATCATGGAATACAAGTAAATTCACTAGAAGAAGCGGTCAAAGAAAATAAACTTATAGCAGCTTTTCAAAAAGAAATTGATCACCACAACAGCTTTTTTGGTTCTTGGGAACAAATCAAAAAATTTCAATTAACCCCAAATGAATGGACAATTGACGAAGGGCATCTAACCCCTACTATGAAGCTCAAGAGAAAAGTAATTGCTGAAAAATATACCGCTCTTATAGAAGACATGTACGCTTAATATAAATCCACAAAAGAAGCGTCGTATTTTTTGTGTTTTTATTATGCATGCATAGTGTTTTTTATATCTTTATAGAGATGAAACAAGAAACCTTTGATAGTGCGCTACGCGCCACATGGAATTTAGTTAGTAAAATGTATAACAAAGAGGCCAATAAATTTGATTCTACCATGGCAACAGGTTTTGCTTTATTAAGCATCGCTCCTGAAGGGACCCCCTCTACTACACTGGGACCCAAAATGGGGATGGAGCCCACCAGTCTGTCCCGCTTATTAAAAACCATGGAAGCACGAAATTTAATATACCGCGCACAGAATCCAGATGATGGTCGGAGTGTACTGGTTCACCTGACACCTTTTGGTAAAGAAAAAAGAGAAGATTCTAAAGCGGTTGTGCTCCATTTTAATCAAATGATCGCCAACACATTGAGTCCTGAAAAAATAAAAATCTTTTATGAAGTAATGCAGTGTATAAAAGAAACAGCATTAAATTTTGAATTTTTCACCCCAAACCTAAAAACTGAATAATTATGGAAACAAAAGCACAAAACGATGTAACAGGAGGTGTTTTTTTACTCTCTAAAACAAATCCAGCACAAGTCTTTACGCCTGAAGATTTCAATGAAGAACAACAACTGATGAAAGCATCTGTCATCGAATTTATTGATCGAGAAGTATGGCCGTATAAGGAGCGCTTTGAAAAGAAAGACTATGCCTTTACCGAAGCACTGATGAAAAAAGCAGGGGAATTGGGCTTTTTAAGTATCCCCGTACCAGAAAATTATGGGGGCATGGGCATGGGCTTTGTCTCTACCATGCTGGTATGTGATTATATGTCTGGGTCTTCAGGTTCTTTATCTACAGCTTTTGGCGCCCATACTGGAATTGGCATTTTACCCATACTCCTCTATGGCTCTGAAACCCAAAAACAAACCTATCTCCCCAAGCTGGCATCAGGAGAATGGTTTGCTTCCTACTGTCTTACTGAGCCGGGAGCTGGCTCTGATGCTAACTCGGGAAAAACCAAGGCAGTCTTGTCGGAAGACGGTACTCACTACAAAATTACAGGCCAAAAAATGTGGATTTCTAATGCAGGTTTTGCCAACTTATTTATTGTTTTTGCCCGGATTGAGGACGATAAAAATATTACGGGTTTTCTTGTTCCCTTTGAAGAAAATAATGGGATTGAACTGGGAGAGGAAGAGCATAAATTAGGCATTCATGCTTCCTCAACCCGACAAGTCTTTTTTAATCAAACAAAAGTTCCCGTAGAAAATGTGCTAGGTACGCGCAATGGTGGCTTTAAAATTGCCATGAATGCGCTCAATGTGGGAAGAATAAAACTAGGCGTGGCCTGCCTTGATGCACAACGCAGAATTACCACTAAAGCTATTCAATATGCCAATGAGCGCATTCAATTCAAAAAACCCATTTCCTCTTTTGGAGCTATACAAGAGAAAATAGCACTAATGGCCACTTCATGTTATGTGGGTGAGTCCAGCTGTTATCGCGCAGCTCATGCTATAGAGCTTAGAATTCAGCAATTTATAGACCAAGGATATGCTCCTCAAGAAGCAGAGCTCAAAGGCGTTGAAGATTTTGCAATTGAATGCTCCCTAATTAAAGTAGCTGCTTCTGAAGATATTCAAAACTGCGCAGACCACGGTATCCAAATATTAGGAGGGATGGGCTTTTCTGCAGATACACCCATGGAGTCTGCCTGGCGAGATGCCCGCATCGGTCGTATCTATGAAGGTACTAATGAAATTAATAGAATGCTGGCTGTAGGTATGTTGCTCAAAAAAGGACTTAAAGGAGAATTAGAACTTTTACCTGCTGTTATGCAAGCTGCGGTGCAATTAGGAGGAGCGCGCACGGCAGTTGCCACTGACAACCCATTAGATCAAGAAGCTGCTTTAATTGAACACTTTAAAGCGCTGTTTTTGATGGTTATGGGAAATGCTACTCAAAAATATGGAACCCAACTGGAAGAAGAGCAACAAGTACTCCTCTCTTTAGCAGATGTTTTAATTGAGATTTATTTTTCTGAATCCGCACTTTTACGCACCCAAAAGAACATCAATAGAAAGGGGATTGAAACTCAAGAAATTCAAATCGCTATGGTTCAGCATTATATTTTTGAAGCGCATGAGTTGGTATCCAAAAAACTGAAAGAAGTCATTTTACACCTGGCTCAAAATGAAGCTGAGCGAACGCAAATGATAGATGCTTTGGAAAAACACAATGCATATACAGTCTATCCCGACCTTTTTGATCTAAAAACCGAGATCGCAACACACTTTATCAAAGAAAACAGTTACTGTTTTTAATTTCACTACCCTCACCGACACTTTAAAGTGTCGGTTTTTTTTTACCTTCAACAAAAAAACAAATGACTTTTCGCCTTCTATTTTTAAGTTTATTATTCAATTTTTACGGTTTCGCACAAGATGCAAATACGCTGTACGCTATTGTCGATGAAATTTCTGCTTCACGATTAGAATCAGATATCAAAACACTGGTCGGTTTTGGTACCCGACATACACTCAGCGATACACTCTCAGCCTCAAGAGGCATAGGAGCTGCCAGAAGGTGGATTAAATCAGAATTTGATCAAATTTCAAAAACTTGTAATGGCTGTTTAGAAGTCTTTTATCAGAAAAATTATTTTACCCCAAAAGACGGTGACCGCATCGTAAAGCCTGTTTGGATAAATAATGTCGTTGCGATACAAAGAGGAAAAACACATCCGAATCGTTTTATTATTATGAGTGGAGATATCGATTCGAGAATCTCAGATCCTACAAATTATACAGATGACTCTCCAGGTGCCAATGATAACGCTTCAGGCATGGCAGGGACTATCGAGGCCGCTCGGGTATTGTCTCAATACACTTTTGAAAACAGTATTATCTATGTAGGATTAGCCGGTGAAGAGCAGGGTCTTTTTGGAGGTAAAGGTCTGGCCGAATATGCTCAAAAACTGGGGTGGGAAATTATTGGAATATTGAATAATGATATGATTGGAAATATTAAGGGTGTTGATGGGGTTATTGACAACCGCAGTTTTCGAATTTTTTCAGAACCCGTTCCTGCCAATGAATCAGAAAAAGCAAGGATGGCAAGGCGCTTTTACGGAGGTGAGGTAGATGGTATTTCAAGACAATTGGCACGTTATGTCTACAAAAATGTTAAGCAATATATGCCTGAAATGAATCCGCTAATGATCTACCGCTTGGACCGCTTTGGAAGAGGGGGGCACCATCGGCCGTTTAATGATCTAGGGTATGCAGGGGTACGTATTATGGAAGCCCATGAAAATTATGTTATGCAGCACCAAGATATTCGAACAGAAAACGGAATTGAATATGGAGATGTACTTTCAGGAGTAGATTTTCAATATGCAAAAAAATTAACTGCAGTAAATGCCCTTAACCTGGCGAGTATTGCCTGGGCGCCCCCCGCGGTTAAAGAGTTTTCCATCGGTGGGATTGTGCAAGCCTCTGCAAAATTCAGATGGAAAAAGGTGGAAGATCCCAATGTCATAGGCTATAAAATTTACTGGAGGGATACAACTAATCCCCATTGGGAGTACGCCCGATTTGTTGGAGCTGTAGATGCCCATACCCTAGAGGGTATTGTGATCGATAATTTCTTCTTCGGGATCGCTACAGTGGGGAAAAATGGTTTTGAAAGTCCTGTAGTTTTTCCGAATCGTATCTTTAGAGATTAGAAGTAATTGTCGTTTTGTAATCGTTTATAAAGTCCTCTTCTGTTTTTCTTTAATGGTAAAAAATATTTGATGATATATCAAATAATAACTCCAATTGGTTTTTAAAGTAATAAAAGGAATTAAAAGAAAATGGCTTTCTTTTTACTCTATACTAATAAGTAATTTTCTGAAGGTGGCATCGAGGTAATATTCATTCTCCTCCAGGCGTACAGGCAGGGTAGTAAACTTTTCATCTATGATACGATAGGATTCTGGCAAACCCTCTTCAAGGTTAAAAACAAGTTTATAATTTGCTCCTGGAGTAAGAGAGATGGGAGTGCCATCTAGTGCCATTAGTTGCCCCTGATCTGAGGCACCAAATTGAAAATCGTTTCCGTTGAGATTGGTTTGTAATAGGAATGCTAAAGTGCCAGAACTCGTATTAGTTTCCGATAAATCTAGATAGCCGATGAGTTGGTTTTGATTGACCAAATCATACAAAGCAAGATTTGAATCTGCGCTTCCTGATTGGGACAATGATAATTCCCAAGAAGAACGACTCAAGGCAGGATACTTTTTAATTATAAAATCAAAATCAGTTAAATTATCAATATAAAATTCTTGCGTAAAGTAAGTATCATTAGTCACCCGAGAAATCCCAAATGCTTTCAGCTCATCAATTAAGACTTCTAATTTTGTATTGGTAGAGACCGCGTTTTGAAAATAATTTTTATGGGTTAGTTTGTATTCTACGGTAAATTTTAACCGTTGATTATTGAATCCTGTAAATGCCGCCCGAGCTTCGAATGGGGATGTTTGTTCAAAAACTTCATTCTCTCGAATGATTACATTTTTACTGTTGGGTAATACAAACCATTGATTCTCATTTGAAGCGATAAATGTATCCCAATTGGTTTCTTCATAAGCGATTTTAACCGGTCTGGTTACTTCTATAGTGTCTTTATAGGAAACAATATAGTTAAGGTTTAAAGTATCTACTTGGGTGAGTACTAATTGAGAAGTATAGGAGCCATAATCCGTATAAATTATTTCTGCACTTAATGCTTCTTTTAAACTAGTAGGATTGCCTCCTGGAAAAATCCACTCTAGAGAATCAATCTCCTGATCTAAAAGTACTGCTTTATAAGTAATGGGAACATTTAGTTGACCATTTGCTCTTTCAGAACGGTAAATCAATATAGAATCCGGCACAATACGTGCTTTAATCTCTTTATTTCTCGACACCCGAATATAGGATGTACTCTCTAAATCAGCTGTGCAGTAAGTTGAAATCATTACTACTCCAAAAACCATCGTCCAAATTAAAAAGGATTTGAAAGTCAACTTCATGGGTTAATAGTAATTATCGATGCTAATTCTTCGGTAATCTCCTCTTTTATTTCTGAAATAAGGACTAAAATCAAAAGTGACGAAAATTTCGATAGTACTGGGTGAATAAACCAGCGTATTTAAAGGATTTTGAAAGGGGAAATTATACAAGGCTCCAAATTCAAAATTTTCATAAGCAACAGCAACAGAAAGTCCAATATTGGTAAAACCAAAATTATCCGTCATTCTGAACTGTTGATTTAACCCCATTGAGAAAGACCCAAATTGGGCCTCTTGAGAGAGGAAAACATCAAAATTATCTCCCATTTTTGAAGCGTTTACAAAAGCAAAAATTGTAGAATACCGAGGCATAATTGAACGATCAAAGGGATTGATGTCAAATTCATAGCCTCCCTGTATAGAATATCTAAGGGGTAAATTAAAATCTGTATTTTCTTTATTGTAGGAAACATTCGGCTGATTTAAATGCTTGATACTGGCCCCTAACAAATAATTTGAAGAGTGGATAATAAAAGAAGCTCCTAAATCTAGATAATTTGCATTTCCCAGCTGATTAAAAATAGGGTCTTGGGATTCAGTTTGTAAATAACCTGATACTAAAGAGAGTTGATCTTCAAATACCAATTTATTAGAATCAAAGCGGGAACCGCCTACACCTGCAGAAATAGAGGGTAAAAAATAAACTTCATTATCTAACTGAATTTTATAAATATAACTCAAAGTCGGCTTGGTATTGATCAGTCCAGTATTGTCCATTCGCAAAGAATATACATCTAAACCAATGCTAAAATTGTCATTATCAAAAGAAATAGCACCAAAGAAATACTGACTTTCAATTCGATTTGTATTGGCCATACCCAACGAATTATAAAGCACTCCTGTTTTATTGATATTATTCATTCCCAAGGCACTGGGATTTACTTTCTGCATAAACCGAGAGTGACTGACGATCATATCCTCTTGGGCCAGAATGCTGGTACTTATAAGAATAAATAAACCATATGTCAAAATCCCTCTTTTCATATTATTTGAGTAAGATAAAGGTTCCATCTCTAAAGACCGGTTCGTCATCTATTGTTTTAGCAGTAATCGTATAAATAAAGAAGCTCGATGAAGGGGCATTGGTTTCTCCTTCCCACCCTCTTAATGAGAGTCCAATTATATCTGGATCTGCGCCCTCTGTTCCTACTTCTTCATATAATAAACCACCTTGTGAGTCATATACCCTTAATATAATTTCACTTAAACCATTAAATACGGGGCGGAAGGTATTATTCCATATATCCCCATTGGGTGTAAAGACATTCGGCACCAAAATGCTATAGCCTTTCCCTACTTTTATGGTTTTGATTAATTCCTCCATACAACCCAAATCATTATAGATTCTCAATGTCACATAGTAGGTGCCAGAGATCGCATATTCATGAATGACGGGTTCTGGGGAATTGCGTTCTAAAAGTTCAGACTGGGTCCCATCACCAAAGATAAATTCAAAGGTATCATATTCATTTTCTGATAAGTCAGTAAAGGTTATGTCTTCCCTTGCTAAGAATGTTCCGGATTGTAAGAAATTTGTAGAATTAAAGTCAAATAAAGGCGTCCCATTTCCAATATTGATTTCTCTAGACAATCCACAATTGGCTGCATTATAGATTTCTAAACTGGCCACTTCCACAGGGTTGTCAATATTGAGTAGATATTGATTAGTCCCTACCCGCTCATAGGTAATCGGGGTACTGTTATAGAAGAAAGTCAGGGGTCCTGTATCACCGTCGAAGACATCAATAAATATAGTACCCGATTGTCCATTACATAAATATTCGTCTACTATAGGCCCTTCGCGGATTTCCAGAATATTTTCATTTTCTACAGCAATCACCTGTTGGATTGTGTTGGGTTCAGCACCATTATCACAATTAGCAACATCAATTGCAGAGATGGTGTAACGGTATAGGCCTTCAGAAAGATTATTTAAACTTAGGTAGCCTGTATAATTTGGATTTCCATTGGTTCCGTCTAAAGGCACCCAAGTGGCAACATTCAATGAAGAATTAATCATTTGTAAACGCGTGCTCTGTGAAACAATTTCGAGTGTAATCGCAGCATTAGAGGCAGAGCGTATAATAATTTCATTTGCATTTCCTGCTGGGTCAATCGCGGCAGTAAATAAAATATTGTCATTGATTCTTTGCGCAAATTCATTGACTACAGAGGCAATCGGTTCATTATTTTCTTGGGTACTATAGGCGATAGGGATGTCATTCAAACGAATGGCATAGACTTCTAGGCTGTCTTGAGAGGCTGCTACCCCTTGGAATAAAAGACGCTGTTCATTTGCATTGGTTGCTGATTCCTGTCTGTGCCACTTAATTTCAAATGGATCTGAACTGTTTACCTCTATACTTATCTGCCCATCTTCAGCGTCAATCTCACAACTAACGGGTGTCGCAAATTCATCTCCATTAATTCCACCTGCGGGAAGCACTTCTATACTACTTAAAGATTGATTAAAGACAAATTCTAGAGGCGTTTCATTCCCGTTTTCATCTAAAATTGTACATCCATTGGCATCATAAATCAATAATTCATAAGTCCCTGGAAGGGGAGCAAAATTGACATTATTACTCACCGAATTGATTACCGTACTATTTTGATTGGGATCATTAGGGGTGTAGGTCCATTTTAAACTATAGAAAGGATCACCATTGCTTGTTGTAAAGGGTTCTCCTCCCTCGATGAGGAATTGATCAAAGAATACATCTTGATAAGCCTCATAACAGGGATCTATATCAAATTCTGTTGCTCCAGAGTAGGTAATCGATTCGGCTTCATTAATGGTAAAGTTTAATACGGCCAAACATTCTGTTTGTCTATTTTTAACTACCAATTCGTAGTCTCCAGGAGGGAGGCTTTCTATTTCTATAGCATTGGTCGTTAGATTCGGCGTATAAGTACTGCCAATTGTAGTGGCAGCAGTAGCACTATTGGTTGTGGTGCTAGCGGTAGAAGCAGTCGTTGTACCTGTAGAGAAGCTCACACTACCTCCTACCGTACTTTCAAGTACAATTGAGTTTAGTGTCAATTCAAAAGCACTTGGATTTGGCGCATAGGTGTAAACCCCATTAGAAAGTTTAAATTTCAGATTTGATGTAGGCTGGGTACAGGTAACTTCATCAAATTCAATAGAGTCAAATTGAAGCGATTGAGGGTCATCAATTTTGAAAATGGATCCACCCTGGGTTGTATTTTGAACAAGGGTTCCTCCACAACCTGAGCCGTCACGTATTATGGCACGATAGAAACCAGCTTGCAAATTTTCCACCTTTTCTTTACCTGCAAGACCTGGAACTTCTGCCCAGCGTGACTCAGTGATTTGAATAATATTAGAAACCGAAATAGTTAGGGTTGTAGGTGAGGCTACTGTTGCACTTATTGTACTCGCCTGTTCCAAAAGTTCTGCTTTAACCTGAAGGCTTGAACCATTTAAGGTAGCTGTATAAGAAGGGTTAGCATTGATATTTGCCGCTAAATTCGCCGCCACATCCTGAAGAGAAGTT
>Ga0181574_10000146_pt1 | contig 62476 bp, 48 predicted proteins | sample 101ome_24_FD_145600 | JGI IMG/M metagenome (GOLD analysis project Ga0181574, IMG submission 145600) | Coastal salt marsh microbial communities from the Groves Creek Marsh, Skidaway Island, Georgia - 101410AT metaG (spades assembly) | ecosystem: Environmental > Aquatic > Marine > Intertidal zone... | reverse complement strand
GCAGGAACCCGACTCCGAGGAGTGGGAGCAGCACGATTTTACCTTTCGCTTCACCAATCCGGAGACAGGCTTCAGTCTCCCCAAGCTGACACCAAAACACTTCTCCTTTAACAGCCATCTTGGTGCCTGCCCGACGTGCCATGGACTCGGAACGCAACTCGTCCCCGACGGAGAACTCATGGTTCCCGATCCGTCGAAGAGCATTGAGCAGGGTGCCATCAAGACCTGGTGGACTGGATCGAAAAAGCGGAAGGGGTTTCACCAGCGGGTTATTGCAGATCTCGCTAAAACCTACTCCGCCGATATTGAAGCTCCGATCTCCGATCTGCCGCGCGAGTTTAAGAAGGCTCTGCTCTACGGCGATGAGCAATTTGAAGGCCTCAGCAGCCAAGCGCTCCGACTGCTCAACACGACAAAAAGCGAAGTCACGAAACGAAATGTTCGACGCTTCATGTCGCCAAAGTCGTGTCCCAACTGCGAAGGAAAACGGCTCAAGGATGACATTCTCTCCGTGACGATGAATCACGAGGATTCGCCGCTTTCCATCGAAGGGTTCACCGCTTTGTCCATCGAGAAGGCTCTTACCTGGATCGATGGCGTAATCCTCTCCGAACTGGAAACCACTTACGCAGCGGAAGTGATCAGCGAAGTTCGAAAGCGGCTCTCTTTTCTTCAAACCGTTGGCCTCGGCTACCTCTCGCTCGATCGCCAGAGTGGAACTCTTTCCGGCGGAGAGAGCCAACGCATTCGACTCGCGACGCAGCTAGGATCGGGACTGGCTGGAGTTCTCTATGTGCTCGACGAGCCGAGCATTGGGCTTCATCAATCGGACAACGAAAAACTCATCGCAACGTTGAAGGATCTGCGCGATGCAGGAAACTCCGTCATCGTCGTAGAGCACGATGAGGACACCATCCGCGCCGCCGATCATCTGCTCGATCTCGGGCCGGGCGCAGGACCGGAGGGCGGAGAGCTTCTTTCTCAGGGAACTCCCGAAGAAGTCGCTACTGACCTGAAGTCGACGACCGGATCCTGGCTTTCGGGAAGGGAAATCATCAAAATCCCCCCGCGTTTTGAAAGCGATCTTGAAGATCGGGAAATCATCGTTCGAGGAGCTCAGGAACATAACCTCAAGAATATCGACGTCGCATTTCCGCTAGGGCATTTTGTCTGCGTAACGGGCCTTTCCGGGAGTGGAAAATCCACCCTCGTCGACACCATCTTGCGCCGTGCACTGTTCCGACATTTTCACAGCAACAAGGACAAACCCGGTGAGCACGATTTCATTGAGGGCATCGAGCACATCGACAAAGTCATCGTTATCGATCAAACACCGATCGGACGAAGTCCGCGATCCAATCCCGCGACTTACATCGGTGTTTTCAGCCCGATCCGTGACCTCTTTAGCCAGCTTCCCGCCTCTCGCGCGCGAGGATACGAGCCCGGCCGCTTCAGTTTCAACGTCACCGGAGGACGATGCGAGACTTGTCAGGGTGATGGCATGATCAAGATCGACATGCATTTCCTCAGCGATGTATACGTCACCTGCGAAACCTGCGGAGGCCGCCGCTACAATCGGGAAACGCTCGACGTCACCTACCGCGGGAAAAGCATCGCCGACGTTCTCGAAATGACGGTGGAGGAAGCACTCGCCTTCTTTCAGAAGATCCCGAAAATCAGCCAGCAGCTACGCGCCCTCCGCGACGTCGGGCTCGGATACGTTCGACTCGGGCAGTCCGCAACAACCCTTTCCGGCGGGGAAGCACAACGCATCAAGCTGGCTGCCGAGCTCGGAAAAACATCCACTGGGAACACACTCTACCTTCTCGACGAGCCAACCACAGGCCTTCACTTTTCTGACATCGCAACCTTGCTCGAAGTTTTCTACCGCCTTCGCGATCAGGGCAACACGCTTATTGTCATCGAGCACAACCTCGACGTCATCAAATGCTCCGACCACGTCATTGACATGGGACCAGGAGGCGGTGAAAACGGCGGTGAAATTGTAGCTGAAGGCAGACCGGAAGAGATTGCGAAAGAGAAAAAATCGCTGACCGGAAAATATTTGGCTCGGTATTTCTAACAATCCTTATCATCCAGTTCTTCATGTTCTTTTGCCGAAGACTGACGACTTTTGCTCGGCCCGGATCTTCCGCCAAGAGCAAGATCAAGGATAGGAGTAAGAGCAAGATTGTTTTCTTACGAAAGAATACACCCACCAGGAATCGAACCTGGACCTACGGCTCCGGAGGCCGTCGTAATATCCATTTTACTATGGGTGCTTCCAGCAGAATTTGACTCGACGGGAATCAAACCTGACTGCGAGCGTGAAAGATGAGGCCCCATGGCGAAATTCGCAAGTTCTAACCGCAGCCAAAAACCGAGCCTTTACACTCCATACTCGTGGCCATATCATCCCGCCCTTTCACGTCCCAATTCCCGGGACTCATTCCATGAGCGATCAAAGAACAGGAAAGCGTGTCATCATCAAAATTGGCACCGGAGTTCTCACCCGCGAATCCAGCGGTGAGCTTCATCACGCCATGTTCGCTCGGCTTTCTCAGGCGATTGCCGACCTCAACAAAGCGGGCCACGAAGTCGTCATGGTCACTTCCGGAGCTGTCGGCGCGGGGCTTTCCACTCTTGGACTGAATGCCCGACCCGACGAAACCAGCATTCTGCAAGCCTGTGCCGCCGCTGGACAGGCCCGGCTCATGCATCTTTACGAAAGCCAGTTCAGCCACCATGGACTCGCGATCGCCCAACTTCTCGTCACCCACGATGATCTCCGGGACGAGGACCGCAGCGCCAATGTTCTTGCCACTCTTTCGGCTCTGCTCTCACATCAGCAAGTTATCCCCATCATCAACGAAAACGACTCTGTATCGGTCTTTGAGTTGAAAGTCGGCGACAACGACATCCTTTCCTCCATCCTCGCACGCCTCATCGAAGCCGACCTTCTCGTTTTGCTGACCAGCGTTCCGGGTCTCTGCGGTCCAGACGCGACTTCAGAAAACGACATCATTCCACTCGTCGATGACGTCGACAGCGTGCTCGAATTTGCCCGCGATGAAAAAGGCGAACTCTCCGTAGGTGGAATGACCAGTAAACTTCAAGCCGTGAAAGAAGCTGTCTCCCATGGCGTCGAAACCGTTATCGCCAGCGGTCACAATCCTGAGCAACTTTCCGAGCTTGTTGACAGCGAAGGCATCGGAACCCGATTCCTACCCGCTAAATCCTGAACTTTTCACCCCACACTTCACCATGACATCCGAAGATATCCGCGATCAGGTTTTTACCATGGGCAAGCAGGCTCGCGCCGCCGCCCATGCTCTCACTACCCTGACGACTGAGCACAAAAATGATATCCTTCTCGCGATGGCCGATGGTATCGTTGCAAATGAATCTACCATTCTCGAAGCGAACGAAAAAGACCTCGATGCCGCTGACGAACTCGGACTCACCGATGCGATGAAAGATCGTCTGCGTCTTGATAGCGATCGCGTCGCAGCCATTGCCGATGGAATCCGCGAAGTCGCCGAGCTGCACGACCCAACCAGAGAAATTATAAAGGACTGGACTCGTCCCAACGGCATTCGTCTCGTGAAGAAGCGCACCCCGATCGGTACGATCGGGATCATTTTTGAAAGCCGCCCCAACGTCACTGCCGACGCAGCCGCCCTCTGCTTCAAAACCGGAAACGCCACAATTCTTCGTGGCGGAAAAGAAGCGATTCATTCAAACCGCGCCATTGCGAAAGCACTCGATGAGGGTGGAAAAAAAGCCGGGCTTCCCGATCACGCGATCCAGCTAATCCCCTTCACCGATCGCGAGAGCGTCCAGCACATGTGCGAAATGGATCAGTGGCTCGACCTCATCATTCCTCGTGGCGGCGCCGGACTGATCAACGCCGTCGTTTCAATGGCTCGCATGCCTGTCATCAAACACTACGACGGCATCTGCCACGTCTACGTCGATAAGGCTGCCGATCTCGACATGGCCGAGGCGATCACAATCAATTCCAAGTGCCAGAAACCTTCGGTCTGCAATGCACTGGAAACCCTGCTCATTCACAAGGATGTCGCAGCCGAGTTCTTCCCCACTATCGCCGAGACGCTCTCCGCGAAAGGTGTGGAACTCCGCGGCGATGAAGAGTTCCGCAAACTCGCCGATCTCGATACGGTAATTCCTGCCAGTGAAGGCGATTGGACAACGGAATATCTTGATCTCACCCTCGCTGTCAAGATCGTCGACGACCTTGACAGCGCGATCGCCCACATCAACGAATACGGCTCCCATCACACCGACAGTATCGTGACAGGGGACGAAGCGGCTGCTGACAAATTTCTACTCGAAATCGATTCCGCCTGTGTATTCTGGAATGCTTCAACTCGCTTCGCCGATGGCGGAGAATTCGGATTCGGGGCCGAGATCGGAATCAGCACTGACAAGCTCCACGCACGCGGACCCATGGCTCTGGAAGAGCTGTGCAGCTACAAGTATCTGGCGTTCGGAACGGGGCAGGTGAAGTAGGATCCTGGCGTCCTGAAGATCGCCACTTCTACTCCAATAGCCCTCGCAAATACGGCGACTGCACAGCAATTCCGAGTCCGAGAGGCAAGTGGGAGATTCGCTCTTCCAGCGGAGTTTTTGTCCGATCGGTTTGTCTCTGCATTCCGATAATCACTCCGACAACGAGGACATCGTTTCCTTCCCAGGCAACGACGGGAGCTCCGCTTTCGCCCCCGAAACTAGAGGAGTCGACGAGGAAGGTTTGAGCGCTCTTCAACGGAGTCAGCGGGTGACTTGCGATCGTCCCTCGTCGAAGAACAGGCCAACCGCTTAGGTTAGCCTCGATCTTAATCGGGTAACAGGGAATGCAAATCTCGCGCCCCACGCCGATGATACCTTTTTGAGCCACGTCTTTATTTGCGATTCGATCAAAGGGAAACGGAAGGCAATCGGCATCTTCCGGCATCCGCCACTCGATTACGGCGACATCGAGAGTTTCATGCCGCTTCCATAGGGCTTTTTCGCCATCGCGGATTTTCAAATCTCTCTCTTTTCGTTTTCCGCATTCTGTCCGATAAACAACTTGGCAGATTTCCCCTTTGAAATCACTCATCACGTGCGCCGCTGTCGCGAGAAAATGCTTTTCATCTTTCTCGATCACGAAGCCTGTCCCGGCGACCGCTCCACCCGATAATTTCACGGTCGCCCGCAAGGCATCCTCAAACGGAGTCGCCGTCACCGGTTCGACCCATGGCAGCAAGAGGGATAGCAGTAAAAAATAGCAACGCATGATCCAACTTAGGGGGCTTGCTCCTCTTTTCTACCAAAAGTGCCCAACAACTCCCGCCGCAATCACCACCACCCACGGGGGCCATTTCATGACGAGAAGGCTCGAAGCGACCCCGATAAGAAAAACCAAATCCTTGGATGATTGAATCGCCCCGATCCAGACAGGATTGTAAAGTGCTGCACCCAACAGCCCCACCACTGCTGCATTTGTCCCCGCAAGAGCCGCACGAATACCTGGCCTCCTCACCACCGAATGCCAGAACGGCATCAGCCCGAGAACGAGCAACCATGCCGGAAGGAAAATTCCAATCAGGCAGATAGTTGCCATTCCCCACGGCCCCCCGGGCCCTTCAATCAAGGAACCAAGATAGCCGGAGAAAGTGAACAGCGGCCCTGGCACTGCCTGAGCCGCTCCATAGCCGGCGAGAAATTCTTCGCGCCCCACCCATCCTGGCTCGACGACCTCCTGGCTCAAGAGCGGCAGAACAACATGGCCGCCTCCAAAAACGAGAGAACCGCTTCGATACATCGCCGTAAATGCCTCCAGCGGTTGACCGGGCTGGATCTTTGAAACGAGCGGCAATCCGAGAAGCAGAACAAAAAACAAAACAAGGCAGACCGCACCCGAGACCCGCCCCTGCTGGGCACTGCCCTTTTCAGTCGATGACTCAACCCTTTCAAGTCCCTCATTCAACCCTGTTGGGCTCTTCTCTGTTTGATCGTCACGAAAGAGGAACCATCCGGCAACGGCGCCAAGTGCGATGACAACGAGCTGCATCCAGGCAATCCCCGTTCCGAGTAAAATCGCAGCGGCAGCAAGCGCGAGCAGTTGGCGAGGGCGATCGGTGCAGAGTGTTTTCCACATGGATGTGACGGCTCCGGCAATGACGGCGACGACGGCGATTTGAAGCCCCTTCAGCCATCCTGCACCACCCTCGAGGCCGCCTCCGTATTTCATTACTCCAAGTCCGAACAGAATCAGCAACAAGGCAGAGGGAAAGGTGAATGCGACCCAGGCAGCAAATGCTCCTGCCCATCCCGCCCGTTTCCAGCCGAGCGAAAGTCCGAACTGACTGCTTGCCGGACCGGGAAGAAATTGGCAAAGCGCGAGCAAGTCGGCGAAGTCCGCTTCGGTTAGCCACTTTTTTCTCTCCACAAAGCGATCCCGAAAAAAGGCAATATGCGCGGTAGGCCCTCCGAAGGAGCTGAGGCCCAGAATCAGAAATTCGCGAAAGACTTCGATGACCGATTTCATGTCAGTTTTTTCGCTCCGAATGGAGCAGGAAACAAGCAGGAAACAAAATTCTCACCCTGCAGCTGGCCTCTGTGAGGTTGGCTTGTGCGTCCATTTTCCCAACGCATACATTTCACCTTTGCTACAGGTTTCCGTCTACGCAAGGGCTTGAATCATCGCGGGAAAAGAATCACAGTCCGTAAGGTGATATCTCATCACCCGTCTTACCTTTATCATGAATTTGCGCGTCTCTTTTCTCTTTTTCCTCCTGCTCACGCTTGCCATCACTACTCTTCGCGGCGCTGAGTCTGAACCCGTTCGCGACAAGTTTGTCGAAGCGCAGCTGTTTTCCTCCCACGCAAAAATTGCACCGGGACAGACATTCCAACTCGGTCTGAAGTTCACGATCGACGACACCTGGCACACCTACTGGAGCAATCCGGGAGAGACGGGAAAGCCAACGACTCTTGACCTCACCCTTCCCGAAGGATTTTCTGCGAGCGCTCTGAAGTTTCCTGTTCCGAAGCGCTTTGTCGTCGACTACAGCGTGCCGGGAGTGATGGAACTCTATGAGGCAGGCTTTGGCTATGAGCACTCGGTTGTTCACGTTGTTGATGTCACAGTTCCGGCCGATGCAAAAGCAGGCGAAAGCATCACCATTTCCGGAAAAACGACTTTCCTGATGTGTGACCCAAGCGAGTGCGTCCCCGGTCAGGCCGAGCTTTCTATCACGATTCCGGTAGCCGCAGAGTCAGTCACTTCTACCCACGCTCCTGTTATCAGCCTCTATGCGACAAAGGTTCCCAAGACGGTCGACTGGGCAACTGAGGTCTCGCTGGAGGGAGAAGATGTTGTCGTTTCCATCGACGTACCTGAGGGCCAACTGCCGGCTGACGCACCGCTACACTTTTTCCCAGACAAGGTTCACATTTTCGACCAACTCGACGATCCAGAAATCACAAAGACAGACGGCAAGCTGAACTTTGCTTTCCAGAAATACGCCGACCTTGAAGCGGCTCCTGAATACATTTCCGGTATCGTGATCGCCGAGACTCAGACGGGAAAAAAAGGCTTCCACGTTTCGAGCGGTGACGCCCAGGAGCCGAAGGTCACCAAATCGGAGCCCGTCGGCGAATCACCTGAAGCCGCGCCAGACACGTCTACGCTTCCGTTCGGCGGCGGCCTCTTCGGAGCGCTGCTTGGCGCGTTCGTGGGCGGGATCATTCTGAATGTGATGCCCTGCGTTTTTCCGGTTATTTCGCTGAAGGTGATGTCCTTCGTCGGGCAGGCTGGTGAAGACAGAAAAAAGATCTTCGCCCACTCGGCGGTCTTCACACTGGGGATTTTGATCTTCTTCTGGGCACTGGCGGCCGCGTCGGTGATCGTGAACAAAGTCTTCGGTCTTGAATCATCCTGGGGATTTCAAATGCAGTTTCCCGGCTACGTCCTCGCCCTCATTTTCATCATGGCAATTGTTGGTCTGAGCCTTTACGGAATTTTTGAAATCGGCACATCCATGACCGGTATCGGCGGAGAGCTGGTCACGAAAGAAGGCTACGCTGGTAGTTTCTGGAGTGGCGCTCTCGCCGTTCTTCTCGCAACGCCATGCACTGCTCCGCTCATGGCTCCGGCAATCACCTTCGCCTTTGCGCAACCTACGCCGGTGCTATTCGCAATTTTTACCGCACTCGGTCTTGGAATGGCCGCGCCCTATTTCTTGCTCGCGCTATTCCCAAAACTTCTCGATGTGATTCCTCCTCCGGGAGCCTGGATGGAGACCTTTAAGCAATTCATGGCCTTTCCGATGTTTGCCGTCGTGATCTGGCTGATCGGCGTCTTGTCGAAGCAACTCAACGTCAGCGGCCTCCAGTGGGCTCTCGTCGCCATTCTCCTTGTTGGCATGGCAGCCTGGGCTCTCGGCCGCTTCGCGGGGCCGGAACGATCCAAAGGAGCACGGACAAAAGGGCGCATCATCGCGTTGATCTTTTTCGTACTGAGCATCTTTGTCGCTGTCAGTGCTACGAAAAAGCAGGCGCCTTACGTCCCGAAAAATCTCGTCGAAAAAATCGAGAGGCTTCGCTCCGAGGGCAAACATGTCTTTGTCGACTTCACCGCCGAGTGGTGTGCCACCTGCAAAGTGAACGAACGCGCTTCGATCAAGACTGAGAAAGTGCAGAATGCTTTCGCGGAGAATAACATTGAGTTTCTGATCGCTGACTGGACCAATCGAGATCCTGAAATCGCCGGAATCCTGAAAGAATACGGTCGCTCTGGTGTCCCGCTCTACCTCCTTTACCCTGCCGATCAATCGCAGAAAGCGATCGCTCTTCCTGACGGGATTGTCACGGCGGGAATGGTTTTCGACGCCATCGAAAAAGTCACAGGGTCGCAGTAACCCGTGGCTCGAGAGTTTTCCCGCCCTTTTCGGCCGACCTGACGACTCGAACCACCAGAATCCACAACAAAACTGCGGCGGCCAAAGCGGTGATTAGCAACTTGGGGTGCTGACGAAGCACCTCTGCACAGCGGGAATGCGTTGCGAATCCAGCAGCGGGCCAAATAGCGCGAGCCTCGAAGAATAATCATTCTTTGGCGGACTTGTCGACGAAATGAGCAATTCGGCTCCAGCATCGCTGGTTTCGTAGGCAGGATTTTCGCCTCCACTGCCGAAAACAGCGGGAGCACATTTTTTGACGTGGATCCACTCGGGAAAACGGAGAATGAAGCCCGATGAAAAATGTTTTGAAGATCGCCCAAGGTAAACTCGATCTGCCCGGAAAATGATGAAAATTAGAAAATCGTATTTTTCACAATTCGGAGAGGAGGCGATCATGAATGCCCCCGAATCCTCCGTTGCTGAAAACGACGATGACATCGCCGTCCTCCGCTTCTGCCTCCATCCTCGCGACGATAGCATCGACGTCAGGTTCGTAATAAGCCGGTTTTCCGCCAGCTCGAAGCGTTTCCATCAGCAAATCCGTATCGAGGCGCTCTTCTTCATCCAGAAGATTGGCCCTCGCGACAGCGGCAATGCAGACCCCGTCGGCTTCGCCGAGCGCGTCCGGAAGAGCCTCCTGAAAAATGTTTCTCCGGGTCGTGTTCGATCGCGGCTCAAAGAGGGCCCACATTCTCGCTCCCTCGTATTTGGGACGAAGAGCCTGAATCGCCTGCTTGATCGCCGTCGGATGATGTCCAAAATCATCAATCACAGTGATACCCCGATCGGTAACTCCGCGAACTTCCTGACGCCGTTTGATCCCTAGAAAGCTGGCGAGAGCGTCGCGAATCTGATCCGGAGAAACGCCGCCAAAACGAGCGGCGGTAACTGCCATGGAGGCGTTACGGACATTGAATTCCCCATTCATCGGCAGGACATAGCGCTCACCTTCGAGGGTGAAACTCGTTTCATCGGCCCCGTAGTCGACTCCATCGATCCGAGCTTCGCAATTATCGGCAAAGCCGACTCGTTTCATCGGTGCGTTCCCTTCTTTTTCAAACACGGCGAGACAGTTCTCATCGTCGCCATTCAAGACGATAAGGCCATTGCTCGGCACAAGCCGGATCATGTGTCCGAAGGTCTTTTTGATTGCATCAAGATTATCAAAAATATCGGCGTGATCGAACTCGATGTTATTAACGATCGCAACTTCGGGAAGGTAGTGAATGAACTTAGAGCGCTTATCGAAAAAGGCCGAATCGTATTCGTCTCCCTCGAGCACATTGATTCCCGAATCGGTGAATCTCGCTCCCTGCTCGAGGTTTCCAGGCAAACCACCAATGATGAAACCAGGATTGCGTCCTGCTGACTCGAAAATCCAGGTGAGCATCGAAGAGGTAGTCGTTTTCCCGTGAGTGCCGGAAACGACGTAGTTGCTATTTCCACGCAGCACCCGTTCGCGAAGTAGTTGAGGGAGCGAAATGTAAGGCAGCTTTCGATCAAGAACCGCTTCCACCTCAGGATTGCCGCGACTCTGCGCGTTTCCGATGACATACCAATCCACCGGGTTGTCTCCAGCATCGCCTTCGATGTTCTCGGCTTTGTAGCCATCGAGAATTTCGATTCCGCTGTCCTCGAGAAAGGATTTCATCGGATCGTAGACATGGGAGTCCGACCCCGAGACTCGATAGCCCGCATCGCGAAACGCTGCGGCAACAGAACCCATCGCGGTTCCACAAATTCCCATGAAATAAAGGTGCGTGTCGGCAGGGGATTTTTCACTCATGTGTCGAAAGCTTGCTTACGATGAATTGGGAGGAGTCGCAAACGGGATTATACTGAGCCTTTTCAAATTATACCCGCTTCCCTCGACGATCTAACCCTGTCAGGCCCGCCACCTTACCCTGTTTCATTCGAGCCTTATGTCTTTGCGTTACAGAGATTACGCAAAAAATTCGCACGCCAACACGCAATTGAATTTAGGAGTCCCCGCGTCGAAAGTCTATTATGAGCACTTTTGTGAAACATGAAGCCCCGAAGCGAAAAGGCGTCGGAATTGCTGGGGTTATGGGCCTTCTCTGGCTCGCCGTTATCTGCGTAATCTGGTATGCCTACCGCAATGCGGAAAGTGAAGGCGGCGGGATCGTCAACTTTATCGGGCGTTTCCACGTCCTCATTGTCCACGTTCCCATCGGAGTAATCTTTCTGGCGTTCGGGATGGATATTCTCTCGCGACTGAAAAAATTCGCTCATCTCAAAGATTCTCTGCCATTCATTCTCTGGATTTCTTTTCTCAGTGCCTGCGGAGCCACCGTCGTCGGCTACCTGCTGATGTCGGTTGAGGGATTTGCCGGGCGAGCGATGGATCTGCACATGTATTTCGGCCTCGCGGTCGTTGTCTGCTGCCTTCTGGCACTGATTTTTGCCCTTCGCAGCAAAGGAGCTCTCGCCACACTCGGACTCGCCGCTGCTGTGTTCACAACGATGGCAAGCGGCCATTTCGGTGGTGCGATGATTCACGACACCGATTACCTCACGGAACACGCTCCCGAGCCGCTGAAACCGCTCCTCCTCGTCGGCATCGAAACTCACGGTGATGCCGATGAAGCGGAAGGCACAACTGACGGTGATGCCGCGGAAGGTGATCCCGAGGTCGCTCTCGCTGAGCGAAATGTCTACGACGATTTCGTGGTCCCGATTCTCGACGCGAAATGCAACGAGTGTCATAACGAGAACAAAGTAAAAGGCAAGCTCCGCATGGACACGCATGAGCTGCTGCTCGCGGGAGCCGAAGGATCTGATTTCCCAACCGTCGTCCCCGGTGATGCAACCGAATCCGAGATGATCGTCCGCGTCACACTCGAAGAAGATCACGACGAGTTCATGCCTCCAAAAGGCGATCCTCTCACAGCGGAAGAAATCAAAATCCTCAGCCTCTGGATTGCAGCGGGTGCAAAAACCGAAACAACGATTGCTCAACTCGGCGACGATCCCGGAATCGAGGTCGCAGCACTCGCAGTCGAAGCACTGCATTTAAGCGAAGAGGAGGCCGTCGAGACTACCTCGATCGCCCTTACCTCGGTCTGGGACACCCTTTCCCCCGACGAGCAAAAGCAGCGCGTGGATGACATTGCTGTTGCGGCTGACAAGTATCACTTTTCCGTCATGCCAATTTCTGCGGAGGACGATCGCCTCCGCATCAACGTAATTAACGCAGCGAAAGAGTTCGGCGACGATCAGGTAAAAATGCTTGAGCCGGTCGCTGATCGCATCGCCTGGCTCGACCTCGCGAGAAGTCAGGTCACCGATGAAGGTCTCGCCGTGATCGGAAAGATGAACGGGCTGGAGCGACTTCATCTCGAAAACACAAACGTCACCGAAGCGGGGATCGCCAAGCTCGGAAGCATGCCGAAGCTGGAATACCTGAACCTCTACGGCACCAAGGTCGGAAACGGCGTTTTCGAGTCCTTTCAAAAAATGCCTCTGCTCCGGAAGGTTTACCTCTGGCAGACCAATGTAGACGCTGGCGAAGCCAAAGCCTACGAACGTTCGGTGAATCTGGAAATCAACACCGGTGTGGATCTGACTACAGCAGCACCTGCCAAACCTGCCGAGCCCGAGAAAAAGGAGCCTGCGGAAGCAGAGAAAAAGCCGGAACCGAAACCGGCTGCGAAACCGGAACCAAAGCCAGCCACCAAGCCCGCACCAAAAGCGGCCGGCAAAGCAAAGGCCGGAGCCAAAAAGCCCGAGGCTGCATCCAAGACTCCTGCTCCCAAGCCGGCGACTGATAATCCGAAAGAAACGCCGAAACCGGAAACAAGGCCGGCCCCGAAAGCTGATACTCCTCCCGCGCCGAAAGCTCCTGGCGAGAAAAAAAAAGCGTAATACAGCCGAAAATTGCGGAGTTTACTCTGACAACGGAACTCAAATTGAATCGCGCTCGTATGAATATGGAGTGTGGACAACTCGGGAATCCGAAGTCCCTTCAACCATGAATTTGTGCCTTCAAGTGATCAAGTGCCTCAGCATAGCCATCCCAGCCATGATGTTGGCCAGTTGCAACGACTCTGATATGGGTCCGGAAGGCTCCGATATCGTCGTTCGCGAAATCCCGGATGCCCATCGTGATTTCAAACTTGTCGACACGAGCCGCGAGCGCTTTCGTTACCAGACTCGCCCTACTTCCTCGGCTGATGCTGGACAAAGCACCGGTCCAAGACTAGTCTACGCGACTCCCAAAGGATGGACTGATGAAGGGCGCTCCATGATGCGGGACGTGAATTTTTCCTTCGGAGAAAACGGTGAGGGCGAGTGCTACGTGGCTCGCCTTCCCGGAGCTGGCGGGGGCCTCTCAGCCAATGTAAATCGTTGGCGGAAGCAAATGGGAGCTGACCCGCTCAGCGATGATGAGGTATTTGCTCTGCCCAAGAAAAAGCTCTTTGGCCAGCCTGCCACATTTATGTCCGTCGACGGAGATTTCACCGGGATGGGTGCTTCCGGCGCGCAGAAAGACTATCGCCTTCTCGGCGTTATTCTCTCTGCCGATACGGGCGCCATCTTCGTCAAAATGACGGGACCTCGTAAGTTGGTCGAAGCCAACGCTGCTCAGTTCGACGAATTTGTTTCTTCTCTCAATGTCACGACCGGTAGCTGATCCGTAGAAAGTTTTTCCCATGGCAAAAAAATCCATCGATTGGTCTCCCGAAAACTGGCCAAGCCTGATCTACCGATTATTCACTTCGTTCAAAGTCGCCACTATAGTTTTCGTGCTCCTAACGCTGATCACGCTGCTGGGAACGCTTTACCAGGTGGAGCACGGACTGCATGCAGCGAAGGAACAATACTTCTACTCGTGGATTATCGTCGAGAAAGTGGGAACTATCCCCCTGCTCATCCCCGGCGGAATGCTGCTGATGTGGATCCTGTTTATCAACATGACCCTCGGTGCACTCGTGAAAGTAAGGAAACGCTGGAAAGGCCTTGGGCTGCTTGTATCCCACTTCGGAATGCTGATGCTGCTAGCGGGGGCATTCATTACGCACAAAGCTTCTTCCGACGGATACATGGCTCTCTACCCGGGAATGAAATCAAATCGCGTCGAAAGCTATCGAGATTGGCAGCTCGAAATCATGCCGCTCGATGATCAGGGCAAGGCGGAAAAAGCATGGATTCTGCCTTCCGACGAGTTGCAGAGCATTCGTTCTGACGAGCAGCGTAAATACGAAACGGAGGACCTTCCTTTTGGTATCGTGATCAATGGGTTTTCCCAGAATGCCACCCCAATACCGGTCTCTGCCCCCATGGCAGCAGAGGCGCAGGGAAAAGAGATCGATGGATTCAAACTATCCCAGCAGCAGGCGTCTAAAAACGCCGAGCAGAACCTGCCGGGATGCTACATCGAGCTACGACCAGAATCCGGGGACCCTATCGAGACAATTCTCTGGGCTGGTTCTTTCCGATTTGATCCTCGCGAAAAGCCAATGCCCTTCACCTTTGAAGTAGGAGGGCAGAAATTTGGGGCACTTCTCGCGAAAAGGACTTGGGTCGTTCCTTTCGAAGTTCAACTCGATGAATTCATTTTTGAACGCCATCCTGGAATTTCGACCGCGCGAAATTACGAAAGTCGCATCACGCGACTTGAAGAAAGCCAGCCCGAAAAACCGGTTGAGATCAAAATGAATGAGCCAATGCGCTATGCCGGCTACACCTTCTTCCAGGAATCATTTGGCCCGCAGGGATCAGAACCCGGCGATGAAATGTTCTCCCAATTCGCCGTGGCTAATAACCCTGCCGACCAGTGGCCGCTCTGGTCCCTTGTCGTAACGAGTGCGGGCCTTATGCTTCACTTCGTCATCATGTTGGTTTCCTACATCGTCCGCTCCTTCTCGACGAAACCGAAAGCTGCTACTGCGTCATGAAAAAAGTCACTCTTCTATTGCTTTCTCTCCTTCTTCCCCTCGGTCTTGCGGAAGCACGCGAAGCGCCGAAGTCCGGCCTTGAATCCTATGAAGCCTGGGACTCGGAAATTGTTCAAGCGTTTGAAAGGATCCTCGTTCAGGACGGCGGACGGGTAAAACCGATCTACACTGTCTCGCGTTTCACCCTGATGCAGTTCAGCGGCAAGTCGCGTGCGAAATTCGAGACGAAAGACGGGGAAAAACACAACCTCCACTACTCAGAGTGGATGCTGAACGTTCTCTTCCGCGGCGAGATCGCGAAGGACATTCCCGTCTTTGTGATCGACAACTCCGAAGCCGTCGTGCAGATCGGCGTTTCTCCCAAGTCAAAGAAGCGGACCGTCTATTCCTACAACGATCTTCTTCCCGGCCGGGCTCGACTTGCCGAACTCGCGGCGCAATACAATGAGAAGCACCAGAAGTTTATCCAGAGCGAAAAACGCGACCGGCAATACGAACTCGACCCAATTGAGGGCATGGTTCGAAATCTTGGAGGAAATATCAGCTCATTTGAATTTCTGGTCGGTCAGCTGGGCTTTGCACGTGATGGGAAGATCCTCGTGAACGAAAACATTCTTCCTCAGGAACTTCTCGATCTTGCTGCGAAAACCAGCCCGATGAAGATGCTCCGCGAAATGCCAATGCCGGAGATGTCGATTGAACAGTTGGTTCAGGTCATTCAACAGCCACCCAGTCAGGATGAGGCCGAGAAAACACTGCAGGATGTTTTCCGTCTCTATTTCTTTTTCGCCAACACTTCGCGTGGTCTCAACTTTTTTCCGCCGCAGGATCGGAAAGTCGAAACCTGGCTCTCCGCCAGCGATGTGATGACTAGAGGGCTCGAAAGCAAGGAGGCGCGCCCGTGGTGCGCTGGTCAGCTCGAATCGATCGAGAAGCTGGTCGACGCTGAAAAAGATGGCGACGAGGCATTCAAAACTGCGATCAACAACTTCGTTGAGTCACAGCACGAAATCTCGGACCCTGCCAATCAGGGACTCTACGTCGATCAAGAGATCTCCCTGTATCGCAATATGCCTTTTCACAAGGCACTCTACTATTTCATCGGCGCGTTTATTATCCTCGCAATCAGCTGGTTTGCTCCCGGTAGCACCTTTGGAAAAGTGACGCTCGTTATCGCAAGCCTCCTCGCTCTAACGGGATTGGTTTACGACGTCTATGGAATCTGGCTTCGCTCTATCGTTCGGCAGCGCCCCCCCATTACAAATCTCTACGATACGATTATTTTTATCACTGCGACGGCTGTCTTCCTCGGATTACTGATCGAGCTTTTCACCCGAATCAGCATCGGAACGCTGCTAGCCGTGATTGCCGGTGTCGGTGGCATGTTCCTGTCGATCAAATACGAAGCAAAAGAAGCCGCCGATACGATGGACCCACTAGTCGCAGTGCTGGATACGAACTTCTGGCTCGCGACTCACGTGACGATTATCAATATGGGTTATGCCGCTGCGCTTCTGGCCGCCATTATTGGGATTATCTATCTCATCGTCCGATTCATCATGACGTTCCAAGGCAAAGAAGACAAAAGTTTCTTCCGGATCCTCACCCGAATGAACTACGGCATCATCTGCTTTTGCCTCCTCTTTTCGCTGGTCGGAACTGTCCTTGGAGGAATCTGGGCGAACTACAGCTGGGGGCGCTTCTGGGGATGGGACCCGAAGGAAAATGGTGCCCTCATGATATGCCTCTGGACTCTCGTGATTCTACACGGACGAATGGCAGGATGGATCCGCGATCTCGGCGTTCATATGCAGAGCATCATTCTTGCTATTATCACCACCTTTAGCTGGTGGGGTGTGAACAATCTTGGAGTTGGCCTACACAGTTACGGATTTACTGAAGGAGTCTGGGGCACACTTTATGCCTCGTGGGCGGTTCTCGGAATTTTCCTCTTCATGGGGGTTGTGATCTGGTTCTCTGACCGCGCCAAGAAGGCGGCAAGACGCGAAGCTGCTGAAAGCAACATTCCGCCAATCCCGAGTCAGTAGCGGATTCCACCGCAATCTTACCGCTGGCATTTTTATAAAGTCTGCCTACAATCCAGCCATGGCTATCTTCACTGGAATCGTTGTTGCTGTTCTGTTTCTCCTTGCCGGGGCCGTCGCTTTTAGGTACCTCGTAAAAGGTTGAACAGCTCAACAACAGAACATTTTGTGGGACATTTCTCACAAAGACTGCTCCCGTATCTAGCCTGAATCACTCAGAGCTGGTCTTTGGGTCTGCCACGATTGGTTTTTGCCCGCAAGGATACCTTCTCAACCTCCCTCCCCATAGGGGCAGATTTCAGAATGCAAAATGACGCAGGAGCGACTGTGTTCGATCTTCTCGCCGGGCTCTCCGCCCTTTTCCTCAGGGCTTGGCTCTTCAACTGAGGAGCCGATGAAACAGCCGGTCCTGCATAAACTCTGATCCCGACTTCAGGGGAAAGTGACGACACGCTCGAGTCAGACCTCGACGCGCTTAACCTAAAACTTTTCGGGCTCGAAAAAGAAAAAAGAACGATAGCCACCAAGCCTGCTGACCTCGGCATGATGAAAGCCAAATCCGGTACCCTCAACATGGAGTTGGACGCACTGAAAAAGAAGCTCATCACTACGAACACAGAACGAGATGAGTGAAAGCTGAAATTCGAAACCGATGGCGGAAAGCTGCAGGCAACAATCGCGGCCTTGACGAGCGTGAGAAAGTCTAAGCAGAACTGACCAAGGACGGGAAGAACAGAGACATCCACCTCGTCCAGTTTGACGTTGGATTATCCGCGGTAGTAGGTAAAGAAGAGCAGGACCTGAAAACGGGCCTCAACAACACGGACAAGAACTCCCGCTTCCTCGTCGTCGGCTATGCCTCGACTGAAGGAGATGTGGCTTCGAACCGCAAACTTTCTTCCAGGCGCGCATCGAATGTGGTACAGAAAATTGCTGCAGTTCCTGGAGTTCCGCAGGATCAGGTAAAAGCGACTTATTTCGGTCAAACCAGCCGATTCTACGCAAAATATCTCTCTCCAGCCGGGTCGTTGAGGTCTGGCGCCTCAAGTAATTTTCATTTTTTCTTCACAAAATGTTCACGGCCTGCTCCTCCCAGAGCAGGCCCTTTCGTTTTCTGGCAGGAACCTTGCTAACGATTGTTGCAAAGCATTGTTCTGAAATATCGTGTCGAAAAATTGATGGAAAGCTCTTTTGCCCTTCCCCCTAATGTCGGGCACACTCACACCACCGCTCCATGAACCATCGAAAAACGAAAATTATCTCCACGCTGGGACCGGCCACCGAAACAACCGAAGTCATTCGTGAACTGATCGAGGCCGGGACGAACGTCTTTCGTCTCAACATGAGCCACGCGAAGCACGACTGGACGCGCGAAATCGTCTCCAACATTCGCGAGCAATCGAAAGCCGCAGACCAGCCTGTCGCAATCCTGATCGATCTCCAGGGGCCATCGATCCGGACAGGCGACGTCGATGGAAAATTGGAACTACAAAAGGGAGACATCGTCGAATTTCGAAATGCTGACCTCGAACCCAATTCCAACGTCTCCGTCACGACCAACTACGAAGGCCTTCACGAAGACGTTTCTGTCGGCGACGTCATGCTCGTCGACAATGGTGAGATTCATTTTCGCATCCAGCGAATCGACGAAGGTCGGATCACCTGCGAAGTCATTACCGATGGCAACATGGGCTCGCGCCGACATATCAACCTGCCCGGCATTCGCGTAAATCTCCCCCCACTCACGAAAAAGGACATGCTCGACGTCGATCTTGCCGCCGAGTTGCAGGTCGATTTCGTGGCGATCAGTTTCGTCCGCGACGCTGATCACGTCCGCTATTTGCGCGATCAACTGAGCGATCGGGATGGCTCGGCCCAGATCGTCGCAAAGATCGAAGACCAGGAAGCTGTCCGGAATTTATCGGAGATCATTATCGAGTCTGACGCTGTCATGGTAGCGCGAGGCGACCTCGGTATCGAAGTCCACATCGAGGAACTTCCCGTCGTCCAGCGAACCATTCTTCAGGAATGTGCACGCATCGGGAGAAAGGTGATCGTCGCAACTCACATGCTCGAATCCATGATCGAAAATCCCGTCCCGACACGCGCCGAGGTGACCGATGTCGCGAACGCCGTCTACGAGCAGGCCGATGCCGTCATGCTCAGCGGAGAAACTTCGGTCGGCCAATATCCGGTAAAATGCATCGAAGTTCTCGATCGGATCTCCCGCCGAATGGAACGCGAAACTGGCGCCGGGTTTTGCGAAAAAATCGAACTTCGAACGGAAAAACAAAAGACGGTAAAGTCAGCCGTTGTCCTCGCCGACTCGCTCCCCGACTCGACCATTCTCATCTTTACCGCTCGCGGTATCCTCGCCAACTACGCCGCTCATCAGCGCCCCGAGCACTCGACTATCTTCGCCTTTTCCCCCGATAAAACTGTCGTCCGCGCACTACAGTTGAATCGTGGTGTTTACTCTCACCCCATGGAATTTGCCGAACAGCCCGAAGACAGCATCCGACAGGCAATCGACTTTCTGAAGGAACGTGGGCAGATCGAATCTGGTGATCCTATTGTGATCCTCAGCGACGTCCTCGGAGGAGCATTCGATACGGAGTCCATCTTGCTGCGCCGCGCCTGATCCATGAATCTCTCCCACTTCCAAACGATGGATCCCAATCTACTCCCGGGACTCGTCAACACTGCCTTGCGAAACGACTTCGAGAGTCTGGAAGACCTCGCAAAAACGCATGACCTCGATTGGGAAGCCCTACTCGGTCGAATTCACGAAATCGGCTACGAGTACCGGGCCGACATCAATCAAATCAGACCCAAGAGGTTTTAGTGAGAGACTCAACAGGGTTAGGTCTCGTAGCCAGCAGGGCCACCCAGCAGAGTTATGTCAGGGGTTTGATCGACTGGCCTGTCCCCGTATCGCGAAGAACAATCCCCCAATGACAACCGCTGCCCCCAGCATCTGCATCGGCACAAGCGGTTGATCGAGAATCCAGACCCCGAGAAACGCCGTCGTAACCGGTTGGATCAAAAGTGTCACCGTTGCCAGGCTCGCAGGTAGCCCACCGAATCCGTAGGCTATCAAGCCTTGCCCGCAGGCATGCGATAGCACACCCAGTCCGATCAGGGCTCCCCATATTTTTCCACCGCTTGGCCAGAATGGGTCTGAATGAAACCACGCCAGCGGAAATAAAATCAGGGCAGCCACGGCACTCGCCCAGAACATCAGAAGCGGTGCCGAGTGATCCCGCCTGAAGCGCTTCATGCAAAGTTGGTATGAGGCATAGAACAGAGCCGTCAGCAAGGCGAGGAAATCTCCAAAAATCGGATTGCCTGCTGTCGACGGCTCGCGCGTCGTCGAACTCAACATCAACATGGCCATGCCCGCAAAAGCGGCACCAGCACCGGTAACAAAGAGACGCGTAAGTTTTTCTTTCCAAACAAACCACGCAAAAAGCGTCACCCAGAGAATCGCTGTGTTCGCGAGCAAAGTCGAATTAGCCACCGAAGTATGCTCGAAAGACCAATGCCACGCCCAGAAATCTCCTGCAAAAACCAGTCCCGGTAGCCAAAGCCACATGTAGCCGCCCGAAAATTCACTCCGCTTTGGGATGACGCGTTTTCGCTGGACCCCGAACAGAATTCCCAAGGCAATCGCGCCGAGACAAACTCGCCAGAACGCGGAATCCCACATGCCAACGGCCCCGTCACCCTGACGGGCCAACACCGCAAAGATCGGCGCGAAGGCGATGCAAAGCGCGCCAGCGATCAGGCCAAAAAGGTGTCGAATGGATATAGGAGACTCATGCATGGGAGCGCGAGACGATAGCGCACAAGGCGAATTTAGTAGGGGGAATATCTCTTAGCACGGTCTCGGGTAGCAACACTTCCCGTGCTTTTTTGCTCTGGTGTGAATGATAGTTTCCTCTATCTTCCTGCCATGAAACATCTCTACCTGCTTTCTGCTTTTCTTCTTCTTTTCGCTATAGCAAACGCTGAGACCGAACTCGTCCCGATCAAAAGAGCCGAGGTCGAGGTTTACAAAAAAGCCTCGGGAGATGACCTGCGAATCTACCGACTCGACCCGGCGGATCACGATCCAAACACGGACTCCCGCCCCGCTGCTGTCTTCTTTTTCGGGGGCGGTTGGAACGGCGGCTCCGTCACCCAGTTCGAGCCGCACGCGAACTATCTTGCCGGAAGAGGCATGGTTGTTTTTCTCGCCGACTATCGCGTGAAATCCCGCCAGAAAACCACCCCTCGCGAATGTGTCGCCGACGGAAAATCCGCGATTCGCTGGGTTCGGAAAAACGCAAAGCGTCTTGGCGTTGACCCCGATAGAATTGCAGCGGGCGGCGGCTCAGCTGGTGGCCATGTCGCTGCCACAACCGGGATGTGTGATGGCTTCGATGAAGAAAGCGAAGACGCGGGAATCAGCTCGCGATCCGAAGTCCTGCTCCTTTTTAATCCAGTCTACAACAACGGCCCTGAGGGCTACGGACACAGCCGGGTGAAAGAATGGTTCCCGTCGATTTCCCCTGCCCATAGCATCACCAAAGACGATCCCCCGACGATTGTTTTTCTCGGAACGAAGGACAAGCTCATCCCTGTGAGCCAGGCCGAAGCCTTCCGTGATAAACAGAAAGAACTCGGCATCGATTCGGAATTACATCTCTACGAGGATGAGCCCCATGGTTTTTTCAATCTCAAGCTCGGCCAAGGCAAGGCCGAACATTTCAAAGACACCGTTCTGAAAATGGATGCGTTTCTTGTAAAGCAAGGCTATCTCGAAGGGGAAGCGAACACAGCATTACTCGGCAAAATCGCTTCCAGTGAAAAGAAATGACGCCCTCCCTCTCCCATCCGGCCGCGTGGCGTGGTGAGGAATTTGAGAAGAGTTCCGATTGGGTAGTGTCATTCTCTGAGGCAGATCCTGAAGATCTATGCGACCGACTCGAGAATGGTGCTGGTGTTGTCTTGCTGCGCGACTTTCCTCTGAATCATCACTCCAAAGATAGCGCGCGCGACGCCTTTCAAGATTGGTGTGGTTCGATTGGCCACCTCCTTTCGCAGAATGAAAAAGGAGACTCTGTGTTCGACGTGACCGACGCTGGCTTCGGAAAAAACGATCCTCGGACACGAGGTCCAAACACAAGGAACAAGCTCTCGTTTCATACCGACCGCTGCGATGTCATCGTATTTCTCTGCTGGAAGCAAGCGAAAGAAGGAGGAGATAACGAGATCGTAAGCTCCATGTATCTCTACAACGAAATTGCTCGTCGACGCCCCGATTTGCTTGCCGTCCTCGAAGAAACCTTTCTCTACAAGCGACACACCGTCGATCTCGGCAATGAGCAGCCCTACTGCGAGCAGCCCATTTTCTCATTTTGTCAGGATCGATTTGCCTGCAGTTTTCTCCGAGTCCTTATCGACCGCGCCCACGCCGACCCGGACCTTCCAAATCTAACCGATGCACAAATCGAGGCGATGGACTTTCTTGAGAAAGTTGCTGCGGAGCCGGGCCACGCCGCTTTTCTTCATCAGAAGCCCGGTGATGTTCTACTTCTCAACAATTGGGTCACACTGCATCGCAGGTCTGCTTTCGAAGATTTTGAAGATCCGGCAGAAAAGCGCTGCCTCTTTCGCATCTGGCTCAGCATGCCCAACAGCCGACCACTCGATCCATGTTTTGCAGCAAACTTCGGTGCGACGGGTGCCGGTGAAATTCGAGGTGGCTTTCGGACGAAAGATTCGTGAGCCCCGATTTCATTTCAAAACCGTTTCGACCAAACTACCTACAACCATTTCCAGCCTTTTCTGTTCACATGCAAACTACTCCCATCACCTCCGAAGATCTCGCCAATTCCGTCATTGCCGTGCCTCCAATGGCTCGCGATGAAAACTTGGTATTCGATCGCGAAGAGAACGAAAAAATCATGCGCCACATCGAGGCAGGAGGAACTTCAACTCTCCTCTACGGTGGAAATGCCAATTTTTATCACATCGCTCTCAGTGAATACGAAAACATCCTTGGCCAGCTCGCGGAACTCGCAGGACAGGACACCCTAGTAGTTCCCGCGGTGGGCCCCGCTTTCGGAGTGATGATGGATCAGGCCGATGTGGTAAGAGAAACGGATTATCCGACTGTGATGGTCCTTCCCCAGCAAGGTCTCACCACCTCAAATGGAGTCGTTACGGGATTACGAAAATTTGCGGAACGAATCGGCAAGCCAATCGTGGTCTACATCAAATATGGAGATTTCATTGATGTCGAAGGCGCAAAGCAACTTGTCGACGACGGACTCGTTTCGTGGATCAAATACGCGATTGTTCGCGAAGATCCTTCGGACGATCCCTACCTGGCTGAGTTGGTGGAAAAGGTCGATCCCAAAATCATCGTCAGTGGTATTGGGGAACAGCCGGTAATTGATCATCTTGTTGGCTTTGGTGTGAACGGCTTTACCGCCGGCTGCGTTTGTGTTCGTCCCGATCTCAGTGAGGAATTGAGAGAAGCCGTTCAGACAGGTAACCTGGAACGAGCTCGTGAAATTCAGGCGATTTTTCGCCCACTCGAGGATTTGCGAAACGGTATCAACCCGGTCCGTGTCCTGCACGAAGCTGTCGAGCTTACTGGAATCGCAAAGACCGGTCCGCATCTTCCGCTGCTCAGCGAACTGACGGGGGCAGAAAAAGCTCTGGTAAAAAATGCAGCTTTGACCCTGCTGAATACCTGAGGGGAAGCAGTTCCCGAAATCACAAACTTCAAAGTGCATGAAACTATCCGGCTCCCAATGGATCGCAGGAAATCCCTCATCCGAATCCAGCAAGACTTTTCGCGCTGCCAACCCGGCGACAGGTGAATCACTCGATCCGGAATTCCGTGAAGCGAGCAAAGCCGAAATCGACGCTGCCGTGAGCGCAGCAACCGCAGCATTCGATTCCTTTCGGAACAAACTTGCCGAATCACGGGCCGATTTTCTTGAAACCATTGTCGAAGAAGTTCTTGCCCTCGGCGATCCGTTTCTCGAGCGCACCGCTGCAGAAACGGGATACCCGCTCGCTCGCTGCGAAGCCGAGCGAGGCCGCGCCATAGCCCACACTCGTCAGTTTGCTGATGTAATTCGCGAAGGCTCCTGGGTTGATGCGAGGATTGATTTACCCGACCCGACTCGCAAACCACTACCGAAGGCTGACGTTCGCTCCTTATTCCAGCCTGTCGGCCCTGTCGCAATTTTCGGAGCCAGCAATTTCCCTATCGCGATTTCCGTTCTCGGCGCCGACACCATGTCAGCCCTCGCCAGCGGATGCCCCGTCGTCATCAAAGCACACCCGGCCCACCCCGGCACTTGTGAGCTAGCGGCCACTGCGATTCATCGGGCGGCAGAGCGCACCGGTATGCCATCAGGCGTTTTCTCGCTCCTTCACGGAACGAGCCACGAAGTCGGCACTCAACTCGTCGAACATCCCGGGATCTTTGCGGCAGCTTTCACAGGTTCTCTTGCCGGAGGACGCGCTCTGTTTGACGCAGCGAATCGGCGCCCCGTCCCGATCCCATTTTATGCTGAAATGGGAAGCGTAAATCCCGTCTTCATTCTTCCCGGCGCGCTCCAATCGCGATCAGCAGCCATTGCCGAGGGCTTTGTATCTGCCCTCACGCAGGGGGTCGGGCAGTTTTGCACCAATCCCGGAATGGTTCTTGGCCTCGAATCAGATACCTGGGACTCCTTTTGCCAAATGGCTGCCGAGGGAATAAAGAAAACGGAGCCCGCTACGATGCTCCATGCCGGAATTCACTCGGCATATCTAACCGGTCTAGAGCAACGGCTGGAGCACGAATCGCTTGATCTTCTCTCCCGCTCGGCAACCACTGCCAGCGACGAAGCTCTCGAGGCCGCCGCTCATGTTTTCCGCACGACCCAACAGGGTTTGTTCGATGATCCTGCCCTCTTCGATGAACTGTTTGGCCCTGTCTCAGTATTCGCCGGATGCGGAGGCCTCGAAGATTTCATTGAAGTGGCCGAAAAGCTCGAAGGCTCCCTTAGCGCGACGATCCACGGCACCGAGTCAGACCTCGCAGACCACCGTGATCTGATTTCTGTTTTGCAGAAAAAAACCGGACGCCTCATCTTCAACGGTTTCCCCGTTGGACTCGAAGTTTGCCACAGCATTCATCATGGCGGTCCCTATCCCGCGACGACACACAGTCGATTTACCAGTGTCGGCACCCGTGGAATCGAGCGCTTTGTCCGTCCAGTCTGCTACCAAGACTGGCCCAACAGCCAGCTACCGATGGAATTGCAGGACGCGAATCCACGAGGCGTGCTTCGAATGCTGAATGGCCACCGCACCCGTGACGAAGTGAGCTGAGACCCTGTTCGTTCAGCCGCGATCACGGGCTGCCAGATGCTATCTTTTCGACAGTAGGATTGGGAGATGACCAATCGACGCCAGTTCCTTTCTTCCTCTGCTCTCGCAGCTTCCGCAGCAACCTTGCCTTCCGCTCTTCCCACCACTTCCTCTGCGGGGGAAATGAATGGCATCCTCAAGAAGGCCGTCAAATTCACGATGATACAGGAGCCCGATATGTCGGTGGTCGACAAATTTAAAATGCTGAAAGAACTCGGTTTTGACGGCACGGAGTTGCGGACCGAATACAATGTCGACTACAAGATGTATCGGGATGCTTTGGATAAATCAGACTTTCACGTTCACGGCATTGTAAATTCGAACAAGCCGGATCTGACAACCGCAGTGAAATTTTCCAGCGATATGGGCGGAGATTCCGTTCTCTACGTCGCGAAATATGACCGCAAAAAGCCCCTTATGGACAGCTGGAACGAGACGATTGCGATCATTCGCACGGGACTCGATGCAGCTGCGGAGCACAAAGTGAAGATTCTCGTTGAAAATGTCTGGGCCGGCTTTCTCATCAGTGCACTCGATATGGAACGCTATGTCGACGAAGTGAATCATCCATGGTTCGGAGCCTACTACGACGTTGGAAATAACGTTCGCTGGGGCATCCCCCAACATTGGATCCAGATTCTGGGCAATCGCATTGGCAAGCTTGATATCAAGGAGTGGGACGAAAAAAAGCACAGTTCCGAGGGACTGCGGGCCGGATTTGGGTCCGAACTCGGTGAGGGCACAATCGATTGGGCTGCGGTACGGGCAGCCCTACGCGAAATAGGTTACAAGGGCTGGGCTACAGCTGAGGTGAAAGGCGGAAACCGCGAGCGTCTCGCCGATATCGCCAGAAGAATGGACAACGTTCTCGGACTCGGGTAAGTGGAGAATCCAGTAAGAGCTTATCCTGATCGCGTATTCTTTTCCGCCGAATCCACTTGGCTAATGGCCCTTTATACGTGATTCTTCTGTAGAACCAAACTTTCGTTTCGCCCCCTTTTTTCGGTTCCCACTGCGGCTATTTACTCCCCGCATCCCGGACGAAGCTCGCCTTTCGCGAGACTTGCGCAAATGATGAACCAGAATTGATGTCACTTACCTAATGAAATTGTATATAGGAAACCTTCCCTTTGAGACTTCGGAGACAGAACTCCGTGAGTTTCTAGCTGAATACGAGCCAATCGTAGATCTTCACATGCCACTCGACCGCGACACAGGACGTCCTCGCGGATTTGCCTTTGTAACCCTTTCTTCCCGTGAAATCGGTGAAAAAGCCGTCGAAAATCTCGATGGAGCCGATTGCGGAGGCCGTTCCGCACGCGTCCGCGAAGCCGAAGATCGCCCCCGTGGCGGTGGCGGACACCGAAGCGGTGGGCGCGACGGCGGTGGCGGACACCGTGGCGGCGGTGGAGGCCGTGATGAAGGATACCGCGGTGACGGCAATCGCGGCGGTGGCAGGAGCGACGACGGTAAGCGCTACCGGAGCCTGTAAGATTCTCAGAAAATTCCTTTTCCGAAACAAGACTGCTCCCGTTTAACGGAGAACCGTTTCACCAATTTTTTCAATCTTCATGTTTAAAAACATCCCTTTTGATCGCGTCAACTGGACTACGAGCAGTTTCCTCGTTTTCACGTTTTTTGCGGCCATCATTGGCACACCGATCTACTTCTATCAATTCGGATTCGATCCCTTCATTATCGGAATGTTCGTGGCATTTTTCATTGCCACTGGTATGAGTATCACACTCGGTTATCATCGCCTTTTCGCCCACAAAGCGTTCAAAGCGAAGAAATCGGTAAAACTGATTACGCTCCTTTTTGGCGCAGCTGCGTTTGAGGATTCGGCACTCGACTGGTCATCCGACCACCGTCAGCACCATAAGCATGTAGACGATGACAACGAAGACCCCTACGCCATTACTAAGGGCTTTTTCTATGCGCACATGGGTTGGATTTTCTTCAAGCTCTACCCTCGTCCGCTCGCGAATGTGGGGGATCTGAAAAAGGATCCGCTCGTCATGTGGCAGCATCGCCATCTCCAGGTGATCGGCATGTTGGTTGGCCTATTACTCCCTACCGTTCTTGGTGCACTTTACAACGGTTGGGTTGGCGCACTCGGCGGATTTCTCGTCAGTGGAATCACCCGCGTTGTCGCGGTTCAGCATTGCACATTTCTGATCAACTCACTTTGCCACACTCTTGGCAATCGCCCCTACGACTCCCGGACAAGTGCGCGGGATAGCTGGCTCATGGCAATTTTCACCTTTGGAGAAGGCTACCACAACTACCACCACTCCTTTCAGCACGACTATCGTAACGGGGTCAAGCCGTGGCAACTCGATCCTACCAAGTGGGCAATCTGGAGCTTGAATAAGCTGGGCTTGGCATACGACCTGAAAACCGTTCCCGAGGAAAAGATTATTCTAGCTGAGCTTCGGGAAACCCAGCGACAGGCAGAGGAGCACCTCGACAAGAGCTCCGGATGGAACATGTCGTGCCCAACAAGTGAGGCAGCGATGAAAAAACTCACTGAGCTTACGGAAAGATTGGCAGAAGGCTATTCCGAAATTGAGCAGGCCGCCGCTGACAAGGTTGCCCTCTCCCGCAAGACCCTCTCTTACTGGCGTGAGATCGCTGCAGAAACACTGGAACATCTCAGCATCGTCGAAGAACTGCAGCCAAGTGCCGCGGCATAGCAGAGCATCCCTGATTTCCTCAAGGGTTTGGCTCAAAGGCTTGTCCCTGTCTTTCTCTGTCACAGGACTTGTCGAATCGTCTAGATTTCCGCTTGTCCGCAGCGCAGCAAACTGGCAAAGTTCCGGCCCAACCTGATATTGAATTTTCCCCATGGCAGAAACGATCTCTTTGAAAACCAACGTCGAACTTGGCGTTGTGCCCACTCACATTAAATTCGTCGGCGGACTCGTTCCTGACGATAACGGACGACTTCCTCGCGGCGAAGATGGTCAGCTTCTTGTCGTTTCGGAAATGGCAAAACTTACCGAAGCTTCTCCGGTGAAAATCCAGAGCGCTCAGGTAACTGCTTTTCCCGGCGTCGACGAGGGCGACACCGAAGATCTCATGAGCGGTCTTCGCGGTCTCGGACTGGAAGTGCACATCATCATGATGGTTGGCGGCGCGGACCCAATGAATCCCGATGATGAGGACACCGTAGTAGAGATGCTCGTCTCCGGAATCGAAGTGGCCAAGAAATATGGTATCACCCAAATTGCATCGACCTCGATTGAAGAGTGGATGCAACCAGGTGCCACTCCAAAAACGGGAGCCGATTTTGAGGCTGCCGTTGCGCAGAATGTGAAAGTTCACTGCCGTGCAGCACGCGAGGCAGACTTTGCAAATAGCTGTGTCAAAAACTGGCACATCGAATTTCTTCGCGGCGGCGAATTCCAGACTTTCACGGACGTTCAGAAGTGCTGGGAGTTTGTAAAAGCTGCTAACGCAGAACTGGGAACGAAATTCTTCAAAATTATGGTCGACGCCGCACACTGCGGAGATTCCGATCTGAGCATTCCGGAAAACGAAGCTCTCATTGCAGAAATCGCTGAGTCAGATGAGATGGGTATGTTTCACGCCTCCTCAAAAACGACACGAGGCTGCCTGAGCACAGATGACGGTTGGATTGGAGCTCTTCTCGCAGCCGCTGCTAAGACAGGAAAACTCGAATACGTTTTTGTCGAACTCTTCCATCACAAAGATCCTGCGCTTGAAGGCCTGCGAAATCTCGATCCGGGTCACGGTCTCGACACAACCGACGGACGCACCTACAGCGAAACCGTCATCGACGGAGTCGTATCAGTCACCCGCCGCCTCAATAATCTCGCTCTGCGCGGATTCTTGAAAAACTGATCAACCGGCAAAAACACCCGGTTATTTATCAGCCGCAACGGATCCGGCTACCTACCTTTCCAACTTTGACCTGCCAGCCGCTGCCATAGTCAAAGTCGGTGCTGTCTCCGTATCCACCACAAGGGCTGTTACGTTTGTAGTGGTATCGGACCTGTCGATTACATGAGATAATCAGAATCGCCACGTTCATCATGAGGAGGAGAACGATGCGATTTATCTCCTTCTTTTACTGCCGAGGTCACCACCCGTGACGCCATACCATTGGCTGAGTAGAACCTGTTCGAACCCAGTCGGCAGACAGGCTACGCCTCGTTCCATCCATTCCGGAATGCCTTCCAAAAAATCTTCGCCTCGAGCCTCAATGGCTGACTACGGCGAATCTTTTACCCATCCCACTAAATCAGGCGAGCCTACTTCTTTTTCCCCTTCTTTTTCTTATCGGCAAATATCCAGTTCGGCGAAGGCTCATGGGCTTCGGTGAAAATTTCTTTCGCACGATTCACCAGATCTGGTCGGACCTCGGAGAGATTTTTTTCTTCTCCGATATCTTTGGACAGGTCGTAAATCTCGATCGGTGCCTTTGGATTTTTGTTGATGCCAGTTTGCACCGCTTTCCAATCACCCCATCGGGCAGCCTTTTTTCCGCCCTGCTCGTAAAATTCCCAGTAGAGGTATTCGTGCTCTTCCTGCTCCTTTTCACCCAGCAGAGTCGCAGCCATTGAAATGCCATCGATCTCACCAGGTATTTCCGCTCCCGCCAACTCGCAAACCGTCGGGAGAATATCCCAGTGAGCAGAAATGTGTCCCGTGACAGTTCCCGGTGCGATCTTCCCAGGCCAGCGAGCCAACATGGGCGCACGGATACCTCCCTCTGTCAGGTCTCGCTTGTAGCCGCGTAATGGTCCGTTGCTGTCGAAATAGTCTGGAACATGCCCCCCCTCTCGGTGAGGACCGTTGTCAGAGGAAAACATTACCAGGGTATTCTCGTCGATATCCAACTCCTTGAGCAACGCGAGCAATTCTCCAATCCCCTCGTCGAGCATCGTCATCATGCCGGCAAACGCAGCCGCCGGGTTGTCGAATTCGGTCCCCGCATATTTCCCAATCTTACCCTCGAACTCCGCAAACTTTTCCCGCCAAGGCTTTGCATACTCCTCCGGCACATGCATCGCGGCGTGAGGAATTGTAATCGGAAGGTAAATGAAAAAGGGGCCCTCCTTGTTTTCGCGGACAAATGCGAGCGTCTCATCCATGATCAATGGATGGCTGTATGTCTCACCATCGAGCTCAATTTTCTCGTCGTTTTTCCAGAGGTGATTCGGGTAGTAGCTGTGGGCCTCACGCTGACAATTGTATCCATAGAACAGATCAAAATGCTCCTTCGGGTCACTCGGAGACCCCGGCGCTCCAAGACCCCATTTCCCGAAAGCTCCCGTCGTGTAACCTGCTTCACCAAGCAAACGGGGAATCGTAACAATATCTCCTGGCATCGGCGCTTGCCCTTCCGGTTTCACCTCACGATTTCCCCGAACGAAAGAGTGGCCGGTATGAACACCTGTCATTAAAACACATCGCGTCGGAGCACAAACCGTGCTCCCGGCATAGTGGTCGGTAAACTTCAGTCCCTCCGAAGCGAGACGATCGATATTTGGCGTCGCAAATTTCGTCTGTCCGTAGCAACCGATGTCTCCGTAGCCCGCATCGTCGAGCAGGATGTAAATGATGTTCGGCTTCTCGGCAGATAGAGCGGGCAAACAGGAAATGACGAAGATGAAGAGAAATGCGAGATGTTTCATGGCAGGAGACAGAATCTAGCGAGCGGAGGGGGAGCGTCAATTTGGATTCAAACCCAAAAATGCCCCAAAGAATTCTTCCCTGCAAGCTTACCGCTTACTGCTATCGTATTGCGAGAATGGAATTGAACCAATTCACCGAATTTGCTCTGCGAACATTGATTTTTGCTGCACTCAAAGACGACGAGCGAACTTCGATCCGGGAAATTGCGGAGTCCTATTCCATTTCCTAAAACCATCTCGTAAAGATCGTTTACAAACTTTCCCAGTTGGGATATCTCAAGACCTATCGCGGACGGCTCGGCGGCCTGACCCCGGGGAAGCCAGCAAAGGAAATCGGTGCCGGTGAGGTCGTCCTTGCGCTCTAACCAATGGGACTGGTCGATTGCATACCTCCTCGAAAGGGTGGCTGCAACATAGCAGAGGTTTGCCAATTGCAGTGGCTTCTCCATCGGGCCAGCAGTGCTTTCCTTGCCGAACTCGAAACCATGACGATAGCCGATCTCGTCGCAAACAAGAGTGAACTGAAAGCCCGCCTCGGATTTTGATAAATTTACCTGTATTCCGTTCGCTTATCGCAACATTGCGCTTGGAAATTTGGCGGAGACGGTTGAGGATGTCTTAGTTACCCATATCAACCATATGTCGAGAGATTTTAAGCGCGTCATTTTAAAACTAAGCGGAGAAGCCCTTCGCGAGCACGGAAGCCAGGATAATATTTCTCCGGAAATTGTCGAAGGCATCGCCAACCAGATCAAGGCGGCCCAAGAGACAGGGTTGCAAATCGCGATCGTCGTCGGAGGTGGAAACTTCTGGCGCGGTGCTGCTGCCGCAGGACGCGGGATGGACCGAGCCACAGCGGACTACGTAGGAATGCTCGCCACGGTAATGAACGCGCTCGCCGTTCAAAGCATGCTCGAAGCCGTTGGTGTCCCCAGTCGAGTTCAGACCGCAATTGAGATGAAAAACGTCGCGGAGTCCTTCATTCGGCGTCTCGCGATTCGCCACCTCGAAAAAGGCCGCGTTGTGATTTTTGGTGGCGGCACAGGCAACCCGTTTTTCACGACCGATACGACCGCAGCCCTGCGGGCCAGCGAAATCGGAGCGGACATGATTTTCAAAGCAACCAACGTCGACGGCGTATACGACAAAGACCCGCGCACCAATGATGATGCTGTGCGTTACGACAGCCTGACATACAACGAGGCACTCTCACAAAACCTCAAAGTGATGGACGGTACAGCATTCACTCTCTGTCAGGACAATGACATTCCCATCGTCGTTTTTAATATGAACCAGGAAGGTACGATCAAACGGGCTTTGCTTGGGGATGATATCGGAACGATCGTGCATGCTTGAGTCGCGCCTCGCAGGCAGCACCGCATTTGCTTTTTTCCACCTCGATCTTATTTTACAACACGCCATCAACTTAAATCCCCTGCCCCATGGATACCGAAACATTTCTACTCGAACTCGATGAATCGATGCAGAAAGCTGCTGACTTCGTCTCCTCCGAAATGTCCAGCATTCGCACTGGAAAGGCGAGCCCGGCTCTTCTCGACAATATCAACGTGAATGTCGAGTCCTATGGATCGACAATGGCGCTGAAACAACTTGCGCTTGTCTCTGCGCCGGAGCCTCGACTTCTTACGGTTCAGCCGCACGATCCTTCGATCATGGCTGACGTAGAGCGGGCATTACGTGAGTCCAAGCTTGGGATCACCCCTGCGAGCGACGGGCGGCTTATCCGACTCCCAATTCCGGAACTTTCCGAGGAGCGTCGTGTTGAATTGGTCAAACTCATCAAGGATATGGCCGAGCAAGGTCGCGTTCGCATTCGCAGCTCCCGCAAGGACGGAATGGACCAACTCAAAACGGCTTTGAAGAACAGCGACATTACCGAGGATTCATTTCACGATATGGAAAACGAAGTCCAGACCTTGACGGACAAACACGTCAAATCCATCGACGAGCATCTCGCCGCGAAAGAAGAAGATGTGATGACCGTATAAGTGGCTGCGTTCCTCATCATTTTCTTTTTCCTGCAGCTCGAAGAAAAAACGATGTGGTTAAGGGAAAGAAAGTGTGACTAACCCTCTTGAGTCACACACCCAACCCTTTTAGGCCATGTTTCCGCCGAGCCAATATCTTGATCTCTCTCACACAAGTCACCCGAAACTCTTTTCGGAAGACGAGCCTGCTTGGGCCGCTATTGGACGCATCGAGGACTACCTTGATAAGCTTCTGAAATCAGTCGACGGGACGCTGACTCATGGATCAATTCACCCGTCTGCCAACGTAGGGACTCGTGTCTATGTCGCCGCAGATGCCATTGTGGAAGCGAACGCCGTGATACAGGGGCCTGCGTGGATCGGATCTGGATCTGTGGTTCGCAGTGGAGCGTATCTGCGAAACAACGTGATTATTGGCAACCACTGCGTTCTCGGAAATTCGTCGGAATTTAAAAACTGCCTGCTCTTCGACGACTGTGAGGTTCCCCATTTCAACTATGTTGGTGATTCGATTCTCGGCTACAAAGCGCATCTCGGTGCCGGCGTAATCTGTTCGAACGTGCGCCTGGACCGCACTAGTGTGAAACTTCGACACGACGAGAAGGAGATCGACTCGGGTTTGCGGAAATTCGGAGCCATCATCGGCGATCGCACCGAAGTGGGCTGCAATACGGTTTTGAATCCGGGAACGATCCTGGGGCGCGATTGCATTCTCTATCCTGTCACTCAATGGCAAGGCATTCTCGGGGAGAAAAAGATCGTAAAAAACCACCCTCATCTTAATATCGTAGACCGTAAATAGGTTCTCGACAAAATCCCCCTCCCAAGGCAGTCTAGTTCGATGAAAATGTTGCTTTCCCTCTGCGGTTTCGTCCTTCTCTTTACGATGTCGGCTCGGGCGGACTTACGAGTTTCCTCTTCGGTCTTCACCATCGATGAGTTGGCCGAAGCCAAGGCCAAGGCAGTGAAAGACGAAGAACCTCTCATCTTTGTCTACACCGACCCGGGAACTACGTGAGGCCCCTGCCTGGCGACCAGTTCGGAAGCCTTAAAGACATTCCGCAGCACGGGAGTAGTTGTTTTTGCCAACAGCAAGACAGACTGGAGCGCTATGCCGAAAGGCGCCAAGGCGGCCAGGTCCAGCGCTGGCAACACCATCCCCATGGTTTTCGTAACCACGGCTGACGGAGAAACCAGCATCGCAGGAATTTCCTATGACACCCTGAAAGCGGACATCCGCGATGCAAACCGCAATCTGAAAAAGACACTCAATACCGTGGATGTGCTCGGTTCTGGCTCTGAGTTGGAAAAAACGACAACGGACTCCGAAGCGTCTACTGAGAAGCCCGGCTTTCTCGCTGAAATACAGGCTTGGAAAAATTCGGATGGAAAGGAAATCACTGCTGCAATCAAATCTTTCGACGGCACGAATGTAGTATTTGTAATGGGTGGTCGCGAGGTGTCCTACCCGATCAGCAAGCTGTCCGAGGAAAGCCGCAAAAAGATCGAAGAGCTCTCTAAATTGTAGAAAGTCTATTTCCAGATCGATGGCCTACGATGGCGACCTGAAGGACCGGATCTAACGTTGTCTGAAAAAGGCCTGCGTTTCTTTTGAATCCAAACGCATGGTGGGTTGGATAGTCTATCCCGTCGACGGAAAGATGTGTAACCGCGTTGAGGGAACACGCGTGATGGCTCGCGTCGCCCCCGAGGGTACTAGGAGGCTCTCTCAAAACCCGGAGCAAAGGAAAGGGACTTTTCGGCCCGGCCGATGACGGGCTGGGGCTTCGTCGAATTGGACTCTCTCCAACGCGACAAAACGTTGTCGGCGTGGGTTCAAATGGCACTCAATTTTGACCTGCAAGCAAAACGCTTGCGGAAAAAGAAGTGACTGGAGCCAGGCAACAGATGCTTATCCTTCGAACTTCTGAATAAGCAGAGAAGCGTTGTGACCGCCAAATCCAAATGAGTTGGTGAGGGCAATCTTGACGTCCGCCTCGCGAGCCACATTCGGGACATAGTCGAGATCGCAATTGGGATCTTGATTTTCCAGATTGATTGTCGGCGGGATAACACCTTCCCTGATGGCTTGCACGCATGCAGCAAGCTCAACTCCACCAGCTGCACCGAGAAGGTGACCTGTCATCGATTTGGTCGAGCTGACGATAAGTCCATCCTTCGCATGATCACCGAAGACCTTCTTGATCGCCTTTGTTTCGCAGACATCGCCGAGTCCAGTGGACGTACCGTGCGCATTCACATAATCGACATCTTCAGGCGAAATTCCACTGTGCTTGATTGCCATATCCATGCAGCGCGCTGCTCCATCTCCTTCCGGATGCGGAGAAGTGAGGTGGTGAGCATCGGCAGAGACACCGTAACCGGTAAGCTCAGCATAGATTCGCGCTCCACGCTTCTTCGCGTGCTCCAGTTCCTCGATAACGACTACACCGGCGCCCTCTCCCATCACAAATCCGTCGCGGTCGACATCAAAGGGACGAGATGCACGCTCAGGCTCGTCATTTCTCATGCTGAGAGCCTTCATGTTTCCGAATCCAGCAAGCCCCATCGGGCAAATCGTCGATTCCGAACCTCCCGCAATGAATGCATCGGCATCACCGAATTTGATCATGCGCCAAGCTTCACCGATATTGTGATTCGATGTGGCACAGGCAGTTACAATGCACATATTGGGACCTCGCAGGTCATATTCCATTGATACCATGCCGCTGGAAATGTTTGCGATCATCATGGGAATCGTAAACGGTGAGACGCGGCTCGGAGACTTATTCAGCAAATTTCTGTGCTGTGTCTCCAGGGTTGTGAGCCCACCAATTCCGCTTCCTACCATGCAGCCAAATCGATCACGATCTGTCTGATCAAGATCGACTCCAGAATCCTTCATCGCTATCACGGAAGCCGCCATTCCCATTTGGGCAAAGCGGTCACTGCGACGAGCGTCTTTAGGATTTGAGAAAAACGGGGCAGGATCAAAGTCCTTCACCGTTCCGGCGATCTTGCAGTCATAACCCTTCAGCGCGGGATCCTCGATATTGGATACACCGCTTTTTCCAGCGACCAAATTCGACCAGAACGTGTTGAGATCGCTTCCGACCGGCGACACGACTCCCATACCTGTAATGACGACTCTTCGTTCCATATTTCGTAGGCAACTAGCCCGCAAACTCATCGCGCTTGTATGCCATTGCAAGACGATTTCTCGGGAGGAAATCGTGTTTTTGCCCACTAAATCTCAATAATTTTTTCCCGTTCATTCATCGCCCCGCATCGCGGGCATTCCGCGAGGTCGAGCTTGGATGAGTCTTCGAATACGTGATCGCAGATTCCGCAGATTACGAAAAACTTTTTCCGCCTGTTTTCCCGGCCTTTTTGAAAGATCTCGGCAGCAACCCATGCAAAAAAAAACGAACAGAGAATGATGGCGAGAAACACCGCAATCATTCCATCCAGAGTTACACGAAACATGATTCCTACAATTGTTCGGGGGTTCCCGGTTTTTCGAATTCGTTTCCGATTCCTGTGCTGCGTATTGTGATCCTGCCCTCTGCTTCCGCCTCCGATGGCAGAAATCGCAAGGTCGATTCCACCACAGCGGCAAATTGTTCACGATCAGCTTTTTCCAGTGCACCCTCAATCCCGATCACTTCGACACTCCCATCGGGCGCGACAGTCAAATTTACCGAAATTTCTGGCAACGATTCCGCCTGCTCAATGTAGTTCTGCAAGATCGACCAAGGTGCGACTTCACGACCAGAAATTGCTCCGTTTTGGGAAATTGAAAAGCGAGGCGCAGGTGCTTCCAAACGATTTGAATCAATCCCGGATTCAATTGGAGGAGGCAAATTCCACGGATAGGTTGGTGGTTTCAACTGGAGATCAGAATCCTGGTATGAAGGGCTAAAGCGAACATCGGCGTCTTCGGCTTCCAGCCGAACTCCCGCACGACGGGATGGAGGGAAAAGAAAAACCGTACGGTCTTCGATTCGCTGCATAAGGGCACTGACACCAGGGTCTCCCGCGTCCATCAGGGTAACGGACTCTCCTTTTGCGCCCATTCGAACCGGCGGAGGGTATACAACTTTGAAGAGGTAAAATCCGGCCACATGAATGATCAGGGAGAAAAAGAGAAAACCGATGAGGTATTGCCACGTCTTTTGATTCTTTGTCCAGTTGAAGACAGACAACAACTCCAAATCCTCTGATTGCCCATCTGCCGGAGCTCGCTTCATCGAAAACGGATTTCTCATATCACGAGCCCTCCTGTTGCGTCGCAAAAGATACCTCGAAGCCTTTCCGGAGAACTGCCTGCGAAATTTCCATTACCGTTCCGTAATTGATCGTCTTGTCGCCTAGCAGAATCACCTGCTTTGATCGCAAAATTGCCTGGTCGAGTTGTGATTCAAGGCCCTCTAGGTCGACCCGCTCATCATTGAAATAGAACTCGGAGGAATCATCCGAGATCAAGGTGATGATGTGCGCGTCCTCCGCAGAAGGCAGCACAGAATTGGAAAGCGGAAGGTCAACTTCCACACCTGATTTGAGAACGAAATTTGATCCGAAGAGAAAGAATATGAGAAGCAACAGGATCACATCCATGAGCGGCCCTGTGTAGAGCATACCAGCGCGGTCATTCAGTGTCGTTTCCAGTTTCACGTGGATGAATTACGTTTGAGTTATGCCCATTTGAGAAGGCAGCTATCACCCTCCCTTTTCCTCGCTGCCTTCGTCCTGATCGGGGCGGATCGAGATGATGTCAGTGGGAGCATTCCGAAAATCGAAAATCGCATTCACGATTTCAATCCCGGCACTTTCCATGTCGTGCATGATGCTCTTCGCGGAAGCACGCAAGTGGGAGTAAAACACGAAAGCCGGAATCGCGACCATGAGCCCTGCTGCAGAGGTAATCAGCGCCTCATAGACGCCTTGTGAAATCTCGGAAACCGTCGCAAAACCTCCCACAGCATTGATCTGAACGAATGTGTCGACAAGCCCAAGGACCGAGCCCAGCAACCCAATGAGCGGCGCAATATAGGCGACCGTGAGGAGAACAGAAAGATGCTTTTCCAACTTGGGAACTTCGAGTTGACCACTTTCCTGAACAATTTCCCGCAGCTCGCTGCGCGGAGAAGAATAACGACGGATCGCAGAGTGAATCACCCTGGCAACTGGGCCCGGAGTAGCCGCGCATTCGGAGAGTGCTTCTGTGTAAGCTTTATTTTTGATGAGGTTTCGGAGACCGAACATCAAATCGCCAACGTCAATCCTCGCGCGGTGAAAGTAAAAGAGTCGCTCCAGAAAAATCGCGATCGCAATGATCGAGCAACCGAACAAAAGCCACATCAGCGGCCCACCCTTGGTGATTAAATCCATTGCTTGTGAATCGTGTTTCGAATCGAGAGAGTCCTGCTTTTTTTACCGAGCAGCAGAGAACTTATATCATATCCCGCTATTCCGTAAAAGTGCGAATTTGGCCTGCGGGAAGACCATTTTTCAAAAGTATTGAGGCCCTGACATGTTGGCCTCTTCTTCCTCTTCATCCGGATCGGCATCGGCATTGGCTTCGGCCGATTTCTCCTGATCACCTTCATCTTCGTCGATCTCAAAGATGTCGAGCGCTGCTTCCTCTTCTTCTGTCTCGGAAGCCGGTTCTTGTATCCCATCCCCTTCTGGCAGAGGCTGGTAAATATCTTCCTTCTCGTCTTCCTCGTCCTCTTCCAGCTCGAAAACATTCTCTGAAACTGTTTCGATTGGACCCGGAATTTGCGGCGTTTCTGACTGCTCTATATCCTGCTCCTCTGCGGCTTCGAACTCGACTTCTTCATCGAGTTCAAAAACACCGGCATCCGGGGCTGGCGTAGCGGATTCAACATCTTCCTTCGGCTCGTCTTCCAATTCAAAAATGGACTCAACCGGCTCCAAAGGGGCGGAAGCGGCTTCCGCGGCCTCAGCCTCTTCTTCTAACTCGAAAATGGATTCTTCTTCCTCCGCTTTTCCGCTGGAACCCGACTCTTCAATTACGATCTCCGGATCCCCCAGATCGAGTAATTCGATCACCGGTTCCGGTTCGGGGATTAGCTCTACTTCCACTTCAAGTTCTTCTTCCAAGGTCTCCTCGGAGTCAACAGCCGGCTCTTCTTCCTCTGCGTCTTCCGTCATCTCGGATTCATCAGAGGCTTCTTCGAACTCCACCTCCCCTGCTTCTGCTTCTGCTTCTGCTTCTGCTTCTGCTTCTGCTTCTGCTTCTGCTTCTGCTTCTGCTTCTGCTTCTGATACTTGCTCCTCGTCCTCGCCTTCCGCTTCTGCAATCTGCTCTTTGCCCTCAACTTCAGGCTCTTCACCCAACTCGTCAGCAGAGACACCTTCTACAGCAAACTCTTCTTCCGCATCGTCTTCGTCGTCGGTAGAAAACGGTGACTGCTCCATTGCAGCTACCGAAGAAGCACTCACCGCAATTTGTCGAAAAGAACATTTTTCCGGTTTCGGCTCGGGAAGAGGCTCCGGAACTTCGAGATCGACAAGCAATTCAACCAACGCGGGACGAACCTGTCTCGCTGTTTCCCGAATCACTCCCACTGGTGTCCCCGCACAACACACCCCCACAAGAACAAAGCGGTGAATAATCTCACTCAAGTAAACGACACGATTTTCTCCCTGATGAAAACTTTCGATATCGCCCGTTTCACCCAACTCCGAGACCAACGCTCGCATGGCTCCGCAAGCTCCGGCGACGAGAGCAGAAATCACCTCGATCGTAACTTCCTCTTCAGAAGAAATACCAGACACTAACGCTCCACTCTGATCGACTACGAGCGCAGTTTCCAGCTCGGCATCTTCCGCGAAATCCCGCAGCTGGTCGTCGACCTGCGAAGCCCTTTCGGCTGTTATCTCCAACGGGACCGCTGGAGAATGATCCGAGTCATTCTGTTCTTCTTCCATGTAGAAATTCCTAGCGATTTTAAATTGATATCACACTACCGGCTCAAGAGCCGGTAGTCGATTGCTGTTTTTTGTAACGATAGATCGATAAAATCCTTGGAGGACTTTTTGAGTTGTCCAATCAAGGGTAGCAAAAATCTGGTATCCTGTCATCGCGCAGGCCAGGAAACTGGGCGTCTCCACTTTGAGCAGTTCATCGAGTATAGGAGGGGGAGTCGCTCCCGACAAATCTCGTTTATTAAATTGAAAGACAAAAGGAATCGCAGCTCGGTCGATTCGATTTTCATGAAGGCAGCCGAAAGTATCGTCGAGTGATGTTCGGTTCGATTCGAGTCGGTTTGGATCCGAATCGGCTACAAAAACCACGGCGTCGGCACCAGCTAGGACTGCCTTGCGAGTCTCTCTCATTACTTTCTGTCCCGGCACTGTATAGAGCTGAAAACGGACATTGTAGCCGTTAACCTCAGCAGCTTCGATGGGAAGGTAATCAAAAGAAATTGTCCGATTCTGTTCCGTTGCAATCGAGACGAGATCACCACGCCACCGAGGATCGAGACGGCGATGAATGTAGTAGAGACTCGTCGTTTTCCCTCCGAGAGGCGGCCCACAGTAGACAACCTTGAATTGAATCTCGCATCTATCGTGATTTATCAAAGCCATAGGCCGCTCCTCTAGTCTTCCAGTTTGTGGATGCTACGCGCGATCAATATCAGCTTTTCTTTTACCCCAGGACGAAATTCGCTCGATGAATGATTTACCGTGACGCAACAGTCCCCCTCCAGGAAGATACTCACAGTCCCACGATCTGTATGAAGTGTGAACGATCGAGCCTCCGGTAATCCCGTAAGTTTCGCGAGATTTCGGATCGTTCCAATCATCTCACGGGCCTCGCTACCGAGTCGGCTTTGTTCCGTTTTTGACGCCTGCACCAGTTTCGTCTTGGTCGCGAGAGCACATCCCTCAACCCCTTCGAGGCCAACTACTTTTTGGGCGACGGCTGAGAGTGTGAAGTTTTCATCGGTCGAGAAAATGGCACGCAGCTCCAAATCACGGAGGCTGACATCGGAATCTTCCTGCATTGCTCCCATTTCCAGCATTTCATTGTTCACAGGTCTTACCGTCTCGACTTGAAAATCAGCTTCTTTTTGTGAGTCGCCAGCTTCGGGAGCGGGATCAGTGAGTGGCTCCGGGGTTGTATCCGATACTTTTTCTTCGCAAACAGAAATACCCAGCTCATCAACCTGAAAGTTTGGCTTAGGTGCACTAGCATCGTCATCGCTCCAGACGTCTTGGGGAGCCTCACTCGTTGCCTTTTCATCAGCGGGGGCAAAATCAGGAAATGTCGAGAATCCCGTGACGACAGGCTCCGCCTCGGGAGTAGGCTCGGGCGGTGAGGTGATTGGTCCGGGTATGGCATTATCATTCAGAGTCGGCTCTGGTTGGGGCTGTGGTTCCGGAAATGGGGCGGGTGCGGCTTCAGTGGAAGCAGGTTCTTCGGTGGCTTCCGATACTTCTGGCGCGAGATCGGAATCAAACATCGCTCCCCATGAAACGCCTTCCTCGCCAGCGTTGCCATTCTCTCCATCTGGATCGGGAAAAGGAATATCACTGTCTTCTTTCGCCTGTTTTGAAAAAAGAGTCGAGAACCCTGCGCCACTGTCAAAGGGGGTCAAATCCACAGGTGATTCCGCGTTTGTTGCCGGCTGTGGGTCGGGCATGTCTGCAGGCGCATTAAAATCGGCAAACGGGTTGTTTCCCGCTCCGAAATTATCGGCTCCGGAACCCGCATCGCCTCCACTGCCCCCTTCGAACACACAAAGCCCGACCGGATCGCCGGGACCTTTATCCTGATCTTTTGCTGCGGACTCATCATAGCCCTCTGGCAAGGCTACTTCTACGGCCTGCCCACTAGGCATAATGTTTTCAAATTCTACGAATGGATTGGATTCGCCCTGTTCCGGCGCACCAAAAGCAGTCTGGGACGGCTCCTGTGTCGGTGTGTCTTGCGCGGCTGCGGCTGGAGCCGAAAATTGTACCGGGAAATTCTCATTCGCGACAGAGGAATCAGAGTCAGGGGACCAGAATGGATTGTCCGCATCAGCGCATGCAGGAGTTGCATCCATCGGGGGACAGGCGGGCGCAGAAAAGGCTCCCACAGCCCCTCCAGAAATTCCGCCACCACTTGGTTGAGTTGGCTGCAGCTCCTCCAGCTTCACCGGCAGGGTAACGTTGGAATCATTCAGTGGAGTTATCTCTGCAGCGAAAAGTTCAGGAACCACGCGGTAGATGGTAGAAAGCGAAACATCACTGCTACCGTTCGGCGGCACAGGGATTGCGACCAGCTTTTCCATTGGGATTCCACTTTCCGCTGATATCGCTGGTGGAATGAAAGGAAGTAGCTCGCTCACCTGATAAGTACGAAAACTTTCCTGCGCGCATGCATTCGCTGGTTCGGTCGCGCCTCCCTCTCCCATCCTGGCGGATTGACCGTCGGGAGCATTTCTAGCTCCAGCTGCGCCGGGATCTCCGCCTTGAGCTCCCACGCCAGAAGGGTCCGCTCCGGGAGCGGCGGCCCCGGGAACTCCATCCTCTTCGGAGAAAAGATTTCGGAATGTAAATGACATGGGAGTCAGTGGTGAGTGGTTGCAGAATACCCCATGAATCTCTCGGAACAAGACTTTCCTAGAAAAGGCCTAGGCTTATGAGAATTTTAGCAAATCCAGATTAGAGTGATTATATTGATTTATCAAGAAGTTTTTACTGTTAATATATATTAAATAAAATTGCAGCCAAAGCAATATCCATCGCTCTGGGCCAAGTGCCCTGGATCGGCAAAGGAATTCGCTCGCCTCAGAAATTAGAGCGCGAGGCACAACATCCCAACGAGAACGCCGTTGTTAATCGCGTGTGCGACCATGGGCGCGATCAGCGAATCTCTCCACTCCCGCAGCATCGAAAATCCGACACCAATCGCCGTCAGTGCCGGAATCGCCATCCAGCCCTGTGGATGCAGCGACGCAAAAATCACACCTGTTAAAATAGCAGAGAAAAGAAACCGGTGTTTTCCACGCAAGTATCGATGCAATGCACCACGAAAGAAAAGCTCTTCAAAGAGCGGAGCGAAACCAGACGCTAGCAGTAAGCATAACAATCGCTCGACCATTCCGCCTTCGTAGATCCATCCCACGATTGGATGCGTCATCGGCCCGGAAGGTGGCTCCTTCGCCCCTACCGCACTCTCCCCGCCAGGAATCGTTTCCGGAGAAAGAAAAGCCGTATCAACCCAGCCGACCACGAAGGTAAGGCCAAGCGTAATGATGATCCCGACAAAGGCAAAGGCCGCCACTCCCGCATAACCGATCATCCCTGCCCCGACTTCCTTGAAAATGCCTTTGCCTCGATGCATCCCGAGACATCGCAGGAAATCACAAAAGCGGATTCCTCGAAACATCGGCCAGAGAAACGGAACAACCACCGAAGCCACGAAAATCATCACTGGGAAAAACGGAATCTCCGCCAGTTTTTGCCAGACCCCTCCGAATCGCAGCGCTGCGACCCCAGCAACTTCGCCGAAAGCCATCACGCCGAGGTAGATGGCAAAACACTCCAGCATCACTCCTCGAGGGCTTGCTCCGGGCCGAAACCGGCAAATGCCCCCCTGTTCACGGTTCCGCCGATGCATCACGAAGATGGCTCCTGCACCAAACAGAATCGCAACCACTGCAGCAAGAAAAACGAAGAAAACAATCACGAAGAAAACCATCGCCCGCGTTTTGATCTCCGTGGAATTCGGCGGCGGCTCCAATCCCGGCGCTCGAGCCAACTCGGCGAACCATCCCAAGTGTTCTTTCAGTGTTTCCCGCTCAGACTCATCGATTCCCTCATTTACGGCTTTTTTTACCAGCTGCCGCATCTCCTGCGAAGCTTCGTCTGAAATGTCTTCCGCCGTTTTGACCGAGTCGACATCAGGAACCTTGGTAAAACTCTCCAGCAAGGCGATCGATGCAAGCCCTCGATCACCACCGCCCATTTCGCGAAGCTGCGAAATCGTCTCACCAGCCTCTGCCGGGCTCACCGTGGCAGCGGCAATGACGACCTGACTCTGGATTTTCAGCATCGCGAGATCCGTCGGACTGACTTCGCGTGGCTTTTTCTCCTCCTCGCTTTCAGGAAATTTCGGAGAAAACAAATTCACTGACCAACCGATAAAAAACACCGATAAAATGACAACAGGCCATGCCCACCAACCCGCATTCTCTTTGGGCAAAGGAGGAGGCGCTGCCTCGCTCGGGGGAATGGAATCAATCATGTAAGAAAAAGGCCCAAGATGCCGAACCAGACGGGGTTGAGTCAGTGACTGAACCCTGTTGGGTGCTGGAACTGCCCCTGTTTGGTGCTAGACCAAACAGGGTTACCTCAGCGGGAAAAACTGGCTATTTTGCGCTGACGTCGTAGCTGATCACGATTTCCTGATCGCGGAGATAGAGCCTCCCTCCGACGACAACGGGATGAGTCCAGATCTTGCCTTTCGGATTTCGATTTTCGCTTTGCGGCTCCAGAGTCATCTGACCGAGCTGCTCAAAACCGTCCGGGCTCGCCTCGGCAAGTGTGATTACTCCGTCGCCCTCGTTCAGCGCGTAAAGCTTACCGTCAGCTACGTGAACGGCACCTTTCGAAGTGTATTGCCCCTTTTCATTCCAGGTCATTTCGCCCGAATCCCAATCCTGACAGATCAGTCCACCACCATCGGAAAAGCCGTAGAGTTTTTCGCCGACTTTCACAACGCCACCGTGGTGGTTCTTCATCGTCTTATTCACCCAGACGTCTTCGGTCGAAAAGTCTTCTTTCACCCGCACAAGCTTGCAGCCCACGCCATAGCCAGAGGTGATGTAAATTTCATTTCCGTCAACAATCGGAGTTGGAATCACGGCAGTTTTCCCATCCCAAGGAGAACTCCAGAGCTTCTTACCATCTTCGGCCGCAACTCCGACGAGCTCTTTTTCAAAAAGGCGAACATACTGCTTCACTCCGTTGATTTCCGCCGGGACGATCGATGCATACTCAGCTTTTCCGGGCTGCACATCATCAGCTTTCCACGCGACAGTACCAGAATCTTTCTTGAGAGCCACAATCCCAGCATCGCTTCCACCAGGTGAAATGATGAGGAGATCCCCATCGACGAAGGGCGAAGCGGAGTATCCCCAGCCACCCCATTTGCCACCGAAATCATCGACGTAGTTTTTGCTCCACTCCTTCTTGCCGTCTTCGGCATTCAGGCAAACCAGCGTTCCCTTTGGTCCGAGGGCATAAACTTTTCCACCTGAAACCGTGGGTGTGCTTCGTGGACCGTGTCCCCAGCCCGCACTGTAACCGCTCTGGTCATCTGTTGCGTAACCTATTTTCCAGACTTCTTTGCCGGAGGCAATATCAACACAAACGACCGTCACTTCGTCACCCTGCGTACCCTGAGTGTAGAGCATGCCACCAACAATGGCCATACCCGAGTATCCGAGGCCAGCTCCCTCGTAAACCCAGAGCTTCTCGGGGCCGCCGTCGGGCCACTCGTCGAGAAGATCCTCATCGGGAGAAATACCATCGAGATTTGGCCCCCGGAATTGAGGCCAGTCCGCTCCGCCGGCGCTGCTGGCACTTCCCGCACTTTGCTGGGTTATAAAATCCTGATCGGCTTGGCTCAAAGCTGATACTTTTACCTTACCAATCGCACCATTAGCAAGACGAAGGTGAACAGTACCACCCTCGACTTTGATCATTTCCGCCTCAATTTCCTTTCCAGTTGCCGCCTGGGTCCAGGTCCGGGCAGAAAGATTGGATGTGATAAAAAGGAGGGCCAGCAGGATAGTCGTCGCAAATTTCATCCCGTAAGTGTCGCTGTTTTCTCAGCAATTGGCAAGTAACGAGCGTAGCGCGACCAGAGATGAGATTTTTGTCACGAGAAACAAAAAAACCGGACGGTTTTCCGTCCGGTTTTTCATGTTGTTGAGGCTGTTGCGGTTGCCTTGTGATTAAAAGTGGAAACTTGGTGATCGGGGGCGAAATTGAGTCGGCTGATCAGAATCATGCTGCGCGCAGCCCAAAAACTGCATTCTTCTGATGATTCGCATGTCTGGTGTCTGCCAGTCATATTTCTTCGTTTCTTTGGATTTTTTCTTTCCCGTAAACCATACTGTTCAACCGCATTTGTAGTGATACATTTCCTGTTATGCAGAAACTCGCCGCGTCGATTCTTCTTTTCCTATTCTCCATCCCTGTAATTGGCCATACGGAAGGAGTCGCAAAAAACGCACGCCAGGACCCGGCGCTCAACGTCACTCTGGAAGGTGCTTACAACGGCTGGAGGCAGGCGATGATTGCGGGTAACCTGGAGCAATGGGAGAAATTTACCGCCTACTCGCGCCAGATCGAAACTCGCAATCGGATCGTCTCGCAAAAGGCCCCGTTTCCCCAAGCTCTTTTCGAGGATCCGATTCAACCACCATCGCTCGGCGGGATGGTTGCACTCGGAGTCTACAGCACAGGAGTGACAGCGACCTCAACCTATTATGGAAAGGCAAACTTTGGAGGAGGCCCTGAAGCTGTCCGCGAAAATCTGCTCGTACTCCATTTTCTCCGAGAAGATGGGAAATGGAATTTCGACAACCTCCGTGTTGTAAAGTTGGGCGGGGATGCCGACCTCCTGCTGAAAATTCGGAACTCCGATTTTTCCTTTCTCGCCGATATGGAGTTCCAACCTCTCGCTGAACTCCCTCCGGTCCCACAACCGGTCAAGCAGCCGGAATTTATCGCAGAGGCCTGGATCGATTCGACTGGCTACGACGTCACCATCACAGTGAACGGACATCGCACCGGCAAATTTACGAATGTCAAAGTAACCGAATTGGTGAATGGCGGACTCCGCACGGGAGTGAATACGATCGAAATCAAAACCGAGCGTTTGGAAGAGATCGACGGAAAGACTCCGAAAGTCGAAGTCGCCATCTACGCAGCCAAAGAACCAGGCAAGCCTGCCAATCGGATGTTTCACTTCAAACCGACCGGAGCAATCCCGCCGGTAACGAATTCGAACTTTGAAGTAAAATAGAGGGAAATCCTCCTTCAGTCTTTCATCAAAACGACGCGAAAACCGACGTCATAGCGATCAGCTGAAGAAGGGCGAGCCCCCATTCGGTTGGCAATCGCGAGATCATATTGAGATGATCGAGTCCAGCCACCTCCGCGGAGAACCTTTCTGTCAGTACCAACCCACTCCATAACCGGAGTTGACCCTTCTCTGCGAACTCGTGTGACGATGGTCTGGGAATACCAGTCACTGACCCACTCCCAAACATTCCCTCGGACATCGTAAAGCCCGTATTCATTGGAAGCGAGAGTGCCAACTGCAGCCGTTGATTTTTTTCGATCAAAAAGACTGGAGATCGCAGCATCGAGCTTCTGATTTCCAACAAATTTGCTCCATTCGGCGTCGGTGGGAAGACGATAGCGATAACCCTCTGGAATATTCCCGAGTCCCTTCTCTAGAACAGTAAGCGCTTCGCAGAACCTCGTGGCGTCATACCAAGTCACACTCTCGACAGGGTGATCGGGCTTTTTAAAGTAGCTCGGATTTTTTCCGGCAACACGCTCATACTGGGCTTGCGTCGTCTCATGTGCAGCAACCCATCCTCCCATCGTTCCTACCCAGGAAAGCTCCTGACCAATTCCGTTTTTGAAGCTGCGACTTGTCACTGGAGCTGGATCGTAGGTCAACGCCGCCCCAAAGTTTATTTTGCTTCCTGCACTAACTGTTCCGGAAATAGTGCCGTCACGGTAATGCTCCTTTTTCAAACGCCAGGAATAGGCACCCGGAGGGACAACTGGCAAACTCAGCGGTGTGCGTCCGATTGGAACGCCGTTGGACAGGACTGTTGCACCAGACGGCTCACTCGTCAGATTGACGTTTCCAAAAGCGAACGAAAAAGAAACCGCGTTGCTCCCGGCATCCGACTCGACTCGCGAGCTTTGCTGCACCGCCCCAAGCTTTTCATGCTGCGCCCTGAAAATATAGTTCCCCTGAGGCAGTTCTGCTCGGAAGGGAGTGGTTTCATTTCCATTACCAATGCGCTTTCCATCCGCGAAAACTGCTGCACCAGGCGGAGTGCTCTCAAAAGACACAAGAGCTCGTTCCCAAGAAAAATCGAGATCCTCGGTCACCCCGTCAACAACATCTACGGTGCGACTGATCGGCTCCCAATCCTCGTAACGCAGCTCGATACGGTGCTTTCCGACGGGAAGGTCACTCAAATTAATCGGCGTCGCGCCGACTTTGGTGGCATCTTCGTTAGTATCAGCCGCTTGAAACCAAACTTCTGCACCAATCGGATCGCTCGTGATTTTCAATCCGCCTTTGGCAAAAACAGCAGACACAGAGGTGTGCCGATTGTTTTCCACTCGAACCTTTTCCGAATATTCTGGCCAGCCCTCGACAGCCAGACGCACTTCGTATTCACCCGATTCGAGATGATCAATTTTTATTGGTGTGCTCCCGACTTTCACGAGTTGCTTTTGATCATTCTCAATTGTTTTAATAATCCGGAAATCAGCTTTTGGTTCGCTGACGACCTCCAATTGTCCGGCACTCTGACCAAGCGTGATTGAATCGAGTTTGATCGGATCCTCACTCTGCACCATAATTTTCTTCGTAACCGACTCAAAGCCATCTTTGGAAATGACAAGCTTGTGCTCACCAAACGGAAGACGAGTGATCAGAGCCGGGCTCATAAACTCCCCTACTCCGTCCACAGTGACTCTTGCTCCATCGGGTTTCGTCACAACTTGCAAACTGCCCCTGGCTTCATCAAGCCTGCGGTCAATCAGAGGCAGGGAGGCCAGCGCATTGGGATTTTCAGGATCGAGCTCACGAACCTCTTCAAAAATTCTCCTCGCTTGAAACCAATCGCCTTCAGCCACTGCGATTCGTGCTTCGGCAACTTTCTCGGCGACCTTTCGATTTTTTGCCATTTCGGCGACTTCAGCCGTTTTTGCTTCCTCACCACGCTTTGCTTCCTCACCACGCTTCGATCCGAAATAGAGGCCAGCTCCCGTTCCTACCGCCAGAGCCACGAAAACCAGCAATACCCAGAGCCACGGAGAGGGCTCCCGCGGCTGGATCATCCGCGGAGGAGGCAAGTCTATTCTGGTGGTTTCCCGATTCATCCGGTTGAGGCGGCGAGAAGAAATTTCGGTGTCAAAACTAGCACTCGCCAAAAGTCGATGAGAAGCCCGACACGGAACAACCTCCGTTCATTTATAGTTTTCGTAAAGTGAGGTTTTGTGACTCTATTTTGCTCGATTTTCGGGAAAATCTGCCTTGTAGAGCAGAAGAGGAATCAGATCGACCTCTAGCCGTGGCAGCTACTCTATTCCCAGCTATCCACACCGAGTCGGTTCGGCCTTCATTTCTCACCAATCTTGAGAAAAAGAAGAGCGAGGTTTTCGCCTCGCTCTTCTTTGAAAATTGTTCGCCCAGCGGACTCGCCGGACGATTGATTGAGGGCGGGAAAATTACTCTTCCGTCGCCTCTTCGGCAGCTTCGTCTTCCCCTCCGGGACGCCACTCTTCGGTAGCAAGATCGAAGGCCTGCTCCAGTCCGACGAGGTCGGAACTTGGACGAAGCGCGTCGAATGCGGCAGTCTCTTTCTTGAGTTGCTCCTCGGAGTATTCGGCTGCTTTGATTGAAAGACCGATGCGGCGCTCGACCTTGTCGACCTTGATAACGCGGGCCTCGACATCGTCGCCAACCTTGATGACATCCTTGACCTTGGCAACGTGATCTTCGCTGAGTTGCGAAATGTGAACCAATCCGTCGATATCGTCTTCAAGCTGAACAAAGGCACCAAAACTCGCGATTTTCGCAACCGTTCCTTTGACGAGATCGCCGACCTTGAAGCGGGTATCGATTTCGCTCCATGGATCATTCTCAAGCTGCTTGACGCCCAGGCTGATGCGCTGGTTCGTCTTGTCAATTTCGAGCACGGCGGCTTCGATTTCTTCGCCCTTCTTGAGAATCTCCGATGGATGATTGATTTTCCGCGTCCAACTGAGGTCGGATACGTGGATCATACCGTCGATTCCATCTTCGAGTTCTACGAAAGCACCGTAAGGAGTGAGGTTGCGGATCTCGCCTTTGATTGTGCCACCGATAGGATAGCGGCTTTCGACTTCGTCCCATGGGTTCGGCTCGAGTTGGCGCACTCCGAGAGAGATCTTCTGCTCTTCTTTGTTGATCTGGAGAACGACTGCCTTGACCTCCTGATCGAGTTCGAGAACGTCACTTGGGCGCGTAATGCGCTTGGTCCAGGAAAGCTCGGAAACGTGAATAAGTCCTTCGACTCCGCGCTCCAATTCGACGAATGCGCCGTAAGGAACGAGCTTGGTAATCTTTCCACCAACTTCGCTGCCGATAGGGAACTTCGAGTCGATGTTCTCCCATGGGTTGTCCTGAAGCTGCTTGAGGCCGAGCGAAACGCGCTCTTTCTCTTTGTCGACGTCGAGGATGATGACCTCAAGTGGCTGTCCGATCGCGAGCATTTCGCTGGGGTGGTTGATGCGGCCCCAGCTCATGTCAGTGATGTGAAGAAGTCCGTCCATACCCTGAAGGTCGATGAACGCTCCGAAGTCAGTGATGTTTTTGACAAGACCCTCGACCTGATCGCCGATCTTGACCGACTCGAGGAACTCAGCACGCTGCTCGGCGCGCTCTGCTTCGATCACTTCGCGACGACTCAGAACGATGTTCTTACGGATGTCGTTTACTTTGACGATCTTGAACTCGTAGACGTTGCCTACATACTCGTTGAGATCTTTGGGAGGAATGATGTCGATTTGTGATCCGGGAAGGAAAGCTTCGACACCGACATTGACCATAAGTCCGCCTTTGACGACCGACTTGACTTTGCCCTTCACGAGACCGCCGTCTTCGTAGACTTTGACGATCTTGTCCCAGTTCTGCTTGTGAGCGGCTTTCTCTTTGGAAAGAACGACCATACCTTCGTCATTCTCCAGTTTTTCGAGAAGAACTTCGATCTCGTCTCCTACAGCAAATTCTTCGTCCTCAAATTCGGAAATCGGGATGATTCCCTCGGACTTTGCATTGATATCCACCACCACAACTTGCGGGCGGATTTCGATGATATTTCCCCGCACGATTGAGTTTTCGCGGTGGGAGTGGAATTGGTTTTCGATCAGAGCAAAGAGCTCTGGATTTTTGGGTGTAATGGTCGCTGCCATATCTGTAGGTTAGGGTTGGTTGGTTGGTTTTTCTGCCTTCCGGTATCGCTTCGAAAAGAACTCCATCCCGTCATCGAAGCACCAGCGACGGGTGGAGGGGCGGAAATCTAAGGGGAAAAAGCACTTACACAAGCGATTTTCCCGCTGGTTTTAGCGGGGAAAAAGGGAGATTTCTGCGGCAAATGGGACGTTTCTCAGTCTCCGCTCACCGCTTGCCACGTATCAACCTCCATGGACATCGACGAAGTCACCTGCCCAACCTGCTTTGAAGCATTCTCCGTGCCGTTGCCGGCGCCCGGAGAAACTCCCTGCGAGGTTGATTACGACTGCGAAATCTGCTGCCGCCCTATGATTGTCTCGTTTACCGAGGATCAAGGCGAAGTGTATGCGGTAGCTCGTGGGATACACGAGTGACTCACGATTTCCGTGGCGGTGGATTTCTCACCCCATCAGCAACGACCAGACTGGGTTCGCGATGGTTCGCGAGAAATAAGGAATGTCTGGCCGAAGCAGCCAGTCAGCGAATACTTCTCTTGGATCGCGCATAGCAGGATTCAACTCCACTGCCGAGCCGTCCGGAAAAATCGCCTTTTTACTCAAGCTGTCCTTGTCGCCAGTCGGATCGAAATAAACGATCTACTCTTTCCACTCCGAAGTCGATTTCTAGGCGACATGAGAAAACGATCCGGCGAGCGCATCAAGCTTCTTCTCGGGCCAGTTCTCGGTCCGCTCTCCCATTCAGGTAAGCGCTACCGTCGAGGCAATTCCGCGCGGCGTCCGGTCCTGCATCGCCCGATAAAAACTCAACTGACCTTGCCGGAAATTACTTCCACTCCCAATCAATAGTTCTCTCACAAATTCGTCATAAGGGCGATTTTCCCAAACATTGTCATGAACCCAGTGGTGACAAGCTTGCACCGCACTGGGCCAGAGCTTAATCGGAAATCCTTCTGCGTTTCTCTTGCTATTTCCCGGTCCTGCCTTGGTCGGTCAAAAAAGGAGGGAACCCAGCTACCCCATTTGGCAGGGAATCAATACACGAAAAAGCCGCGTGATCAGAGGGCCATCCTGCTATAATTCGGGCAGCCCAAAACCTCACCATTACGGCGATTTCGCTACTCCCCTTCGGAGGCAGAAGCACGCTCCGCCTTGGGTGCATCGTCGCTTTTTGGCTCCGAATCAGCATTCGGTGCGGGCGAGATTCATCGCTCTTTGACGTGGGCGCATCAGCTGACATTTCAACCATCCGCTGTAACCTCCGCAGATGCGTCAGCTTCCGCCGGGGCAGCTCCCTCTTCCGCCTTACCATCATCTTCTGTCTTTGCTTCACCTTCCGCTTTCGGCTTTACTCCGACCATTTTCTTCGGGTTTTCGGTATCCGATACGATTCGAAAACCGGTCCAGAAATTCCTTTCCCCTGCCGTGTCAGCAGCCCGACGAGATTTCAGATCAAAGCCCGATTTAGTCGCGAAGGATGCACCTCGCTTGAGAGGTACTCGCTTGTCGGGTGAATCTGGATGAGCATCCCAAGTCGAAGTCCACTCACTGACGTTTCCAGCCAGGCCGATGACCCCGTAGCGACTTTCATCCGCAGCAATCGCGTCGACAGGACTCCAATACTGGTAACCGTCAACATCGCCAGGACGTTCGGAGTCCGTTTTCTCATGGTCAATTCCACTGTTCAGGCTCTTTGGGTCCATGTCATTCCCCCAGGGAAAAGCGTTCCCGGCACGGCCCCGCGCTGCTTTTTCCCACTCCTGCTCTGTTGGCAGTCGACCCCCGGCCCACTTTGCGTAGGCATACGCGTCCCACCAATCAACCCCCACTACCGGGCAGTTTGGATCGACGGCACCGATAAATTTTCCACCTTTCATGGCAGCCTTGTAGATCTGAGCCCATTTCTCCGGCGTGTAGTCTTTCTTTCCTTCGGGCTGATCAGCATGACGAAGGGATTTGGCTTTGTCTGGGTTGTTCGCGACGAAATCAAGAAACTCCGCATACTGCGAAATGGTAACTTCGTGCCGACCAATGAAAAATTCCTGAACCTCCGTATCGCCCTCATCCTGATAAGGGAAAACGCCGCCCGGAATCTTCGTAAGATCGTCAAGATCACGAATCTCTGGCTTCGATCCCATCATGATAACAGCCGCGGCAGCCGCAGCGACGATGAGCATTCCGATTAAGGTGCCGACAACAAGCGCGGTTTTATTGGTCTCCTTCTCATTCAGCTTTGCCACCTCAGCATCCGACAATCCTTGATTCGGATCGGTAGGAGAAAGCGTTTTTTTTAAGCCGTCGATTGTATTGATCGCATCAATTCGATCCGCGCCCATCCGGTCGACGAGAGAATGCAACCCTGGATCGCCGCCCGGCTTCAGGAAAGGTGAGACGGCATCAGCGAGCAATTGCATTTGCTGACGCTCTTCGTCTACCGACAGAGGAACTCCACGACCGCGAACTGGATTTGCGATTCGAGGCTCACCACTGCGCAGCATAAGAATACTGTTTGCGGAAACCAATCGATGAGACATCCCGCTCTCCCGAAGGTAGATCAGGGCATCCGCGCCTGACTCAAGAACTCTCCAGAGCACTGATTCTTCGAGCTGACTGCGACGACGTGCCAAATCCGCCAAACTCGGAGAATCAACAAGCTCAAGCGTATAAAAATTCACACCCAACTCCTGATCACATTCGTACACGAGTGAGATCGCAGGGTGGTTGACCGAAGCACGAGCACTGGCTTCATTGATGAATCCCTGGACCCAATTGATGTCCTTTCGGTGTTTCCGATAAAGCGTTTTGAGAGCAACACGACGACCAATCGAGGTTTGCTCCGCCTCGTAGAGGGCAAAATCATTATCCCTCTGAATCTCACGAAGCAGTTTGTAGTCGCCAAGCCTTGTTCCTACAGGCAATGCATCTTCCGGTAATTGAATTGGTGCAGTCTCTACAGGCGGCAAAGGATCAGGATTCGGATCGGTACTCGGTGCAGTGTCAATCTCCGGTGCCGGAGAGCTTACCGGTCCCGACTCGGTGGGATGCTCTGCTGCTTCCGCAGACGCCTCGACCTCAACCTCAATTGTGTTGTGGATCGAATCAAACCATTCAAGCAGCACTCCACGATTGACTGGCTTGAAGAACAATCGCTCGTTCTCCATGACTCGAGGGTAAAACTCAGTCATGTCCTCGTGGCTACAGAAAACGCAGGGGAAAAGGTGAGTGTCCCGATGCAGACGATCTCGCAAATCGAGAATATCATTTCCCGTTTCTGCGTTGATGCCCGCGACAATGGCAGTCAATCCGGTTAAACCTCTCGTCTTTTCGAACGCTTCCGCAGCTGAGGAAGCTTCAATAAACTTGACATCGCGATCTCCGAGGATCGAACGAATATCACTCCGATCTTCTTCGGATTCATCAATTAGCAATACAACGGCTTCTGTAGACATGGTGGAGACGGTTCACAATCCGCAATCAATCAGGAAATAGAGCACTCTCAGGCTCCAAGCCTGTAGGTTCCTGCGAACTGCTTAGAGGAGCATTGAGGTGATACCGCTCCAATTCGGGAGGTCTCACAACTCGATCCTGCAATTCATCTTGATAATACAGTTGAATCACATATCCGAAATACTTTCTTTCACCCAATTCACGCGATTCTTCTTCGCTGAAAATCGGCTGGCTGTAGTTCACAATGATCTCTTCCTTGTTCTCTACCGCCCAATCATAGGGTTCGGTGGGGAAAAGGTAGGAAGTATCTGCTGTCGAAGGTTTGATCTCGGCTCTATCGACCTGATCATAGAAAAACACAAGCACGGACAGATTTTCGCCATCGGGATTCGAGCCTTCTTCTGCCTCAATTACGATACGAGCTGAAATTTTCTGCGCCGCATCTCCGGCAGACTTTTCCTCAATGAGAACCTGTCCGATTTTCATGATGCGATCGACAGTTCCCGGAGCCGGGATTACCTCGCCTAGCAATTGCTGACGCGCAATAGGGTAGTAGGACCCAGCTCCGATCTCCCCGAGGTTTTCGACCTTTTCCCAATAGTTGTCCGCCTTGTCGTCGAGCCCCATCTGGCGATACGTCGCCGCGAGTTCACTCATAATGCGCGGGTGCGCTGGCAAAGCCGCTTCAGCTTCCTTCAGAGCCTGCAAAGCGCCCTGCATATTATCAGTCGATCGAAGTTCGACACCCGCAGTAACAAGGCGCTCGACGATGGGATCTTGAATTTCCGTGGCGGAAAGCGAAGCTTCGGTAAGGGAATCCGTTAAAGATCCGGGAGAAAAAGCAGCAGCATCTTCCGGACCCACGAAGCTCGGCTGAGCCAAAGCCGGCTCACCCACGCCAATCGTTTCGAGAGAAGTGCCCGCTCCTCCGAATACTCCCGATCGCACACCGTTTCCGATGGTGGCTGTCAGGGCGGCGTTACCATCTCTCTTGTCAGGAGCATTTGCACTGAATCCCACACCACCCAAATTTGCTCCCATCGTGGGACCAGGTTGCGTCAAACGCTCCGTTGCTGCAGCGCCTGAAGCCCCTGCATCGGCAACACCAATGCTGTTTCCACCAACAGAATTGTTGCCAATTTGCCCCTCAGGTTCAAAATCCGGGTTGGTCTGAGGAACGCTGGTCTGTCCGCCGGCTCTCGCATTGAGCGGCATCGGGGGGAACGTTGGCGAATTAGAAGGACCACCCTTAAAAGCTGAGGGGGCCGAAGCGTAGCTGCCCATGTCACTGCCGACTCCAGGACGCTTCATCATCGCCCACAACACGCCAAATAGCTGCAAAGCGGCAACCACGCCGATCACCCACATCGCAGATTGGAAAGTCCGACCGGCTTCAGGCCGGTTTGATATCATATTTTGAGCCATCCCCTTACTTGCGGAGCACCGGGATATTTATCCCACGCCTATGATAGCGGAGACCACCCAATTTTCAACCTGCTGAAACAGAGGAACCCGGTGTTCAGATCGAAGAAAAAATGGAGATCGTATCGGAGATTCGTCTTTTTCGAAAAAAGTCTCCAGACACAGACAATTCGAAGATATCTTTGACAAGGCACCGTGTCTACTATTAGGGCGGAACGAAAGCAGCGATCTTGAATTATACCGTATTTCTAACGTGAGCAGCCACCTATCCAGCGACATCCAGATCGAGGGTGATTTGAATTGTTCCACCGATCTTATTTTCCATGGAGCGATCACCGGAAACATCAATTCCAAAGGAAGCCTCACCATCGGCCAGAACGCTTCCGTTGAAGGCGACCTGAAAGCCGAGAAGGCCATCATCGAAGGCAAAGTAGCCGGCAACGGGGATTTCAACTCCTGCCGACTTTCCCCCACTTCTGTGATCTCCGGGTCGGTCAGCACAGTCAGCCTGCAGATGAAAGAGCGTGCTTCACTCGAAGGGCAGTGCAAGGTCGGCAAAGCCAAAGCCTGATCCATATTTTTCTCACCTTCACTTACACGCGTGAGGTCTATTTTTTCGAAGAGCCCCGGAGCAATCCGGGGCTCTTTTTCGTGGGCGACCGGTGTGTTTCAGGCAAAATCCTCAAGAATCAAGGAACTCCAGACCACCAGCAGAATCGTCCAGACTGCGATCCACAAAATCGCGAGGATCATGGCAATCCACCAGCGGACTCTCCCTCGCGGGGCAAAGCTCGAGAGGTTCTTTCGATTTTTGAGAAGAATAAACACCGCAATCGGCGCGGTAAAAAGCGTGAGCGGAGCCAGCAAAGTTACCAAAGCCAGCGCGCGATTATCGTGCAGCCGGGAGCGCGCCACGAACGAAGTCGATTTTTTCTCTTCCCGCAGTCGGTGAAGACAAGGTAGACACAAATCGAGATTACCCCAACGTACTGCAGCCTTTTCCGAGAGAAAACACCCGCACTCATCGCAAACTTTCTCCGCTGCTAGTTCGGGGTAAAAATTGCATTTCGCCTCGGTTCCGTCACTCAGTCGGGGGACCGACTTTTCGACCGGTTCCCAGTAGAGGCGCGGGAAAACGTGTAGATTGATTTTCGCACGACAGACGGGGCAGTTTTCATCCAACTCGCTGACTTCCGAATTCAAGCTCAGCTGCGAACGACAAGTCGGACACTGGAGGATCGGTTCGTCAGCGGATTCCGCTGTTGAGGAAACTTCGTTCATCGTAAAAAGCTACTTTTTGATTACCCGAGTGCCACAAATCCGATCGTGGAGAGTTCGTTTTTCTTCATCAAATGCCGCCATCCAGTAAATCCCCGAACAGAGCACAGCGACAGCAAAGCTAACAAACATACCCGTGGTGATCGCCATCATCACCGTCGCCGACCCATCGCCACTCAGCGTATTATCCGCAACTCCACCGACGCCGAATATCATCAGGAAAAAAACCGCCTGGGTCGGCACCTGGATGATGAGCGTGTTAACCGGTTTCTTGATGACCCAGCGAATGAACGCCTTCATATAGGTGAGCCGGCCCCCATCGGGATTCACGACCTTCATTCCGCTGATCTGCTTGCCAAGCGTCGCCTGGTATTTTCCAACCATCCACGTCTCGTAAAAAACACTCACACCCATGATCCCAAGGAACCCAGCTCCCAACGCCACAGCGAGAGCGATCGGAAAATCCTCCATTTCGGCAATATCTGATTCGTTCATTCCCATCGAGAAAATAACGACGTAGTAAGGAACCATACAAAGAAAGTAGGGCACCAACTTAATCAGGAAGTCGAGAAAGGAAGAAAGACACCGCCACCAGAATCCCGCATACTCAAATCTCTTTTCCGTCGCATCCGCCACATAGACCGTGCCCATTTCCATGAGCTGCTGAATGAATGCTTCCTTGTGCTCCAGCCCGATCACGGCCTCACCGTAGGGGAGCATTTCCTCCATCGGATAGACCCGGGATGAATACGCGCAAACTCCGATCATCGTCGGGACACCCTCCTCCGATTCGCCGAAGAGTGGAGCCGCGACGTCCCGAAACCGCATCCAGCCATCCATGCCCTCGCGCCAGACCAGCGATTTTGCATTGATCCTGCCTTCCGTATTCAGTTGCAGCAGGCCCGCATCGTCCACCGGACCCTGCTGATTCGCCCCTGCGTCGGTATAAAACCAGTTCGCCATGTGGGCAGAATCTTTCTACAAATTCCACCCTCTGTAAATGGGAATCGCAAATTCCCGACGCGACGGAAACCAAATTTAATGCTAAAAAATAGGACGCTAATCCATGCCTCAGGAAAATCCAGAATCCCCCCCTCTCCAACAGGAATTCAACCTCTTCAACGAGCACGATGAACCGGCGGAAATTCCGACAGGTGTAAATGGGGGAGACCTCCAACTCCTTTTCACCGGGGGCAACGCTCCTGTCCTGGAATCAATCACCAGCTTTCTTGCGAAAGACTGGGATGGCGATGGCGTTCTCGACTTGTCCGACCATCTCATCATTGTTCCGACCCGGAACGCAGGTCGTCGCCTTCGGGAAGCACTCGCCGTATTTGCGGCAGGCAAGGGCGGGGCCGTATTTCCGCCTCTCGTGACAACACCTGATTTTCTCACATCGCCCGATCGGCTCCCCCACTCCTCGGCGCCAACGATCGATCGGGAAACGACACGACTCGTTTGGGCAGCAACTTTGCTGGACATTGATCTTCGCAGTTTCCCGCGCCTTTTCCCGGCAGAGCCGGTAACTCGCGATCTTGCCTGGGCGATGAAAAACGCAGGGGAAATTCTCGATGTTCGCCATCTCCTCGTCGAATCCGGGCTCAGCTTTGCCGCGGCCACGCCCGTCTTGCAGGATCGCGAGATGGAGCCAGCACGCTGGGACGAGCTGACCCGTCTCGAAAGACTTGCTGTTGAGAAAATTAAATCGATTGGCCTTCGAGACGAGGCCGACGCCCGCCTCGAAGCATCCAATTCAGGAACCCTGCCACCCGAGATCAAACAGGTTCTTGTCGCCGCGACGCCCGATCTTCCCGGTATCGCTCGAACCGCACTCGGTCTTCACCCGACAACGATTCTGGTTCACGCAGACGAAAGCGCATCCTCCTACTTCGACAACTTTGGGCGCCCCCTACCCTCTCATTGGCTGGAGGCCGGGATCGAAATTCCAGATCCCGAGTCCAGCATCCGCGACGCCGCGACCCCTTCCGCTCAGGCCGAGCTAGCCTGCGAACTGATTGGGGAAAGCTCCTCTCCGGCAGCTCTCATCGCGATCGGAGTGCCTGATTCTGAAGTCGTCTCTCCCATGGAGCAAAGCGCGATTGCTCGCGGGTGGAACACGCACGATCCTGCCGGGCTGCCCGTGTCCCGGCATGGCGTCCACTACCTGCTTGCCCGGACCGGAGACCTTCTCAGCTCGCGATCTTTTGACGCCGTGACTCGACTCTTTCGCTGTCCCGACATCGGATCTGCCCTCGCCCGCCATTTGCAGGAGGAGGAAAAAATCGAAGTCAGGACCTCCCAGGTCCTGCGAGGCCTCGACGACCTGCGCGAATACTGTCTGCCCGACCGCCTCGACGATGCCATTGCCGGAGCGAAACGTAATTCCGGAGAGAAACGTAAATTTGCGAAGCGTCCAGAGATCGAGGCCAGCCTCAAATGGATCGATCGCTGGTTGAAGAACTTTCAAAAAAAGAACTTCGGAGAAACGCTCGGGGCTTACCTCGCCGAGATTTTTGCAAACCGCCGTTTCACTCCCAGCGAAGCCTCTCACGGCGCCTTCCCCGAAGTCGCATCCGCCATCCTCGAAGCCGAGCGCGCCCTCAGACTCACCAGCTCGGCATTCCCTAACAAAATCACACCCGCTGAGCGATTTCAGCTTTTGCTGGAGTTGATTCGCGAACGCAAACTCTACGACGAACGCGAACCAGACGACATCGATCTGCAAGGCTGGCTCGAGCTTCTATGGGAGGACGCACCTCACCTCGTCGTTACCGGAATGAATGATCATGTCGTTCCCGAGGCGATCATCGGTCACGCTTTTCTCCCTGACTCCGCCCGCCGCGTCCTCGGAATTCCCAACAACGATGATCGTTTTTCGCGCGACGCCTATCTGCTCGACTCGCTAATTCGTACGAGAAAAGACCGGGGCGGCCGAGTCGATCTCATTTTCGGAAGACAAAGCGAAAGCGGTGATCCGCTGCGTCCCTCGCGTCTCCTGTTCCAATGTCCAGACGAGGAACTTCCCCGTCGTACCCTTCAATTTTTCAATGGCGAAACCCCAGCCCGGACTCCGCTCCCCTGGCAACTCCCGTGGCAGCTAAAACCATCTCCCCTTCCAGAAGATTCGAGAGTTTTCCAGCGCCTCAGCGTGACCCAGTTCCGCAGCTACCTCACTTGCCCGTTCCGCTTTTACCTTTCTCACGGGCTTGGCATGAACGAAGTTGATTCGGAGAAAAGTGAAATGGACGCCCGTGATTTCGGAAACCTCCTCCATGACGCCCTCGAGCAATACGGACGAGATTCCGAAGCCGCGCAATCTGCCGATGCGAAGGAAATAACCGATTTTCTCAAATCCAAAGTCGACGCGATTCTCTACCAGAAATACGGATCCAACCTGACCACACCCGTTCTCATTCAACGCGAAGCGGCACATCAGAGGCTTGGTTGGTGGGCAAAAATCGAAGCAGCCGAGCGCGCCGACGGATGGCGCATTCTTGAACCCGAGATCAGCATTTCCACAGACGAACATCCCTTTGAGATTGCCGGGCTTCCCATCTCCGGGCGTATCGACAGAATCGAACAGCACGAAGACGGAAGGCTCCGGGTATTTGATTTCAAGACCCATTCCATCTACAACTCGGCGACCAGAAAAAACAAACTCGTCGCCGAGTATCATCACACCGCGATCAAGCGCACCGAAGATCCCGATCAATTTCCCGAGTGGCAGAAATTCGAATGCGACGGCAAAACTCACCGCTGGGTCGATCTACAAATCCCGCTCTACCTTCTATCTCTGACCAAACGCTATCCTGACCGCAAAATCGAAGTTGGACACGTTGCCCTCGGACCGACCCGTGCCGAAGTCATTCTCGATCTCTGGCTCGACCTCGATCAAGAACTGCTCGATTCCGCCTTTCGCTGCGCCGAAGGCGTCGTCGAGGCAGTGCAAAGCTGCACCTTCTGGCCACCCGCGAGCCGCCTCCCCTGGAGTGATCCCTTCGAAGAAATCCTATTCGGCGAAGCCAAAGAATCCGTCGACTCAACCCAGTTGAGTCAGGCACCTAACCCCTTTGAATCAGCGACCTGAACCTGTTGAATCTCTGAAATGCTAACCAACGAAATCATTCTCGCATCGGCTGGTTCTGGGAAAACCTACCAACTTACGAACCGCTACATTGGTTTGATGGCGCTGCAGCTTCGGGCGGGGCATAGTGTCGCACCGGAGCGAATCATTGCGGTCACATTCACACGCAAGGCCGCCGGGGAGTTCTTCGAATCGATCCTCGAGAAGCTTGCCGAAGCTGCCACAGATCCTGACAAAGCTCCCAACATCAGCGGAGAGAGCCTTCTTGCGGAATCGCTGGAGTCGATGAAGCAGGAGGACTACACCCTGCTTCTGCGAACTTTCATCAGCCACATGCCGCGGCTGTTTCTCGGCACGCTAGACAGCTTCTACTCGAATATTCTTCGTTCCTTTCCCGGTGAGTTCGGACTTTCGGGTGATTTCGAAATCATTGATCCCCATCTCGAAGCGATTGCGAAAAAAGAAGTCTATCGCTCTGTCTTTCAACGGCGTTTTTCCCGTGAGGAAGTCGACCCTGCGCAGCGCGAATTTCTCGAAGCCTTTCGCCAGGCTACTTTCGGTAAGGAGGAGTCACGTATTCTCCGGGAGCTCGATCAATTTGTAGACGACCTGCATGGACTCTACCTCGAAGCTCCTTCGGCAAAACGATGGGGAAATGAGAAAGCGATCTGGCCAGATGGTTGCAATTTTCTCGGAGTAAAAACGGACCTTCAAAAGGACTTCGCCGAGCTCTTTAATTTGTTCAGCCTCGCCGATGATCCCGATGGGGAGACGACGGTGAACTGGGCCTATTGGGAGGAATTTCGCGATCAGGCTCCGGCGCATCGCCCCGGGGCAAAAATGACGAATCGCATTTCCTATATGTTTAGGACGCTGCTTCCGCATTGGAGCGATCTCAGATCGGGTCATGCAGAACTGAGGTTCAACCACATGCCTCACGAATTCGGTCCAAAGGAGTGCTCCATTGTCCTGAATTCGTG
>Ga0181574_10000142_pt1 | contig 63332 bp, 44 predicted proteins | sample 101ome_24_FD_145600 | JGI IMG/M metagenome (GOLD analysis project Ga0181574, IMG submission 145600) | Coastal salt marsh microbial communities from the Groves Creek Marsh, Skidaway Island, Georgia - 101410AT metaG (spades assembly) | ecosystem: Environmental > Aquatic > Marine > Intertidal zone... | reverse complement strand
GTTTGTGCCCTGCTTGACGACGGTTCAGTCAAGTGTTGGGGTGACGACTCGCAAGGACAACTGGGCAATGGGGGCTCGAATGTAGACCTCTCCAGCCCACCCTCATCTGCCATCAATCTGGGTTCGGAGCGAACGGCGAAGGCCATCACTGGTGGCGAGTTCCACTTCTGCGCCATCCTCGATGACGACTCCATCAAGTGTTGGGGCGATGGGTCGAACGGCAAGTTGGGAACAGGCTCGACGGGGGACCGTACGACACCCACCTCCACAAGTGGTTCGTTTGCTTCGGGACGGTATGCCGTGCTGATCGATGCTGGTTACGACCACACATGTGCGATCCTTGACAACGGTGCCCTGACCTGTTGGGGCGGCGACGCCAATGGGCAATTGGGGAATGGAGCCACAACCGGCACGAAATCATCGCTGCAGACTTCGGTCGTGAGTTTGGGTACGGGCCGAACGGCCATTTCGCTCTCTGCAGGTGGAACACACACCTGTGCTCAACTCGATAACGGTCAATTGAAGTGTTGGGGGAACCGTGTTGACGGACAAGTCGGCGATAACGGCGGTTTCAACAGCCCGTCCGACCGGACCTCTCCGTCAACGGTCTCCAACAACAACCACGGCGGAAACACCTACCAGAACACTGGACAAATGCCTTCAGCAGCCGTTTCTGGAGCCACCTGTGCTGTTTCACCAGCCCTCCCTACCGGATTGAGCCTAACATCCGGAACCTGTGCCATCACGGGAACGCCAACGGTCACGGCCATCAACGCCACCTACACCGTTTGGGCCAACATCTCTGGCACGTCCTACAGCGGACAGGTTTACCTCGAGGTCGGCCTCAATGCTCCGATTCTGTCCTATTCTCCAACATCCTACCTGTTCGTGAACGGAACGACCATCGCCGAGGTAGAACCCATCAACACGGGTGGAGAAATCAGCGGGTTTGAGATCAGCCCATCCCTCCCCAACGGTCTTTCCATCGGTTCAACCAACGGTACGATTTGGGGGACACCTACGACCGCTTCGGCGCTGACCTCGTACACGATTTGGGGCAACAACAGTGCAGGTTCGTCGTCCACGACCATTTCGATCAAGGTCGAAACGACACCAACATCACTCTCCTACGATACGGAAAATATGACTCTGACCAAGGGCCTTGCGATGACGACCAACACCGCGACCGTTGGTGGAGGAACACCAACCTCTTGGGAAATCAGCCCAAGTCTTCCAAGCGGTCTTTTCTTCTCCACGAACACCGGTGAGATCTCAGGCACACCGACTGTCTTGCAGACCACAGCGGTCACGTACACCGTATGGGCCAACAATACCGCGGGTTCGGTCAACACTTCGCTCAACATCACTGTCAACGACGTTTCTCCGAATACGGTGGTCTATTCGCCCGAAAACATGACCCTCAACAACAACACGGCGATGACGACCAACACGCCGACAGCGGGCGGGGGCACTGTGACCTCGTGGGAAATCAGTCCAGCCTTGCCAAGCGGTCTCTCGTTCGGGTCCACCAACGGCAGCATTTGGGGCACACCAACCGTTGAGCAAGCATCCACGACCTACACCGTTTGGGCGAACAACTCAGGGGGCTCCTCAACAGGAAGCATCAACATCACCATCGACCCAGAACCGGTCCCAACCCTTTCCTATTCGCCCAGCGCTCTGAACCTGAACAACAACACGATCAGCAGTGACCTGCCGTTGGCACCGACGTTGACCGGTCCGGGTACCATTGCCACATGGGGCATCAACGCCAGCCTCCCGAGCGGACTGATCTTCAGCACAACCAACGGGAGCATCTACGGAACACCGACCGAGTTGTGGAACACCACAGCCTACATGGTTTGGGCCAACAACAGCGGAGGCTCAACCGTGGCCTACCTCAACATCACCGTGGTTGATGAAGTGCCAACCCTCTCCTATTCACCTGAGAATCTGACACTGACCAAGGGCAACCAAAGCAGTGACTTGCCGCTGAATGCTACGCTGACTGGTTCGGGAGCGATTACCTCCTGGGCGATCAGCCCAGCACTGCCAAGCGGTCTCACCTTTGGAACGAGCAACGGAACGATTTGGGGTATTCCAACGGTCTTGCAGACGACAGCAACAACCTACACGATTTGGGCCAACAACAGCGGTGGCTCAACTTCTGCCACCGTCAACATCACGATCAACGACCAAGCACCGGGTCCGTTCGAGTACAACCCAGAGAACAACACCCTGACCAACAATACCTACGTGCACCTTGAGCCTGACTTCATCAACATGACCACGGGCAACGGCAGTTCTTGGTCCACCGCACAAACGGGTTATCAATTGACGAGAACTCATAGCGGGAATGAACCGTGTCTCAGTCATACCTACAATGGCACAATTTATGTCTCATACAATTCCAAACTTCACGGTTACGGTATTGCCAACAACACGCTATGGCTCATCAACAATACGATTCAAGAAGTCGGATGTTTTATCATCTCGAATCCCTTCTCTAGTTACTTTTACAAAGGTCTGAGCCAAATCTACGGGACTTCGTTGTATTTCGGTGGTAAAGATGGCTCAGATCGAAAACTGTATGGCTACGGTATGGAAAATGGAACCGTCTGGGTGGAGAGTACTGTGGAACCCGGTGTATGGAGTATGCTGGTTGACGATATCATCTACTTTATCGGGCAAACGGGTAACAGCGGGTATGAACTCCACGCACACAACTTGAGCAACGGTACCTCCTGGATGCTGGACGATCTCAACAGCGGATCTGGCAGTGCCTTCTGCTTTGAGTGTCCTTGGGATATGCCGGTCTTGGTGGGAACCACGTTTGTGTTTGTGGCAGCCTTCAATAATGCTACAGTAATCCGAGAGACATGGGCGTATGACACCAGTAACGGCACATTTTGGCGCCTTTCAACCATGGATGGAGAACCAGCAGACGCCGTCGTGATTGGTGATGTGGCTTACTTTACTCAGACAATCTCTTCAAATCAGTGGCTCTATGCTTACAATGCTTCAAATGGAACATTTTGGCAGGTTTCAACGGGTGAATTTGCCAGACCATTTGAGATTGACGGCATACTGTATGGCTATTGGGGGTACGGTTATTACCCATATAATTCTCAACTCCGAGCGCACAATCCTAGTAACGGGACCACGTGGTTTGCCTCTACTCCTGGATTATTGGAAGCTCTTAACCTAGGTGGGACGCTGTATTACCGCGGCAGCGTCACTGGAACTACCAATGTTAAGTTGTGGGCTTATGAGCCGACCAATTCGACAGGATGGAAGGTCTCGGATATCACGCTCCCTCTGAACGACCTCTTCATTTCCCTTGGTGACCTCATTTACTTTACAGGTAGCAACGCCACGACCAGTGGTGTTTGGGCACACAGCACTTCCAACCATTCGACCTGGTTTGTGAGCAATCCATTCTCAAGCAACACCGCCACCGCGGTTGCTGTTGTGAACGGGACGCTCTACTTGGGCAATTCTGGAATGGCTGCTCATCAGCCAACCTCCATCAACTACCAGACAAACACGGGTGGAGCCGTCACTTCGTGGGCGATCAACGCCAGCCTGCCCAGTGGCCTTTCCTTCAGCACGACCAACGGCAGCATCTACGGTACACCGACCGAATTGTGGACGCAAACGGCCTACAAGGTCTGGGCGAACAACAGCGGTGGGTCCGCCATGGCCTATCTCAACATCACCGTGGTTGACGAAGTGCCGACCGTCACCTACTCACCAGCCGCCTTGACGCTCACGAACAACTCCGCAAGCAGCGACCTCCCACTGGCTCCGACCTTGACGGGTGCCGGTGAGATCACCTCGTGGGCCATCAACGCCAGCCTGCCGACCGGTTTGACCTTCGAGACCAGCAACGGTACGATTTGGGGGACACCGACCGAATTGTGGTCGCAAACTGCCTACATGGTCTGGGCGAACAACAGCGGTGGCTCCGCCATGGCCTATCTCAACATCACCGTGGTTGACGAAGTGCCGACCGTCACCTACTCACCAGCCGCCTTGACGCTCACGAACAACTCCGCAAGCAGCGACCTCCCACTGGCTCCGACCTTGACGGGTGCCGGTGAGATCACCTCGTGGGCCATCAACGCCAGCCTGCCGGCCGGCTTGACCTTCGAGACCAGCAACGGTACGATTTGGGGGACACCGACCGAATTGTGGTCGCAAACTGCCTACATGGTCTGGGCGAACAACAGCGGTGGGTCCGCCATGGCCTACCTCAACATCACCGTGGTCGATGAACTCCCAACGCTTTCGTATTCGCCGACCGACATCGTCATGATGAACAACACCGCATCAACGGATTTGCCGCTCATACCGACCTTGACGGGTGCTGGTGAGATCACGTCCTGGGCCATCAATGCCAGCTTGCCAAGCGGGTTGACCTTCGGGACGAGCAACGGAACGATTTGGGGGACACCGACCGAATTGTGGACGCAAACGGCCTACATGGTCTGGGCCAACAACAGCGGAGGCTCAAGCGTGGCCTACCTCAACATCACCGTGGTTGATGAACTCCCAACGCTTTCGTATTCGCCGGTCAATTTGACCCTTTACAAGGACACACCAAGCGCGGATCTCCCCTTAAACGCCACGCTCACCGGGTCGGGCGAAATCACCTCATGGGAAATCAATGCTAGCCTGCCCAGTGGCCTGATCTTTGGGACGAGCAACGGAACGATTTACGGCACGCCGACCGAGTTGTGGACGCAAACGGCCTACGCGATTTGGGCGAACAACAGCGGTGGGTCCGCCGTCGCGTACCTCAACATCACCGTGCTGCACGAAGCACCGATGTTCACGTATTCATCCTACAACTTGACGCTGGTCAACAACACCCAGATGAGTTACATGGCCACGAACATCACTGGAGGTGACATCACCTCGTGGGAGGTTGAACCCGATTTCCCGACCGGATTGAACTTCGGAACTGCGTACGGTGGTATCTGGGGCACACCAACGGTCGTTCAGAACACCACCCAATACCGGATATGGGGCAACAACTCCGGCGGTTCCCACATGGTGTACGTGAACATCACGATTTACGACCCCGTGGTCGACCTGCAATACAACCCCGAAAATCTCACCCTGACTCGAGGCGTGGCCATGACGGATGCGCATCCAATCTACACCGGTATTGTGGACACCTGGACGATTGCCCCCTCGCTTCCAACTGGACTAACGTTCACCAACGGGGTGATTTCCGGTACGCCGACGGTCAACATGACGACGACGCTGTTCACGGTGTATGCCAACAACTCTGGCGGCTCATCCAACCACACCCTCAACATCACGATTCTTGAGCCAATCGTTACGTTGGACTACAACCCAGAGAACTTGACCTTGGTTCGAAGCATTGCTATGACCGATTTGCATCCAATTGTGACGGGTGGTAGCGTTGAGACGTGGGAAATCCATCCATCGATTCCAGCTGGATTGAACTTTGCTGATGGTGTCGTTTCGGGCACACCGACGGCCAACATGACCTTGGCCATGTTCACGATTTATGCGAACACAACGGGTGGTTCTGCTTCCCATACGATCAATCTCACCATCCTTGAGCCAGGTGTCATTCTCGAGTACAACCCAGAGAACCAGACCTTGACACGAGGTGCTGCTATGGTCACGATGACACCGACGGTTACCAACGGAACGGCAGAAACATGGAGCATCGATCCATTGCTCCCATCCGGATTGAATTTCAACAACGGTGTCATCAGCGGAACACCAACGGTCAACATGACGCGTACAACGTTCACCGTCTGGGCCAATACGACCGGTGGTGCAGCGTTCCACACGGTTAATTTGACCATCCTCGAACCGATTGTTGGTTTGGATTACAACCCAGAGAACTTGACACTGACTCGGGATGTCGCTATGACATCCTTGCATCCGATTGTCACTGGTGGAAACGTCAGCGAGTGGGGCATCTCACCAATTCCTTTGTCCGGATTGACTTTCGCTGAGGGTATGCTGTACGGAACGCCTGCCGTGAATCAGACAACACCGATCATGTACACCATCTATGCGAATACAACAGGTGGTTCTGTTACGCATACCATCAACATCACTGTTCTTGAGCCGGTCGTCGATTTGTTCTACAACCCAGAGAATCAGACGTTCATACGCATGGAACAAACGATTGTTTGGTCACCAACCGTCTCGGGTGGAATTCCAGAGGTTTGGGCGATTGAACCAGCCCTACCAAACGGTCTCATCTTTGACAATGGGACGATATCAGGTTCACCAACTGTGAACCTCACCACAACACAGTACATCGTATGGGCGAACAACAGTGGCGGTTCTGCTTCAACCTCAATCAACATCACAATCAATGAACCTGCTCCAGAAATCGAGTACGTTCCAAGCGATTTGGTCTTGACACGAGATGCAGCCATGACAACGTTGCATCCGAGCGTGACAGGAGGAATGATCGAGACTTGGGAAATTGAACCAGCTATTCCAAACGGTTTGAGTTTCGTTGACGGTGTGATCTCAGGAACGCCAACAGCGATTCAGAATCAAACGCAATACGTCGTTTGGGCCAACAACAGCGGTGGTTCATTGGTTGCCTATCTCAACATCACCATCCTCGATATTGTTCCAGAAATCTCATACATGCCTGAGAACTTCACATTGACCAACGATACAACCGCAATCGATGTGCTACCAGTGAACATTGGCGGTCCTGCATTAACGTGGAGCATTTCACCTGCATTGTCGGAAGGATTGGAATTCAACGAAACAACAGGCCACATTAGGGGAACACCGACGGAAGTGATGGATGTACAAACGTACGTGATTACGGCGACCAACTCGGGTGGTTCAGCTACAACGCAAATCAACATCACCGTGCTTGACCAAGTTCCAATGGTGGCGTACATTCCAGATGATGTCACTCTGCTCAACAATTCAACCGTTCTGACGATGGAGGCTATCTCGACGGGTGGCATTGTCACCGCCTGGAGCATCATGCCAGATCCATCTCCAGGCTTGGTCTTTGATGCGACCAACGGTACACTCTCTGGTGTTGCAACCCAAGTACAGAACCGAACCATGTACGTCATCACAGCATCCAACGATGTTGGTTCAATCAACGTCTTTGTCAACATCACCATCGAGGATTTGTTCTACAACATGTCCCTCGGACCATTGTATCTATTGAACAATTCAGAAATGATCGCACTCGAGCCAGAATTGACCATCAACGGTTCAACCTTTGAGATTGAACCAGACCTGCCTGAAGGCTTGTTCCTCGGAACTGAGAACGGTACGATATGGGGTACACCGACCGAATTGATGGACTTGACCAACTTCACCATCTATGCCAACAGCAGTCTGTTCAACGATGCATTCGTTGTTCAAATCGGTGTCTTGGAGGATACAGACCTTGACGGTCTACCGAACGAATTACCTGGTGATGCTGACCCACGTCGTGGTTTGATTGAGGATCTTGACGATGATGGTGATGGCTTTACCGATGTGATTGAGGACGATTGTCTCTCCGATCCGTTAGATGGAACAGATGTTCCAGCCGATCTTGATGGCGACTTCGTCTGCAATGCGATTGATGATGACATTGACGGGGATGGCCTGAACAACAGCGTTGAGACGAACACGAGCACTTACGTTGATTCGAACAATACGGGCACTGACCCATGGGATGCTGATACCGATGGTGATGGCATTTGTGATGGACCAATTGCACCTGCTCAACCAGTGGATTCTTGTGAAGCAGGTCCGGATGCCTTCCCGAACGATGCTGCTGCTTACCTCGATACCGATGGTGATGGAATGCCGGACGAGTTGTGGGGCGAATCAACGACTGGACTCATCGAAGACCTGGACGATGACAACGATGGTTGGACGGATCTCGACGAAGCTGATTGTGGTCCAACCGATTCCAAGAACGAACTGGATATACCTGTTGACAGCGATGGCGACGGTATCTGCGACTTCAACGAAGTCTTGTCCGTGACCTACGGAACAGGCGACTTCGAGTTGTTGCAAGGACAACGAAACGTCTCGCTGCAACCAATCATTACTGGAATGACCGTCGATATCTGGGAGATTTCACCTGCTCTACCGTACGGCTTGCTCTTCGGTGGCGATACCATGGCACGAACCTCAAATGGTAACGGTACGGTCTACGGCGTACCTCTTATTCCATCGAATTTGACCGAATATACGGTGACTGCAACGAATTTGTTGACAGGCACACAGATTTCGACGACGTTCAATCTCTCGATTGCAGAAGATTACGACCTGGATGGCCTGCCAAACAACAACACGCGTCTTGGTCTGCTTGAGGCTGATTTGGACGATGACGGGGATGGATTCAACGATACGTTTGAATTGGAATGCGGTGGCGATCCGTACAACCGATCATCGGTTCCAAAGATTGAATCGGACGGAACCTGTTACACCTTCCGTTCCTATGAACAACCTCCTGAAAAGGACAAGAATCCATTCAAGCCAATCTGCTTCCCAATCATCTTCTTGTTGCTTGCATTTATTCTCATTGTTCCGTTAATCTTGACGCGTCGCAAGGAACGTGTTGGTGTGCAAGCTGAACATGTCTCTGCAACACCCGCTATTCAGAGTGGTTCCGGTACAATAACCGATCCATTTGTTCTAAGGGCTGCTAAGGTTCCATACAACAGCAAGACCAAGACTGAAGAGCGGATTCGTTGTGCTGAAATGTCCCCTGGTTACGAGGTCAAGGTTCGAGAAACCAACACTGAGATCAACAAGCGACGCTTTGGAGCAACCCAATTCGGCGGTGTTCAGGATGGAACAGGTGTTCTCAAATCCAACAGCGATGGTCTTCTCATGATTCAGTTCACCTTTGATGGTACCATTGAACCGAGCGAGTTTGGAATGGTCTACAAGAGCGAGTTGATTCTCGATGAGAAGACCTACTTCGTTTGGCACGTCGAGACCAAGGCCAAGAAGTGATCACAGAGGGACTTCGTGCAACCATCCGAAGATGTCTCCCTCAGTTTCGTTCTGAATGCCTGTGAGTTTGTCGTACAACGTTTTGGTGATTGTTCCAGGTGTTCCATCCCCATAGGTGACCTTGGTATCGCCATGCGTGATGCTTCCAATAGGTGAAATGACTGCTGCAGTTCCGCAGCAGAATGCCTCATCAGCGGACATTGCAAATTCTGCACTGACCTTCTCCTCAACGACTTCGTAGCCCATGTGGCGTGCAAGAGCGATGATGGAATCACGGGTGATTCCCGGCAGAATGGTTCCTGTCAGTTCGGGCGTGTAGAGGACATTATCCTTGATGCAGAAGAAGTTCGCAGCACCGACTTCTTCGATGTAGGTACTGGTTCGAGCATCAAGATAGATGACTTCAGCATAGCCTTGGGCTTTGGCCATCTTGCTTGGCATCATGCCTGGAGCATAGTTTCCAATCGCCTTGACACCACCTGAACCGCCAGGAGCAGCTCGATGGAATTCATCGGAAATCAACAACTCAATAGCGCGCATGCCGCCTTTGAAGTAGGGGCCAACCGGTGTGACGTAAATCATGAACGAATAACTTGGAGCAGGAGCAACACCGAGAACAGGGCCACTCCCCATCAACAACGGTCGTACATACATTGCACCTCGGCCCATTGGTGGCAACCAATCGATGTTGGCCTGAACGACTTGTTCAACCGCATCGATGAAAATGGATTCTGGAACTGGAGGCATCTTCAATCGATCCGCACCACGTTGCATACGTCGAGCATTCTCATCAGGACGGAAGAAGACAACACGGTTCTTGTCGGTTCGATAGGCTTTCATTCCTTCAAACAGACCTTGTCCATAGTTGAGAACACCTGCTGCAGGAGAGATGGAAATGTTGCCATAGGGACGAAGATCTCCGGGCATCCATGGTTCGTCACCCGTCGTTTCAGCAACGTACATGGTATCGGTTGGTGTCAAAGAAAAGGTAAGTTTGTCCCAGTCGATATCTTTGCCCATAATCTCAACCCGTGATTCTCGCTAAGGAGATTCGGCTTTCAATTCTTGCTGACCAAATTTTTGCGAAATTGGCGATTATGTTATCTTCTATCAGGGAATAGGCTTCGCTATGAGAACTGCACTTGCGATGGTCCTTCTCCTGCTCCTTGCAGGATTGATTCAACACCCTCAGCCGACAGAACTTGCCGATGAAATCACAGTTTATTCAACAGACAACTACGATCCTGTAGCCGATATGACGCTTGGTGCAAACCAAGCCATTGCTTCCAATATTGCCCATACTGGAACGAAAAATATCGCAGGACAGGATTGGGATGTGTATCGCCTCACACTCGACTCAACAGGACAGTTGAACGTTGAATTCGATGCAAGCAATTCCAGCGATCCTGATGCGACGACAGGAAACGGCATTGACACCTATGAGTGGAATATTTTCTTCGATGCGCCCCATGGCGACGACCAGTTCAATCTTGAAGGGCACACGTTCTCTGAACCAGCATCAAGCAACGGCTTGTTCACCTATTCGTTCCAGAACGTCACCGTGAGTGAGGACGGGCAGCAAGCAGGTGAGATTCGCCTGGAACTTCGTGTCTACGATTCAGTTGGCAAGGTTTCTGAAAAATTCAGAATGTATTTCGTTGTCGCCGATGCAGGTAGCGTCGATCAAGAACCTGTCTTCCAATTTGATGCATCGGATAACATGACATCGACCGATTCGGATGTCTTCTACGTCAACGGAACACTCCTGTCCGGCTCTGAGACGGGTGAGGTTTATGTTGAAACTGCTTTTTCAATGGATGATTTCGATGCAACTGCGGTGGAAAAATACTCACTTTCTCTTGAGGGTCTCTATGCAAAGACAAGCGCTTTGTCTGATGGAGACACATTTTCTTTGATGCTCTCAATCGACGGGCTATATACGAATCTCTCTGAAACGGTCAACATTTACATCCAAACCTACGAAGGCACTGATGACCAGCGTTGGATTACCTATCATTGGTTCGAGATTACGCTTATGCCATGCCAAGGTCTAGTTGCACCTGAAGATGCCATCAATGCTGGTGGCGAATTCGTTCTCGATGGTGATGGTGATTGCCAATGGGATGGAGCATGGACGTACGATCCACTCGCCGATGTATGGTCAGCACCTCCCCCAGGAGCTTCAATCGAATTGACAGCACCAGATTTGTTGACCATTATCGATTCTGATTTCATGCTCGTGAATGGAACCCTTCTTGCGACCACAATGAGCCCAGCATTTGTTGAGGTCGCATTCAACGAAACGTCGTTTGATGCTTCTGCAGTTGACAAGTACGATCTCCGGCTTGATGGTGTATGGAACCGGTCTGATGGATTGGAACAAGGCGATGCTTTCTCGCTTGGATTGATGTTGGATTCGATTCAAACCAATGTGACCATTATCCAATCGGTGTACATCAATGCATACGGTTACGATTCAAACAACGAAGCCGTTCTTTTGACATCCCTGAGTGTGATGATTACTGTCCCATACCTCGATTCTGATGGTGATGGTATCCCAGACGAAGCAGATGCCTTCCCGTTCGATGCAACCGAATGGTTGGATACCGATGCAGACGGTGTTGGCGACAACTCCGATTATGCTCCGTATGATTCAAGTGTTTGGGAATATGTCAATCCAGATACAAACGATGACTCTGAAGACGAATCCGTACCAGGATTCGAAGTCTGGCTTCTCATACTCGCAATGTTGTTTGCCGTTTCATTGCGAAGAAAACTCAACGTTTGATTGAACTGGCCAAAGGCTCGGTTTCAAGACGGTTGAGCCCGAGGCGTTGTCATGGAGGCATGGTCGGGTCGCTTTGGTGTCGTCAGTGGACGATATCATTCACATGGCGATGACGATACTCCGCAGACGACGATCGAGTTGTTCGGACGATGCGAAGATGGTGCATCCATCTGCGTTCTCGTCTCAGGCTTGCGACCGACCTTTGAGATTGCGAGCATTGGAAAGCGCAGCAAAGAGCAGCCTGTGACGGACGAAGAAGAACGACGTATCGATGTGATTCGTCGCCGTTCCGAAGTGATGGATGTTCGTGGTCCTGTCTGGAAATGGACCGATTTGGGTGAGAAACCTGTATGGACGGTCGAAGCGGTTCAGCCGTTCAATGTTCCATCCCTCCGAGGTGAATTGCAGAAGCAAGGTTGGACGATTTATTCTGGCGACATTCCTTTTGTCAATCGGATGTTCTTGGATAACAACGTTGGCATGCACCTTGCCATTGATGGTTTCCTCATCGATGAGCGTGAACATGGCGATGAGGATGGGGAACGTAATCTTCGTGTCATTAAGCACGGTGGTGTTGGGCGTTATGCAGTAGACAGGACGGTTTCAGTTCAGCTTGAGAACGTCAAAGAGAGCGAACCGTTCCAAGTTCCTTGGCGTATCCTTTCCTACGATTTGGAAACAAGCATAGCCAACAATTCAATTCTCTGTGCCGCCGTTTGGGTCGAGGACATGATCGATGGCTCACGTCGCGTCTACGAATATCGGGGTGCTGAAGACCTCATCATGGAACAGATGACCGCCATGGTTCGTGATGAAGATCCAGACATCATCACAGGCTACAACATCGACAACTTCGATTTTCCACGATTGGTTGAACGCATGGACCATCACACCAGCCGTAAGCAATGGCTGGCTCGTAGCAATCTGTTGGGATGGGGGCGAACACCACATTTGGAGACGGAATGCAACCGAACCAGAACAGGTGTTCTTCCTCGCCGTCAATCGAATCGTGCTTGGAATCTTGCTGGTCGAGCCATTGTTGACGCTTGGTGGCAAGCACGTCAAGCCTTGCGTCCACAACGCGAAACGCTCTCGTTCATTGCTCGTTTGTTGTTCCCAGAAGATGAAAACAAACAGAAGATCGACATCGATGCATCGAACATGGATGAAGAATGGGCAAGCCGTCCTGATGAAGTCATGGAATACTGTGTTCGAGATGCCGCCTTACCGCTCGATATTCTCCATGCGATTCAAGCGATTCGTCGCAAGGAAGCGGTTGCTGCGGTAGCCAAAGTACCGTTTGAAACAGCGGCCAATGGAAGCACATCTCAACTGCTCGACAGTCTTGTGATTCGTTTGGCCGACCGCAAGAACGTGGCTGTTCCACTGACGGGAAGTGCTGAAGCCAAGGAAGGCCAAATTACTGGAGGATACGTTCACGATGTTGAGGCTGGATTGCATCCATGGATTGCAGTTCTGGATTTCAAAAGCATGTATCCGAGCATCATGATCGGCAACAACGTCTGCTACACGACGCGTATTGATCCGTCCCATCCTGAGCAACCCGGTGAAGACGATGCGACACACGTTTCACCAACGGAAGCCGTCTTCTGGAGTGCTGAACATCGCAAGGGCTTGGTTCCGACCCTGCTTGAGGATTTGATGAATCAACGTGATGAACACAAGGCGCAAATCAAATTGGCTCGTAACGATGAGCAGGTCGAAAAGGAAGAGTTCCACGATTCGATGCAATACGCTGTCAAGATCATGATGAACTCGTTCTACGGCGTCTTCGCTTCAGGATTCTATCGCTTTACACACAAAGATTTGGGGTCATCCATCACCGCTTGGGCGCGTCAAAACATCAAGACCATCATCCAGAAGTTGGAAGATGAAGGCCATCACGTCGTGTATTCAGATACGGATTCCATCTTCGTTTGTTCTCCTGTTCCAGAAGGTTCACCTTCCGTCCTGAAGGAAGATGATGGTGAAGAAACCGTTGCAGCCTACGAGGCTGCAAAACAAGCGATGATCGACTTTGGACTTGACATTGCCAAGCAATACAGTCGCGATTCCGCCGTTCTTGAATACGAGAAGGGACTCTCCGTTTTCTTCAGTCATGGTGCGAAGAAGCGCTACGTTGGACAGGTGGTCTATCCAAGCGAAGAGATGTTGATTCGGGGCTATGAAACGCAACGAACCGATTCCTTCGAATATCTGACAACGAGCATGAAGAAGACGTTCACGTACGCGCTTGCCGATGAGGGGGAAGCTCTGGTACAACACGCTCGTGAATGTGTTGCTGCGCTGAAGAACCATGAGGTTGATGCACGTCGATTGATCCTCGCTAAATCGTGTAAGGGGCGTGTTCAATCCAATGGTGAGGTTGATTTCTCCAAGGATTATGCCCGTCCTGAAAGCATGGCTCAAGTTCGTGCAGCAATGATTCTCATCGAACGCGGTCTTGGGTTTACACCAGGTATGAAAATCTCCTACGTGGTTACCGATGCCTCAAAGCGACCGATGCAAGTCCATCCTTGGATTGAAGCCGAAGAAGATGGCGGGATTCCCGGCTACGATGGCCGATTCTATGCAGAGCGACTGGCAGCTGCCTTGGGGCGAATTACCGAAGCATTTGGATGGAATGCGAAGGAACTGTTTGACGGGAATCGTCAAACGACGTTGTTCTCATTTTAGGCGAACAACTCGCAAAAGGCTTCTAAATGACGGAAAGGCAGGCAATGGTATGGGCGCAATGAGAAAAGCAACCTTCCTTGCTGTGCTGATGATGATCAGTGGACTTGCTGGATGCTTTGGTGGAGAGGAAGATGAGAACACGGAAGAAATTGTGGCCGTCTTCACATACTCGCCAGCAACCAACATTCGTGCTGGACAGACCATTGACTTCGATGCGCGAGACTCACTTCCATCTGGGGTTGCCTTGACTTACAAGTGGGACTTTGATGGTGACAACTCCATCGATGCAACCGGTCGCACCGCCGACTGGTCTTACCCTGAGGTTGGTGAATACACCGTTGAATTGACTGTCAGCGATGGCTCGAGAAGTCAATCGACGAGCAAGACGTTGACCATTGTCGATGCCACCGCATTACCACCAACGGCTGAAATCACATCGTACTCTTCGGAGGAAGATTGTGAAGGTGAAGACGTCGATACGGGAAGTTACATTCACGTATGGGTTTGTGATTTGGACAAGTCAAACACCGACCGAACAGCGGATACGGAAGCCACCATCGAACTCGATGCAGGTGATTCAACCTCGGGTTCTTCCGATGATTACGTCTCCAAGTACCATTGGGATTTGGATCTCGAATTTGATGCCGATGGCGATGGTGACCCCGCCAACGACAACGATCTCGAAGGCGAAACGGTTGAATGGAAAGACCTCAGTCCTGGTGAATACGAGATTGGTTTGACCATCACCAATGGAAAAGGCCTGACCGATTCAGACGACATCAAGGTCTACGTTTCCTATGCTGCGTCATGGTTGGATTTTGAGATGGGAGGGAACACATCAGGTAGCCCTGTTGAACTTGATTTTGAATTCATGGTCAATTACGACCAAGACAGAGGCAACACCATCCGCAAAGCTGTTGGCGAACTGACCTATCCAAAGATTGACGCTGACTGTACCGATATCACACCAGGTGAAGGCAACAACTGCCGAGCCAAACTCGATTTGCATGCCTTCAACGAAGAGGACGAAGAAGCGACCAATACGTCGAACACAGCGATTGACCAGCGCGAAGATGGTGACTGCAACAGCGATGATAACGACTGCGTTCATCTCACACTGTCTTCGTACTTGTTTACTGACTCAGAGAGTGACAGTACCTACGGAGACGGGGAGTGGACGATCAAGATTCGAAACAATCGAGTGAATGATTTGCAAGTTGAATCGTTGGTCATCCGGTTGGTCTACAAGTAAAACCGCGAGACTCAAGCACAATTCGCAACTAAAAATCAATCATCTATTACCGACCCTTTCAAATAGGGGTTGTTTGTCGCAGGGATGCTAAGGAGTAATTTAGTATGCCATCACAATGGGAAGATAAGAGCAAGCCACACCGTAACATCGTCTTCGTAGGTCACGTTGATCACGGAAAGTCGACCACTGTCGGTCGTCTTCTCCTCGACTCAGGCCACATCGAAGCTCACGTTATCGAGAAGAACGAAAAACTCGCCGCTGAGGCAGGTAAGGCCGGATTCGGTCTTGCATATGTCATGGACGGTCTAAAGGAAGAGCGAGAGCGTGGAATTACCATCGACGTCGCTCACAAGGAGTTCTTTACTCCGAAGTACTACTGGACCATCATTGACGCTCCAGGTCACCGAGATTTCGTCAAGAACATGATCACTGGTGCTTCGCAAGCAGACACAGCGGTTCTCCTCTGTGCTGCAAACGACGGTGTCAACGCACAAACCAAGGAACACGCTTTCCTTGCTAAGGTTCTTGGTGTTAAGGAATTGATTGTCCACGTCAACAAGATGGACATCTCTGGTGTCGACTGGTCCGAGGACAAGTACAAGGCAGCTGTTAGCGAAGTCACCGCACTTCTCAAGATGGCTGGATTTGGTTCTCAACTCGACAACATTCCAATGATTCCTGCTTCGTCCCTCAACGGCGACAACGTCTTCGAGAAGTCCGACAAGTGCCCATGGTACAACGGACCAACGCTCTTTGAGGCTATCGACGCTGCAGCAATGCCAAACAAGCCAATCGACAAGCCACTTCGACTACCTATCCAAGACGTCTACAAGATTTCTGGTATCGGTACTGTCCCAGTCGGTAAGATCGAAACCGGAACGCTGAACACTGGTAAGACCGTTGTCTTCAACCCGTCCCAGAAGTCCGCTGAGGTCAAGTCGATTGAGATGCACCACACAATGGTCGACAAGGCTGAGCCAGGCGACAACGTTGGGTTCAACGTCCGTGGTCTTGCAGCTACCGACATTCGCCGTGGTGACGTCGCTGGATACTCTGACAGTGAACCAACCTTCGTCCGTCACGATGAGACCTTCGTCGGTCAAATCCAACTCATGGACATTCCAAAGGCTGTTTCCGTCGGATACACCCCTGTTTTCCACGCACACACCGCCCAGGTCGCTGTTCGTTTCCAAGAACTTCTTGAGAAGACCAACAAGGCTGGTAAGGAAGCAAACCCATCGTTCCTCAAGAACGGCGATGCATGTTTGATCCGATTCCAACCAACCAAGCCAATGGCAATCGAGCAAATGGACACCTTCCCTGAGTTGTCCCGATTCGCTATTCGTGACATGGGTAAGACCGTTGCAGCTGGTGTTTGTCTCAAGATTGAGAAGAAGTGAGTGAATTTCACTCATTGATTTGGTGCAGGAGGAGTAGAGTATGGCAGCCGTTACCGTCATCAAGTTGACAGGCAATAACCACTCAGACATTGATCACGTGGCTGGTCAAATCCGAAACATCTGCACGCAGAACGAGACCAAGCTTCGAGGACCAATCCCTCTACCAACGCGCCGTCTGGTCGTTCCTGTCCGACGTGCTCCTGATGGTGAAGGAAGCGAAACCTACGATCACTGGGAACTTCGTGTTCACAAGCGCTTGTTGGAGATGCACATCAATTCCGGTAAGGACGAGAGCGCTCTCCGCATGGTTGCAAAGATCGACATTCCAGACTCTGTTACCATTGAACTTTCAATGCGCACAGTCAACTGAAGTGTTCGAACGAAGGGATGAAGCGAGCATCAAGGATGCTCAGACTTACAACGGTGCAGCTTCAGCAACGCCGGATTCAATGAGCCACTGTGCCATCGTTTCATCCAGATTGTGAACATCTCCAATGTGGAGAACCAGTTCTGATCCGTCTGCTGTTGCAATGGGGTCATCAAACGATTGTACAATTCGAATGCGAACTTTTTGAGGTTCTTCTGATTCAGGTTGATCCTCGCTCATCCAATCATCGGTAATGGCCGGTGTCGCTGAAGGTGCGAGTTCCATGGCAGCACCGTGTCGACCCTCTTTCGAAGGTGCAGGTGCTTCTGGGAGTGGCATGGGTTGCTCTTCTGGTTGATGTTCAGATGGGTCTTGTGTCGCTTCGTACGCATCCCATTCAAGGGCTGCAATCCGATCTTCCTCATCAACATCGAACGTATCCATTGGTTCTGGCTTCTCATCTTCAAACACCAGCGCAGGTGGAGCTCGATCGGTCAAGGCTTCTTCCGTAAAATCATCCAACTGCATCGTACCAGGTTTGTGCGTTGGTTCAACAAATTCCATTTCTCCACGCAGTCCATCCTGCATCTCTCTCCAGCCAATGGTCATCTTGAATTTGTCCATTTCCTTCTCAATGGCATTGTAGAGTGCACGCTCAGCAGCATCAGCCTTCTGCCAATCGATGGGCGGTAGTGGTGTTGCCACATCGCTGACATTCGTCGCCATTCGAAGCGATTGTGAGGAGGCATGCGTCATCATGGCAACCATCCGACGTCGAGCCAATTCCGAAGCGATGTGACGAACGTTTGCTTGACGCTTTTGTTCGTTCTGAACGCGAAGATCTGCTCCATGTTTGCGAATCATTCCGTGAATCTGTAAATCGAGTGTGGTCAACAAACGCTTGACCATCTCCCAGAAATCCTTCCGAGGAAGATGAACGGGTACGTGGCGACTGGTTTGCTGCCGATAGGTGGCGAACAACTGCTCCTGAATCTCACGGGCCTGTTCTGGCGTGAGGAGGTTGTCACTCGACATCATCATAGCCTCGGTGTTTGGGTCTTTGAACTCTCTTGTCAAGACGTAATCAACGAAGACGAGGCTTCAAACCAAATGGCTCACCTCGCGAAGCGAGGTGAGATAGGTGAATCAGCCAAAGAAGCACGTTTCTGCGGTCTTCCTTGTGCTGTTGCTTGTCCTCGTTGCGCCTTCAACCTATGTTCAATCACGAACGGTAACCTATGGACCAGTCACCTTCCAACCTGCGACCAATGAAACGACCGTTGATGCAAACATCTCATCGATTCAAGTTCCAGCCAATCACAGCATCACTTCGGGATTCGTTTCCGTTGAACCTGTGTGGGAAACGGTGGAAGAAAATGGAACCTACTTCGGTGCGAACCTCCCCAATGCATGGGCGAACGGAACGCACAATCTCACCTCTTCGCTGGCGCATGGTGGCCAGCTATCACTTGCGACAGACGCTTCTGTCGGTTCACTCACTGATTTTGAAGCAACCAAGATGGTACCAACCGGTTGGTTAACGATGGGTAAGGATGGAAAAATCTGGGGCGTGGAGAATCTGTCATCGCTCCAAACCGGTCCAAATCCAAGAGATGGAAACCATTCACTCGCGTATCGAACAATGATTGCTAACGCTTCAGGTTGCATCATCTCCCCGCATTACCAAACGCCCGAATTCATCAGCAACATGTCGTTAACGTTCGATCACTGGCGTTCCTTCGCTTCCGATGATGCTGCTTGGGTTGAGTACACACTGGACAACCAATCCTCATGGCAACAACTTGTTCCAAATGGAGGGTACTCCGATTCGGTTACAGCGAATCATCACAGCATGGCTCAATCCCTGACTTCAATATGGTCTGGTGATGATGAACAATGGACGACCTCACGTTTCGAATTGGATCAACTGGCAAACATTGCGACCAGCGAGACGATGCGTTTCCGTCTATGCATCGCCATCGGAGCCTCAACCAACCAACGTGATGGTTGGTTCATCGATAACGTCACTTGGCACAATCAAGGCGATCAAGCGGGAACATGGTTCCATGGAAATCTATCTGGAGATTATGCTCCAAATGCCGATGGGACGCTCATTATGCCAATCGATTTCTCTGGCTTAACCAATCCCATCGAACTTGAAGTTCGTTCAAACTGGGACATTGAAGGCGGCAACAATGATGGCCTGACAATTTGGTATTCGATGGATCAAGGCGTCACCTGGGTCTTACTTACACCGCTCCCCGGCCTTCCTGGAAACGGTGTGATCTACCAAGGCATCTTCTACCAGGACGAATCGTTTGGATGGCTTCCAATGTTCTATCCTGTCCCTGCTACGGCCTCGTCCCATGCAAATTCTTCCAGCGCTTTGCTGAAGTTCAATGTTCAAACCGATGCGATTGTCAATCATGGTGGTGGCGCTCCTGCCAATGGCTGGGAAGGCATCATGATCGATAACGTGCAGTTGCATTCAGGAGCCAATACTGGCAATCATGTCATCCGTGTTCTCAACAATTTCACCACACAACCAACCTATCAGAACGGTTCGGTCGACGGTTGGTTGGACAACGTCAGTGCTCCGAATCAATGGCAATGGGTTTCGACCATGGGTGTGAATGGCCCGGAGACCGATGTTGATTCCTTCGAAGATGCACACATAATGCCTGAGGGTTGGGCAATTGAAAACTTCCGTGGAATTGGCTGGACGCATGGCCTGCTTGGAAACACAACCTTGGGACCTTCCCAATGGCATTCTGGACAAAACGGTGTAGGCATCCAATTGAACGGACAATACGCTGCAAATTCCTATGCGCATCTCATTTCACCTGAATATGTTCTTCCAAACAACGTCACAGCTCAACTCTCGTTCCGTCACTGGATATGCACCGAAGCAGCATGGGACGGTGGAGCCGTTTCAGTTTCAACCGATGGTGGATTGAACTGGTGGTACCTTCCACCCGACCCTGGTGGCTTCCATGACCGTATCTCGACGGTGAACACGAACTCTCCGTTCTATGGTGAAGGTCTGCTCGACGGTTCACAGGTCACCGGAGGCTGTGGAAGTGGTGCGCCACGACCCTTTGAATTGAAGACGGCAGACATTTCCAACCTTTCAGGTCAATCGGTTCGCCTTCGATTCTCGTTCTTTTCCGATCAATATGTTGAACGCGATGGATGGTACATCGATGATGCAGGCATCGATGTGGCTCTGTTTGAGTTGGAAGGCGATTGGATTTCTCCAAGCATTACGCCCCATCCCGTTTTTGGCTATGGTCATCTCGACGGACTTGCTCACGAGCCTGCCAATACATCGCTTCGGTTCAGTCTCTTGGATTCAAGCGGCGACATTATCCCCGAATACGAGCAACGCATTCTACCGTTCTCTGTTGATTTGAATCCGGTCGAGCATCCTTCGGTCAGCATTGTTGTCCATATGGTCTCTGACAACCCGTATCTGACTCCAACCGTTGAGCGATTGGGACTCGGTGTTGTTCAGAGCTTTGGACGATACCACCAGAAATACAACAGTGAAATGAGTGATTTCGAAGTGCTGCAAGACGGATTCTTGCAAGCAACAACAGGCACAACGGTTGATTTCGAGATTGCACCAGGTTGCGTCTATGATGCTGTAACCTTCCATCAATACGGTGGAAACCTGTCCCTGTATTCCTTCTCCTTTACACAGAGTTCAAGTCAATATTTCCAAGGCTCACCTTCGGTCAAAATCGATCAATACAACGTCAATGGAGAGAAGGAATTGTATGCGCCCTGGTCGTTCACATTGAGCTCGGGTGAAGCCTTCCGTTCGCTTGTTCTTGAACCGAGATGCATCACTCCTCCACAAGGTCCACACGTCACCGTCGGACAGAATCAACTGGTAGCCATCGACTGGCCACCAACCGGTGATGACTCAAACTATGGCGTTCAATTGCAGTTCGATTCCCTCGTTAATGGGACGAACATCATCGATGCAACACAAGACGGTCAATTGTACGTCAATACATCCGCCTCAACCTCCTATCAATTCCGTCATTTCATCGCCTTACCAATGACCGAATGGGGTATTCCAAACGTTTGTCCACTGTTCGAGGGATCCTTTACGCTTCAAGCACGTGCGGGATCTCAACAAACGGACGTCTATCTGGGGGCTGGATTGCTTTCATCGCTTCCAGCAGATACAACCAGGTACATCGCCATCGAAAACACCTGTCCAGCCTTTGAGCCTATTCTAGCCGACCCTTCGAACGAATGGGGATGGGGCTATGCCATTTACAACATCTCCACATCGCAACCAATCGAACTTGCAGCCTACGATGTCCTTGCCCTTCCGAAGCAAGAAAAGCTGAAATTTGGACTTGATGAATCGCTTCTGAACCAAGCGCTCAATGCATCGTATACAGGAGATGACCGAGCGTTGCTCGATCTACCGTTCCGTGTTCAAACAGAGCGTGGAAGTGTACGCGTTGATCTTGAAGTTGAAAGTCAACCGGACATGGTTGACTCGGTCATTGATGCACCGAGTTCTCGATGGCTGCCGAACACATTCCGAAGCATCACAACCAATCACGAACGTGTGATACCAACGCATCCGACGATGGAAGCACCCGCTTTGGAACGCATCTTGCTTTCCATCGGTTCAAGCGATGATGCCTCATCGATTCGCATCAGTGCTGAAGTCGATCGTCTCGATTCAACGCCTCGTTTTATCCAAACTTCGGGAGCAGGTTATGCAACGCTCCAACCAACCTCCAATGCAACATGTTTGCAGAGCGAATGTACAGTCACGTGGGTGTTCAAGAGTACGTGGTTGAACGACGACATCGATGACCTGCATTGGTTCATCTCATCCATTGATGAAAACGGTTTGGAAATGGGGCCACTGATCTACTCGGACAATACGCCATACAACGACGTTGAGAATGATTTGGAAGCGTTCAACGTTGTTGCTTACGATCATCGCGGACGACCGTTGCACGATTGGACGAATCCATTGTGGCCACTTCACGTCAATCAAGGAACCTCCTTTACTGTGGATGGACAAGTCCGTTACCAAGGAATTGCAGATGCATGGGTTGGCGAAGACGATGCTGAGGTGACGGTCGAACTTCATGCCATACCGCCATTGAACCCGAATGGTCCAGATACGTGGGAAGGAGATCCAATTGTTTGGTCGCTCTCCAATGCTTCAACCGTTGACAGTGAAGGCCGCTTCTCCATTGACTTGTTCATACCTGAAGACGAAGACCTACCGAGCAATACGCGTTTGGAAGCTCGTATCCTTCTCACTCGATGTGGGCCATCTGGTCTTTCCTTGTCTTCATCCCTTGATCAAACGGCACAATCGACTTTCTTCGAAATGATGTACGACAAGAATCCACCCGATGTGATTGGACTGGAAATCCTCGATCCAAGTGGCTTGCAACCCGCTGACAACCACGTATGGCTTCCGGATCGAGATGTTCCATTACGATTGTATGTCGAAGATGCAGAAGGATTGGAAACACCACTGCTGATTTACACATGGTCTGAACACCAAGACGATACCAACGGGAATGGCATCATGGAAGAAAGCGAATATCAGGTGATGACGGCCAACGTCAATCGTGGTGCAGTGCAGGCCGAGGTTGATTTACCGCTGGTCGATGTTGACGGCATCCTTGCCCCGGGAGCATCGCAAGGTCGCTTGAGCATCGTTGTTGTCGGCGATGACCTTGCTGGAAACGCCTTACAATCCGGAGGTTCGTTCGGAGAAGCAAACGATGCGGCAACCATTTTTGTTCAACCACGTCAAGCAACGCTTCTCGATATGAACACGATTGCATTGGATACCATCAATGGAAACTTATTCCCTGGTCAAGAACATCACTTCCAGTTTGACATCATCGATGGCAATGGCCTTGACAGTCTTGACGCAATCAACATCGGTTTGATGAATTCACTGCATCAGGATTGTTGGATCCGTTATGCACCACGCTTCCATGACATTACAGCAGATGTGACATGTTTTGTTGCACCACCGACCATTACAGCGATCAAGGATGACTTGACCATGCGCTATTCCATCGATGTAGCGTTCCAACTCCGTTGGGATACGATGCATCAATGGAGCGATACAGCGTTTACACCATCGATCAATGTCATCGATGAGGCGCAAGATGTTGGATTAGGAGGCACCTATTTGACGGCTGCAAACTGGTCAACTCACACTCGTCTCGAAGTGCGTATTGACGCTGTAGCAGACCGTGTCGCTCCATTTGGTCTTCCTGAAGATGGACTTCTGACATTACACCCTGACGATTTCGCCGATATTGATGTCGTCGTTCTCCATCATGAAACCGAGCAACGCGCCTTCAACATCCCATTCGATACACGCATGCATTACAACATCTCATCGTTTGGTATTCGACATCTCGTCACTCCAGAATTCGTAGATAGCCAAGGCTTGAGTCGCCACCGCCTGGTCGTCAATCAAAGTACGCTACCTCAGGGTGAAGGTGAACTGAAGATCGAAATGACCGGAACGGTGTTTGAAGTTGAAAATCACATCACTGTTGAGTTGTTGCTTGATTCACAGGCACCAACCGTTTCGCTTGAACCAGGTGTTTTCACAAATTTGGATTCGTTGCACATCAACGAAATCCCAGTTCAAATCTCCATTCAGGATGATTTCGGCGTTCCCAAAGAAGGCGTTGAATTGCACTGGTGCTTTGTCCGTGGCGGTATTGTTGTTCCCAATTCGTTAACCTCCATTCCGATGACGCATGAAGGAACAACGGGCAACATCGCCTCTTTTGCAACGACCTTGGACATTGAATCCCAAGGTGTTGCGTTTGAGAAGAGCGACCGACTGAGCGTTTGGTTTTCACATACTGATCGTGCAGGAAACGTCCTTTCTGGTCAAGGAACCGAATTGATGCCTTTGGATGTCTACATTGTTTGGATGGCCTATGAGCCAACGCCAATGTCGGTTGAAGCGACGCCATACAGGCCAGTACTTGGACAAATCATCACTATTGAATTCACCTTGGAAAACCTTGGATTCCTCAACGGTTCCACCGATGTCGTTCTCATGGATGCTGATGGATTGGTGCTTGACAATGCGACCTTCTTCCTTGAACCGGACGAACAGAAAAGCGTGACTTGGTCGGTTGAAGCGTGGGATACGGGGCGTCTTGGGATGGTCATACAACTGGATGATGACCCCCTGTTGATTCCAGTTCCACTTGCTGATGTCATGGCTGAAGATGTGGATGGGAAATCTTCGAATTCAGAATTAGGACTCAATATCCTTCTCGTTCTTCTTGCTGCAGGAGCCCTTGTTGCATCGATCATGATGCGACGACAACGCATCCAATCGCTCTACGATGAGTATGAAGAGTTCGAAGAAGAAGACCTTCCACCACCTCGTCCCGCCGATTTGGATGATGCTGACCAAGAGGAATAGTCAAGAAGAAGACCATCGAGCGGAGCCTAAGTGCCGGGGTTCCCGAGCGGTCAAAGGGGGTGGACTCAAGATCCTCTGCGTAATGCTTCGCAGGTTCGAATCCTGCCCCCGGCACCACGATTTCACAGATCTTCGAGTTCTTCTTGCGCATCGCTCGTCAACGATTGAAACACCAAACTTTCTGGGAATTCGATGGCGATTAACGCTCGAATGGCGTACGATTCGGCAAGATTCGTTGGAGGTTCAGCAATCTTCACTCGACCATTGGTCAGCGTAATTTTGGCGCCTGGTTGAGGCGCATCAGCTTTGGCTGGGAGCCAAATACCAACGCTGCCTAAGGAGGGGTGCTGAGCGAGGATGAGTTGTTCTTCTGAAGATTCGCCAACAACGTTGGAGATGTAGAGTGGGCGTTCATCGTTGAGAACCACGCTGGCATCCTGCCACTCGTTGGAAACGACCAACTCGTTGGCATCTTCTTGCCGTTTACTGATTTGTTCGACCACATCTTCGACCTGCTTTTCTTGCTCAACCGTCTGGCGGTGGATTTGGTCGAGAATTTGGCGCAAACCTTCGATTTCAATGTCATCGTCATCTTCCATTGCTCGATGTGCCAGAAGAATCAATTCACCAAGTTCCTCGCTCATCTTCTCTTCAGCAGAAACGCATTCAAGCGCCTCATCAAACAGTTCGATGGCAAAGTCCGGCCGATTCAAGGCGAGGAAGGATTCTCCGAGTTCGGTGAGGGCTTGAGCAGCCATGGCTACATCATTGTGAACCATGGATTGTGCATGCTTCAAGGCCTCTACAGAGGGCTGTTCAGCCAAATATTGAGCCATCGCTTGCACGATGTGTTGCTTGAGTTTCATCGGAATACTCAATGTCTTAAGGCCAAGCGAGGAGGTGGACAATCGGATGGCTTTCTCGAATTTGTTCGTTGAAAGAGCAAGCACGGCAAGGCGAGCAAGAATCCGTGCCTCAATCGTGTCATCATCAACGTGCGTGGCTTGAAACAGGGCAGTCGAAAGGTGCAGATGAGAACCAACAGCATCACCTTTCATACGCTTCATGATGGCAAGTGCCATCTCTGCACGAACCAGGATGCGGGAGTGAAATCGATGCGCAACATCGACGAGTTCACGATTCAATGGTGCAAGATCAATACCAGCATTTTCCAAACTATCCGCAATCATCGTTTGCGTTTCAACAATGATATCATCAAGCGATTCCTTCGAGAGTTTCTTCTTCAATTGAGCAACATGCTGTTCCAATTCCATCATAGTTTGACAACTTGGTTTGAGTGGAAGCAGTTTCTTTCGAAGGCTTGTCTTAATCTCCTCTCCGTTGACCAAACGATGCAGTTCATTGAGGAGATTGACACTCGATGCTCCATCGGATTGAACCGATGCTTTGACAGGCTTTGCTGGTGCACTGGAGAGCAAAGAATCGACCATCCAGGTGATCTTGGCTTGGACGTCGTATTCGTTTCGGCGACTGATGGCATACTGCATTTCAGCTGCACGTATTCTTCGTCCAAGTCGTCGTAATTCGGAGGCATGCTTTCCTTTAGCTTTGGTCGAGAGCCGTTCGAAGAAGGTCGATGGAGGACACACTTCACCTGCAAGTTGATGTTCTTCAGTTGCTTTGGCCATTTTGAAGTCGTCCGTGACAAGAACCACATGATGACCATCCCGTTGCAGGTCATGGGCCAAGACCATGAGGGAAAGATCCACATCTTGTGGAGAAGCACGTTCACCGATTTTTGCTGCTAAACCACGTATTTGGTCATCGGATACTTCATGGGTGGTCAAGAGCGGTTTGATGTGATTCAAGAGGTTGGGTTTTTGCTTCCATCGCTGGTAGCGAACGTTCTGGATTTCACCGTGGACGCCCTTGGTAACATGCATTGTTTTCAAGGCTGATTTCAGGTCGTTGAGAATGGTTGTCGAAGCCATACCGCCCATGTGGATGAAACAATTCGAATCGACCACGTAGGAGACCATGTTTCAACCACTAGAAACCAAGTCATAATTCTTGAGCCGATTGAACGGCAAGAATGGCATCGACCAGTGGAGCGATGGTCGCACTGTTCGGATAGGGTGAGACCACATCGGCAGCATCCCGAACATCCGCAAATGGTGTTCCAACAGCGACAGACCAGCCCGACATCGCAAACATCGAGAGGTCGTTTGGTGCATCGCCGACCGAAAGGAGGTCCGATGCATCAAGACCCATTCGCTTCAAGATTAATTCCAATCCACTGCCCTTGGATAGGTGTGGCTCCATGAGATGAATCGCAAAGCCGGTTCGCACGACGTCAAGGTTCGACCAATCACTTGCTTCGATGGACGATGTCACAACATCGAGATCTTCATCGGCGAACAGACACCATTCACTTTCTCTCCAAGCATTGGTTTGAATGCCCTTCGCATCGATTTCTACATGTTGAGATTCGAGCCATTCTGCAGCACTTTTTGCTTCATCTCCCGAGGCTCGAACCAGAGGTTCGTCCCAGTCAGGATGCCACAAAACGCCTCCATTCTCGCAGCACATCGGCCCACTCAGGCCGATGAATCGCCACAATCCATAGGTGATTGCACGCACGTTGCCCGTCGCAAGAATAACGGGAATACCTGCATCTTCAAGCCGTCGTAAAGCCTCGACTGCGTGCATGTCCAGACGCTTGTTCTCGTCGGTCAACGTACCATCGATATCGAAAGCGACGACACGAGGACACCATCCGGGTCGAAGCCACTCCATGATGCAACGATTCGTTCATGTTTCAAGAAGATTCTTACTTCACCGAAACCAATGTATGACAGGCTTAATCAAACAGGAACATGACGAAATTATCATGGGGGAAGGCGACGGCGACGTGTTTTTTTCCCTCGAGGATGATGTCAAAGAGGCTCCATCGAAGCCTGTTGAGGTTGCACCAACGCCAGTTGAGGAAGAACAACCTCTTGAGGACGTTGAAATCCTTGATGCTGAAATCGTCATGCAAGCCACAGGCGATTACAAGGTTGAATGGCCATTGGTCGGAATGGATTGTCCCGATTGTGCGAGTAAGGCTACGAAAGCGTTGAACTTGATGCCCCAAGTCTCCTCTCCGGTTGTTTCTGCAACGAGTGGTGAAGTCAAACTCTCCGTCGATTTGGAGAAAGGTGCTCTTTCTGAAGTTTCAAACGTCCTCCGCTCACTGGGGCATGCTCCCGATACTGAACACCATCATCTCAAGGGTGTGAAGGCAGCCAACGTTGCAAAACGCAACAATACAACGCTTCGTGAATTGAAGAAACTGTTCCGTCTTCAACCTGGTATCCTTGATGCGGATATCGAGAAAGACGGTCGAATCTTGTTGCAAATGGTTACGAGTGGTGACCAAGAACTGCTCAAGAAGCGGGATGAGGCCATTGAGCAAGTATGTGGCTCGCAGCCAAAGTATGTTGCAACGACCTCAAATCGACTCCGACCCGATCAATTCAGGCTCCTTGGTGCAGCGTTTGCACTACCACTTTTGTTGATCATTATCTTCCTCGAATTGATTGGCATCGAAGGTTGGATTCCTGCGGCGATTGCCATCCCAGGCATCCTTGTGTCGAGTTATCAAATGTTCAGAGAGGCAATTGCGAGTGTTGCCAATCGCCAACTTGGGTTCCAAGTTCTCACCAGTTTGGCTGTCATCGGTGCGTGTGGTTTGATGATGTGGGAAGAAGCCCTCATCGTTGCCATCCTCGTTGCCCTCACCGCACATCTTGAGGGTGATGCGTTGATGAAAGCCAGAGAAGCCATGCAAGGTGGACTCGACCGACTACCACGGGTTGCACGACGCGTTCCAGAGAAGAAATCGTTCACACCTTCTGCGATCCAAATTGGAGGTGCATCTTCGATATCGCTTCCAATGGCACCTGCAGGTGGACACGCCGATTCAGAACCAGAGCAAGTGCCCATCGACCTTCTTTCCGTCGGTGATCTTATCGAAGTTCGAAGTGGTGAACTTGTTCCAGCCGATGGTCGTATCGTCGATGGACGAGGCGCTTTGAACAAGGCGCCATTAACGGGCGAATCCGTTCCTGTGGATGTCGAGGAAGGAGACTTTGTCCAAGCTGGCCTCGTCCTTGCACGTGGTCCTGTCATCCTCAAGGTTGAAGCGGTTGGTGAGGAAACGCAGTTGTTTGAATTGATTGAAGCCGTTCATACCTTCCGAGACGAACCGCCTCGTCTACAAGCCTCAATCGAACGATTCACGGCCATCTGGATTCCAATGGTTCTGTTTGGCGCCTTTGGGGTCTATTGGTTCCTGTACCCGGACAATTGGAAGATCATTCTTCTCCTCTGGGTGGTTGCTTGTCCTTGTGCATTGTTGCTGGCTGCTCCAGTTCCACATGCTGCAGCCTTGGCGAATTCAGCCCACATGGGCGCCATAGCACGTGGAGGAAACGTTCTCGAACGCCTGGCCAAAGTCAATCACGTCTTCTTGGATAAGACCGGAACGCTGACCTCAGGAAAACCATCGATTGGTAAGGTTGTGATGGCGAAGGGACGACGACGTGAAGCCTCCGTTGCACTCGCTGCAGGTATCGAAGCACGTTCATCGCATCCGTATGCGGAAGCCCTGCGAGAGTTCGCGGAAGAACAGAAGATTCAGGCTGTTGAAGTCAAGAAAATCAAAGACGTCAACGCTGGAATTCAGGCCATGCGAAACAAGGAGGAAGTGCTCATGCTTCGCCCGGATGCTCTTTCCGAGTACAAAATTGAGATTCCTGCTGAACTGAAGAACGAGGTTGAATTGGCTGAATCTCAAGGCCATGGAGCTTCTGTTCTTGCGAAGGGAGGAAAGTGTGTTGCACTGTTCACATTCGTTCACGATGATACTCGGCAAGGTGCTGATGAATTGATTCCAGAGTTGCACAAGATGGGAATTCACGTTCAGATTCTCTCAGGTGACCAACAAGGCGCAGTTGACCGCTTTGCTTCATCCGTTGGCCTACCGAAGACCGATGCCTTCGGCAATCAATCGCCGGAAGACAAGGTTGCAGTCGTTCGTAGTCGTTCCGATATTTCGGTCACGATGATGGTTGGTGATGGATTCAATGATGCAGCGGCTTTGGCTGTTGCAGACGTTGGTGTTGCCGTCGGTTCGGGCGAATCGGTCAACGTTGAGGCTGCTGATGTGTTGATTCCAGGTGATGATCCGCGGATGCTTGCAGATCTGTTGAAACTCGCTCGCCGTACGGAACGGAATTTCAAACAGAACCTCACCTTCTCAATCCTCGTAACGATTACACTGGTCTATGCCGTCATCAATGGCTTCTACAGTGCGTTGTGGGTCGGTGTATTGGTGCATGAGGCATCGGTCATTTTGGTCATTCTCAACGGGGCACGGCTTGCTGAAGGATCTGGAACGTTGACCTTGGTCAAGAACACCTTTATCGCCATGTGGGAAGCGACGATAACAGCACTTCAGACGGGTCGAAAACAGTTGAACGAAATGCGAAGTTGAGAGGATATCTTCAAACGGAAGTAGGTCTGAGTCCTAATCGGTGAGCCGATGAGCAGAGTGAGGACAGACCCGTTGGTAGCAGCATTGACCCACCCAACTCGTCAGGCTGCATATCAAGCTCTTTCCCAATCCGAAGAAATGAGTACGGTTCAACTTCAAGCGGTTCTCGATGTCGACCGGTACAATCTCTACCACCACCTCAAGCGATTGGTGAAGGTCGGTCTTATCGAAAACCATCGCGATGTCGGTCGAGCACGATGGTGGAGAATGGTCAAAGAAGTCCCTCTCCCTTCCATGGGTGCAACAACGGGAGAGGCATCTCCGTCGCCATTCGATGCGTTATCCAAGTTGACGCACGTTCATTCCATCGATCTCGTTGATTCTCGAGGCCAGGTTGGAGCTAAGCAACTGGTACAGAAACTCGCACAGGAGTACAACATTCCATTGGATCTTCCTTGGAATTTCCTTCCTGGAAAAATCATCCTTGTGGGAACCAAAAAGGACAACGATGAATGAGCAGAACTTTCGTTCAGTAGGCGAACAATCCAAAATCAAAGACGGGATGGGGCATCATGGACGAAGAATTCACCATCGAGTCAAGAATTGCGCCACCGCCGCTTTCATGTCCAAAGTGCAACGGTTTGCTCCCCTCTGCCCTTGGTGAGATTCAGTGTGAACTGTGCAATGCCAACGTACGAACAGACCATGAGCCAACTCGTACACAATGGATGAAGGAACGCCTCTCCTGTCCTTCATGTTCCAAAGTTCTCATCGCAGGTGTTGATCATCGACCTGCTGAATTGCGGTGTGGTGGCTGTGAGACACAATTCACGCTAACTGCAAAGGTCATTCGGGTTGAAATCGAATGCCCATCTTGTCAACGTGGTCTGCGAATGAAACAACGACCAGGCCAGCGAACAATCAACTGTCCTGCATGTGAAACTGCATTCAAGGTAAGCTTCTGAGTTGTTATCATGAAATCAACGTTCAAACTGACCGGACTTGCTGATTACATTACACTGACGAACGCAATGTTCGGCACATTGTCCATCTTCTTCCTGATTCTTGCTGTTGATGATACGCTTAGCGATCCGTATTCAGAAGGGTTGGCAACGAAGTACATCTGGGCCTCAATGCTTTGCATCTTTCTTTCTGCAGTAGGGGACATCATCGATGGTCCTGTCGCTCGGCGTTATTCGAAGCGAAAGTTGCTTGGCGGTTCTCTTGACATCATGTCCGACTGTCTCTCATTCTGTGTAGCACCTGCACTGATGATGTTCATCATGTTCGGTCGTTGGGGTGAAGCAACCCCACTGTGGACGTTCTCATTGGGAATTGCTGGTTTTTGGATCATTGCCACAGGCATGCTTCGACTCGCTCGATTCCAGTACGAAGATGGAAGCAATTTACCCTATTTTCACGGATTATCTTCGCCTGGAAATGCCATGGTTTTGATGAGTGCTGCTGGTTTCATTTGGCTCCAACCGTTACTCAATGTCGGCCCGAACCTGAAGAATGCAGAAATTTGTCTTGGGGAAGGTGTTGATTATGCATGTCACGCAACACCAGGTCTTGACATCATCATTCTTCCAATCATGTTCATCTCTGGTGCGCTGATGATTTCAGAACGCCGTTTGTCGAAACTCAAGGGAGGTTTGGACATGAAATTATCCATCATCCAAATGATTTGTTTGCTCACAGCCATCACGTGGGCATTGATTCGTACCGGTGCCTCGGATGTCAGTCTAGAACTCGGTGGCGATATTGCCCCAGCTGGATGGTTGTTCTTCGCATCAGCCATGCTTGCCATCTACTACATCGTTAAGCCACAACCACCAGCAGTTTCCAATGATGAAGAAGCCTGACTGCGCGTCCAAATTCCATCTCTAAATCGCGCTTTTGTTCATGATGAACGTCGCGCACCTTATGTAGGAAGAAAGGTCGATACGTATCCGGATGGGATGTTATGAGTGCTAGCGAGAGCAGGCAGGATGATGCGTTGGACGCTGCTCGTAAGAAGCGGGCAAACGCAGACCGTCTGAGCCTTGCTGCTCTCCGAAGCCAATTCACATCATCACCGACAGTGTCTACAGACCAAGCCCTTCTCACCAGTGCTCGCTTCCGCCAAGAAGAGCGTATGCGGGCCGATATTCGTCGAGAACGCCGACTTCGTCAACAAGCCATTTCGGAGCGAGTTTCGGCCATGCAAGATGCCATTGCGAACGATCTCGCAGTTCAACACGAACTCACGTTGGATGCCTTAGAAAAGGAAATGCGTTCGGAAATGGAAGTCGAATTGGCCGAGATGGAACGTTCAGCTCTCGCATCAGAGGAAACACGAATGCGTGAACAACTCGACCTCCGATTGAGTCGAGAAATTTCGAACCTCCAAAATCAACTCGAACATGAACATGACCGTCGTCTCGAAGAGCACAAGGAGACCATCAAGCAATCCATTGAAGTTCAACTTCAGGACGAGCATCGTCGACGTCTTGCTTTGCAAAAGGAGCGACTTGCCCTCGAATACAATCAACGTCTTCAGCGAAAGATTCGCGACCTTGAGGCCGAAATCGAAAAGGAGATGGAAACTCGCTTCGTTGAGATGGAAAACAAGGAAATCGAAACCTTGGAAGAAGGTCACAATGCTCGTCTCGCTGAGCGAGAAGAGCAACTTCGACGCGGTATTCGTACACGCCTTGAGCAGCAACTTCGCAACCGACTCCAACACCGTGAGGCTCGCCTTCGTGCTGAATACGATCGACGTAGTCTCCGTCTTGAGGAAGACATTGCCCAACAGTTGCAACAAGAACTCGAAGTTCAACTTCGTCAAGAGACGGATGATCTTGAAGAGCGCATGCGTGAGGACGTAGAACTCGCTATCGCTCGTCGCCGAGATGAACTTCGCGGCGAGATTCAAAAGCAAATTGAAGCAACCCATTCCGAGCGACTGAAGGAGCGAAAAGGACGTCTCAAGGAGAAGTACGATATCACCTTCTCTAAGGCTGTTGATGACATCTCCAAGGTAATCAAGACCGAACTAGATGCTGAACTTGCCCGACGTTCTGATGAGGAGTTTACCTCGTACCGCAACACGAGGGAAGCCGAAATCCAAAATCGACTGGCTCGATTCCGCTTTGAACGAGAAACAGAACTACGTGGACAACTCGAAGAACAATATGAAGCGAAGAGAACCGACTGGGCTGAGCGTCTTGAAATCGAGTTCCAGTCCCGTGAAACGGCAGCTCGTAAGGCCATCATGGCTGAATTGGATGCACAACTTCGCAACGAGCGTCTAACCTTCGAGACCGATCTCGACCTTCTCAAGGAAGAAACGGCTCTCGAACTCGAAGTCGATATGGAAGAGCGTCTTGCATCCTTCCGAACTCGTAAGCAAGAGGAAATCGCTGTTCAACTTGAACGTCAACTCGACAAGCGTGAAGAGATTATGCGCAACAAGGCGCTCATCGATGTTCGTAAGCGTGAGGCATCGATTCGTGCCGAAATTGAGGCTCAACTTGGCCTCAAGCGTGCGGAAGTTCGTGACCGTCTCAACAGTCTTGCTGAGAAGATGGATTCCTTCCGTGAAATGGCTGAGACGAAGATGCGAGATGCCATCACGTCACAGATTCAAGGCGAAATCGACAGTTCTGAGGCTGAATTGCAAAGCCGAGAACAAGAATTTGCAGACCTTCAACAGACCGATACGCGTGCTGAAAAGCGGCAGAAGTGGATGCAATCCATCTCCGGTCAAGCACCAGCATCAATGCCAATGGGTCAGGATCCGTCGACACTCGGCGCTCGTACTCCAGCCATGAGCGGCATGACTCGAACACTCGGTGGCAATATGGAAGGCCAGGGTATGGGCTTGGGTGGAATGCGCGCTCCAATGGGTGGTGCAAAGCCACTTGGCCAAGCACCAGCGCTTCGCCCAGTGAAAGCCCCAATCGGCTCGGCTCAACCTGGGCAAGGTCTACCAAAGCCAATTGAGCGTCAAGTCCGAATGCCGCTTCAGCCACAAACACCGACTCCAGTTGTTCAACCAACACAGGAACTTCCGGCTGAAGAGATCGTTGTTCCCGTCGGAGCTGTCGAAGTCAGCATCAAACCAGGTGATGATGGTCAATTCGGAACCAGTGATGATGAGGCAAGAATCACCAAGCGTGATTTGACTGAAGTCGAAGAGGTCATGGAAGAGGTCATGGAAGACGTTGTCGAGGCTGAGACTGAGACCGCCACACTTCGTCCAGTTCAAGGTACGTTGACGGCATTGAACGTCGTTCCTAAGGAGACAGAAGAAGAGGAGATCTCTGAATCAGTCATGCTCCGACCTGTTCAGCGATTGACGCCATTGTCCACTCAACCCAAAGAAGTCAAGACAGCAACAATTACACCAGTCCGTCAGATGGTTCCAAAGAAAAAGCGTGGGCCACCTCCGAGTTCAAACGAGGGTGAAAAGCCATCCTCGGATGAATCTTGATTGGACATCTATGCGTCTGTTTGATAATTCACAACAGTGTCGGGTGTCCATGCGAACTAAGGCTAGCATCGTACTATGCTTGCTTCTCACTCAATTACTTCTCCCAGTTGTACCGGTATCAGCCAACCTTGTTGATGCTGGTCAAACGGAGAACATCAGCGAAAAAGTCGTTGCTTGGGAACAGATGAACGATGGTAAGATTCTGATGGTGACAGGAAGTGGAATGCTCAGTGTCAATTCGTTTGAAGCCGGACAACACACAGAAGTTTGGGGACTTGATCTGAACGTTACTGCCAACTCAGCAACCATTGATGCTGGTGAAAACCTCGTCGCTGTTGCGCACAATTCTGGTGTCGTCATCGTTCAAATCGCTCAACAAATCATCACCCAGTACCTCAACACAAGCAATCCCGTCAATGCTGTCGATTGGGACAATGATGGAGACATTTGGCTTGGTTACTATGCTGGACAGCGTCGTGCAGATGAATGGTCGGGAGGCGCACCAACTGGTATCGCAACCAACGCCCATACGGGTGGAATGAACACCATGCTCATCACACCAACAGGCGAGATTTTGACAGGAGGCTTCGACAATCGAATCAAGATCACGTCGAACGCTGGCACTTTTGTAGCCCAACTGACCGATATGACATCGGCGGTGAACGACATTGCATTGGATGCCAACGGTCGTCTTCTTGTTGGTACAGCAGGCGGTGATTTCTATCGCTACAACTTAACCGACTATACCTACGAGGAGTTGTCCATCGCTTCGAACCCCCAAATCGTCTACGTCAAGCAGATGGATTTTGCAACCTATCACGTTGGAACACAATCCGGTGAAATCATCGAAGTATCGACCTCATCCTTTACCGAAGGAAACACCTACGATACGAGTGGCAAGGTTATCGGTTCGCTCAAAGGTTCAAATGGTGAAATCTACATTGTATCCGGATTCTCATCCTCAACTCGTGTCCACCTCTTCGACATTGACAGCGATGGCGATGGTGTTACAGATGCATTGGATGCTTTCCCAAGCGATCCCAGTGAAACAACGGACAGTGACGGAGATGGTGTCGGTGACAACACGGATGAATTCCCGAATGCAGCGGACGAATCGGTCGATTCGGATGGTGATGGTGTCGGAGACAATTCTGACATGTTCCCATCCAATGGTGACCAGACCATCGATTCGGATGGTGACGGCTACGGTGACAATACCAATGGCGTCGATGGTGATGCCTATCCATTGGATGCTACGCAATGGGCCGATACGGACAAAGATGGCTACGGTGACAACCCAACCGGTACAACACCGGACGGTTGCCCAACAGTCAATGGATTCTCCACAGAAGATCGTTACGGTTGTCCTGATAGCGACCTTGATGGTTACTCCGACCCTGATGACTCATGGACGTCATCGCAAGGCGCTGATGCTCTACCATCCGATGGAACACAATGGGTGGATGGTGACGGTGACGGATACGGTGACAACGCACTTGGAAACAATCCAGACAAGTGTCCAACCAAGGCTGGTGCTTCCACAAGAGCGTGGCTTCCAGACCCAGAAAATCCTCAGCAGAATACAGAACTACCATCGCACGGATGCGAAGACAAAGATGGTGACGGTTGGGCGGATGCATCAGAATCGTTGGGAATGGACAACGATCCGAACGAATACCTGGATATCGATCGTGATACGGTTGGTGCAAATGCAGACTACAACGACAACGATGCTCGAATTGCAACAGAACGCGACCATTGCAAATTGAATTATGACGATGTTCGTGAGGTATGCCAAGGCTGGCGAAACAATGCCTACACCGATTATTACGATACGACAATCGCCACCAATGGGACGCCCATGAGTTTCAACAGTTGGAACACAAGCGATTCAACGGATTCAACAACCGAAGGAGAATGGTACGAGAGCGATGCGATGACCGATGTGTTGGTCTACGGCGGTATGATTTTCGGAGGTCTTACCGTTGTCATCATCGTTGTAGGCATGATGATGTCACGACGAAAGGTTGCGACCGTCAAGAAAGAGTACGGAGGTTCATTGCCGAGTTCAGCAGCCATGGATGAAGCACTTGAAGGAACAGCAGGATCCTCTGCAACGGGAGGTGTCGAATCCGATTCGTTGTGGGATGACGATGTCAAACCATTGGAGATGGATCAACAAGAAGATTCTGGTTTCGAAGTTGAAACAACGGATGAACCATCATCCTCTGATGAACTATTCACTGGAGATGAATCAATAGAATCGATCGCCTCTCTGGGTGAAGAAACCGAACCTGTTGCTGAGGATTCTGTTCCAGCACCTGCTCAAGAAGCACCAGCAGAAGCGCCACCACTTCCAGCATCAGGATTGCCAGAAGGTTGGACGATGGACCAATGGAAATGGTATGGTCACGAGTATCTTGCCAAGTATGGCAACGAGTGATCAACGCCAAACGATGGGAAGGCTTGAGCGAAGGTCGCCAAGTTCATTGCCCGTATAGATGGGCTTTCCATCTTCTTTGAGAACGTTCATAATCAACCAAAGAACAGCGTTCCAGGACTTGTTTTCTGCAAACAATTCGACTTCACCAGCCGTTGCTGCAATAAGCAGTTTTGCTTCATCGGTCGAATCATCAAACAATGCACGAATGAGTTGTTTGGTCGTGAACATATAGCCAGATGGGCGCCATGCCATCATATCGTTCACCTCAAACCTCGAATGGAGCCATATTCAATCGGCTCACGAGGTGATCGACGTTGACATCAGCAACGCGTTGCAAGTGTGCTTGCAATGTGTCAAGCTCTCCACGCATTCGAGCCATTTTATGGGCTCGAATCAGGTCTTCAAGAAGCGTATTCACGCTCTTATGTCCACTGACCGTGCGCATGGTATTCAATTGTCGTCGTACTTCGTAACTTACACTCACCGAGGTCATTCCTTCTCCAGTCATTTGTGCATCCCAGTACCAAATGACTCCCTTCCCTACTTAACCCAACCGCGCGAAACGAAGGGACGCGAGGTGATTTTCAGACCCTTACCGACGGCTTCGGAGCAGTTTTGGGTGCTCTTTGACACCGAATTCACGTCGCATTTCTTGGACGCGATTATGGAATTCCTTGGCCAATGTCCAATATTCGAGCGAACCAGCACCTGCACCACTCGCTCGTGGTTCGTTGAGCAGTACGGTTGGTGCACCGCTCCATGGTGCTTCAGCTACCTTCACCAAGCGTCGAATGGTTGTGTTGAAGACCTTGTTCGGAATCTTTCGTGAGACTTCAGTGCAGACGTGGCGACTGAGTTTTGACCGGGCATCAACCATGGTCATGGCAACTCCGAAAATCTTCAAATTTCGGTTGATGCGCTTCTGAATCATCTTGATCGAATTCATCAGCATGCTGAATCCTTCAAGCGCATAGTATTCTGCCTGAACAGGAACCATCACCCAATTGGCAGCACACATGGCATTGATCGAGAGTAAACCGAGGGACGGTGGCGTATCGATGATGATGTAATCGAACTCATCGATGATGGGTTCAAGCCCTTCCCGGAGTCGGGTTTCACGTCCGATTTTGTGCGACAATTCAATTTCAGCACCAGAGAGGTGGATGTCGCTTGGAAGCAACCAGAGATTCTTGATTTCCAGATGAGCGGGTGCTTTCTTCCCTTGTCGAAGAATGTAGGCCTTCTGCATGGCATCGCTCAATTCGCGTGGTGTTAGGAGGTATTCCTCCATGAGTGGCATCGGTTCACCAGAATCGTTGGCGAGCACATCGTAGGCAGTTTTTCGAATGTTTTTCTTCTCAACACCGAAGGACGTTGCACAATTTCCTTGTGGGTCAAGATCGATGAGGAGAACCTTTGCAGGCGGTACACCTTGTTTACGCGAACCCTTTGCAAGTGCAGCAGCAAGGTTGACTGCTGTCGTGGTCTTTGCACAGCCACCTTTCTGATTGGCGACAGCGATGACCATTTTGTAAGGATTCATCGTCATCTCAGTTCGCCTCGTACACAACCACAGGTGTCACCTGTTTTGAACTTCGGCATGGATTCGAATTCAAATCTCAAGAAATTACAGGGACTGGAACTTCCGAGAGAATCTTTCGAACGATGTGCATGCCAGTGATTCCACGAATCTTGGCTTCTGGCTTCATGACGATACGGTGGCTGATGATCTGCAGTGCAATGCCCTTGATGTCATCTGGAATGACATAGTTGCGGCCTGCGATGGCGGCAGCAGCACGACCAGTCTTGAACAGCGATTGTGACGCACGTGGCGAAGCACCGTTGACAACACGATGATCTTCACGAGTTCGTTGAACGATTTCAACGATATAAGCGAGAATAGCAGGATCGACGTGAACGGTTTCGAGAGCCTTTTGCATGGCAACGACCTTCTTTGGCGAGGTGATTTGTTCAACATCGTGTTGATCTTTTCCACGGAGCTTTCGACGAGCAAGAATCGCCTTCTCTTCAGCACGGTCTGGGTAACCCATGCTCATCTTCATGAGGAAACGGTCCATTTGTGCTTCTGGAAGCGGGTAGGTACCCTCTTGCTCAATTGGGTTTTGTGTTGCCAATACAACGAACGGAGCAGGAAGTTTGTGAGTAATACCTTCGATGGTCACTTGCTTCTCTTCCATGGCTTCAAGCAACGCTGCTTGGGTCTTCGGAGGGGCACGGTTAATCTCGTCAGCAAGGAGAATGTTGGAGAAAAGAGGACCAGCACGGAGTTTGAATTCTCCAGATTTTTGGTCGTACATGTACGTCCCCATGATATCGGAAGGCAGCAAGTCAGGCGTGAATTGGACACGCTTGAACTTACATCCTAGTGCACGAGCAAAGGTGTTGGCAAGCAACGTCTTTGCAAGACCAGGGAAGTCTTCCAGCAACATGTTTCCATTGGAAAGAATTCCAACAGTAACACGTCGAAGGTTCTCGTTCTTTCCGATAATGACTTTGCTTACTTCATTCATCAATCCGTTGGAAATATCAGCAACGGTTCGAATGAGGTCTTGTGTTCGGGCGTCTCCACCCATGTTTCCTTGAGAAAATCCAGCATCCATGGTCGTTCACCTGTGGTAACAAGGAACAAACCACATGACATGATACTTGAATGTATGCCGTTCATACGTCGAACAATCATCAGCCAACGTGCCGACGCCCCCAGAAGTGGTCGTCTTTACGATGAAGTCGAATAATTTCCTCAAGGATCTCTTTTTCCAATTCCGTCAAATCAACCTTCGCAAGTCGAGGTACATGCGATTCAGGGATATCGACATAGAATTCGTCCAATTCTTCGATGTGGCGACCGACGGTTGGACCCATGACAGCAACAGCGATTTCTTCACCTTGTTTCGCTTCTTTGAGATCTTCACTGGCTCGTGAACGTAGACTCTTCACTTGGCCAACGGGTGTACCATCGAGTTTCATCAAACGTTGGCCAAGATGAACCCGTCCTCCAAGAACTCGCATCCCAACGATTGCAGGGCCTTTGTTGCGGAAGGTGTGGTTTTCGAGATAGAGAAGTTTTCCAGGATAGGCTAAGTTCTCGCGAGCGGCTGCATCCATGTCTTCCTTGGTTTTCTCTTTCCACTCTTCGAATTGATCAATGATGTGGTAGATGATGTCACCACCAATCCATGTGACACTTTCATCACCTTGATTGAGGCTTTCTTTGACTTCATTGTTGGGTTCGATAGAGAAACCGAGAATGATCTGATTCAATCGGTTGTTTGCTGATTCGGCTGTCATCACATCACGCTTGTTGACCGGTCCAACGGTTGCTCTGCGAATTGGAACCTCGATTTTCTTCAACTCGAAAGCAAGTGCTTCCAAGCCACCAATCGTATCTGCCTTGATGACAACGCCTTCTTCATCCAATTCGACCGACACTTGAGTCTCTTTCTTTGCTTCGTTGCGAGCCTCATCGCTTGCAAGTCGAATGGTTGAACCAGCGAGCGCCTTCTCCAATCCCTGGGCGATGATTTTCACACCTGCTGCTGCATGAATGGTTTCCACAGACTCCCATCGGTCACCAGCATCACGCATTTCGGACATACCTCGTGCCTTCTTGAGTCCCTTAATTCGGACATCAAACGGCCCATCAGCACTCACGACAGTAATGTTGTCTCCCGTGTTGAGTGTGCCTCGGTGAAGGATGACATCGATCGTCTTGCCCATACCAACTTCATCCTTCATCTCGAGAATGGTTCCTTCAGCAGGACCAAGTGTATCGGTAAGGCGATCTTCAAGGAAACGCTCAGCCAATCCTACAGTAACCGTGAGGAGGTCTTGCAATCCTTCGCCTTCCTTGGCAGACATTGGAACAAGTGGGAAGGATTTCCTGAAATCTTTGATTTGATCGTAGCGTTCAAGGTTGATACCATGTTCTGAAACTTGACCAACAAGTTTCCAGTATCGATCTTGGAACAAATCGATGACATCCTTTCGTTGGTCTTTCAAGGATTCGATGAAGGAGCGATCTCGTTCACAAATCCACCCATGGATACGATCGATTTTGTTTCCAGCAATAACGAACGGTGTTTTCGTTTGTTTGAGGATGTTGATGGATTCAATGGTTTGCGGTTGCAAACCTTCCATGATGTCAACAACGAGGATTGCAATGTCGGCAAGAGCACCGCCACGGTTTCGCAACGATGCGAATGAATGGTGGCCAGGCGTGTCGATGAACAGAAGGCCGGGCGATTTGAACGGACGTCCTCCCATCAGTTTTGCACAGGTTTCATTGAGAACGCGGGCTGGAACTTCGGTGGCTCCAATGTGTTGGGTAATTCCGCCAGCTTCTCGATCCATCACGCTGGCTTGTCGGTCGCTGCCGAGGGAGCGAACCAAATCCAGTACGCTGGTTTTTCCGTGATCAACGTGACCAAGAACGGAAACAATCGGTTGTCGATTCTCACCGCGAACGATAGGCTCTTCTTCGTTCACGTCTGTTTCGTCCATGCGACTACCTCCAGGGGAGGAAGAAAGAAGTTCACTCGTAGACCCAAGCGCCCATGGTGTTTTCCCAGGTCATCAAACCTTCTGGGAACCATAGGCCAAGTTCGAATGCTGCTGTTTCAGGAGCATCGGAACCGTGGATCATGTTGAAGCCCATATCCATTCCAAAGTCACCACGGATGGTGCCAGGTTCTGCTTCGCGTCCGTTGGTTGAACCAATGAGTTTGCGAGCAACGGAAATGGCATCACGACCTTCCCATGCCATACAGACAACTGGGCCGGAGGTAACGAACTTGATCAATCCAGGGAAAAACGGGCGTTCCTTGTGAACATCGTAATGCTGTCGAGCGATTTCTTCACTGGGAACCATGGATTTGAGTCCAACCAATTTGAGTCCTTTTCGCTCAAATCGACCAATGATTTCTCCAACTAATCCACGTTGCACTCCGTCTGGCTTGACCATAATGTAGGTTGTTTCCATCTTCTTCACCGTCCTTGGCCACCAAGAGGCCCTTTATCAGTTCACCGAATCGAATCAGCGAATACCGCCACGAACATAGTGGCGTGTCCACTTGACCTTTCGGGAATTTCGGGACAACTTGACCATGTTCTTGCGAGCCTTACTGTTCTTGAACCATAGAATGCTTCCATCCTTGCGGACGAACATGGTTCCAGTACCTGGCTCGATTTCCTCTCCGGAGAATGAACAAACTCTTCGTTCTGGCATGATAATCACCGTGCATTGAGCTTGCGGGCCTCACGACCCGTATCTTTGAGCATGAGAATGTCACCCATTCGGACTGGACCGACAACGTTGCGAGTAATAATTCGGCCAACGTCACGTGGGTTTGGAGCATCATTGACTCGAACCTTGACCTGAGTTGCTTCACCGGTCATTCCAGTTCGACCGACGATCTCAACAACTTCAGCAGGCCAGCCGCTTACAGTTTCGTCACTCATGTTGAATCACCTGTTCAGTTCTTGATGCCCTTAATGGCTTCAAGGACGTTGTTGAACGCTTCTGAGTTTGCTTTGGAAATCTCCATCAGAGCAATGGAAGCGGTCTTGACGCCTGTTGGGAGTCCGGTTTCTTTAGCAAGGAATTCTTGGCTTGGGACGTATCCGTATGGGATGCCTTTTTCTTCGCAAATCAGTGGGATGTGCGCTAGAAGTTCTGGAGGGTTGACGTCTTCGGCTAGGATAACGAATTGCGCAGTTCCGCGTTCTGCGGACTTGGTTACTTCGTTGCTTCCTTTCTTTATTCGCCCGCCTTGGTTAGCTCGGATGAGCTCGTAAATACTGTCGGCGAGGTCGCTTGGGGTTTCAAATCGTACGTGTACACTCATTGGAATCATCCTCGTGTGGTATTCGTTGCGCCAACACTCGACCATATAAAGGCAATGCAAGGTTTTTCGATAGGCCTATGGCTCACTTGCCGAGAAGTTCGTTGATTCCACGAGCCAACGCCTCACCAGCATCGATGACCGAACGAGGGTTGGACAGGCTTCCAGTAGCATGAACACCATCGACAAATTGATTCAGTCTGCGAATCGCTCCACCTGTGAAGAGGCCGTGCGAACATGCTGCATGAACCTCGACAGCCCCTTGCGAGCGGAGAGCGTCGGCGGCGCGACAAATGGTTCCACCGGTGGCAATCATATCATCAACGATGGCAACGATTTTTCCTTGGACATCCAAATCCTTGGCCTTATGAACAATCGTGTGAGCATCGATTCGAGTTTTCTCAAGATACGAAAATTCACAACCGATCAAATTGGCAACTTGGCTGGCACGATCAATAGCACCTTTGTCCGGTGAAAGTATGAAATCTGGATTGACTTCAGTTTGGAGATGATTTGCAAGTTCGGGCATGGCGGAGGTAAAGGCCACCGGAACGGAGAGATTTTCAAGCACTTTTGGAGCATGTAAATCGAGGACTGCGAGGCCATCACATTGTTCCGCAAGCATATCGGCAATCGCTCGTGCAGAGATGACTTCACCAGGCTTGAAACGCTTGTCTTGTCGAGAATATCCAAAATATGGCACCGCAAGGTAGACTCCGGGACCGATATCTTCCATTTTTTGCGGTTCTATTCCTCTGAGGTTTTCCATGGATCCTTTGCGGACATCAGAAACTGCTTTGAGAATCAACATGGTTTCAACAATGCCAGCATCTGGGAATGTGTTTGAAACAACGACGACGGGTTCAGATCGAATTGCTTCAATCTCATCTTCTGGAATTCGGATGTAACCTTCCGAATCCGGAAACCGACGTGCTTCAATTTTGACGTGACTCCAGCCCAAGGATTGAGCGAGTTGTTCTGCCACTTGTTGTGCATTGCTTCCGGAGACAACGACCATCGGCTTCCCTCAATCCAACCTGAGCGACGCCCGTTCATCTTCTTTGCGAGTCTTACGACACCGTACTGAGAAGAAGGTGTTGGTGCGCGAGGCAGGACTTGAACCTGCGACCTCCCGGTTATCAGCCGGGTGCTCTAACCGACTAAGCCACCCGCGCAAGGGCAAGCCTCCGACCTACAACCTTGTCATAAGAATGACGGTCGATTCAAAATCACTCTTCGTCGAAATTCTCATCGTTAATTGCAATGTAAGAGGGCAACTGCAAGACACGATCGAACGTTCGAGAAAGAACAATCTCATCGAGACGCTCACGGGTTCGTGAGAACGCCGTCAATGGAATTTTGATTTCTTCTTCAATTCCATACTGCTTCTGTGCATGCAATCGTGTTCGTACGATGAACCCCTTGTAGGTTCGCTTTACCTTGACCATGCCAGTGATAACGCCGACTTCTCGACCTTGATTGTCAAGAACAGCTCGGTCCAACATTTCGTCTGGTGCGTAAAGCTTCTCATCAATTCGAATGGTGTTTCTCCACCGTCGTTGTAGTTCACGCATCGACTTGGATAGTTTCACAGTTCCATCTGTTTGGATGCTGTGCACCAATTCCTTTGGTAGCGGTGCGAGTTCTGCAGGTTTCCTCATGTATTCGTCAGCAACATCAGACTCAACTTGGATCCGCATCGATTGGACGCGTGCCTCGTTTGGGTGATGTCGTTCACCAACAATTGTTCCTACTTTTTTGTCGTTCACATAGACATCCCGGTGTACTAGTTCCTGGATGTTGTATTCTTTGTCTGCCATTTTTCCCATCTCCTCGGGTCATGCCCGGTTAGGAGGTCTTCAACCGATGAATCATATATACTCTTCGACAACAAAAATTAACTTTTCAATTGGAATTTGTAGTTTTATGACTTTAATTTGTATTGGGGATTGTAAAAAATTTCCAAAATATGATGTCGTATAATTCTCAATTTCTACTGGATTTTATTTCCAATAAAAACCACGATTCAATTGAAATCTCATTGATATTGTTTTGTTCACCTTCAGATCGTAAAGATTACAAAAATATTGAAAATTCGTTGTTTTCCAATTGGAATTTGCATTTTATACCTATGCATTCAACCATGATTCGATCGTAACCATCGGTAAGAACAGGGCTCTAGGGCTATGTTCAAAGGAGTTCTTTGACAGCATGAGCACATGGCGGATAATCTCATCAGCGCCCTCCATCGTCTCCGTGCAACAAGTGGTCCAAAAGAGACCGTTGGACTCAGTGATGAAGTCATCATGGATTTTTGTAGTTCAGACGATGAGTTGGTACAAGCTATTCATGAAGCCGTGGACGTTCACCACACATTGATGGAAGAGTTTGGGCAAGACATTATGTCTCTACCAGAAGCAGAACTCATTCAACATCTCCAATCCGATTATGTTAACTTCTACTCCGCTGCAACAGTCAATCCATACATTCCTATTGCTGGTAGAGGCCCTTGGTTGGTCACAGCATGTGGTGCAGTTCTCCATGACAATGGTGGTTACGGTATGCTCGGAAGTGGGCATGGGCCTTCATCCATCATCGATGCCATGAGCGAGAACTGGGTCATGGCGAACGTCATGACGCCTTCGTTCTCTCAAAAGCGCCTCGGTGATCGACTTCGCAAGGAGCTTGGACATACACGTGGGTCGTGTCCGTTTGACCGATTCATTTGCATGAACAGTGGTTCAGAGTCGGTGACTGTTGGTCTTCGTATAGCAGATGTCAATGCGAAGCACATGACCGATCCAGGCGGCCGTCATGAAGGAAAGCCGACAAAACTCCTCGCTGTTGAACGGGCTTTCCATGGACGGACAGGCCGACCTGCTCAAATCTCCCATTCATGTATGGATGGATACAAAAAAAATCTTGCAACCTTCCGGGATATGGATAACCTTCTCCTTGTTCCTGCAAACGACATTGAAGCATTGCAAGCGATGTTCAAGCGTGCTGATGATGAAGGATTCTTCATCGAATTGATGGCTTTGGAACCAGTACAAGGTGAAGGAAGTCCTGGTCGTTGTGTTGAGCGTGCCTTCTACGACGAGGCTCGACGCTTAACGCTCGAACACGGTTCTATGCTCATGGTTGATTCTGTACAAGCAGGACTACGTGGACAGGGTTGCTTGTCCGTTGTTGACTACGAAGGATTTGAGGATGCTGAAGCTCCTGATCTTGAAGCATGGTCGAAAGCCCTTAATGCAGGTCAATACCCATTGTCCGTCCTTGGAATGAACAAGCGTGCAAGTGAACTCTACGTCGTAGGAATTTATGGTAACACGATGACAACCAATCCACGTGCACTCGAAACAGCTGTCGCAGTGTTGGACAACATTACGCCAGAACTACGAGAGAACATCCGTGAGCGAGGCAAGGAAATGGTTGAGAAACTCAAGATCCTTCAAGCCAAGTATCCGGATCAAATTCTCGAAGTTCAAGGTACGGGGTTACTCGTATCTGCTGAATTGAATCCAGAAACGTTGCAAGTCGTTGGCTTTGACAAGGTCGAAGTATGGTGTCGGAAGCATGGCCTCGGTGTCATTCACGGTGGTGTAAACGCCTTGCGTTACACACCAAACTTTGCCATAACCTCCAAGGAAGTTGATCTTGTCATCGACATCACCCAACAAGCCATTGAGGCCTTCATAGCGTGAGAAGAATGGTTCATGTGAGCGTCCATCCAATCGATGGCTCCATCGCACGTGCTTTCACTGAACGACTGCTCATGTTTGATGTGGTACTCTGTCTTGATGAGAAGGACGCTCAAGACATCCAGAAACGTCATGCAACCTTACTCCAATCAGGAATTGCTCAGGTCATTGTTTCGGATGAATTCGATATTCGATTCGATATCTTTCCGCAACCAAACACCATTCGAGTCAATGATTCTTGTTCAATTGTCCTGCATGACGTACTTCCATCTGGTAAGAATTCTGGACTTGTGAACGAAGCGTTGGCATCCATTTGGGATTCGATTGATGAATCGACTGATGGAGACGGCTCTCACTATTGGGTTGCAGAATCGGATGTGGTCGATGCCCTGGTACGCATTGCCCTGCATCAGCCACAATTACCAGAAACGATGGATATCGCTGGACGTCGGCGATGGTCAACCCAGCAGACGCACCATGAACTGCAAATGCTTTACAACCGGACTCAAGCAGGTTCTACGGGTCAATTTACTGCTTCACTGCTCGACCAACCGGCTTCACCGAAGATTTCCGTCGTTCCAATTCAGGTTGCCCAACAAACAACAAGGCCTTCGTTAGGACCTTTGCACAATGTATTGGTTGAATGTGATGGTCACGGTTGGCAACCAACAAGTCCGCTACGCACGGCAATGATGGTGTATCTTGCAGGAAAACTCAACGGTTGAAGATGTCACTTCCAAGCAGAGGAAGCAGCACACTTGCATCACCTTCTACACATACGTTCGGTGCTTCAGGACGCATTTTACCCCAACTTATGGCCTCACGAAGACGAGCTCCTGAGAGACTACCATCGTGTTCTGGAGCCGTTGTCACATAGACTGCAGCATCGAGGCCGCCTCGGTATTGATTCCACCAAATGACGTGGTGCTTTGAAATTCCACCACCGACCATCAGAGCATTCGAGGTTGCAACGTCCCATGTCAAATCAGACATCACCTGCTCATCAGCCAACGTATCGATGTGGAAGTCACGATGCTTTTGACGGAACATGAACAACTGTGCACCGATCGAACCATCCGTAATGCCTGGAATACAGACTGGAATTTGATTCTTCCAAGCCCAGTAGATGAGTGAATCTGGCTTACCAATACGCTTTCCAAGTTCCCATACAAGGTGAATCGAACCAAAGCCAATCCAAGCATCAGCGCCCGTTTTACCAGTTTCTTTGAGTCGATCGTTGTAGATGTCCTCAAGCGCTGGCATCACCACGGCTTCGATGATTTCACCATAGGATGCATTCGGAACAATCACGTTCCCTAGGCGCATCAATTCATGCTCGCCAAGCTCAATGTCATCCAATTCAAAGGCACCGTGATAGTAGTCCTTGTAGGAACGAGCAATATCGTGATCGAGTGTTCCACAGGTGGTCGAAACAACGTTGAACATCTTGGTCTTGATCGCTTCAATGAAAAAGGAGCGCGTTCCTGTAGCACAGAGGCATGCAGGGAAGGAAAGCCAGTTGCAGACTTGACTTGCATCCCCATCAACAGCATCGACTTCTTTTCGCATTTGAACAAGAATATCTCGAGCAGTGGCCAGTTTGGTCGCTGTAAAGCCGCCCGCCTTGGCCATTTGATCGATCAGCGTGGATGCGTCTGACACCTCACTGAAGGCGTAATCTTTGACGGGGACATCGAATTCATTCGGGTCAATGGCCATGCTCCTTCGCCATCGTTTCACTTCATCAATCTTTCATGGGGATTGGAACCTCAAGATGTTCCAACAACCGCTCAACGGAACGGAGCGTACCATGGACGGAAGGATGCATCGTATGATCGCCTATGCAATAGATTCCATCGTGAACCAACGGTTTTCGTTCACGACCGATAGCCGTTGTACTTCCCGATGGTAGGGCGTAATCGACGTACGTTGTACCAATAAGTTCCCAGTCGTTGGCAGTTGAACCGAACCAATCGACCAATTCACGTTGAACGTGTTTTTGTTCTTCATCGTCGGCATGCAGACGAGCATCCTGACCGATGACCGTTGCAACAACCAGATGTGCATCCGATGCATGCAAGAGAGTCGGAACATGCACGTGCAAGATCTTCTGCTCACCTCGGCCGTATTCTGTGTTCAAGAGCAATCGTGCACGCTGAAATGGAGCAGTCTTGCATTCGAAAACATAGGTTGCTGTTTCTTTGCGACGTACGTTGGAAGCATCGCCAAGCAGGGCTTGTGTAATCTGTTGTGGTGTTGCAAGGATAACGACATCGGCCTTCTTCGTTGTACCTCCTTCGAGTTGTACCGATTTCTTGGATACGGAAGTTACCTTTGTGTTGTACAGAACCTCTGTCGATGTAAGCCGTTCAAGGATTTGAGCTGGCACCGCCTCAATGCCATGTTTAGGCATGGTCATCATACCATGGGACATGGCTGAGAAGGTGAACGAGGCAAAAGCAGAGCGTTCTTTCCGTTCACCATCTAGCGTTATACCAGCAAAGAGGGGCTGTAGGAACGAGGACTGAAACGACTTGCTGAATCGCATTGAATCGAAGTAGGTGTCAAGCGGAACGGATGAAGCATCCATAGCAACCTCGAGGTCATGTTTACGAGTCTTCAAACGCCATCGGAGCATTCGCAATGCGTTCCAAATTCCAGCTGAGAAGATGGTTGGAAACAAGGTCGAGGGTGCACGTAGCGGGTCACCAATGGTCTTGATGGTTCCAGTCGATGGTGCAATCAAATCGGTTGCGGCATCCATCGGTTTGAGTTGGAGTCGATCAACATCAAGCCAACGATACAGGCTCGGATAGGCTGTGTGAAGGACGTGAAAACCAACGTCAACCTTGTGTGCTCCCATGGTTGTGCATCGCATACGTCCTCCTGCCTTTTCAGATGCTTCGATAAGGGTACAGTCGTAGCCATGCTGTTCCAGAGCCCATGCTGCAGCGCATCCAGCGAGACCCGCACCGACGATGATGGCTTTCATGCTCTCCCTCAAACAAGGATGTTCGCCATACCACCATCAAGGTGTAGGACTTGTCCTGTCAAGTTGTCAGGTGCATCGGTGAGGAGCCAATACATAGCGGAAGCAGCCTCTTCTTTCTGACTGATTCGCTGTGTTGGAATCTTTTGCGAGGCAGCATCACGCATGGCATCGCTTGCAAGAATCTTCGATGCCATCTTCGTATCCGTAAGTCCAGGAGCGACGGCGTTGATTCGAAGGCCTCGACGTGCATACGTTGCCGCAGCAGATCGAACCATGGCTTCAATACCACCTTTTGCAGCAGCAATCGCCTCATGGTTAACAAGCCCGAGCGAACCAGCAACACTGGATGTGAACACCATGCGTCCTTGGCCTTGCCGTAGCATGGCCTTTCCACCGATGGATAATGTGAGGAAGGCAGAGGTCAAGTTCGTTGTGATCACGTCTTCGAACGCTTCCTGATTGAGGGCATGCGGTGGGCGAATGACGATTGAACCAACACAGTGCAGAATGCCATCAATGTCGCCTTTTTCCTTGGCAGCATCGATGCACTGTTTCACGTCGGCTTCTTTGGTCGCATCCCCGACAGTCGTAGTATGCCCTTGGGACTTGAGTTGTTCTGCTTGTTCTTCGCTTCGAACAAGGGCATGAATCGCATGCCCGTTCTCGATTAATCGTCCGATAACATCGGTTGCAATGTCACTGGTTCCGCCAATGATGAGGTAGTTCATGAGCCAAAAGAATCGCATTACCTTTTCAATCGCAGTTTTCAACCACAAACAAACAGCCTTTGAAAACTGAGGCTGCAATAGCCATATCATGAACGATGACGGTTGGCTCCAATCGATTCAGTCGGTTCATATCCTCGGTGCAGGACTGCGCAGCGACCGTCCTGCCCACCAAGCCTTGCACGATGCAGGAGATCTCGGCTATCGAATGATTCCTGTACATCCAAAGGATGCAGGGAATACACTCCTTGGTCATCCGATTCGCAGTGATCCGTGGCAAAGCAGTCATCCTGAACTGTTCGTCTTGTTCCTCTCTCCAGACCGTGTAATGGCATCACTTCGACAGTGGTTGCTTGAAGGACGAGCAATACCGTTCATTTGGTTGCAACCAGGTGCAGAACGGGACGATGTGCTCGAATTCCTTCAGGATGCAAACATTCCTCACAGTCATGGGCGTTGCTGGGTTGTTACGGTCACAGAGAACGATTTGCCTTGTACAAACCAACTCGATGAGGTTCCATGGTTCCTGCAAACGATGGCGCAAGATGGGAGTGAATGCTCATTGTGGCGAGCATTTGAATCCGGAGCGAGTCATACGCTCGATGAACCACTGGAATGGGTTGGCGATTTGTACGATCTTCGTGATTCGGATGAAACAATCGCCCGATACATCCGATCGTTGCAGCAAGAGGGCGAGACGTTGAACGAGGCTGCTCACCGCCTCTCGAAGTGATTACAGCGTTTGTTCAAGTTCGAAAATGCGGTCACGCAATCGTGCAGCCTCTTCGAAATCGAGTTGTTTTGCAGCTTCCTTCATGGCAGATTTGAGTTCGTTCAACAGATCAAGTCGTTGTTCACGGGTGAGGTTTGATTTCACATCATCCGGCTCATCATACGTCAATTGGATTTTTGAATTTTCAATTGGAGTTTTTCTTTCAGATTGTGCCCAAGCACCGGCGCCAAGATTGAATTTCGAAGCCCAATCACCGTCCTTTCGACCACCTTTCTTGGCGACAAGTCGACGGCTCCCATCCTTTGCAGTTGCCGTTCCTGCGATTAATTCATCCGCCTCTGCACCCATTTGCGGGAGTGCTTTGATGATTGTTTTCGGCACGATTCCATTGGCTTTGTTGTGCGCATCTTGACGTTGGCGACGTTCAAGGGTTTGTCGAATGCTTGCTTCCATGGCAGGACTCATCCCATCAGCATAGAGCAGCACCCGCCCATTCTCGTTCCGAGCAGCTCGTCCAATCGTTTGCAGGAGTGAGCGTTCGTTTCGAAGGAAGCCTTGCCGATCCGCATCAAAGATGGCAACAAGGCTCACTTCGGGAATGTCCAACCCTTCTCGAAGAAGGTTGATTCCAACCACAACGTCGATGTGGCCAATTCGCAGAGCGTTGAGAATCTCCGTACGTTCAATGGTATCGATTTCAGAATGGAGGTGGTGCGATCGCACACCCATTCGATTGAGGTATTCTGCGACCTCCTCTGCGAATTTGATGGTAAGAACCGTGACAAGACAGCGTTCTCCCTTCTCAATGCGGAGATTGATTTCCGAGAGCAGATCTGCTACCTGACCTTCAGTAGGACGAACCTCGATGTTTGGATCGAGCAATCCAGTTGGCCGCAATTCCATCTTTGCAATACCTTGGATGGATTGAAGCAGTTCGTACATGGTTTCCGAATCAGGGTGCTTTTTCTTCTTCTCACCAGGACGAGCTCCACCCGCAGAGGCAACGTGCTCGAGGCTGAGAGGCACCTTTTGTTTGGTGATCTCACAGAGGTGACGAAGTTCTCGCTCGCCCGGAGTTGCAGAGACGTACACCATTTGTGGGACAAGATGCTGGAATTCAGGCATCTTCAATGGGCGATTGTCCGCGGCCGTTGGTAATCGGAATCCGTGTTCAATGAGGCTGTCTTTACGCGATTTATCTCCAAAATACATGCCACCAACTTGCGGAAGCGTGACGTGAGATTCGTCCATGATGACGAGGAATTTTTTCGGGTCGCCATGGAATTGTCGTGCACATGCTGCGAAGAAGTCCAACAAACAGTATGGCCTTTCACCTGGCTGTCGCCCATCGAAATGCAAGGAATAATTCTCGATGGCTTGACAGTGTCCAATTTCTCTAAGCATCTCTAAATCGTATTGTGTACGCTGTTCAAGACGATGCCGTTCAATGAATTTGTTCTGCATATCGAATTCAGTCAATCGTAGTTGAAGCTCCTCCTCAATGCTCTCAAGTGCCTGCTCAAAGCGTTCCTGACTTGTCATGAAGAATTCTTTCGGATGAATCCAAGCCTCATCGAGGTCATCGAGGACTTCCCACGAAACAGGGTCGCAGACCTGGACGTGTGTAACACCATCAAGATCGAAGCGAATGCGCAATGGGTCATCACGAGAAGGCATCCACACATCGAGAACTTCGCCACGGAGTCGACATTCACCACGAGAAAGGTCGGTTGTTGTTCGTGTGTATTGCAATCCTACCAATTCTCGAACAAGGTCCTGTGGATCGATTTCTTGTCCCTTGTGAACACGTGCATGATGCTCAAGGAACGTTTCCGGTGGGTTGAGACCATAGATGCAGGAAACGGACGAGACGATGACACAATCGGGACGACTGACAAGGCTTGCAACTGCAGCGAAGCGTTCTTGCTCAATACGTTCGTTGATTGACATTTCTTTGTCGATGTATAGGTCACGTTTTGCAAGATAAGCTTCAGGTTGGTAGTAGTCGTAATGGGATACGAAATATTCAACAGCGTTCTCTGGGAAGTAGCCTGCAACTTCATGATACAATTGACGAGCAAGGGTTTTGTTGTGACTGAGAATCAGGGTTGGAATGTTAAGACGTTCAATCATGTTGGCCATGGCAAAGGTCTTCCCACTGCCTGTAACACCCAGGAGAATGCATCGCTCTTGTCCATTTTCCAACTGTTTGACAAGTTCTTCAATCGCTCCGGGTTGATCGCCAGAGGGCTCGAACTCACTGTGCAAGCGAAATCGCTTCACAGATGGGTGCAAATGCTCCATTGCAGCTCCTTCAAGGGCTTTTGAAAGATCAAAAGGATCACGTTCGACCAAGTCAGAATCATCCACTTCTTGGTCTGCGACGTGCTCAAACGCACCGTCATCATCCCAAGCCTCGGTCATGGTTGGGCTTCGCGCCAACCCTTGATGAAGATGCGTCTAAGGCAGATAGAGTCCGCCATTGGCGTGCAGAACGGCTCCAGTGATGTAAGCCGCATCGTCACTCAGCAAAAATGAGACGATGGAGGCCATGTCATCACCCGTTCCAATACGCTTCAGTGGAACTTCTTCGATACGTTCTGCACGCTTCGAATCTGAATCACCTGCAAGAATGTCGGTGTCGACATAGCCTGGAGCGAGTACGTTGACACGCTTTCCTTCTGGACCTACAGCGAGCGCAAGCGAACGTGCCCAGGTGCTGAGTGCAGCCTTTGAGGCAGCATAATCGGCACCATGAGGAGATCCTCTGGTCGCCAACTGGGAACTGACCACAACCATGCTTGCATGTGGTGCAAGATGAGGTTGGACAACCTTCCAGACGTTGACTGCACCTTCGAAATTGGCTTTCATGGTTCGGCGCAAATCATCAAGCTCCATCTCAGCAGCAGGAACACGATCGTATCGCCCATGATTGAGTACGAGAGCATCGATTTTCCTGTTCATCCAAGCATGAATGCCAAGCAAACCTACCTCGCCCTCGTCAGAACAATCAACCTTGACAGCCAGTGCATCGCCACCAGAATTGCGAATCTCATCGACGACCATCTCTGCAGGCTTGGATGAGGAATTGTAGGTGAGCAGTACATCATAGCCATCTTTGGCAAGTCGATGGCTGATAGCAGCACCAATGCCTCTTCCGCCACCAGTGACAAGTGCAACAGGTCGAGAGGTCATGTCTTTCCCACTGTGCAGGTATTCATCAATTCATTGTAAGAATTGAGCCAATTGAGGAGGCTGCCATCCTTCCGGTTTCAGCACCTTACCATCCTCTCTTCGAAGGACCTTCCCATCAACAAGTTTGGCCATGTTGCTTCGATGCACCTCGTTGAAGGCATCATCATAGATGTCTTGCATACCATGATTGATGATGGTTCCAGCAAGGATGTAGCCAATATCTGCTAAGGCATCGAGAACTTCAACGAGATCGCCTGCACGAGCAGCCTCAGCGTATTCTTGGACTTCTTCGGTGAGCAGTTTAATTCGCAGTTCGATGAGTTCGTCAGGACCAAGACCGGGGGTATCGAGTTTAGGGATTTCAAAGGCTTCATTGAATTCAAGCAAGGACTTGACAATTGGGTTCATGAACCAACTTCAGCGTTCACGGCACTTGATGGTTCTCAATGGCCATGCTCAAACAAGCCTGCTGCATCTGCGCCCGCCAAAACAAGCACCATGCCGACAGCACCGATCAGGACATAGAACAACGCAGTTCGACCGGTTTCAGGGTTGTGGATGTCTGGAAGTGTGTCAACTGCTGCGACATAGAGGAACGTTCCTGCCGAGAACAACATGGCAAGACCTATCATGTGTGTTTCTAAATCGGAGAGGGCAAAGTATGCCAGCATCATCATGATTGGAGTTGCAAGTGAAAAGATGACAACATCTCGAATTGAATCATTACGTTCTTTGCGCTCATGCATCGAGAACACACCAAGACTGAAGGCAGCAGGTGCCCGGTGAATGAGCACAGCGATGGCTACTGTTGCAGTCAAGGTGACACTTCCTGTGGCAGCAGCAGCTCCAATGGCGACACCGTCGGTAGCAGAATGCAAAGTGAGGCCGAGAACAAGACGCCAACCAGAATCGCCATGGTGGACGTGACCATGTCCATGATGATCGTCATGATCGTGGTGCTCTTCGTGAACTGCATGACCAATTCCCACTCCTTCAAGGACAAACATCAGCAAGAAACCTCCGAGGATGGCTCCACCAAGCAACAATCCTGAGGCATGCTCATCGTGCTCATCTTCTTCGGAATGGCCAATTGATGAAATGGCTGTTTCAATTTCTTCAAGAGCAGTTGTTGCATTGATGAGCCCTTCTTCGTATTCTTCGATAGCATGTTCAACGGTGTCTTTCAAGCCTTCGCTCTCCTCTTCATGCTCTTCTTCATGACCGTGACCATCGTGTGAAAGGAGACCCTCAATTTCCTCAATGGCCTCAGACTCGTTTACTTCTCCGTGGTTCAATTCGAGGAACACCAATGCGATGGAACCAGCCAACGCCTCGTCGTTCTCTTCGTGCGAATCACTGGATGCGATTTCATACCCCTCAGGGATAACAATTAGCATGGCGGATGCAATAATAATTCCAGATGCGATCGCAGTAATCATTTTGAGGCGCTCTGGATTCTCTTTCATCTTCGAAAAAACAGGGAGCAGTCCGGCGATTAAGGCTACGATTAGGGTGAGTCCAGCGTACAGAATTGGTGCAGAAGACATACCCATCCCTAAATTAATACATATTAGAAAATTGTTATTAATTTCCTCCCAATCGGAATGGTATGAGTCGTGTCCTATCCTTCAGCACAGATGATGCATTTGCAAATCAATTATCCAGATTGATTCAAGATTCGGGTTATTCCAATCGAAGTCTTTTCTTGCGTGATGCAAGTTTACATTTTGCAGAAGCAAAGCAACGTGGGTCGATCGAAATGATGGACAACGAGATTGTTCTCGAAGGAACGATGATCATCTACTATCAGCACGGAATCGAAAGCAAATTGATGGAATTGCGTCATTCACACGAGCTTGAAGTGTTTTCTTTTCACCACAATTGTTTGACAAAAAGTCACTCATGCGTTGACACATTACAGTTGAGTGGAACGGCGAAATCCTTGCGCAGTGCAATGGAGAAATTAAACGATATTCGGGATGTTGACAAGGTCGAATTCGTCTCGGCTCCACTTCGTGATCATGGTTGCTGCTGAAAAGCAGTCAACCTTCCAATCCAGTTGGAATCTCAACGGCAAAGCCTACGATGAGTGAAGCGAGTAGAACCCATCCAGTCAGCATGGACACACGGAAAAGAGTGGTTTGGAAGTAGGAAAGACTGTCCTTTTTGAGTACGACGTAAATGTTTGCAACAGCCATCAAACCCGATGCTGCAAGGAAATAGATGCTTTCAATCGGGTCCGAGAAGGCAAAGCAAGCGAACCACAAGAGCGTGAGTTGTATCGTCGTTCGAGTTGTTGCTCGCTCACCGAATTTTGATGGGAACGAGTGAATACCTTGCTCACGATCGCTCTCGACATCCATCCGAGCATAATTAATGTCAAACGCTGCAATCCAGAGTGCTACTCCGAGTGAAATAGGTAAGATGGTTGGCGCCCAGAGAAACTCAGTTTGCGTATCGAATAGACCTGTGATGGCCGCCCATCCATGCGTATCTGCAGCGATGGCTACCCATGCACCAGCAGGGGCGAGTCCAAGACAAAGGCCGAGCCAGAAATGGCACAACCAGGTAAATCGCTTCATGTAAGGGTAGATAACGAACGCAAGGACAGGTAGCCAGGCCATCATCAGTGCAACTTCATTGAGCAAGCCAGCACTGATGAGGAGCATCAATAAGAACACGGCTGAGAGAATCCAAGCCGTCTGCATGCTCATTGTACCTGATGCAAGGTGTCGGCTTTGTGTTCGAGGATTTGCAGCGTCAATATCTCGATCGATGATCCTGTTCAAGGTCATCGCAAGTCCGCGTGCGCCTACAGCTGCAAGGAGGATCCAGAGAAGGTCGATGCCATATCCATGATTGAATTCCTCAATCGCAATGAGGTAGCCGATAAGAACAAAAGGTAGCGAAAACAGCGTGTGTTCGATTTTCACGAACTCAGCGATTTGCTTGAGGTTCATACCTTCACCTGAATTCAAGATGCGGTGGCCATTGGTATTTGTCTAATTCGGGGTGTTGACGTACTGCTTCCAGCGTTTCGTCGGAATGCATCGTTACCGCAGGCCATCGACGTACGCCGTGTTCACTGGATGGAATCGGCGTTGTTGCATCCCAACACATACGTTCTTTGTTTTCATCAAAAGTGAGTCCACGGCCAACATCGAAGCGAGACGTGAGTTGCCAGAGGAGTCTTCGGCGAGCTTTCTCACAGTGCAAATCAAGATCGTCGTTGGTGATGAACAACCACCGTAAAGAGGAAGAAGAATCCAATTGCCAAATTTGATTTTTCAATTGCTCTATTTTTTCTCGACGAGCCGTTTCTGCAGCATCGTTTGAAGCATCCGAACCTTCCTTAGGAGATGGTGAAGCAAGGATGTTCGTTGTTACAACGAGCATACTGTCTCGAAGCATGCGAGCATCAGAAACGTCATCGAGAGCAAGAACGGAATCAAGTCCATCGAAGGAGGGTGCAGGTTCGAGTCCCTGCCTCCAAGCAGGAACATCTTGCTTAAACGAACCTTCCAGGGGATCGTTGGAAGAACGAGGATCGGCTGCTGCGAGCGTCGTTGCATCGATGAGGAGTTTCGAATGAACGTTCTCGTACGGGCTTGCAGCTTCAAGCGAATCGGCTACCATGCCATCAAGAACAATCACATCGGTTGCAATATGGACGTTGTTGTTCATAGCATCGAGGAGTGCTTCCAAATCCTTTGGATCCTGATTCGGGTCAACCACAATCATGCTCTTGAGGAACATCATCTGGCCAGCACCGAACAATCCGAGTGCCGTCTTTCGTCCTTGTCGAGGATAGCGTTGCTTTGATGCAACGATGGCAAGGTTGTGAAATCCGGTTTCAAGGGGAAGATGAACACCGATGACATCTCGGTGTTGGAATCGTAAAACGGGAGAGAATTGCCGCCCAATGGCTTCCCCAAGATATCCGTCTTCCATTGGAGGAAGTCCAACAATGGTTGCTGGGAGCATTGCATCCTTGCGATGCGTGATGGCCGTAACGTGAAGGACAGGATACTGGCCTGTAAGAGAATAGAATCCGAAGTGGTCACCAAATGGACCTTCAGTTCGTGTTTCACCAGGAATGCAATAACCCTCGATGACGATGTCTGCTTCAGCAGGAACCATGAGATCTTGACTGACGGCCTTGGTGATTCGCAAGGAACGGCGACCCAAGATTCCTGCAAACTGGTATTCGCTCAAATTGTCAGGGAGTGGAGCAATAGCCGAGAAGATGAGTTCTGGTGGACCACCGATGCAAATGGCAACAGGCATTCGCTCTCCGCTTGCAGCAGCATGGTCTGCAGCATGCTTGTGAATTTGCCAATGCAATCCAATGTTCTTCTCATCGAAGACTTGGGCACGATACATACCGAGATTGTGATCCCCTGTCTTCGGGTCTTTGGTCACGACCAGGGGCAGTGTCACGAAGTGACCCCCGTCCATCGGCCACGTCTTTGGAATAGGGAGTTTGGTCAAATCTGGATTCTTCATCCGAACTTGTTGACAAGGAGCAGCAAATCGCTTCTTTCGTGGAGGCATAGCAAAGGCGTCTCGAGCAAGAGGAAGTGCCTTCCATGGCATCTTGACAAAGGTACCAATGTCTGGCTTCATCATCGCTGTCATGCGATCACCAACCTCAGTTTCATGGGAAGCTCCGAGTGCATCCAATGTTCGCTGATGGCTACCAAACAGGTTCATGACCAGTGGCATAGGTGAAATTGAACCATCAGCCAGACGTGGTTGCTCAAAGACGACAGCAGGACCATCGTTCTTGACCAGAAGGTCAGCGATGGCACCCGCCTCGTAGGCGACATCAACCGGACGGTTGATGCGCAGCACCTCGCCTCGCTTTTCGAGATGCTTCAGAAATCGCCGTAGACGTATCCAAGCCACGACCTTCCGAAAAGCCGTTTACCTTTGAATCGTCGCATTTGAGCAGATGACAATTCATTCCTCAAACCATTCAGGATAAGGGCATTCAGAATAGAGCGACCAGCCGACCATCGAGCACCCGATGTAGTCAGATCCAACGTTGAGCATGTCCCATCTTCCAGAGATGGTGAATGTCGGATGGGCGATACTGCTGACTGTGATACGAGCACCCCATGCATCGGTTTCGATGTTTACTGTGGTTTCGAAGAGAAGATACTTCTCATGAAACCACATTTTTGAGCCTTGGAACGCATCGAGTAGCGGTTGTTCTTTCTGTTCACGGATGGCTTTCAGTTTGTCGTTTTCTGATGGATTTTCGACCATAAAAATACTGTTTTTCACAGTACATAAAGGCGCAAATTAGAACCTATTCTTCTTCGACCAAAGTCTTCTTTTCGGGTTGCATCAGAAGCACGCCTAAACCGAGTGCAGATACGATTGCAACCACGATTGCAACGGTCTGAACCATCGAATCATCGCTGCCAGTGCTTTGGGCTTCGACTAGTGGCTTTGTGTTGTTCTCATGTGTGTGGTTTGCATCAAGGTGGACATCTTCGTTGATCGTCACGCTACCATAGAGGGTTTCTGTTAGTGTTCCATTGATCGACTTCATGTAGGAAACGTTCCATAATCCGAGGGATTGATTGCCGCTGAAGGTGAATTCAAATCGATTCTTGCAGTTCTGGTCAACCAAACTCCCGTTCTCATCGAGAGCACATTCGTAGATAAGTGCAGGAGATCGTGCGCTAGCGCCATCTTTACTCATTTCGATGACGAGCGACATATTTTCTGTCGAATCTTTCATCCAAAACCATACTGAATCACCGGCTTTGAGGGCAGTTGCAGGCACATCAGCTGGTTGTGGGCCTTCGTCGTTGACTATGACGGTGTAGATGACCAACTCATGAGCCGCTACGGGTGCTGCGAGCAGCAAGATAGCCAATGCAACCACAAAGGAACGCATGGTTGAGCCATGTGCACCGAGAATAAATACAATACGCAAGGTATCTGTCGCCCTGTCATGGACACGCGAGTGATTGCTCTAGGCATCTTTAGCATTCTTTTTGCTTCGTCGATTACTGTTCTTCTCGTCGGCGTAGGTGAAGAAGATGAAATATCGGAACAGACCTTCTCCTTTGCAGCCGGCGATCCATTGTTCCAAGGTGAAGGACACGACCACTCAAACGCTAGTCAACATCAAGCAGGTACCGACAACATTGAGCAACTTGCCTTCAATCCGTTAACAAGCCCAGGAAACGCCGAAGTTTCTGTTGCACGTTCACCTGATGGACGCGTTTACACCTACCAAGCAGGTTGGAATGACATGCACATTGTTGACGTCACCAATGCATCCGATCCTCAGGTCGTTGGTGTTTACAACGATCCAAACACACAAGTCCTCGATGTCAAGTATCTTGAATACAACGGAAACGAGTATGTCATTCTCCAGAATCAACTCGTCGATTCAGGCTATGCTGATCCAAATGTTGGTGAGTGGGGCGACCCTTCACAAGTTTCGGTTGTCCTCATTGATGTCACAGACAAAACCAGACCAACGTACGTTGACTCATGGTACGATGTCGACCATCCAAGTGGTCCTCACAACCTCTATCCTCACATGATTGATGGAGAATGGTATATTTTCGTAGCTAACCCCGATTACGAACAATGCGATTCTGCTTTGGGTGAAGCCTGTGGCGGTGTCACCATCGCTCACCTCAACCTCCAAGGAAGTGCTTCTCGAACGCTTCCAGGGATCCCCGCATCAGGTATTGGCCATACCATCATCAAGGTCGGAGAATACGAAGTCGCTTGGGAAACAACCCGTGGCGGCTGGATCTACATTCACGACATGACCGTACAACGATGGCCCGGTGAAGACACTGAAGACCCACGCTATGGGCGAACCTTCGTCTACGGTTCGTACTGGGAAGCAGGTCTTCGAATCGGCGATGTCACCGATGTTCCACACCCTGTCAATTCACCAGCCCAGTACACGACCATGGCAACCCTGTGCAAAGCAGGACAAGGCAACCCAGTGATGTGTCGATGGCGTGCACCTGAGGTTGGCTCATGGATGGATTTCCTTGATCTCGACGACGACGGTCGACCAGATAGCGGAACAACGAGTAATGAGAATGGAGGGCGTGTGTCCTACATTCACTATGCTGAACCATTCCCAGAAATGCTCGATGTTTCTCACCTTGGACTGGGTGACGAGCCTCGTCATTACGTGACTGCTGCTGTTGAATGCCTCGATCTCTACGAGGGAACTGGTATCGTCTATCTGCTTGACACCACCGAATACTCAATGGAAAACGGGAACTTCAAGTTCGAGATTTCAATGACTCGTGACTGGGAGATCCCCTACGCTTCCGACCACTGTTTCGGCTCAACCTGTGAACTCGATCCAGTAGCAGACGAATGGTTGCTGTTCAGCCCACACAACCTCGACAGTGGCTATTTCGAGACGACGGAAGAGACCGACCAATCTCGTGGTGGTACATGGGACGGGCGACTGTATATCTCTCATTATCACGCAGGCGTTTGGATTGTTGACGTTGAAACGCTCATTTCACCAATCGCTACTGATCGGATCGATATCCACTTTGAAGCTACAGTAGGCTACTATCTTCCAAGAGGCCACCTCGACGGAACACCTCTTGACAGTGCATTTTACGACTTCTCATGGGTTCCGTTTTTGTGGGCTGTTGAATTCCATGAAGGTCGAATTTACGCTTCCTGCATTTCGACCGGACTCTATATTCTCCAGTTGGACATTGATGAGCCATTCATTGGGATGCCTGTTTGATGCACAAAGGGTCGGCTATGACAAAGCCCACTGCGACCCCTCTAATTATATCAAAACGAATCATTGGGTTTGTGCATAGACCCTTTGATTCGTTAGAATTAACCCTGATCAATGATTATATCTTAATTATTCTATGATAACGACTGAAATGTTAATTGATAGTGTCCCAAGCCCACCCAGCATGGTAGGTGAGTCGGGACCCCTGCAAGATTTCTACATTACTTCAAAAGAACCAGACACTGGCCCTGTTGTGGTTGGAATGCTTATCGTTGCAGGGTTTTCATTTTTTTGTTTGTTCGCTGGAGGAATTGTTCTTTTATCTGTGTACTTTGAAGGATTCTCGTTTACAGTGGTGTTCGGTGCCCCGTTTTTTGCGATTCCATTTTTCTTAATTCGATCGTTCTTGCGCAAATATTCTACTCTACGTCTTCGAGTAGAGCACAGTCAAGATTCTATCGTTGTTGAACGAGCATTCCAAGGTAAGGTCTGGAAGAGAATTCGAAGATCGGTTTCCGAGGCGAGAGTCTTGAGTTACCATTATTATATCATTGTGAGAACTGACCATGACAAAAAAGCAATTCACCGCAAAACAGCGTTTCGCAGCAAAGGGCCAGTAATCGGCAATACAACTGTGACAAACAGCAGTGGTACGACTTACCACAAGTATCACATTCACGGATTTAATACATCGGGCGTTGATTGGAAAATAGAAATCTCAAAAGTCATGGACGGTGCTGACCATGACAAAGCTAAACAAATAGCTCTTTGCACTGGAGTCGAATTTCGAAATGATGGGCAAATTGTTCCAAAGGGGCTTGTAATTGGTTAGTCATGACGAGTATGTCTAACCATAGGGTACCCATTGCCCATATGTCAACACCGTTGAATTCATGTGCCGTGTACTCATCAATCAACTATGGCAGATGTAAGGCGATGCGACCTCCTCATTATCGGGGCTGGTCCTGGCGGTGGTTCTGCTGCAA
>Ga0181574_10000139_pt1 | contig 64181 bp, 52 predicted proteins | sample 101ome_24_FD_145600 | JGI IMG/M metagenome (GOLD analysis project Ga0181574, IMG submission 145600) | Coastal salt marsh microbial communities from the Groves Creek Marsh, Skidaway Island, Georgia - 101410AT metaG (spades assembly) | ecosystem: Environmental > Aquatic > Marine > Intertidal zone... | reverse complement strand
CAACCTGTTATTCTCAAGACAGTGTTTATGTCGATGTACTAGACACGCTTTTTGGGACATTCGTTTATGACGATGATTCGCTTTGTTGGGGCGAAGAAGCGACTCTCACCGCTGGCGGACTGAGAGGGGCGAATGGCAACTTCTCTTACAGTTGGAGTGGAAGTAGCACAAACAACAGAACATTATTTTATCGTCCACCGGCGTCAAGTTGGATGCACGTGACCGTCTCAGATGGTTGTTCCAACGAGTGGATGGACAGTGTGTATATTCACGTTTTCCCTAAAATAGAAGTGGACGCAGTTACATCTGATACACAGTGTTATGGAACCTTGGGGTTTGCGGAACTTACACCCCGACTTACAGACCCATATTCTTTGGTTTGGTATACGAATCCTGAGCGCACAACCAACCGCATCGACGTTCAAGTAAGTAACACTTATGATTTTAGGGTTACCAACTTGCACACAAAGTGTTTCTTGGACTCAGGGATTTATGTGCCGTCATACCCTCGAATTAATGCTCATTTCATTACGAGCCCATCTTCTGATTACTGTCTAAACCCATTTGACCCGGAACTGCAGATAATCAACTACTCTGTTGGTGGTGATCGAGGTACGTGGTCTTTTGGTGATGGAAGTTCAGAGCCGTATCAAACCGGTTCTAACCCAATACATATATATAATAACGATACGAATCGCTATCAGATTTGGTTGCGAATAGAAAATCGAGGAGGATGTAAAGATTCCTTTATGGTTGAAATTTGTATCGACGACTCGGTATATGTTTTTGCCCCAACAGCTTTCTCCCCAGTGGGCTCTGAAGGAATAAATGATGTCTATCGAATACGAACCGCCGGTGTTGATGAATTTGTGTTCGCGGTATTTAATAGATGGGGCGAACAAGTATATTACACAGAAGATAAAAACTTTGAATGGGATGGAACATATCTCAGTAAGGAACTGCCTGCCGGGGCCTATCCATTCTATGTAAAATTCAAGGGGAAAAAGACAATCCGACAGTTTCATAAAGGCGTCATTCAAATTATCCGTTAACCGCTTGTTTTCCTTGGTTAGCAGCCTATTGTCTATTTTCCTGTTTTTTTACGCCATATCGTTGACAAATTAAAAAGTTAGGGCTACTTTTGCAGCCCTTTTTGAGGAATTAATAAAAAGAAACAGATAGTGGATACTCTTTCTTATAAGACTATATCAGCTAACAGCGCTACCGTTGAGAAGAAGTGGTACGTTGTGGATGCTGATGGAAAAACATTAGGGCGTTTCTCTTCAGAGGTTGCGAAAATCATCCGAGGAAAAAACAAGCCTGACTTTACACCTCACGTAGATTGTGGGGACAATGTAATTGTTGTAAACGCTGAGAAAATTCAGTTGAGCGCCAACAAGATGGAGACGAAGAAATACATTCGTCACACGACTTATCCTGGTGGTCAGCGCGAAACGTTAGCAAAAGATTTGTTGGCGAAGAAGCCAGAAGCCTTGATTGAGAAAGCAGTTAAAGGAATGTTGCCTAAAAACAGATTGGGTAACAAAATATTCCACAACCTATTTGTGTATGCAGGACCTGACCATCCGCATGCGGCTCAAAAACCTGAAAGCATCGAATTGTAATTATGGAAGTAACGAATACATCGGGAAGAAGAAAAAACGCGATCGCTCGAGTTTACCTAACTCCAGGTAATGGTGCGATTACCGTAAATAAGAAAGACTACAAAGAGTACTTCCCAACTGCGACACAGCAGTATAAAGTACATCAGCCACTAGCATTGTGCGGACTTGACGGACAGTACGACATCAAAGCTGTTTTGAGTGGTGGTGGAACAACCGGTCAAGTTGAGGCATTGCGTTTGGCAATTGCCAAGGCTATCGTTGAGATTGACCCAGAACACAAATCGGAGCTTAGAGCTCAAGGTTTCATGACTCGTGACGCTCGAATGGTTGAACGTAAGAAGCCTGGTCAAAAGAAAGCAAGAAAGAAATTCCAATTCAGTAAACGATAAAACGCGTATATGTCAGAGATTACGACAAAAACTCTACTGGACGCTGGTGTACACTACGGACACCTTACCAGTAAGTGGAATCCAAAGATGGCTCCGTTCATCTTTATGGAGCAGAACGGGATTCACATTATCGACTTAAACAAGACTCTATCAAAACTTAACGATGCAAAAGCTGCAGTTAAGGGGATTGTTAAGTCGGGAAGAAAAGTAATGTTCGTTGCCACAAAAAAGCAGGCAAAGGACATCGTTCAAAACGAGGCAACACGCGTGAATATGCCTTACGTTACTGAGCGTTGGTTGGGAGGAATGCTTACCAACTTTGCAACAGTACGTAAATCGATCAAAAAGATGCAGGCCATCGAAAAAATGGCAAGTGATGGGACTTATGGTCACATGAACAAGAAAGAGCGTCTGATGAAAGATCGTGAAAAGGCCAAGTTGGAGAGACTACTCGGAGGTATCGAGCAGTTGAACCGTCTACCAGCAGCTCTTTTCATTATCGACGTGAAGCGCGAGCATATTGCTGTAGCTGAAGCACAGAAGTTGAATATCCCAATCTTCGCGATTGTTGATACAAACTCGAATCCAAACTTGGCGGATCATCCGATTCCAGGTAACGATGACGCTTCTGCATCAATTGAATTGCTTACACGAGAGTTTGCAAATGCTATTGCCGAAGGTCTTAACGAGCGTAAAGCAGCTAAAGAAGCCGCTAAAAAAGATGCTCAGAAAGAAGAGACGGAAGAGGTTGCAAGCAACTAATTCACTAATCATTCACAAAACATAAAAGTAAAGTCAGATGGCCATTACCGCAGCAGCAGTAAACGAACTTCGCAAGATGACCGGTGCAGGTATGATGGACTGCAAAAAGGCTCTTCAGGAAGTTGATGGAGATTTCGAAGCAGCAATTGACCTGCTAAGAAAAAAAGGACAAAAAATATCAGCTAAGCGTGCAGATCGCGATGCTACTGAGGGTGCTGTTATTGCACGTTCTTCAGCAGAGTACACTACAGGTGTTATCGTACGTTTGAGTTGTGAAACAGACTTCGTAGCAAAGAACGCAGACTTCATTGCTTTGGCTGAGAAGATTGCAGACATCGCATTGGAGAATAAGCCAGCAGATTTAGACGCACTTAAGGCGCTAAACATTGATGGAGAAACGATTGCAGAGAGATTGACAAACGAGATGGGTAAAATCGGTGAAAAAATCGATGTGACCAACTATGTAATTATCAATGGTTCTTCTGTTATCAACTACATCCACGCAGGTAACAAAATTGGAGTATTGGTTGAGCTAAGCCTTGGAAGCAACAACGATATCGTTGAGGCTGGCAAGGATGTAGCTATGCAAATCGCAGCAATGAATCCAATCTCTGTGGGAGAAGCGGACATTCCTCAGGACGTGAAAGAGCGTGAATTGGAAATTGGACGTGAGCAAGCTCGTGCTGAAGGTAAGCCTGAGCAAATCATTGACAAAATTGCTGAAGGCAAACTTCAGAGATTCTACAAGGATAATACCCTAACAAAGCAGCAGTTCGTGAAAGACAGTTCAGTAACTGTTGAACAAATGCTTAAGAACATTGATAACAACTTGTCTGTTGTTTCTTTCTCACGCATCGCGCTTGGTTAAGAAACACAATAGAGATTAAACGAGAAGGAGAAACGTTGTTTCTCCTTTTTTTTTGCTTTTTTTTGCCTTTACAAATGAAGTACAAACGAATATTACTGAAACTAAGCGGTGAAGCACTTTTGGGATCTAAATCCTATGGTATCGATCCGGACGTGTTGGAGCAGTACGCTCAAGAAATCAAAAAGGTTCATGGGTTAGGTGTCGAAATCGCCATTGTGATTGGTGGTGGGAACATCTTTAGGGGTGTCCAAGGTGTTGAAGGAGGAATGGACGACCGAGCTCAAGCCGACTACATGGGTATGCTTGCTACAGTAATTAATGCAATGGCACTACAAGGCGCTTTGGAAAAACATGGTTTGTATACGAGATTACTCAGTGCGATAAAAATGGAACAAATAGCTGAACCATTTATTCGACGCAGAGCAATCAGACATTTGGAAAAAGGACGAATTGTAATATTTGGTGCAGGTACGGGTAACCCATATTTCACCACAGATACAGCGGCCTCACTTCGCTCTGTAGAAATCGAAGCGGATGTGCTTCTCAAAGGCACTCGGGTAGATGGCATATATTCAGCCGACCCAGAGAAGGACTCTAGCGCAGTTCGTTATAACAACCTAACCTTCACCGAAGCAATACAGCGACAACTTAAAGTGATGGACATGACTGCATTTACGCTTTGTCAAGAAAACCAACTGCCGATTGTTGTCTTTGATATGAACAAGACCGACAATCTCGTCAATCTATTGAAAGGTGAGGAGGTAGGAACCTTGGTGAGTTAGAGATTCAATTAAAGTTTTCTCTGGACGAACAGTTCTCAACCCGCAGCGTTGGGAGACTTCATCAACATATCCTTTAAACTTTCCTGGATTTTGCCGAGGGAATAGCATCATCCCCTCCCCATCGACAAGTTAACCATCGCGCTGCTTAGACGGAATACTGCTTCTCCGAGCGTCTGCGTTATTCCATTGTATTAAGACAGTTCTTGTTTACCGAATTAGAGTAACCGTACCGGAGTATTCCAGTTGATCGCCATCCCAGCTTTCCACTTGCAAGTAGTAAGCGTAAACGTCTTGTGGTACTGGTTTTCCTTCTTTTCCGGCTGTGCCATATGTGCCGTACCATTCTTCTTGTGGGTCTTGAGACTCCCATATGACTTCTCCCCAACGATTGAAGATGATTATGTGGTAAGTCTTGGCAGCATCGTTTACAATGGCTCTAAAGCCTTCATTTGGCTCCGGGCCACCATCGTCCGGTGAAAACGCCGTGGGTATATAAACCAATAAGTCTGGACCAATAATTACCGGTCCACTAATGCTGCTTTCGCAACCATATTGCGTTCGAACGGTTAGCGTAACGTTGTAAGTACCTGTGTCTGAAGGGTAGAAGAAGATAGGACTGATGTCATTTGAGGTGTCATCCAAAGCATTGGAAACTCCAAAGTCCCAGACGTTGTATACAATTTCACTGCTTAACGCAGGGTTAACCGTCGATTCATTATTAAATGTGAATTTCGGGAGTGCAGCTGTAGTGCTATTATTTGGATCAGGAGTAAAACCAGCTAACGGAATAGGGTAGACGTCAATAGCTATCGAGAGCGTTGTGTCACACCCATTGATTGATGTGATGGTCAAGTCAACCGTATTGGTTCCGATGTTCGTGAATTGGTAATATGGATTGGATATAGACGACGAATCATTGTTCGGGAGAGACCATTTATACGTTGATGTTGCTGGGTCTACCTGATTTGTAAGCGCGGTGCTGAAGTTTACATCCACTGGAGTACAACCATTTAGCGTATCCCCGCTAATAATTGCCTTTGGTTTTGGATGCACGTGAATTTGTACAAGACCCTCGACAAATGGGCAAACATTTGTACCCGTCTCCAAAGTTTGTGCGTACACCAGCATTGTTCTAGATGAATCCGGAGAGGTGCTGAAACTAAAGGTGATTTGGTCAGCACTTGGGTCGGATATTGTTCCTCCCGAAAGAGCAATCCAATTTACACCACTTGTGTTTTCATAATCGGCACGAAGATTAAGACTCATGTTTTCCGTCCTGCAGATATTGGTATCGTTTGGAAGATTCAAAACATGCTCTTTGTGAACAATAACTTCAACTGAATCACTTCCCGAGCAACCGAACGAATTGGTGAAATCGTATCTAATCTGAACTGGAGTGTTGAAACTCGTTACATTACCTGGATCAAAATCGCCTCCAACAATTACGGACGACTCGCTCGAGGACCAAACACCTCCCGAATAGTTGGCCTGCAAGCTAATTGGGTCATTAGATTCACAGAATAGGTATGGTTCAATAGTATTATTTACCTCAAAGTCTCCCCGGTCGATAAGGGGTTCCGGGAGACCATGAATGGTCAGTGGTGTAACTGCGGATGTAGGACAACCCGACCGGTCATGATAGTATTCCATCATATAAACCAGTGTGCCACCTTCACCGGGGTCAGTGGTTAGCAAGGTGTTTAATGTGTCTTCATTTAGTGTGTCGCCTTTAAGTCCGGCATTCAGCCCAGCTGCATTTGCAAAACCGGTTGAGTCAATAGCTCTCCATATCCCATCATTTGGAAGAACTCCACTCTCTTTCTTTAACTCAACAATGCCTTCATCCCAGCATAGCTCCGGCATTCCGGAGAATGTAATCTCAGGGACTTTAGTTACGATAATTTTTCCTGTATCTCGGTTGTAGCAGCCAAACACATTTCTAAACTCAAACTCGATGAATATAGAGTCTTGAGTCTTGGAACCCAGCGGCATATTATTGTCGTCAACACGAATTTTGAAGTCTTGAGATGCTCCGGGTGCTCCACCATTTGCATCGTAAATCAACTTCGATTCGTCATAGGAACCACAATTCACACATTTCCACGCTTGGCGGCCAAGACTCAGTGTAGCTAATCCGGGAGCTTTTATGAGCTTATCATCCTCAACATCAACAACCTCTTTGTCCTGACAGAAATATCCCGTTCGTAGCTCGACAGTTGGCAATGGGTTAACCGTAATCACAAAAGAATCATGCTTAACACAACCTGTGGTTGGGTCAATGTATACGTAGTGAATGGTGTCACGAGAGGATTTAGTGCTGTCTTTACCAACGAATGCTTGATCTGTTGTGTAGATGTAGCCTTGGTCGATCATATTGGGTCTTCCCGGGCACGACCATGTACCACCGGAAGCATTTTGATCTTCAGCGGTTCTTAAGTTGATTACCCCTGCATCAAAACATACATCCATATCGGGAGGCATATTTACAGTTGGTAGAGGATTAACGATAATTACAGCTGTATCTTTATCCGAACAGGTTGTGGTATCTTCAGTTACAACTAATTCCAATTCGAAGGTTGTAGACTGCCTTATGCTGTATGCTACCGTGTCGTTGTCGCCATAGTCCACACGAGCCGGCGGGTTTGTGATATCCCACCATTGGAGTGTGCCATATTTTGTTGCGCCAGTGGTGTCAAAACCTTTAGCAACCAATTCAAGCCAATCATACTCGCACAGGGTGCGATCAATTCCAGCATCAGCTTTTATGGTGTCGTTCATATACAACTCAACAGTGTCAATACCTCTGCAACCGAGACTATCGATTACGTGTAGAATGTATTGACCTGCGTTGTCAACTCCATACAACGCGGTATCGGTGCTCAATGCTTGACCATTGTGAGTCCACTCGTAAAAGAGTGTGTCTCCCTGCATAATCAAACTATCGGAGGTGTCACGTGGGTCATTCCAAAACGCTAGACTGTCGTTTGTCAGAATGTTTATAGTGTCTCCCGGGCAGATCCTTCTATCTGGACCTATGTGGAGGTAAGGATTTGGTCTGAGGAAAACCTGTGTGCTGTCCCACGCCGTGCAACCGGATTTGTCTTTTATCTCGACATAGAATGAAGTATCCGTTGTTGTCAGAGGGACCTGAATCGTAATGGATGAAGTGGTGTCACCGGTGCCCCACAAAAAGTTAACTGGGGGTTGAGAATTGCGAATCTCGGGTTCCAGTTTGAGCTCAGTTCCAGCGCAGATAAATGTATCAGGTCCAAAAGCGAGGTCAACCTCTAATAACGGAGGCACTACCAATGTGTCGTAATAGCTAAAAGGACATTTTGGTTTGTTCTCGATAGTGTGCTGAATGATGTAGGTTCCACCACGTCGGAACTGGATTGTGTCTGATTGTTTTGTACTTAGGTATGAACCGGTGCTTTGGAACGCAGCAATTCCTTGGTCGAAGATTATATTACCAGCCGTATCCTTTAATTCCCACAAGTATTTGGCAGGATACTTAAAGTTTGGAAATGGCGTGCTGTTCACTGAATACTTCCCACAATCAAAAGTGTCTATATCTCGCTCTGCTTCTGCCTTAGGGTCTACATAAATTTGAAACGCTCGTGTGGCACTTGCTGATAAGGGACAAGCATCATCGGTAACCGTAGCTGTAAACGTGTAGGGCAGCGTACTGGAGGTTCCTTCTGGTGGAGTCCAGCAAAATCTACCTTGTTTTAACCGTGCAGTTGGGTTTAGGATGGTAAATGTGGCGCCTGGTATGCCTCTGTTCCACTTTAACTCCACTGTGTCTGGAGGTGGAGGTGTAGCCGGAGGTGGAGGCCTCTTTACTTGGTCGTCCGTGGTTATTGTGAAGCATATTTGGGTTGCCTCACAGACTCGATGCGTAAACTTTGTATTTGTAATCCGAGGGGGATTATTCCCGGGACAACTCATTACGATAAATTGCATATCCCGACGAGTTACTCCAATCTTTTTGTATTTACCGGTTGTGTCCTTCCTCCATTCCGTCATTTCAATTACCACAACCGCTATCTCTCCACATTTTGTTGGTGTGAAGATAATGTCTCCGGTTTGCGGATCTAAGTAAGTGCCGATGGGCGGATTCGCATTTGGATTTGAGTACGGGAATTTTAAACCGGTTGGAAAGTATGTGGATATTGGATTCGCAGGTGTTCGCTGACCTGAATATGTACACTGTTGTGAAGCACTTCTGTATGCAGGAACGAAGCTGTATGATATTGAGTCGTTATCCGAAAAGTCAACCGCTCCGTTGTTAAAAACATACGGTTGGTTGCAGCACAGAATAGCAACTGGGTCGTTTGTAAGCGTAGGAGAGGTGTTACATACCGCATCGCAAACATTGATTTCACAGGAGGTGAAAAATGGCTGCTGACTCTGACCAGTGGTGATTCCTACGTTTCGTACATAGAGTAAGGCTGATATTTCAATATTACAACAGCCTTGCTTGATCGCCTGGCGTAAGTCTAACGTACCTTCAAATACATGCTTTTCTATTCCATATGGGAAAGTTCCATTACACGGCTGAGCACAACGACTTTTCACGGATTTACAGGTTTTCGTGATGTCTGAAATAGATGTTCTCTTCATGGTTAATGTTGTAGAGAACGATGTTCCCTTTGTGCAGGAAACTCTTAAGCTCGTTGGAGCTGTACTCGAAGATGCGCAGTTTTCTGAAGTACCGCACTTAGGCGATTGACCAAGAACGTAACAACCATTACAATCTCGATAGAAGTTGTATGTAATCTCGTATATAGAGTCGTTCGTGCTCGAACACTTATAGGAAAAATCAGATCCAATGATGTGGTCTGCTTTGGAGTAAGTTGACATCAACCCCAAAAGAGTCAAGCACAGTGCAAGCAGTTTTAGGTTTCGAGTTATTAGTGGTCGGGTCATGTATGAGATAGACAACCAAATATAACCAAACGCTGCGCCATTAAGGACCGCCATCCGAAATATTACATTTCAAAACTTTGTCTAGTCCTTTTTCTTTGGCACGCGTCGGGCTTTTTTGAGCGCATCAGTCAATAGGAATTCAATTTGGCCATTAGTGCTCCTAAACTCGTCAACCGCCCATTTTTCAATGGCGGCTAACATTTCATCATCCATACGTAAAGCAAACGCTTTTTTCTTTCCCACTTAACTCACTTTTTCCATTAAGACGGAATACGATCCCTGCGGTCCATTGGTTAGATTTATTGCTTTGTAGCCTTTGCGATACGTATCATTTATCCTTTTTTCAAAGGCCGACTTCTTCTCAAATATTTTCCGCTCAACGATGATGTATTTATCCATGCTTAATTGTGTAAAGTTCCTGTGTTAATAATTGGGTTAGCTGCTTTATCAGAACACAATACAACCAACAAGTTACTTACCATAGCTGCTTTCTTGTCTTCGTCTAAGTCAACAATGTTTTGCTCATTGAGTTGGATTAAAGCATCGTCCACCATTCCAACGGCACCTTCTACAATCTTTTTTCGAGCTGCGATTCTCGTGGATCTAACCGGCGGAGTTATGCTTAACAACCGTGCGGTGTGTTTCTTTTCCATGTGATATTAAAATGATGTCACAAATATATCACATGTTGTAGTGACTTTTACAAACGAATCCGACCAAATCGTATGCTTTATCCGACGAATAGAAATTTAAGTTCGCGGTTGAGTATTGTATATTGCTCATTAGATTTGTACTCATGAACAGGCAAGAGAAACTTGGGAAACAGTTGCAGCGAGATTTGGGAGAGATTGTCGATTCCGCGGCAAAGCAACTCCTGGGGAGTAACGTTTTAGTATCTGTGCAAGAAGTGGTGCTTACACCCGATTTAGGTTTGGCCAAAGTGTACCTTTCTTTTTTGGGGTCGAAAGACAAAGAGGCCGACTTGAACACTTTGGACGAACACAGTTCCACCATTAGACGCTATTTAGCGCAGAAGCTAAAAGATCACGTACGAAAAGTGCCTGAAATTCAGTTGTATCTGGACAAAACTATCGAACAAGCCGAACGCATAAACACCTTGCTTGACAAACTGCGGGACGAGCGTTCCGACAACTAAAATGAAACTAGCTCGATTTATTGCTGGTCGCTACCTCTTCTCGAAGAAGAATACAAATGCCATAAACATCATTTCCGGAATATCGGTGGTGATATTCATGGTAGGAAGCGCGGTAATGATAATCATTTTGAGTTTCCTAAATGGACTTGAAGGTTTGGTAAAGGGTATGAATGATGCTTTTGATCCGGACATCAAGATAACCCCGAAGTACGGAAAGACATTTACCCCGGATAGCCTAATATCGGTTCTGCAACGAGTTGAGGATATTGAGGTGATAAGCAAAGTGCTGGAAGATAACGCAGTAGTGCGTTATGGTGATGCGCAAGAAATTGCTCGTATTAAAGGGGTAGACAATGCCTTCAGCACCGTCACCAATATCGATACGTTTGTTGTGTATGGTTCGTTCCAGCTGGAAGGACAAGGCAAACAATATGCTGTTTTCGGAAGTGCGATTTCATCTAGCCTCAACATATCTCTGAGAGGGTCGGAAACTTCAGCAACACTGTTTGTTCCCAAGAAAGGGGTAGAATACAACCAGTTGAATCCGGAAGCATCCTTAAATATGGAGTATATAATCCCATCCGGTGTAATGGTTTTAAATGAAGACGGGGACAAGGACATCATTTTGGCTCCGCTTAAACTTACCCAAGATCTCCTGGGATCAGATGGAAAAATAACTGGAGTTGAAATTCGAACGAAACCGGGAAAGGATGATGATGTGCACCATATCCTCACAAAGCAACTAGGCGAATCATATAATGTACAGAACAGATCGGAACAAAACGAGGCAGCTTATCGTGTCTTTAAGACCGAGAAATGGGCCACATTTGCCATTCTTACCTTGGTTATACTCATTGCTGCGTTCAACACCATTGGAGCGCTTACAATGCTCGTTCTCGAGAAAAAGAAGGATATCTATATCCTCAAGAGTATGGGAGCGGAGAATGGCCTCGTTCGAAGAATATTTATGAGCGAAGGGATGCTCATCACATGGCTCGGATTAATTGCAGGTCTCGCTATCGGCATTGGCTTTGTGTTGATACAAGACAAGGTTGGTGTAATCCGGCTTGATGGGAGCTTTGTCGACTATTTTCCGGTAGGATTAAAACTAGCCGACGTGTTGAGTGTTTCGCTAGTGATAACCGTGATGGGTGCTATTGCATCAGTTTATCCATCGCTAAAAGCAGGACAACAAGCATGAAGTATTTAATCGTAGGATTGGGTAACATAGGAGAGAAGTATGCGCATACTCGTCACAACGTAGGATTCGACTTTTTAGATTACCTGTCGGAACAATACGACATGAAATTTGAATCGGATAGGTTTGGAATGTATGCCACACATAAATACCGGGGTCGGAACCTTCATTTCTTAAAACCCGACACCTATATGAATCTTAGCGGAAATGCCGTGGCGTTTTGGATGAAGAAACTGTCACTGCAACAGCATCAGATTCTTATCGTAACCGACGATTTGAATCTGCCCTTTGGAACACTGCGAATGCGCAAAAAAGGCAGCGATGGCGGACACAACGGACTCAAGAGCGTTCAAGAAAAAATTGGTGGGTCCAAGTATCCCCGACTCAGAGTTGGAATTAGTGCCGACTTTTCAGAAGGTAGGCAAGTTGATTACGTTCTGGGTGAATGGACAGCTGAGGAATCAGAAGCTCTTCCCGCATTGTTTGAAAAGATGCAAAAAGGAATCGAAGAAATGGTGTTCCGAGGAATTGGAATGGCAATGAATCATGTGAATACGAAGTAGATTTGGCTGTTGGCTGTTGGCTATTGGCTGAACTCGCAATAGAATCCACTCACGCATTCAATCATTCAATCATTCAATCATTATACCTGGGACAGAGCCACCCCTCCCCAGATACAAGATAATCAAACCTAATGTTTTGACAGAAGGTTGTTCTCCAATGTCAAGGTTTAATTCTCTGAGTGGATTCGCCATGCATTTCCATTTAATCAGGAAGTTACTTTTGGGATGCGAAGACTAAGTGATTCATTAGCTACTTGACTCATTAATCAATTGAATTCACGCATTCAATCATTACAAAAAGAAAGGGGGTACAAAAACACTTTCTCAAATGCTGATGCCCCCCTGTTCAAGTCGCATGTGTAGTCAAAGTCTTATTAATCTACATTGTCGTGCAGAAATGAATTATTCGTTTTGATTTCAGGCTTGCTTTCCGGTTCATCTACCAAGGACGTGCGCGAAATTTCAGACTCAGATGAGTGTGTTGTTTTCGCTAGTTTGATACCTCTCCGTTTGTAGGCTGGAACGTTCTCCAACTCTTCCATACCTTCTTGTGAATTCGCTGTCTTGCTCAACTCTTTAAGTCGAACAATACGCTCCTTCATCTCTTCAACCTTCTGGTTCGCATCGCGCAGAACGTCTTCTTCCTCTACTTCTACATCTGTATCAATGTAGTCGTAAATTGAAGTTTGCTTGTTCTTTCTTGGCACTTCACTGAGTGACGTTTCTACAGACTCGTCGTTGGTGTCCGGACGAATTGATACCGCTTCTATAATGTGTTCTTCTTGAATTTCTGAAGCATCATCAATACCCAAGTATCGATTCTCTTGTTTGTTAAATCCGGTCGCAATTATGGTTACCGATATTTTGTTACCTAAAGATGCATCATAACACAATCCGCATTTTAGGTTTGCATCCATTCCGGCTTGCTCTTGGAAGAATTCGTTTATGGCAGCGTATTCATCCATACTAGCTTCTTCATCGCCGTAAGAGATATTGATTAGCAAGTCACTTGCCCCGTTTATTTTGTTATCATTCAATAACGGTGAGTTTAACGCTAGTTCCGCTGCACGGATAGCTCGATCATCTCCTTCTGAGATACCGTTACCGAGAATTGCAACACCGCTATCTGTCATAGCCGTTTTTACATCTTCGAAATCAACGTTGATGCTTCCTGCAATTGTTATTATTTCAGCAATTCCTTTTGCCGCTGTTGATAGAATGTTATCTGCGTGCGAGAATGCTTCTGTAATCTTAAGATTTCCATACATGTCCTTAATTCGATCATTGGAAATAACCAACAACGAATCAACTACATCGCGCATTTCTTGGATACCTTTCTCAGCTGCCATCACTCGCTTACTTCCTTCAAACATGAAAGGAGTGGTTACGATTCCAACAGTGAGAATACCCATGTCTTTTGCAGCTTTTGCAATTACCGGGGCCGCACCCGTTCCGGTACCACCACCCATTCCTGCAGTCACAAAAACCATTTGAGTATTCACCCCAAGAGATTCTATGATTTCTTCTAGACTTTCTTCGGCTGCGTGTTTACCCACTTCAGGGTTAGATCCAGCACCTCTACCTTCAGTTAGTTCATTACCAATCTGAATCTTGTTGGGTACTAGGCTCATTTCCAAGGCTTGATTATCTGTGTTGAAAATAAAGAAATCAACTCCGGATATGCCCTGCTCGTGCATATAGTTTACGGCGTTTCCACCACCACCTCCAACACCAATAACCTTGATGATGGACGATTTGTCTTTGGGTAAGTCTACTCTAAAATTCATGCGCCTTGTTAAAAATCTTGAATGTCACTTTCGTCCTTTAACCAGGCCTTGAACTTGGTGAAGAAGTGCTCGCGTCGCTCAGCTTTTATACTGCGCTCTGCTTCTTCTGCTTCACTCATTGGCTCTTTTTCCACAAGAACTTCTTCTTGTTCTTGTCGGAAGTGGTTGAAGCTCTCAGACTCTTCTCGTAGTCCTTTTAGAACCAATCCTACGGCAGTTGCGTAAATTGGACTCTTAACTTCTTCAACTAGGCCTTTGGCCAAATGCTCGTTCGGATAACCTATGCGAGCGTCTAAACCTGTGATGTACTCCGCTAGTTGTGTGATGTTTTTGAGCATCGCACCCCCACCGGTTATCACAATACCACCTACCAGTCTTTTCTCCATACCACTCGCTTTAATCTCGTAGTACACCAACTCTAAGATTTCTGCTACACGAGCATTAATAATCATAGAAAGGTTTTTTACTGATATTTCCTTAGGATCCCGACCGCGTAGTCCGGGGATTGAGACAATTTCGTTCTCAGTAGATTCGTCTGCCAATGCTGAACCAAACCGAGTTTTCAATAGCTCTGCTTGATGTTTCATCACATTACAACCTTCTCGGATGTCTTCGGTGATGATATTACCACCGTAAGGGATAATAGCTGTATGACGAATTATCTTTTCGTGGAAAATGGCAACATCTGTTGTTCCACCTCCAATATCAACCAACACAACTCCTGCCTCTAATTCTTCGTCGCTTAGAACAGACTCTGATGATGCTAGTGGCTCAAGAGTGAGTTCAGAAACCTTAAGTCCAGATTTTTCCACGCATTTGTGGATGTTTTTGGCTGCGGTAATCTGACCTGTGATGATGTGATAGTTTCCTTCGAGTTTAACCCCTGCCATCCCAATTGGGTCAACAATGCCGGGTTCGTTATCTACAGTGAAATCTTGTGGCAAGACATGGATAATCTTGTCGCCTGGGTTCACTGATAATTTATACATGTCTGCCTCCAGTTTGTCCAGATTAGACTGTGAAATTTCATTTTCTACGTCGTTGCGGATAATCATACCCTTGTGCTGAATGCTGTTGATGTGAGCACCGGCAATTCCAACGTGAACGCGATTAATCTCAACGTTTGAATTTTGAGAAGCTTGTTCTGCAGAAGCGATGATGGCATTTACTGTTTTGTCGATGTTAGACACAACGCCGCGAGTTACACCACCGTTGGTAGGTACCTGACCCAGACCCAAAATATCAACTTTACCATATTCGCCCATGCGGCCAACGATGGTACAGATCTTTGTGGTTCCGATGTCTAATCCTACGATGATTTTCTGCTCTGCCATGCTACTTGCAAATTACTTGGTCTCTATACTTGAGGTTAATCACTTTGTACTTGTCCCAACCTTGGCGCTTGGATACCTTGTTGTAGAAATCGTCAAGCTTATTAAACTTCTGTTCTAATCTGGTACAATCGCCAACTACTACTTCGTGTCCTCCTAATCGTGTGGTGAATATGAGGTCACCGTTGGTATTGACAAATATCTGCTCTACAAGGGGCTTCCAGCGGGTCGACTGATTAACATACGTGGTGAATGTGTATAGTTTTTTGTGCAAGCCCGTGTGGATTGGACCTGTAGCTACCAGCACACGCGTTGTGTACTTGTTGGACAAAGGGAAACTATGTCCATTCTCATCTATGTAATATCCTGATTTTCCGTCTGGTATAACTCGGAGAATAGCCGTTTTCTGAGTGATGTCCATGTGAAGAATCCCATCAAACCCGGCATAACAATCTACTTGTTCGATAAAGTCGTTTTCCAATAACGAGGCTTCAATTCGAGTCAAGTCGATATCGTTCCAGTTCCGACCAATGAATAAAACCGAATCAGCCCTTAGGTGTGAAGCAATTCCTGCTTTGTCCACAAAAGCCGGGCTCTTATTTACCACTTTGACTTCAAAGTCTGAACAAATTCGATTGTTGTGTTTCCCCCTAAATATCCAATACAATGAGATCACCACGGCGAGTCCCAGACCAATAAACAACCAGTTCCACCAAATCTTTTTCATGATAAGATGGATTTAAGTGGTTCAACAATGCGATCTATGTCTCCAGCACCAAGCGTCAGTAAAACTTCGGGCTTATGAACTGAAACAAATTTTAAAACGCTGTCTCGCTCAAGTAAATGACAAGGACAGGTGATTTCTTCCATCAACCGAGCACTGGTAATTCCTTCAAGGGGTTCTTCACGTGCAGGGTAAATATCTAAAAGGATCAGTTCATCAACTTCTGACAACTCCGCCGCAAAATCGGTCATGAAGTCGCGTGTCCGGGAGAACAAATGGGGCTGAAATATTGCTGTAATCTTTCTATCGGAATAGAGTTGTCTTGTTGCCTTAATCGCTGCTTTTATCTCACTAGGGTGATGAGCATAGTCATCAATGTAAACACAATCTTCGTTGCGTACAATAAACTCAAAGCGTCGTTTCACACCTTTGAAACTCGCGTAAGCGTTCCGCAGCTGATCTGCGTTAACACCAACCGACATGGCTAAGGCGCCGGCAGCCAAAGCATTTTCAACGTTGTGTTCACCGGGTAATGGTAGAACCATATTTCGGTGAACATCGTTTCCAGCATATAAGTCGAAAACAAAGTTCCCATTATTCACGTGAACATGACGAGCGCTCATTTTCCCGGCTTCAATGCCATATGTTAGGGCACTTTCATCAAAAAGCGTTTGTAATTCTTGTTGTACGATCAATTTGCTTTGGTCTTCAACTAACTGAGCAAACTCCTGAAACCCTTCTACCATGGTATCATGGGCCCCATAAATATCTAGGTGGTCTGCATCAACACTTGTGATAACCGCTGCTTTTGGTTTGAGCGTTAAAAATGAGCGGTCAAACTCGTCGGCTTCTGTAACACTTACCATAGAGTCGGACACTTCATCGGAGCAGTAATAGTTGCTGTTGTAGTTGGATGATATGCCTCCGAGGAACGCCACATGAGGAATGCCGGAGTGAGAAAGTATGTGAGACAAAAGTGTACTGGTAGTGGTTTTTCCATGTGTGCCGGCCACAGACAGGTTGTGTGTATTTTGGGTGATCCAGCCTAAAACAACTGATCGCTTGTTCAGTGCAATTCCCGTTGACTCAAGAATCGATTTAATTTTGAGATTTTTCGGAATAGCCGGTGTGTATACAACCAAAAAACTTGATTGGTCAACATCCTCAAGGTGTTTCTCTATCCATGTTTCATCGTCGACGTAGGTAATCTCTGCTCCTTGCGCGATAAGCGATTTTGTGATAGAGCTTTCAGTCTTATCGTATCCAAAGACTTCCTTACCTGAAGCTATAAAGTAGCGCGCAATAGCACTCATTCCAATACCTCCGATGCCTAAAAAACAAACGATATGGATCTTCTCTAGATTCACTGAATCAGTTTTTCAATTTCTGATACTATGGTCTTTGTAGCTTCTTTTAGACCAAGAGGTGTGATATTTTTTATTAGCTCATCCCGTTTTTCTGGGTGTGCCATTAGGTCAAGTGCGGTTGGAACTAAATCCTGCAGTGCTTCTGAATCTTTAACGAGTACTGCTGCGTTTTTATTCACAAGCGCCATCGCATTTTTCGTCTGATGGTCTTCTGTAACATTTGGGCTCGGAACCAAGATGCATGCCTTTCCCAATGCACTCAATTCAGACAAGCTGGAAGCACCGGCTCTGGAAATGACGAGATCTGCAGCGCGGTATGCAAGATCCATCTCCTTGATAAAAACGGTTCGTTTACCAAAAACCTCGGGTTCGTTGGTGTATGACTTGCCTGTTTGCCAGAGTATTTGGATGTCTTCCTCTTTTAAGAGTTGTAGGTCTTTTTCTATTGCTTGATTTATAGTCCTTGCACCAAGGCTTCCGCCGATTATTAGAATGGTAGGTTTGTCTTCCAAACCAAAGTGCCTGCGAGCTTCAGATGCCGTGGCGTCACAACTGAGCAGTTGTGGACGTATGGGGTTTCCTGTAATTACAATTTTGTTTTTGGGGAAGAAACGCTCCATCCCCTCAAAAGCAACACAAAGCTTGTCTGCTTTTTTGGATAGAAGTTTATTGGTTATTCCCGGGTAACTATTCTGCTCCTGAACAAGTGTTGGTTTGCCTAACAGATTTGCCATAAACAAGAGCGGACCACTGGCAAATCCACCCACGCCAATCGCAATGTCCGGTTTGTGTTTTTTGATAATAAAGAAGCTCTTCCAAAGGCTTGAAATAAGTTTGAACGGAAAGCTTAAATTTTTTGTAGACAACTTCCGGTCTATACCAGATATCCATAACCCATCGATGGTGAAACCAGCTTCGGGAACTTTCTGCATTTCCATTTTGTCTTTGGCTCCCACATAATGAATATTGGCATCCGGGTATTTCTCTTGAAGCTCTTTGCCGATTGCAATAGCCGGGAAAATATGACCGCCTGTGCCGCCACCCGATATTAAAAAACTATGCTTCTTCATCTTCGGTGATTTCTTGTTGTGTATATCGTGATACGCTAAGAATGATTCCCATCGCCAAACTTGTAAACAATAAACTGGTACCCCCCATGCTAATAAATGGCAGCGGAAGGCCGGTATTAGGTAAGAGGTGAACAGCAACGCCCATGTTCATGAATGCTTGGATTACGAGTGTAAATGACAAACCAATAGCCAATAGAGCGCCAAAGGCCTTGGGTGAGTGAATAACAATTCGCACTGCCCTCCACAACAGTGTTAAGTACAATCCCATTACAAAGAGTCCGCCCAATAAGCCGTATTCTTCGATAATAATGGCATAGATGAAATCTGAGAAGGCTAGAGGAAGGAAGTTTCTTTGCTCGCTTTTACCCGGCCCTTTTCCTAGAATTCCACCATTCGCTATGGCTATGTTTGCTTGCTGATTTTGGTAACTTTCAGCTGTTTCATCGCCTTTCATGAAGTTGACGTAGTTTTCGATCCGAGCTTTCCAAGTGGAGACTCGACCTACATTAATGTCGGTATTCATCAAGGTGATTACAACGATCGATAACACAATCACACCACTACCAAAAAGTGCGAGAAGATATTTTGCCGGAATCCTTCCGATAAATAGAAGTAGAAGGGACGTTGAGAATAAAACTGCGGCGGTAGATAAATCGGCAATGCCAATCAATCCACAAACGACCACAATCACAATCAATACAGGTAAGAAGGTTTTCCGAAAATTATCAATGTGTCCTTTGCCTTGCCGTTTGGACAAGAACTGGGCGATGTACATCACCAAAGCGACCTTAGCAAAATCCGATGGTTGAAAGGTGAGATGAACCACAGGTATCATCAACCATCTGCGTGCCGAGTTAAGTCCGGTACCAAAAATCAATGTGTAAAGCAACAAGCCAATCGCTAAATAAATCAAGTATTTAGCGGGCCTTGTAAAGTACTGAAAGTCAATGAGATGTGTTAGCCACATCACGAATAACCCCATTGCTAGAATACCACCATGCTTAATCAAGTAGTATTCAGTATTTCCGTGTTGCTGCTTGTATGCAAGAGAACAGGTAGAGCTGTATATGGCCAGGATACCCCACAAAGCGAGCAGGGCAACAACGAACCAAAGGATATAATCTCCTTTGATGTTATTTCTGAACCATTTAAGCATGCTTCTTACAGATTACGAACTTCGAATTTGAACTGACGACCTCTGTCTTCGTAGCTGTCAAAGAGGTCGAAACTCGCGCAAGCAGGAGACAGTAAGACTACTTCTTCGCGGTCTGCCATAGCATTTGCAACTTGAACGGCTTCTTTTGCAGACGTGACGTTGATTACTAAGTCTACGTGTTTTGAAAAAGCTTGATGCAAAGCGATATTGTTTTTACCCAGACAGATAAGTATGCGTACTCGATCTTTAACTAGTGGTACCAAGCTTTCGTAATCGTTGCCTTTGTCGATACCACCGGCAATCCAAATAACTGGTTTTTTCATGCTTTCCAGGGCGTACCACGCTGAGTTAACGTTGGTTGCTTTTGAGTCGTTAATGTAATCAACACCTTTTACGGTGGCTACGTACTCCAAGCGGTGTTCAATGTTTTTGAAATCCATTAAGCTTTCACGAATCACTTCGTTCCGGATTAATAGTGAGTTTGCGATAACGGAAGCAGCCATTGAGTTGTAGGTGTTGTGCTTCCCGCTGATTGTGAGTTGATTCAAGTCCATTCTGAATTTTATTTTTGGTATTTGTGTATTGATGTGAAATGCAGTGTCATCGGCCCATGCGCCATTCTCCAGTGATTGATTTACGGAGAATGGAATTGCATTGGCGGTTAAAGTCTTGGTAGCTAGTTTGGTGGTAATCGACTCGTCGTCGATGTTGTATATGAAGTGGTCGGTTGGGGTTTGATTTTGCGTGATGCGGAACTTCGATTCCACGTAATTTTCAAAGCTTCCGTAACGGTCTAAATGGTCTGGTGTGATGTTAAGCAAGACTGCATAGTCCAGTCGCGTCTTGTACATCAAATCGAGTTGAAAACTGCTGATTTCGATTACGTAGTGAGTGAAATCTTTTTGCGCTACTTGTCGCGCTAAACTGTGACCAACGTTTCCTGCTAATCCTACATTGAACCCACCTTTCTGCAGCAGGTGATAGGTAAGCATTGTGGTTGTGGTCTTACCATTGGTTCCTGTAATCCCAATTAAGGTTGCATCGGTGTTCAACGCACCAAACTCGATTTCTGATATTACAGGAATCCCTTGTCGTTTGAGTTGTTGAACCAGGGGTACGCTTGGTGGAATACCTGGGCTCAGAACTACTTGATCCGCATTCAATATGTGCGTCTCAGTGTGTGTACCAGTTTCAAATTGGATGCTTGCATCGGTTAGCTCCTGGACATACCGATCGTTAATTTGTCCCTTATCGGAAACAAACACGTCATGACCTAACGACTTTGCTAAAATCGCTGCTCCTGTGCCGCTTTCGCCGGCACCTAATATGACGGTTCGAAAGCTCACTAACGCAGTTTGAAAGTTATAATGGTGATTGCCGCGAGCATGATGCCTATGATCCAGAATCGCGTTACGATTTTTGGTTCGGCATAGCCCTTTTTCTGATAGTGGTGATGCAAGGGAGACATCTTAAAAATGCGCTTGCCCTCACCATATTTTTTCTTGGTGTATTTGAAGTAGCTTACTTGAAGTACAACACTCAGATTTTCCGCAAGGAAGATTCCGCAGAGCAATGGGATTAAAAGCTCTTTGCGGAGCATAATTGCCATTACAGCTATTATGCCACCCAACGCTAAGCTTCCTGTATCGCCCATAAATACTTGGGCCGGATATGAGTTGTACCACAAAAATCCAATACACGCTCCAACGAAAGCGGCGCCAAATATGACCAGCTCACTTTGGAACGGTATGAACATTATGTTCAGGTACTTCGCGAAAATGGCGTTCCCCGATACATATGCCAGGATCGCTAGTGTGAGACCAATAATCGCACTGGTTCCTGCCGCCAATCCATCTATGCCATCGGTTAGATTTGCTGCATTACTTACGGCGATAATGATGAATGTTACTATGAGAACGTAGACGATCCACGTCCACTTCTTTGCTTGGTCCTTCGATAAGAAGAAAAGCAAGGAGGAGTAGTCAAATTCGTGACTTTTTACGAAAGGAATTGTAGTGATGGTCGACTTGTTGTCAACGATGTAAATTGTCTCACCCAGTTCATTGATTTTTGTCTCGGTTGCTTGTTCGATTTGAGCCGGTGTTGCATCTTTTTGATTTACAAACTCACGAACCAGAACCTCATTGTTGAAGTAAAGCGTGAGACCAATAATCAACCCAAGACCAAGCTGCCCAACAACCTTAAACTTTCCGGCTAATCCGGCTTTATCCTTTTTAAATACTTTGATGTAATCGTCCAAAAAGCCAATAAGTCCCAGCCAAACTGTAGTCACAATCATCAGGATGATGTAAATGTTCCTAAGTCGAGCAAATAGGAGAGTAGGAATTAGGATTGCCGAGAGGATTATGAGACCGCCCATGGTGGGAGTGCCTTTTTTCTCATTTTCACCTTCTAAACCAAGCTCGCGAATGGTTTCACCCACTTGTTTCTTACGCAGCTTTTCGATCAACGTTTTCCCAAACAGTAGGCTAATAACCAATGAAACGATGATGGCCATGATGGCGCGAAACGAACTATATTCAAATACTCCGGCACCTGGTAGGTCGAAGTTGTCTTGTAGGAATCTGAACAGGTAATACAGCATAATCTTATTGGAGTAAGGCGGCGTTTTTGGTGAATACTTGTTTATCGTCGAAAGGGTGTTTTACCCCTTTTATCTCTTGGTAGGTTTCATGGCCTTTACCAGCGATGAGGATTATATCGTTTGGCTCCGCGATGGATATTGCGGTTTTGATTGCCTCTTCGCGATCGGTGATTTTTAAAACTTTCTTAAAATGTTGCGCCGGGACACCTGTTTGCATGTCGGCTAGAATGGCTTCAGGTGATTCGGTTCTTGGATTGTCTGATGTGAGAATTACCCGGTCGCTTAATTGCGCAGAAACTTCAGCCATGACCGGTCGCTTCTCGTGATCTCGGTTTCCGCCACACCCAACTACCGTAATCAATTGCTCGTTCTTCGAGCGAATTCCGTTAATCGTTTCGAGTACGTTTTTAAGCGCATCAGGCGTGTGCGCATAATCAACTATGCCTATGATGCCTTGAGGGGAGCTTACATACTCAAACCTTCCTCTCACCGGATTTAAGCTAGATAACGCGGTGATTATCTTGTCTGGATCTTCACCCAATAAGAAGGTGGCGGCATATACAGATAAGACATTGTATGCATTGAACTTTCCAACGAGTTGGTACCACGCTTCCTTCTGGTCAATTTCCAACAACATACCCCGGAAATCGTGTTCAAGAATTCTAGCTCGGAAATCAGAACCTGAGTGTAAGGCATAAGTATACTTGGTGGCCTCGCAGTTCTGCAGCATCACCATACCGTTTTTGTCGTCCTTGTTTATTAACGCAATCGCGTCAGCAAGCAGTTGGTCGAATAGCATTTTCTTGGCGTCACGATAAGCCGCAAACGTTTTGTGGTAGTCGAGGTGATCATGGGAAAGGTTGGTGAAACCCGCCAGGGCGTATTTAAGCCCGGCAATCCTCTTCTGATGAATGGCATGCGAGCTTACCTCCATAAAGCAGTGAGTACAACCTGCTGCAACCATGTCGCCCAAAAGTTTGTTTATTGCGATTGCGTGTGGCGTGGTGTGGGTAGATGGACTTACCTCAATGCCGATTTTGTTCTCAACCGTACTAATCAGGCCGGCTTTATATCCCAGTTTCTGGTGAAGCTCGTGAAGTAAGGTTGCAACCGTTGTTTTCCCATTCGTACCTGTGAAACCAACAAGTTTGAGTTTACTTGAAGGGTAGTCGTAGAATGCTGATGCGATTTCGCCCATTGCTTGAGCAGCATCATCAACAAGGACAAATGGGATATCAGATGAAACCGTTTGACGCTCAGCGACAATGGCTACGGCACCCAGTTCGATTGCTTTGTCAATAAAATCGTGGCCATCCACCGTAGTTCCTGGAATAGCGAAAAACAATGATCCGGGTTCAACTTTCCTAGAGTCGAGCTCCAAGCGCAACACTTCAACCGAATCGTCACCCACTATTTTGTAGGCAACCGTTTGAGGTAATATGTCTCTTAGAATCTTCATTTTTCTGTGCTCAATCGGAGGTAAACTGTTTTGCCGCGTGGCATCTTTGTGCCGGGTAGCGGGAATTGCTCTACTACTTTTCCAGTCCCTCGATGGCTTACTTTAAATCCTTTATTTTCAAGTAGATATAGGCAGTCTGTGAGTCCCATTCCTTTGAGCTCGGGCAATGTGTTGTCGCTCATCGTGATGGCTGATCCTCCCAAAAAGTCACCGGTTGGTTTGGCAGATACCAATTCATTTTTTCGACTTTTAAACTCCATGGGGAGGTCGTACCGTTTTGCCAATGTTTTAACTTCGGCATGGGTTCCGGTTAGTTGCTCAGGAAGAACTATTGTGTCTTTGTCCACCATTTTCTGGTGCACAGCGTTAGCATAGATTCGAGATGCGATTTCTTTAAAAACGGGTAAGGCAACCGATGCGCCGTAGTAACGCCCTTTTGAGGGTTTTGAGATAACCACGATCAACGTATACTTCGGTTGGTCAGCAGGGAAGTAGCCTACGAAACTGGAGTGATATTGCTTGGTGTAGCCACTCTTGCTGTCTGATATTCTTGAGGTTCCGGTTTTCCCGGCAACAGGGAAGCCTACATTCTTAAGTTTTGATGCCGTACCATTTTGCACAACACCTTCCAGCATTTGTTTGAGTGAAGCCAGTGTCGATTCTGAACAAATCTTTTTGTTCAATGTGGTTGGCTCGTATGCTTCTTCAATCTGTCCGAATCGTCCTATGCCCTTGATGAGGTAAGGACGCATCATCTCTCCGTTATTCGCGATGGCATTGTAAAGCATCGCCATATGCAACGGGCTAGTGTTGAACGAGTATCCTATTGAAATTGACGGAACCGACATTCCGGACCAACCGGGTTTGTTGGGCCTAAGAATGAACGGTTCTGCTTCTCCTTTGATACCTGTTTGTAAGGCCGTTGTAAGGTGCAATTCATCGAAGTATTCGATAAAGTTATTCGGCTTATTCTTGAATCCGTTGTATGCTGTTAGAGATATTCCTACGTTCGATGATTTCTCAACGACCTGTTGATAGGTGAGATTTCTGTGATCACCATGACCACTGTCCATGATACTGTCGTTCTCGAAAAACTTGTACTTACCATTATGTACATCAATGGAGTCGTCCGTGTCAACGTGTCCTTCTTCTAAAGCCGCCAGCGCAGAAACAATCTTCACGGTACTCCCCGGTTCGTATAGCATACCAAGGGCATGGTTGTATCGTTCCGCAACACCGTTTTCGGTTTTGTTGAGGTTGGCGATTGCCTTGATTTGTCCAGTTTTTACATCGAGTAAAATCGCAGTGCCATGTTCTGCATCGTTAGCCTCAATTCCCGCCGCTAAAGCCTCGTGAACCAGGTCTTGTAGATGGATATTGACTGTGGTGAAGATGTCTTTCCCATCTTTGGCACTCAACTTCATGTTGTTGTCGATGGGGCGGTAATAACCACTGGTAATTCGTCGAACAACCATGCGGCCATCTTCGCCGGTCAGGATGTCGTCGTAACTAGCTTCAATACCGGCTCCTTTATGGTTTTCATTGATAAAACCGATAGTTCGAAACATCAGTCCGTCGTATGGCTTCTTTCTAATGGTGCGTTCTTCCAGTATTACACCACCCTTGTATCGCCCGGCATTGAAAATAGGAAGGTTTTGAATGTCTCGAGTTTGAATGAAGTTGGCATGTCTGCTTATGGTGACATACCTGCTTTTCTTTCGATAACCTGTGGTGAGTAGTTGTTTGTATTCTTCTGCACTTCGATTTTCAAGCGTACTGGATAATTTCTCTGCGAGTTCGTTTGTGTATTGCTCAAAAGAGTCGCTGTGAAGTCGATTTATTACTTCAAAGTCGAGTGACAATTTGTAAATCGGGACCGATGTAGAAAGCAGACTGCCATCGTCGGAGTAGATTGAACCTCGAACCGCAGGGATGGTACGGTGGGTTACGTGCAAGCTATCGCTAACAGACCTCCAGTGGTCGCCTTCAACCACTTGAAGCCTCACCGCAGACCATAGAATAGCCACCCCAAGCCCTGTAAGCATTAGGATGCTAACTATCACACGCCACAATATGTCTTTCTTAATGTTCAATCGTCGTCGATTGTATTTAGGTTTATTGGTGCTCTTCGAATGGGATGGAGGCCTCTGTGCTCAAGTCTTTTTGCCACGTCAGACTGCTTGTTTTGACCAACGATTTCGGATTTGAGCGTTATGTATTCGGCACGGAGTTCTTTGATCTCCGCTTTTATTTCTTCTGATTTGCGATGTTTTTTGTCGGACTGATGGGAGTTGTAGACATATGGTATGGTTAGTACACCCACGAATGCGATGAGTCCCAGCCACTGCGTAGTGGTCATTTCACGAAGTCGATTGACAACGTTAGACACATGATCGGTGGTCGATATGTTTTTACCCTTACTCATATTTTTTCAGCGACACGTAGCTTGGCACTTCTCGATCTTGTATTTCGTTCCAACTCGGATTCTGTAGCCGTTATCGGCTTTCGTGTAATTAGTTTGTATGGGCTTAGGCTTTTACCATAGATGTCCTTTTGCAAGTCACCTTGAATGTTCCCTGTTTGCATGTAGGACTTGACCATTCGATCTTCCAAACTGTGGTAAGACATGACCACTAATCGACCACCTGAATGCAAAACATCGGTGCATGAGTCAAGCAGGTCTTCTAATACATTGAGTTCCCCATTCACTTCGATGCGAACTGCTTGGAACAGTTGAGCTAGACTCCTGTTTTCTTGTTTGGGTATGGTGTATTCTAGGGCTAAATCAGCGAGTTCACCTGTGGTTTTGATTGGGGATTTTTCGCGAACTGCGACAATCTTGTTCGCTAGCTTCCATGCAAAGCGCAGCTCCCCATATCTTTTGAATATGTCGGATAACGACTGAGCGGAGTATCCGTTTATGATGTCAAATGCACTCTGCTTTTGTTGTTGATTCATCCGCATGTCAAGCGGTGCATCAAAACGAAAGGAGAAACCACGACTTCCTTCGTCAATCTGATGAGATGATATGCCTAGGTCGGCCAGAATTCCATCTACGGATTCTATTTCATAGAATTTCAGAAAGTTCTTGATAAACTGAAAGTTGTGATTGACAAAAATTAGGTTGGGGTGATCTTGGACGTTCTTGACCGCATCATCATCTTGGTCGAACGCAATTAATTTGCCTGTCGACAGTTGATCGAGAATCTTGCGTGCATGGCCGCCACCGCCATACGTTACATCGACATAAACACCGTCCGGTTTCAGTCGAAGCCCATCAAGGCACTCGCTCAGCATAACCGGTATGTGATAATCAGGTGTCGTCATCTGTGTCATCTCCCATTACTTCTTCAGCTAAATCCGCATAGTCGTCCGGATCAATTTCCATCTGCTCGTCGTACACTTTCTTCGCCCAGATTTCAATCTTGTTTTCGTAGGCGTAGAACACAACTTCACTATCTATTTCTGCGTAGGTGCAGAGTTTCTTTGGTATCAGGATTCGAGAAGCATTGTCGATTTTCACTTCAGTGGCACCGCTGTTAAACAAGCGTTTAAATCTTCGGTCTGCCCGTTTGAAGTCACTCAGCTTGCTGAGTTTTTTGGTTTCGCTGTCCCAGTCTTTTCGAGTGTAAAGAGTTAAGCACTTGTCGAAACCTCGGTTAATCACCATACGTCCAAGCGCATCTTTAGGAATCTGCCGCTTTAAGCCGGCAGGCACGATGGTCCGACCCTTGTCGTCCACCTTACACTCAAATTCCCCGATATAACCTGACATACGTTGCTCCTAGTAAAAGGTGATGTAAAAGTATGACAGATTCTCCCACTTTTTACCACATTCTCCCACATATTTCCAAAAAATATTTCCACAGGTCAGTTAAATGTCAGTAAATCAATAGGTTGTGAAGTGGGTTGAAAGTGGGAGAAAAGCGGTTTTTTGTGTCATATAAACGGGTATTCTCATCTATTTGAAGAAGATTTGAGTTGATTATGGGAGAGAATGGGAGGGTTTGATAAACGATGTCACCTATATATTTTTGTCTCAATGAAAAGTGGAGAAGGCAAACAATGGAACGTGGTCTATGTGATGTCTCGGCAGGAGAAAAAAGTTGCCAAAAGACTCGCGGGACAGGGCATAGAATTCTACCTGCCGTTGGTTAAGAAACTACAGACTTGGTCGGACCGAAAAAAGTGGGTTGAGTTCCCGATGTTTAATGGTTATGTGTTTGTGCGCCCTGATGATTTTCAGAGAGATCTCGTGCTACAGCAGCCGGGAGTCGTAGCGTACTTGAGTTTCAACAAGAGGCACGCTGTTGTGACCGAGAAAGAAATTTCGATTATTAAGTCGATAGAAAAGGAGGGTTATTTCGCAGAGAGCATACTTAGTCCTGAGGACTTCCAGCCTGGAGAGAAAGTGCTAGTGATGGAAGGACCCTTGAAGGGTAATACTGTTGACTTGGTGCGAAAGAACAACGAGCGCATATTTCTCATTTCTTTCGACACCTTGGGTCAAAGTATTAAGGTGAATATACCTTATGAATTCTTGGCTAAAGTGAAAGACGAAGCTTAGACTGCAAAGCTTTCACCGCATCCACACGTACGAGTAGCGTTCGGGTTAATAAAGTTGAAGCCTTTACCATTCAGTCCGTCGGAAAAGTCTAACTCAGTACCGCACAGGTAAAGGAAGCTTTTCATGTCACAAACAATCTTGGCACCTTCGGATTCAAAAACCTGATCACCTTCTCGATCTTCATTGTCGAAGTCTAGATTGTAACTAAGGCCACTACAACCGCCTCCAACAACCGATACCCGGATGAAGTAAGATTCGTCAAGACTCTCTTCAGCTTTGAGTTCGTGAATTTTAGTTAATGCTTGAGGTGTAATGGTAATCATCGTGTGTTACTTTATTTCTTCCAAACCCTGTTTGGTTCGGTAATCGTTGATTGCAGTTTTGATTGCATCTTCCGCCAAAACGGAGCAGTGTATCTTAACCGGAGGCAATGCAAGCTCTTCAACAATATCCATGTTGTCGATTGCCATTGCTTCCTCAACAGTCTTGCCTTTCAACCACTCTGTTGCTAGTGACGACGAAGCAATTGCTGAACCACAGCCGAAAGTTTTGAACTTCGCATCTTCAATGATTCCGTTCTCCTCGTTTACTTGAATTTGCAAACGCATCACGTCACCACATTCCGGAGCTCCAACTAAACCAGTTCCAACATTTTTTTCATCCTTATTCAACGTACCGATGTTTCTCGGGTTGTTGTAGTGATCGATAACCTTTTCTGAATATGCCATTTTTCTACAATTTGATTTTTAAAATTCTGTTTTTAGTGTTCTTGCCACTCAACTGTTTTCAGATCAATTCCTTCTTTGAACATCTCCCAAAGAGGACTCATATCCCTCAGTTTATTAACCGCTTTGCTTACGTGGTCGATAGCGTAATCGATTTCTTCATCTATAGTGAATCTCCCAAGTCCGAATCGCAGCGACGAATGTGCTAAATCATCGTCAAGCCCAAGATTCTTCAGTACATAGCTAGGCTCTAACGATGCAGAAGTACATGCGCTACCGGATGATACAGCTAGATCTTTAATTCCCATCATTAATCCTTCACCTTCGACATGCTTAAATGAAATATTGGTCACGTGTGGTAGTCTGTGTTCTACACTTCCATTCACATACGATTCTTCTACTTTCAACAACTCAGCTTCGAGTCTATCTCTCATTTTTGAAAGTCTCTTCGCCTCTTCCTCCATCTCATTCATGCACAGTTCGCACGCTTTTCCAAATCCTACGATTCCCGGAACGTTCAACGTACCGCTGCGCATTCCTCTTTCATGTCCTCCACCGTCAACTTGGGCAGTAACCTTTACACGCGGATTCTTTCTTCGCACGTATAGCGCTCCAACTCCTTTTGGACCATACATTTTGTGCGCAGTGAATGACATCAAGTCGATATTCTGTGCCTGAACGTCCACAGGAACTTTACCCACCGCCTGAGTAGCATCCGAGTGGAAAAGGATTCCGTGTTTGCGGGCAATAGCAGATATTTCTTCAATTGGCTGTAAAACGCCAATTTCGTTATTACCATACATCACTGATATTACAATGGTCTCAGGTGTAATGGCTTTTTCTAAATCTTCTAGGTTAATTAAGCCATCTACAGCAGGCTCGAGATAAGTAACCTTTCCGCCCAACTTTTCAATGTGCTTACAAGAGTCGAGAACTGCCTTGTGCTCTGTATTCACTGTGATGATGTGATTACCTTTACGAGCGTACATCTCAAAGATTCCCTTCAGAGCTAGGTTATTTGATTCCGTTGCTCCGGAAGTGAAAATGATTTCTTTTGGTGAAGCATTAATCAACTTCGCCACTTGTTCTCGTGCGTAGTCAACCGCTTCTTCTGCATTCCATCCAAACGCATGGTTTCTACTTGCTGCGTTCCCAAACTTATCATTGAAATACGGCAACATCGCTTCTAGGACGCGTGGATCCATTGGAGTTGTGGCGTTGTTGTCCAGGTATATCGGCACGTTAAGCATCTCTTGTTTTTATTTAGATTAATTCTATTCTGCAAATATAACATTGATTGGTTCAAAAGGTTCACCTGAAATTCAATCCTTTTAAGTGTTGTTTTTTTACATCTTTGAACCATTATGATTCGGAAGATTGAACACTTGGGAATTGCAGTGAAATCGCTCAAAAATTCCAATGAACTTATCGCCAAATTACTTGATCGTTCTCCTTACAAAGAGGAGGGGGTCGAGAGTGAAGGTGTCTTTACATCATTCTTTAAATTGGGCGAGACCAAAGTAGAGCTTCTGGAGGCGACTAATCCTGACAGCGCCATTGCAAAATTCATCGAGAAACGAGGTGAGGGGATTCACCATATTGCCCTCGATGTTGTAAATATTGAAGAAGAATTAAACAGACTGGAGTCACTTGGTTTTGACCTGATTCATAAATCGCCTAAACCCGGAGCAGACGGTAAAAAAATCGCCTTTTTACATCCGAAATCGACAAATGGGATACTTGTTGAACTCTGCGAGGATATGGAGGCAGGAGAGTAATCTGTATATTTGACTAACATGAATACAAAACAGGTTCTGCGCATACTGCTTGGGCTTGCCGGTCTGGTTCTGCTCGTCTGGTTTGCGTGGCAAGTGAAGCAAGTTTTTGTCTACTTTGCTGTGTCGATAGTCCTTGCGCTAATGGGTAGACCCGCAATGCGGTTGTTGGGTGATTTGGAGGTTAAAGGCAAGAATCTACCCGATTGGGCAAGTGCGGCAGTTGTCTTAGTTACATACCTGTTTGTTATTTATTTATTCTTCCAGTTTTTGATTCCAATTCTGGCGAGCCAAATCGAAATTATCGTGAATCTGGATGTGGATACGCTGTTGTCAGAGTTTGATGCGCCTATAAAACGCGTGGAAGAATGGTTCTTCAACATGAATATTAACGGGGTGAGTAGGGCTGAGATTCAAGGTGAGATTGCAAACTATCTCGATTTTAGCCATTTGTCTACGATGTTTGAAAACGTGGTGAGCGGATTGGGTTCTGTTCTTATCGGTTTCATGTCTATCCTTTTTATCACCTTCTTCCTGTTAAAGGACAAAGAGATAGTGAACAATATAGTCAACTCGATAACCCCGGATCGCTACTTAAAGAGCATCAATAACATACTTAAGGATACTAAAGACTTGCTTACTCGATATTTTATCGGTGTTGTCATTCAAATATCAATTATCACAACCATCGTGAGTGTTGGGCTAACTCTGTTTGGAGTTCCGAATGCCTTGCTTATTGGATTTATGGCGGGATTAATAAATATCATCCCATATCTGGGGCCGCTAATTGGTGCAGCTTTTGGCATTAGCCTGAGTATGCTTAGTCATGTCCATCTGCAGTTACCCGGAGATTTGTCGGTCTTGTTGATTAAGGTGGTTACTGTATTTGTGGTCGCTCAAACGACAGACAATTTTGTACTGCAGCCTTTGATTTTTTCGAAGAGCGTAAAAGCACATCCACTTGAGATTTTTGTGGTTATTATGGCCGCTGGAATGCTTGCAGGAGTGGTTGGGATGATACTTGCTGTGCCTACCTACACATTCCTACGAATCGTTGCTCGAGAGTTTTTTCAGGGCTACAAAGTGGTCCAGGGTCTCACCAAGGACTTATAACCGCATCGTAGCAACTTGCGCGATCCGCGAATTAAAATTGCCTATCATACCGGATATCGAACTAAAATCAGTGTCCAGCTCAAAGTAAGGTGTGTAGAACGGGAAAGGCTCTTTCATTGGGTTTCCGTTAAGATCAAAAACGAAAACGCCCCATTTAGGCCCGCTGCTTGCATCAAGGAAAAGCTGATCTATTCTGGCAACCAATGACTTGTCAAGATTAATACTCACATACTCCGTTTCGGAGCTCGATTTTAATATTTCGAGTTCTGAATCAAAATTGCCATTCCAATTTTCATACGCTGTATCGGTGGTGATTACAAACGAACCGTGGTCGTATTTCTGTTGGATGGCACTTATCATGTTTTGCATGTATTCGTCTTTAAGTTCGGCCTCTTTTTTTTCGTCCAAAGGTTTGAAAAGCTGGTAGTAACTGCCTTCTTGAGTACGAAGCACAAAGATTATATGGCCGTCGTTGCCTTCTTTTACATCGTTCGCCATTCTAACGGCATTGTTTTTACTCGTCTTTTGGTCTTCATTTTTCTTAATCGCGTCTTGATTCGACTGTTGTTCGTTTATTCTCAGTTGCCATCCTACTTGGAGGTAGTCTATTTTTCCGGTGATGAAACGACTGGATTGACCACCGCGTAAAAAATCATAGTACGAAATACTTAATCGATTTCCCGGACTCATGTCAAGACCAATGCCAAGTCTAAAACCCATGTCGAATGGGTAATTCACTATCGCTTGGTTAACCGGTCGGTCGAGTTCGCCTCCAGTTAAGAATCGCTCAGAATGAAGAAATGTGAAACTACTCACGAATCCAACTATAGCGTGAGCTTGTTTTGTGTTGTCAAAAGGTATTAATGCATTGAGTCCAATGTCTGCAGAGTTTGTGATTGCCGTGGTGTTTCGGGTGTCGTGTTCGTAACGCGTTTGCACAAAATTGGGTGTAAACTGAAGTCCGAAATGTTTGAATTTTCTTTCGTAGAAAAGTCCGGCACCAAATCCTGCTTTATTGTTAAAGGTATCCGCAGCTACCGGTTTGATCAAGCCTCCATTGTAGTGTAGTTGAATTCCGTAATCCCACTTTTCGTTTTGACCAACGGCAAAACCAAACGATAAAAGAATCACTATAGAAAGAAACACGCATCGCATCATACAAAGATGATTAATTAGAGGTTAAGTAAAAGATTGGTTTCACCAATGGCATCTCTCTTTTGAGATGCGGTTTAAATATCAAACTTTATTCCCTGAGCAAGGGGTAAGTCCGTACCATAGTTAATGGTGTTTGTTTGTCGTCTCATGTAGTTTTTCCAAGCATCAGAGCCAGATTCTCGTCCACCTCCTGTGTCCTTTTCTCCTCCGAATGCACCACCAATTTCAGCGCCACTTGTTCCAATATTTACATTAGCAATCCCGCAATCAGAGCCGCGGTTGCTTAAGAAATGTTCTACCTCCAGTACGCTGTCGCTGAAAATCGCCGAGCTTAGTCCTTGCTTTACATCGTTCTGCATGGCAATGGCTTCTTCTAATCGATTGTACTTCATCAAATAGACAATTGGAGCGAAGGTTTCTTCTTGAACAATGGCAAGATGATTTCCGGCTTCCACAATAGTCGGTTCAACATAACATCCTGATTTGTAGGCTTTACCTTTCAAGACATTTCCTCCGTAAACAACTCTTCCACCCTGATCTTCCACGTCACTTAATGCTTGGAGGTAGGTATTAACAGCATCCTTATCGATGAGCGGCCCCATTTGATTTGATTCGTTTAACGGGTCGCCAATGTTCAACTTCTTGTATGTCTCAATTAAGCTGTTTTTGAAGTGGTCATAAACCTCACCGTGTACAATGACACGTCGAGTTGATGTACATCGCTGACCGGCGGTTCCGATGCAACCGAAAACAACTGCGCGTAGTGCATTTTCCAAATTGGCCGACTTGCTAATGATTACAGCATTGTTGCCTCCAAGTTCGAGTAACGATCGACCAAGTCTTGCACCAACAATTTGTCCAACACGACGTCCCATGCGTGTACTTCCTGTAGCAGAAACCAATGGGATTTTTCGATCTTTAGCCATCAATTCACCCATGCGATAATCTCCGTTAATCAGATTGAAAATCCCTTCAGGTAAATCGTTTTCGATGAGTACTTCGGAGATGAGATTTTGACACGCTATGGCCGAAAGTGGTGCCTTTTCCGAAGGTTTCCAGATCACAACGTCTCCGCACACCGCTGCAATCGCAGCATTCCAGCTCCAAACGGCAACCGGGAAGTTAAATGCAGAAATTATCCCAACAACTCCCAATGGGTGCCACTGTTCCATCATACGGTGATCTTTGCGTTCGCTTTGAATTGTAAGCCCGTAAAGCTGGCGCGATAGCCCTACTGCATAATCACAGATGTCAATCATTTCCTGAACCTCTCCAAGACCTTCTTGCAGACTTTTACCCATTTCGTAGCTAACCAAATACCCAAGTTCACGCTTCTTAATTCGCAGCTTGTTGCCCAACTTCCGGATAATGTTTCCGCGCTCGGGTGCAGGTACTTTTTTCCAAAATTCGGATGCTTGTTCTGCGACACGAAGCACATGATTGTATTCGGATTCGGTGGCGTATACCACTGTGCCAATGCGCTCACCCGAGACCGGGGATGTTATCTCTCTGCTATCTGACCCTACAGCTGTGATCCATTCTCGTCCGGTACTGATGCTTTCATTAACATCCTTAACTCCTAGGCTCTCAAGTATCTTGTTGATTTTCAAAATGAAAAGTGATGATTGATTTTCTCAAAGATACGATTGAACGCGCTGTTTTACCAACGATAATCGGGGGCTGTGAATATCTCTGTAACCGATGGTGAGCCCACGGATGTTTCTTTGTATTGTGAGAAAAACAAAGCAAATCTTAACGATTATTGGTGTGGCGCTTCTTGGCGTGATGATCTTATATCTCGTCAAACGAAAACCTACTGAAACCAATCCAGTTGCGGATAGCCAAGAAACAGCAGATTCTATAGCTACACATGAACAAAGGGATAGTCAACAGGTGGTTCAACTTGAAAGCAAAGAATCAGTGGGTCAAGCGGATTCAGAAGAAGACTATGACGGAGAATCTTCGACACCGGCTCAGATTAAGCCTTCTTACCAACGAGGTAGTTATAGATCACCGTTGGATATACCACTCGAGCTGTCGGGAAGTTTTGCAGAGCTAAGACCCAATCATTTTCATGCAGGAATGGACATACGAACCGGTGGGGTAGAGGGAAAGAAGGTTTATGCTATAGCGGATGGCTATGTTTCTCGCATTAAAGTATCTACACGTGGGTACGGAAAAGCTCTTTACGTTCAACACAAGAACGGAACCACAAGTGTTTACGGTCATTTAAAGCAATTTGAAGGAGAAATCCTCACGGCGGTTCGAAAGAAGCAGTATGCCAGCGAACAGTTCGAGCTGGAGTGGTATGTACCTCCGGGTAAACTGCCGGTAAGGAAAGGACAAGTGATTGCTTTGAGTGGCAATACGGGTGGTTCGGGAGGACCTCATCTGCATTTCGAAATTCGAAACAGCAGGGGAGAAACTGTAAACCCAATGCTTTATGGCATTGAGGTCAAAGACAAAATCAGTCCAGTATTTCTGGGGGCGAGGTTATATCACATCGACAACGCCTATGCAGATTCTTATGGCGTCTATCCGAGTTTGCAGTTAAAAAACGGTAACAGTTTCACAGTCACCCCGGGACGCTATGCTATTGGAGCTGCATGGGTGGACTACTTAACGGATAAACTCAATCGACTTGGAATTAATTATGCCACGCTGAGTGTAAACGGCAAGCGAATTCACACCCAAAGGTTGGAGACTTTTACGTTTGACAAGAGCAGGTACATCAATACCCACATAGACTATTGGAGATATAAGAAGACCGGAACTCGATTCGTGAAATTTTTCAAGGATGATGGTAACAAGCTGGATTTCTATAAAGGAAACGGAATATTCAAAGTGAAGGAAGGGGATACGTTAAAAGTTGAGATACTTATCATGGATGTTGCGGGGCATACGGCAACCTACGCTGTGAACATACTTGGCAACTCCGCCGCGAAGGTTGAGCTTCATGGTGGTCGACGAGTTCAAGGGAAAATGGTGACCCACAAAAAAGGAGGATATTTAGCCACCACGAATGGTGTGCTATCCATTCCACCCGGTGCAGTTTATCGAAATGCAAGTTTCGGTATAACCGAAACACCACCATCCGGAAGAGCAGTTAGTCCAATGATTCGTGTTGATCATGCCCACGTCCCCTTACATAAATCTGCAACGATGAAGGTCAAGATTCCAACAGCACTTAAAAGTAAAGCCAACAAGTTGGCGCTCATGTCTTATGACCCTAAGACACGTTCAAGTAGCTATGAAGGGAGAAAGCAGAGTGGCGACTTTATTTATGAAACAACTAAAACTCCAGGCATATTTTACCTTGCTATAGATACGGTTTCTCCGGTCATAAAAGACCAAAGTGCGGGTAGGAGGCTCAAATTTCGTGTAGATGACTTGCTTACTAACATCGACACCTATCGTTGTGAAATTGATGGGAGTTGGGTTTTGCTTGAATATGAACCAAAGCTGAATCGTTTGTTCGGAACCATTCCTGAATCAATTAAGCCCGGAAAACATTCCCTGATGTTGCGTGTTACTGATGGTGTAGGAAATCAACAAGAATTCACAAAGGAAATAAATCTATAATGGCACATTTAGAAGCAGGAACTAAAGTACCTTCATTCAAGACAATCGACCAGAACGAGAATGAAGTTAGTGATGCAAACTTGAAAGGAAAGAAAACGGTTTTGTATTTCTATCCAAAAGACGATACCCCAACATGTACAACCCAGGCATGTAATCTGAGAGATAACTACGATGCACTTTTAAAAGCCGGATATCAGGTTTATGGCGTAAGTCCGGATAAAGCGGCGAAACACCAAAAATTCATTGCTAAGTACGACTTACCATTTGATTTATTGGTTGATGAAGACCACTCGTTAGCGGAAGCATTTGGTGTTTGGGGATTGAAAAAGATGTACGGACGTGAATACATGGGAATCAACCGAACCACATTTGTAATCGATGAGGAAGGAACCATCACTGAGGTAATCGCGAAAGTGAAGGCAAAAGAGCACAGTACTCAGATTTTGGGATAATTTCACTCCCGACGCGCAATGAACAGGTGCCTTCGAGAGGAGAATTAATCTTGTCTCTTAATTAAAGTTGACGAGGGAATACAGCCACCCCTCCCCAATCGAAAGGTCGCAATATTCATTGAAACTAACAACGTTAATTATCCTCGCGTGATGGGATATACTCCTACCTAATAACGTGTTTCCATAGTTTGAATGGAATACATTAGTTTGATGGGTGTGCACTGAAAGCTTCTCCCTGACATGGACCTGTTGTAGTTGTTTTGCTGGCCATATATTGTGTCGCTGTAATATTGATTGTATTGACTAAAGAAGTTTACTAGCCTATATTTTGTTACCATACTGTCTGGTTTTTCATCACATAGGTTTTGAACTCGGCTGCTAATAAACTTTTCTATCTCCTCTAGACGTCTAGGGGAAAGCAAGCTCTGGATATTTAACCCTGATAGGTTTATAACGTCGAGGCTATCATATAGCAACCTGGCGATAAGGCTATCGCTTACATCTAGTGTGAAATGCCGCGTATGTCCTATACCTCGGGACATAGAGTATTGATTGTCATACGACCGGTATAAGGAAGAGGTATCTATTTCAAGCTGACTAATCTTACTTTTAAGTAAATGCTCAGATGAATCAAGAGAGATCCATGATTTACGTTTAGACTTTTTGTCATATTTAAAGTTCGTTAATACCAACTTTACGGAATAAAGGTCCGGCAGAACTGTGGTATCCCTATTCGTGGTGATGTTTATGGAGTTGGATGTTGCTATAGTGTATTCGTTTGTAAATGTGCTTTGGTCAAAATTCTCAGTTGTCAAAGTGTCCGAATCAGATGTTTCAATCGGAGCATACTTAATTGTTGAAATGGTGTCGATGTCTTGACCACTCGCACATTGGGAGAGTGTTAGTATACCAAGTCCAAGGATTATTGTCTTTTTCATAAGTTTTTAGTCTTAATACACGAACGTGAAAAAGGTAACCCGAGCGGAGGAGCGTATGCCTCGATTGGAGATTCTGACTTGCATTTTTGAGATGGTTTTCCGAGGGAATACAACCACCCCTCCCCAATCGAAAGATACCCGTTCCTATCCTATCAATTCTCACAGTATATCCGCTCGTGCATGTTCGTTCTCCAAGGTGCACTATTAGTCCAAATGGAACCGAACCGGAATGGTGTAACGCACGTCTACAAACGTTCCATTTAGTTTTCCAGGTATCCAATTGTCCATGGTCTTCAGTACTCGAAGTACTTCCTTATCTGTGTTTTGGGTTAGTGACTTTTCAATTTTGAAGTCGGATAGACTACCATCTTTGGAAACAACAAAACTGGCAACCACCACACCTTCTATACCTGCTTCCTTCTCTGGTTTAGGATACGTAACAGATTTGTGCAGGAAGTAGAGTAAACTATCCACTCCCGCAGGGTACTCGGGCATTTGATCTGCAAAGCGATAAACTTTTCGGGGTTGCTTCAATTCACCGGTTTCGTCGTACTCTTGTTTCGGCTCAATTATAGGTGGCGGTTCAACAATGTCGATGTCTCCATCTATAACTTCAATGAGCTCACCTTCCATAATCACATCGGGCATGATCTCCGGATCGCATGTTCTACTGCTGTCTTCTACGACAATTTTACCAACCGGGGGAGGTGCTTCTAGGGTGTCATGATGCTCAACTGGAATCATTTCACCTGTGGTTTGCGCATTGTTAGTACAACTCGTTAACATCATGGCGCCCACGCATAGGATATAAAAAGGGAGATTTCCCGTTTTTTCTTTGTGCGTCATACCATTGATGACAACCATAATTTCTTCATGACTAAAGTCGAGTTGAGACCTGCGTATATGACCACACACTCGCTCCTCACTGTGCATTAACAGGTAGGCAAGAATTTCTTCACGAGTTCGCTTTGTGAAATCAATGACAGATTTGTCGCACTGCTCGCAGTGACGAGAATTTATGCCGATTTTCATTTTGTCCCAGTCGGCATCACAAGGATTTGGGATTGCAAATTTCATTCATCAGGGTTTGTGAGAAATACCCTGAAAGTTCAAATGGTAAAAGGCTTACTGAAATTTTCCTAAGTGTCTGAGTTTGTTCTGGAAAATTCCGGCAATTCTTTGTGCCCGAAACTTGGCTTCTTCTGTTTTTGGACCCGCGAATAACCGATTCACAGATGTCGTAAATAATGTGACCCATCGTTCAAAGTGTTCGGGTTTGATGGGTAAAACAGCATGTTTAGGGAATGGTCTGCCTTGATAAGTTGTGGCACCAAAAAGTATCGACTCCCAAAACTGATACATTCTTGGTAAGTGACTGTCCCAATCTACTTTGGCGATGTCATTGAATATTGGTCCCAGCAGATCATCCTGTCTGACAAGATCGTAGAATGAGTTGACCATAAGTTCAACATCTTCCTTGTTCCGGATATCGTCTTTTGGATTACATCGATTGGATGGCATGCTCTACAAAGGTTGTGGCAAGGTTAGCATCGAAAACCGAAACTATAAACTTTTAAATCTGAATTTCACTCTAGACCACGTCGTGTGTTTCTTTCCGAACGATTCTAATTGAATCGCGTAGTACTTCAGGTTGTGATCGCGCACAACAAATGTGTTGTACGGTGTTATGGTGAATGCAGAAACGGGGTCGTTCCACCGATACCATACATTGCCTATCCTACTCAAGGTGTCTGTATACGCATATTGATCTACGTCGAAGAAGTCTATCGACTCAAATTCACTTAGCGTGTCACTGGCTGCTTCTCGGCCATATGGGTTAAGTAAGATACCATCTGAAATAAAGTCTCTACTAGTGACTGTATAGAACATAGGTGAAAAACTACTGGTTTCGTCTGTCGTATACGGCGTAAACAGAAGGTCCCACGAGTCTTTGTGTGGTTCGAGATGCAGTACTTCCTCCCGGTCAAACGATAAATAAACGTAGTTAAAACTATCGTTCTTGTCTATGCGATATTCACGCTGATAACTGCCGTCCAAGCTGCCAATACGGATGTTGTAACTGTTTTTTTCGAAACTCTGAATTTTCAGTTTGTAGATCGATGTTTGCAAGCCTCTAAAATCTACTCCTCGGTTGATTAAATACACGAATCCATAACTCTGTGGGTTGTCAAATGAAAAATCACCCCATTTACCTAAGCAACTTTGATCTTCTTGCCCGTGGCACTCGTCAAAAATCCATGGATAATCTCCAGCAGGATAACTGATCTCAAAATCACGGTTATTTGTGTTATGTGCACCCATGCCCCTTGCGGAGTTCAGCAAAATGGTGTAGTCGTTCTCAGCACAGCTGAATGCGAGATCCCAATCGTCTACGGCATTTGATTTAATGATTTTTCGGTCTTGAAGGCTATAGTATGCTTGACCATTTTCAGCGCGATTTAGCTCGATGTCTTCTTCGTATGGAGGAATGGGTAGAATAGGCTCTTCCTCAGTGAAACACCCTGAAAGCACCCAAGTCATTAAAATCGATATGATGACTACTTGTTTCATAAGTTTGCTACCACAGATAACCAATATCTCCGTCCATAATCAATTGCCAGGGGGACGTTGCCACTTGCACTGTCGTTAATTCGATCTAGTGAAGCGAACGCACCTTTCACATTAAACGTATTTGTGAGGTTCTTCATACCGAATTGAAGAAAAACCGACGACTCAAAAAGTTGTTTCCGGATGCTTATATCCACTAACCAAAAATCATCTTGACTGAAGTCTTCAAGGTTTCCCAAAGCGTTTTGTCGAATCTCATCACGACTTCCTTGGTACTTAGCTACGCAGCCTATGCTGAAACCAGCACTGTTGATGTTGTAAACCATTTTTGCCATTAACTCACGAGCAAAGTAATAGCTGCCCACTTGTGTTGGAAACTGGTTGATGCCATTATTGCTGAAACCGAGCTCGCCACGAAATACATCTTTTTTGGCAAAGACATATCGGAGGTTCTGTCCAATAAGCTTTTCGGATTTTGTATTTACGAATTGATATTGTTGTTCAGCAGCATCTACCAGCGACAAACGAATCCCGTTATTCGTGTTCACCCAAAACAATCGGCTTGTTAAATATGATGTTTCTGAACCCAGTTTGAGTCGGATGCCATACTGTGTGTACGTCTCAGATGTGAGATTAAGATTCCCAGATATGTTTAGAGAAGGATTTTCAAACGTATAGAACTGTTCGTTGAAAGTAGGAATTCGGAAGCCTCTGTTAAACTGCGCAGTAAGTGTTGCATTTGGAGCCATCAAATAACGTAAATCGAAAGAGTAGATGGCAGGAGTGCTGAATTTATTACTGCTCGTTAAACGCAACCCTCCTTTGAGATGTAGGTTAGTGTCGGCCTGCCAATCCAAATTCCCCATGAACGCAATTTGAGTGATGTTGGTCTTAACCGTACTCAAAATCGATCTCTCCAGGTCTCTTTGATGACTGAACTCCATACCGGTCTCATAGTTGAGTTTTGTGTCGTTGGCTCGTCTCGCAATTTTTAAATGATTGTAATACTCGTCATATCCCAACTTGTCAAAGTCGTTTTGATTCGCATCTCGAAAAGTTTCCAACGTACTCAGGAGTTTAATACTTCTATCATTACGTAACGCATAGCGTGTGTACGAATGACTGAAGTCAATTCTATGGTACTTACTTATCTTACCTTGTATTCCTGCATGCACGTATCCAAACTTTACGCGTTGGTCTGTGTCATAAGCTCTCAAAGTGTTTATTACCGGATAGCCTCTATCTTGAATGCGAGACCTGAAGTACTCCCCGTTTATGTACACCTTGAGATCTTTTAATAAATGGTAGCTGTATTGCAGTCTTGCTTGCGTTCTAAGTTTTGGTTTCCATTGGAAAACTCTAAAGCTATCGGCTCCTTCAACTCCCGAAAAGAAGTAGTGCCCTAAAGATAGCCTGGCACTGTGTCGTCCGTAATTAAAGCTGCCGGATCCAAAAGCATTTAGATCTCCTTTACTACTCGTATTGCCATTAAGGTATCCGGACCATACCCGTTTTCGTTCTTGTTCCGTAATGATGTTTACACTCGATAGGACTGCGCCGGTCCCTGAGAAAATACTTTGCGCCCCGAGAACAATTTCAATTCTAGAAATACCATACAGAGCATACTTAGACAGGTCAAAATTGTCTAAGGATGTGGGAAAAATAGGGAGCCCGTTCACCATAATTCTAACGTTTTTACGACCGGTTCCCAGATAATTCAGTGCGTATCCGTCTATACCCAAGTATACATTGTAATTGTTAAGTCGGTATTGAAGGACTTCGTTAAGTGTTTGGAAATTGAATAATTCAATGTCTTCCTTCGATATTACGATTACTTCATTGTAGCTCTCATTAATAGGAGATTCACCTACCTGTCCAGAGGCGATAATTGAATCACCAGAGGCAGCTTTTACTTCCCCGATGAAAAGGACCAATAGTCCAAGTAGCAACAATGAATATGATATTCGCTTACGCACGTTTTGCAAAGTTAGTTCTATAGCCGTGAAGCCTTTGTCTTCCAACAGTTAAACCTCTGTCAGTACCGTGTTTTCGAGTTGTTTCTGAGTCCGGTTTTTTCTGGTAAACTGGACATAAGCAAAAGCCAGCGCAAACTGTAAACCAATTACCGTAGCAATTGCACCTGCAATGGATCCACCTAGCCATACTGCTGTGTAGTATCCAAGTATGGAAGCAGTAATCCCCAGAACTATGGACGTTTTTATCATTCTTCCAAATCGTTGAGTGAGTAGGTATGCTGTAGCGGGTGGACCAGCGATGAACGCGATTACCAACACAGCACCAACGGATTCAAAACTTACCACGGTGGTAAGTGATACTCCGGCCATCAGGTAGTATTGCCAGAAGCCAACACTTATGCCTATTGCGGAGGCAAATGCTGGATCAAATGTCGTTAGAACCAGTTTTCGATATCCGGCGTACACACTACCCACCACAAATAGAAGCGTCGTGCCTAAAATCCATACTTGACGTGGACCAAATAAGTGTCCCCCGATCTCCATTGGATCCAAGGGTACATATGCAATTTCCCCATACAGCACACATTCTTGATCTAGATCTACATCGTTGCTGAAGAACGAGATCAGAATTATTCCAACAGCAAACAAAAAGGTATATGAAATCCCGATACTGGCGTCTTGTTGTAGCTTTACTTTCTGATTAAAAAACTCGATTAGGTATGTGACCAACATCCCGCTTGCTGCAGCGCCCATTAGGATCGGAAAACTAGCTCGACTGTTGGAAACCAAGTAGGCAATTACGATTCCGGGTAAAACAGCGTGAGATATAGCGTCTCCAATCATGGTCATTTTACGCATAATCAAAAAGCTACCAAGAATTGCAGAGGATGTTGCAACTAGGCTCGCTGTCAATATGATCCAAAAGTCTATCATTCGTATGGTATCTCGCTGTCGTGTGGGTCTTTCAACGGGTATTCCAGTTCTTTCTCTAACTCTTTTTCTATTTCCGGTGTAATAACATGCTCAATACCTTCTGCATCGTCGTGCACATGATCGGGTTGAAGATTCATAAAACGCGAAATGTACAATTCCCACAATCGGTGTTTACGTACAATTGCACGCGCTTCTTTGGCACCTTCATCCGTAGTGACGAATTCTCTACCTTGTTTGGTTACAAAGTTGAGTCGAACAAGCATCTTAAGCCCTTTAGTAAGGCTTGCAGCTTCTATGGAACTTTTCTTTGTGAGCTCTTCCAGAGTATAGCTTGCTTGCTCTTGTTCTGAGTTGTAGAAAAGCTTAATCGTATTCTCACGCAAGATTTTCCGATTGTTCGACCACCGCAATAGCATCTTTCTTCCAAGTCCATTTCGTGTTCCAATGATTGCACTTGTAAACGCCACCAGCGACACAACAACCACAATCCACGGTCCGGTGGGCATTCCTGCATATGTGTACGAAATAGCTGAGCCTAATACTCCACTCGCACCGCTTATAATAACTGAAAGTATGGCGAGTAGTGGAACACTGTTGGTCCAAAAACGGGCACTTGCAGCAGGTGTGATGAGCAGGGCAGACATCAATACTACACCTACGGCTTGTACACCCATTGCCACAGTAATCACCGTAGTAATGGAGAGGATTAGACGCAACCAAGGGTTTGGAAAACCTATCGCTTGACTAAATTCTTCATCGAAAGATAATACAGTCAAACCCCTAAAGAATACTATGGTAAGTGCGACGATTACCACGCCAACGGCGGTGAATAAGTAAACGTCGTTCATATTCATTGATGAAGCGCGTCCGAAAATAAACTGGTCTAGCCCACTCTGAGCTGCGTTGCCGCTTTGTTGGATATGAGTGAGCAATAAAATACCTGCACCAAAAAATACACTTAATATGAGGGCTATCGCGGTATCACTTTTTATCTTCGAGTTCTTGGTTATGTAGTCGACCAGGAAGGTGGAAATCCATCCTGTTATGGTTGCTCCTATAATCAGGTATGCCGGATTCTTTTGCTGACCCAAAATAAACGCTAAGGCAATCCCGGGTAGAACAGCATGAGAGATAACATCTCCAATGAGTGACCGCTTCCGCAAGAGCGTAAACGTACCAACGAGGCCTGAAATAGAGCACAAAATAAGACTGCCCCAAAATACGACTCGTACATTTGGTTCTGTAAAACTGAAGAAGGACGCTATTTCACTGAAGAAATCCACTATTTGTGACGCATTGGGAAGTCTTTCTCTTTCAGAACATTAGCAACTTTAGATAATGTTGTTAAAGTTCCTCCATAGGTTTCAGTGAGGATTTTTTCATTGAAGATGTCTTCTGTTGGACCTTCTGCGACCAATCTTGTGTTTAGCAAAACCATATGCTCAAAATAGTCCTGCGCTGTGTGAAGGTCATGATGCACAACCAGTAGGGTTTTTCCTTGGTCTCGCATGTTCTTGAGTAGTGTGATGATTGCTTGTTCCGTTGCTGCATCAACTCCTACAAAAGGTTCATCCATTAGGTATATATCGGCATCTTGCGCTAGAGCTCGTGCTAGAAACACACGCTGTTGCTGTCCGCCGCTTAGCTGTGAGATCTGACGATTTTGAAATGCCGACATGTTGACCATTTCCAAACTTTCATCAATGCGTTTTTTGTCGTCCGAAGACAGCTTCTTAAACATTCCACGTTTGGCATAACGCCCCATAGCTACTACATCATACACACTAGCTGGGAAGTCCCAGTCGACGGACAAGCGTTGTGGTACATATGAGACCTTGTCGCGTACATCGTCGAGCGGTTTGTCCATGAGTTTTACATACCCCATATTCGGTTCAACGATATCCATAATGGCCTTGAGTAACGTTGATTTTCCTGAACCATTTGGTCCCATTATACCGATAATCTTTCCGGCGGGCAACGTGAAATCAATGTTCCATATCGCTGGTTTTTTATCGTAAATGACAGTTAGATTGTGCGTTTCTACGGAGTTCATTTTGCAAGTGCTTTAACCACGGTTTCCATATTGTATTGGAGCATGCCTGTATACGTGCCTTCAGGTGTTCGTTCAGCTCCAAGTGCATCTGAGAAAAGCTCACCTCCAATTTCAACAGTGTGCCCTTTCACGTTACATCCGTCGATGACAGATCGTAATGCCTTTTGTGGTACAGAATTTTCGACAAATACGGCAGCTACTTTTCGGTCAATAATGTAATTCACCATGTTCGTTACATCCTTCAATCCTGACTCCGAAAGTGTGGAGATTCCTTGCAATCCCTTTACCTCGAATCCATAATGGTTGCCAAAGTACATAAATGCATCGTGAGAGGTTATAATCACCCGCTTGTCTTGCTCCAGACTTTGTGCTAACTCCATACACAATGAATCAATCGAATCTAACGCTGCAATGTAGTCTGTTGTGTTTTTATCAATGGCTTCTTTTAGGTTAGGGTATTTTGAGCCTAGCTCCTCGGCTAAATACATGATTCCTTGCTTCCAGATTGTTGGGTCGAACCATATGTGAGGATCGTAAACATCGGCATCAGCATTTATGGCCCTCAGGTCTGTGGGTTTAACTCCATCAGAAAATGCAAGCACAGTCTTTTTTTTTGCCAACCGTTCCAGCACGTCAGACATTTTTCCTTCTAAATGCAGGCCATTGTATACAATTACATCAGCAGTTGTAAACTTTTCGATGTCTTTATGAGATGCTTTGTACAGGTGTGGATCTACACCAGGCCCCATAATGGATTGAATTTCAGCAGTTTCTCCGCAGATATTTGTTAGTACGTCGGCAATGATACTCGTTGTGGCAACAACTACTGGTTTGTCTGAGGTTTGCTGAGATGAAGACGAGCAGCCCGATATCCCAAAAGCGATGATGAAGAGAAAGACTAAGTGGCGGAACTTCATACGCAAAGATAGTGTTCTGCCGCTTCTGTAAAATAAAAACAGCCGACTCGCGTCGGCTGTTTTAGATGTCGTAAAACCAATTAATCTTCGTCGTAAGAAAACTTATTGACTAAATCGTAGATACAAGTTTAACGGTTACGTGTTACCATTAGTTTACCTACTTTGTCACATGAGTGTCACGAAACAATCATTTTTGATGTTTCAATAGGGGTGTCTACATGCTCAATTTCGATGACTTCAGTATGGTAATTCTACTCCGTTCGGGATAAATCCAGTTAAGGAGTCTAGCCGAACGTTGAATGTACCTGCAGGCGAGTTGGTCAATTTGTTCTTCTGGAGTTGAACGTGCATTTATAAGCGACAATCTACGGGATTGGTAGAATAGAATACGGATTGTAGCCATATCCAATTGATTTACAAATCGCTCCGTTTGAACGCGTGCAAACTTCCCATATCCATGCTCAATTCGAGCAAAAAGGTTTGGCGTCTGAGCCATCAGAATACCATTGAATTCCTTTAGGAGATTGTAGTTTTCACTTCGTTTTTGAGGTAAGCCAATACGACGAAGAGCCATCGGAAGGTCGTATACAATGTGAGCGATAAAGGTTGTAGCAATCACCTCAACAACATGCCTCCGATCAATAAATGGGTCTGTCTCAGCAAGCTGGCAGACGTCAAACGCATGCCGCCATACTTCAGGGACTTCGTCGATGTTGTACAAATGGTAATTGTTCCAAGCATTAAAATAGCGATTGGCGAAGGCCACAACCATTGTCTCCAGAAAAGCCGATTGTTCAGGATGTCCTTCATCTCTCAGCTCTTTTGCTCTTAATTGCGCTCGCGTCGATGTCACTAAATACGAACCCGCGAAAAGACCTTTCAAATTTTCTTTGGTAGCGTACTGACTTTCTTGTCGTTCAAGCTGGGCGATAACAGATTCAAAACTTTTTGCGGTTGTAAAATGAAAATCCCCGTAGGAGTGATTTCGAGTAAATCGGACTTCACCGTCGCATGCAACTATACCGGCAGTGTGGTATGGAATTTCGTGTACTCTAACCGCATCCCGGTAGTGTTTTAGCTTTTTGAATGACTTGGAAGTAATCGTATGAAACGAGAACTGGTTTTCAGTCAGCTCCAGAATGGCAAAAGCACAGTCTTCCTCCATCGCCCAAATAGACGCAAACCGAATGACCTGTTCTTTGTCTTGGAAGTCGGTGTAGTAACATGCTGTATCAGCAAATAAACTATCTCCTTCAAGCAGCCCAACATAATGTTGAGCAACACTCGCTAGATGAGTGAGGATTACTAGGATTGTAAGTGCTAAACGAGACACTGTGCGAAGTTATGGCTTCCAATTGTTGATGCTTAGTTGAACGGAATAAAAGTCTAATAATGACGTTATTTGAACAAATGAATCAAACGGTTCGATTTCTCTTTTTTTGGATGTTGATTTGCGTTGGTGCGATAAGCAGTGCTCAGTCGGATTCTACTCAACGAGATGATTCGACAAACGTTGAGTATGTAGAGATTGATTCCATTGCCTTGCGATATGTTGTCTTTTTAATCGATACTTTGCCGGAACTGGCCGACTCGATTTTTAATGCGTTAAAAACTAAGAAGTTTGATCAGTTGCTGCCCTACACTCCAACGGCAGAAATGTTGAAGGAACAAATGGATAGCATGGATCTGAAGCAATTACAGCGACTTGCTACGGTGAAACAGCAGTACTTAGAGCACAATCTCAGGAAGCAACACATACGGATGTTGAAAGATGCGAAAGTGATGCGTTTCAATTTCCGAAGAATGGAGTTAATCAAACAACGAATTCGTATCAAAGAACATGAAACAGGAGTTCGATACGGTGAAATCACTTATCTCTGCCAAAGCGGCAAGCATAAAGCCTACGTTGCCTTTCTGGCAATTGAAGTGGTAGACAGATGGTTTATTGGCGATGAGTTAAGAATCGTGCCTTTAGATTGATCGTTTTTTCTCAAAGAAGAAATACTGGCCATCCTTCTTCAAAATGATATAGTCACCATTCTGATAAATCTCTGTATCGGTTGGAACAATGGGTGTGTCTATTGTCTCGATTTGGTTTGAGTCTACACGTGCAGATTTCATCACTTTGGCTAGAGAGAAATACTGAAGCAGGGCAAGAGAACTAAATAATATCAGGGCAACGAATATTACTTTCTTTTTCATGTTTGATTGTACTACGGTTGGTTAACGAACAAATATCTAACAATGTTGTAACCTTGTGGTTCACACAAATGTCAGAATCATGCGAGTACATCTCATTTCAATAGGAGGAGCGGTAATGCACAATATGGCACTTGCGCTACAAGCGAATGGACATGTGGTTAGCGGGAGTGACGATGATGTCTTTGATCCGTCCAAGAGCCGACTGGAGGAAGCTGGTTTGTTGCCTGAGAAGATGGGGTGGGATGCCAATCGCATAACATCAGATTTGGATGTTGTAATTCTGGGTATGCATGCCCGACCGGATAATCCTGAATTACTTCTTGCTCAAGAACTTGGACTATCTATTCAGTCGTTTCCTGAGTTTGTAGCCAACCATTGGAAGAATGTCACTCGGTTGGTGGTGGCCGGTAGTCATGGTAAGACTACGACAACGGCAATGATCATGCACGTGCTTATGCACTATAATCGGAAGTTCGACTACTTAGTTGGCTCAAAGTTGGATGGTTTTGAACGGATGGTTCAGTTGTCTGATGCACCTCTTGCGATAATCGAAGGAGATGAATACCTAAGCAGCCCGATAGACCGACGGTCGAAATTTCACTGGTACAACCCGCACATTGCTATCATAACCGGAATAGCGTGGGACCACGTAAATGTGTTTCCAACCTACCCGGAGTACTTGAAAACGTTTAGTGATTTCATAAGTGACATGACGCAGGAAGCGCATTTGATACCATTTTCCGGTGACCAAGACTTAAACGACATGGTACACCGCCATGCCGGGCACCTCACGGTCCATAGCTACAATGGTTTAGAAGTGTCAATAAACCAAGGAGTATCAACTATTCACCACGGTGGCAAGTCATACTCAATGGAGATTTTTGGTGATCACAACTTTCAGAATATGGAAGCCGCCATTTTAGCCTTGGAACAAGTTGGTATTTCTGCTGATGAAAGTTTGATAGCACTAACTTCCTTCAACGGAACTGCTCGAAGGTTGGAGAAGGTCTACGATGAGAACGACATTAAAATTTTCCGAGATTTTGCGCACTCACCCAGCAAAGTAAAAGCGACAGTTGACGCAGTGTCCAAAACATTTGCAGATAAGAAAGTGATCGCAGTTTTTGAACTCCATACGTTTTCGAGTTTATCGGAACATTTTTTACCCCACTATAAAAACTCGATGAATGCAGCTGACATCGCATACGTGTACTACAATGCGCATGTATTTGAATGGAGGAAGATGAAACAGATTTCGCCGGATACAATTCAAGAAAGCTTTGGTGATGTAGTTGTTGAAAACAACAACGATAATTTATGGGAGCAACTGAAGCAGCAGGTTGGACCTGGATCTGTGTTATTACTGATGAGTTCGGGGAACTTTGGGAACAAGAACTGGGAAGAGCTAGTTAACGAATGATTCAATGAAACACTGATTTAATGAGTCAGTAATTTTATCCTAAAATAAATACCTGGCCTGGATTCTCCCAATATGGATAACCGGGTTGTCAATCGACTGCCTGCCGTCATAATTAACAAGCACTTGGATATTTTTAGCAAATCGCTGTTCAATTTGCAGTTGCCATTTCACGTTTCGTCCGTTTCTGAGGCCGGCGAGCAGTTCGTACGCCACCGGTGAGTTGTCGTTCCCTTTGTAGTTTACATCAACCAAACCAGCATTTAATCTTATTGTCCCGCGATTTAGGATGTTCCATCTAAACTCTGCGGTAACATCTCGGTTGAATGTTTTTTCGCCGCCAAACTCTGCCAGATTACGCGCCTCAAAGTAGTCGAAGTATACCTCAAATCTGTAACTGGATTTGTACTGGTAACCAAGTCGTGGCCTAATTGACTCAAAGGTGTAACTGTAAGCTCGATCGGTGAGAAACTGAGACGTGTACTCCTTTCTTCCCGTTCTTCCTTCAAGTAAAATCTCGTAGTTGCGCTTTAGATTAATTCGTACCCGAAGCTTGTCTTCACGATTGTTTCTCGAGTCAACACCATTAATCAATAACACTTTATTTTGATTGGTGGAAAATTGATAATCTAACCCGAACACCGGACTCGATTGGTTGAACGACAACACGGACCGCAACAAGCTATTTGTAGTGAGCAAGCTTGTATCTGCAACGTCTAGCACAAATGGGTTAACAAAATCTTCGCCTTGATTGGTGACTTTCTTTTGAACCTTAAACGTGCTCACATTACTGAACCTCCGTACAAACTTCCAATGAGCCTTTTTGCTTTTTGCCAACAGTGCCGCGGGTTGAACGCGTATACTTTGATTAAATTCACTGCTGTATGAGCGAATGAATCCCTGTACCGGTAGAAACTGCCGAACGAAATTAGCTCGACCGACATCAAAGCTAGAAGCGAGTTCAAATTCATTTAGACTCTGTATACCATTGCTATCGTAATCGTTCCAAATGTAGTTTCCGTTTCCGTCTCCAACCTCTAGGTAACTAAATTCACGTCGTTGTTCTTGACCTGTCCCGAGTTGATAATACGCCTGGGTGGTAATCATCCGCTTTAGGAAGTTCAATCGCGTTTCAAACCTACCTTGAAGCGTATTTTCTAAATCGTCGGTTTGTAAGGATGTGTCTAGGAATATTAAACTTCTATATGTTGTAGTGAGTTTGAAATCCGCATTACGAGACTGACGCCACCCAAAGTTCACCGCCACATCTCTACCATCTGTGGTAGGAGAGAAGCTTCCTTCTTTCCCTTGTTCATCTACTCTGCGGTTTAGTTCCAGTCCGTAAGTAAGATTAAGACTATCACCATTAGTGAACCTTAAACTTGTACGTTCAAATCCATAGCTGCCGGATGCTACGGAGTCCTCGGGCAAATAGAAAACACTTTGTTCACGTGTGTAAGACAATGTGGTGTTCACCCAGCTACTGTTCCAGAATGCACTGCTAGTTAGGTTATAGTATCTATTTGTGGTTGAATCTCCCGTAATCGTGAGGTTCGATCGAACATCGTCGTAACTCGTTCTAAACACAAAACGCTTCCGTTGAAACTTTCCCAAGTATTGTTGCGATAAACCACTTTGATTAGGCCCTCTGCCATAAAAAGATTCTCGAGCGCGTAACAATAGGTTGCGGCCTTTAGACAGTTCAAAACCAAGTCCGGCAATTTGCTCGTCGAGATAGATTCGGTCGGCATCATTTTGATTATTTAGCGTCCTATTCCAGAGCCGGTCGAACTCCACATCACGGTAGCGCTCAACAAATCGAAAATCTCGTTGTACAAATTCGTAGGACACGTCGCTTCGAAGTAACCATGGAGCCAAGCTGTCTTGACTTAATTTCTTTTCGGCTGATGCACCAAACTTGAGTCCATACCCAACATCATTATTCTTATCTAGGTTACTTAGTGTATTGATGTCGTTGTTGGTTCGCACAAATTCAATCGAGGCAGATGTTGCATCTGAGAATTTGTAGTCAAATCCAACGTTTAACATTTGCATTCTCTTTGGTGGGACCAATACTTCCACGGGTGCATATTCACCCAAACCAATACCCACAAATTCGAATACTTTACCGTTGGCTGTAGTGAGTTTTTGATTGTAGTCTCCATTCCCGGGACCAACATAACTGAAGCTTACTCTAAAACGCTCTGTTGTGTCCTCCGGTGTGGCTTGTCGTAAGAAAGTATTCCCACCGCTGTCAATTTCAACGTAGCTTATTTGGTTGATGTCGTCCTCAGAAATTGGTGTCTTCCTAGGAGCGAATACGACATCCGCATCACCGGCATTTGCGATAAATTGTCTAGTCGATATATTTCCTACGGAGTCGTCTAGGTTCTGCTGGAAAGGCTGGTTTTTATTATCCTGTTCGTTGAAGTAGTTTGCTCTAACTCTCCATTTATCCTGACTGTATGCTGTTCCAAATCGGATGACCGAACGGGCATAATTTCGGTCGGAATACTGGAATTCAATAACAATCCTACTGTATTGTGTAATCAATCGTTTCGGCATAAAAACGACTTCACCTGAATTGTAGTTGATGGTATAGTCGTTCTGTTCGCCACGTGTTAATAATTCCCCATCGAGATATACTTTCTCTGTTCCACTGATAACGATGATAAAAGTCTCACCATTTGCTCCGGTTAATCGATAGGGTCCTTGATTTCCTTCAATCCCGGTAATGGTGTTTCTAGAAAAGCGACCGCGAGAGACAGCACCTTCTCCCGAGAAATCCCATTTGCCTTTCTCTGTTTTCATCATGTGCTCAAGATGCAAACCGCGTGACTTCTTGTTGTACACCATAAAGTAGGAGCCATCTGGTGTAATCATGGGAAAGTCTCCGGCTAAGACACGAGTGGAGTCTTTTGAGAGTTGAATAAAAACTCGGTCAAAGTCTTGAATCTGCTGGGTGTTTCCTTCTGGTTGTATCGGGTTATTCTCGTCTGATATGGCTGCAAGTATGTCTACTTGATCTTGAATGCGACCGGATAGACGGAGGTTGAGGTTGGAATTAACGGTCACATCCTGCCGGTTCCCAAACCCAACGCCGCGACTGATGTTCCCTAAGGTTTTTATGTCTTCCGATTCCTTTTCCAAGTAACGGTCGTTTTGGGGGATGTAGTCGAACGGATTTTTATCGTATGAGCTTGAAAGCAGCTTGGTGGGTTTTCGGAAAACAGTTTTCTCCAAATTAGGCAAGAGTACTCGGTAGGAAACGTGTATGGTGTCTGCCGGGTATGGAGCGGTTTTCCAACGGATTTCTTTCGAGGAAGCATTTACAGTAAAGTCACTGGTATCATGATTTTTTACGGTTACACTTGACGGGTCGATTAGTAACGTGTCGAGTGTTGCTTTTCCATCAATAAGGACAATTGACTTCTCTCGCAACGACGACAAGTCTTGAGCACCGGCCGTAAGGGCAGACAGGGCGATAAACATCCATATCCATATAAACCGGGTCGACATCAAATTAATAACTAACCAAAGGTAGGAAAAGTGTGATTCTGAGTGAGATTTCGCGAATATGGATAGAAATGGAGAGAGGGATGACATTTTAAATATCTGTAATTACTTCATTTCCTGCAGAGAATAATTTAGGTTGTGATGCCCCACAGTGACTGACCCTACTTTTTTCTTAGTCAAAAAAGTAGGCAAAAAGACAAGTCAGAAAGATGCTCCCAACACGCTAGTCCACCCACCCCCGCCTTTCTGACGGGCCGACGCTCTTATTGTCGTTGGGGGATTTCGACCTATTTTAGTCAAATGTCATTTTCCTTAAGAATACCTTTCTACACGTCCCCGTGTGTCTGGATGCAGGCATTCATGGCTACCAAGCTCGCGTATAAAGCTAAGATCTGCGTTGGCGGATGGCTTCGTAGCTTGCGACAGCGGTTGCAGTTGAGACATTGAGACTATCGGCTGCTCCGAGCATTGGAATTTTGATGCATTGATCTGCATTGTTGACCCAAAATTGTGTAATTCCTGTAGCTTCAGTCCCCATAACAATTGCAGTTCCTCCACCCATGTCAACATCATAATGAGGAATGGCACCCTCTAAATAGGTAGAGTAAATTCGACAGTTTTTTGACTTCAGAAAATCTAAACAGCTATCGTTGTCCGTTATCGCAAATGGGACGGTAAATACTGTGCCTAGGCTTGCTCTAATCACATTTGGGTTATAGAAATCGGTATGGCTGTCGGATATTATTATCGCGTCCACTCCGGCTGCATCCGCGGTGCGAAAAATTGCACCCATGTTTCCGGGTTTTTCTATTCCTTCCAAAACAAGAATTAGCGGATTTATCGGTAAACTCAGGTTAGAAAGCTCGGTATTAAAGAGTGGAAACGTTGCGATTGCATTAGCCACCGAGCTACGGTAACTCACTTTTTCGAAAGGGGCATCGCTTACTCGAAATACCGGACTAGAGACACATTTCTCAATGAATTGATCCAGGTCGGAATCCGACCAGTGGGTATTGATTAATACTTCATTAGGCTTCAAACCTGAGGCGAGCGCTTTTTCAATTTCCCGAATTCCTTCAACTAGGAAAAGGCCGTGTTCCTGTCGTCCTTTCTTCTTATTGAGCGATTGGATTTTCTTGATAGTGCCGTTGGCAAGACTTGTGATTTCAGTTATCGAATTCATCATCGGCTCAATTCGTCTAACCGTTTTCGTTCTTCGATGGTTAGACTTTCATAACCGTCGCGATTAATCTTATCCAACAATTCGTTAAGCTCCGGTTTGGGGCGTTTATTTCGTTCTCGGTCTTGTTTATCCTTGAATCGGGATAAAGGATTGTTCGACCAATCAATCTTTCCCGTTAGCAACCACTCGGGATGATAGACCACAAGGTACAAGAAGGCTAAGGTTGGGACGAGCATTGCTCCAATAATCCACCAAGTAAATTGAACTGTTGGGTCATTAAGGAAGAATAGAACGGTCAGAATCAAACCAACCATTGCTCCGCCGAGATGCGCTTCATGTCCAATATTGTCGCGAATAGATTTTATCCCGAAGATGGTATACAGAATATAGATGATACCGAATATCCAACTTGGAATCCAAAGTCCGGGTAGAAACACGAGTCCAATTCCTCCATCGGGAACAAGAGCGATTGATGCGTAGATAGCACCACTAACAGCACCCGAAGCACCTACTGCGCTGTAGTTGCCGTGATTTCTGTGAATGTAAAGAGAAAGCAGGTTTCCACCGATTAAACTCCCAAAATAGATGATGGCAAATTCTAGCGTGGTAAAGTAGCTTACCAGTACACCGGAAAAGGTGTAAAATGCATACATGTTGAAGATTAAATGCATCATATCAACATGCAAAAATCCGCTGCTCAACATCCGAATCTGTTCTTTGCGAATCAGAATAGAATCAACTTCAAACTTATATCGTTCAAAGAATGAGAAGTCTCTAAAACCTCTCAAACTTAAGATCACATTTACACCGATTATGGCATAAACTAACATCATGATACATGGTTCTCTATGTAATCAATAAGGCTGTGAATCACTTTAATATGGATTTCCTGAGCGCGATCCGCATAATTGGATTTCGGTGCTCGGATTTCTACATCACACAGATCAACCATTTTGCCACCGTCTTTACCAGTTAATCCAACCACTTTCATGCCTTTATCTCTGGCTGCAGCTATTGCATTGATTACGTTTTGAGAATTCCCACTGGTGCTTATGGCCAAAAGAACATCGTTTTCCTGACCCAAGGCTTCAACATATCTGCTGAAAACAAATTCATAGCCATAGTCATTTCCAACACAGGACATGTGAGAACCATCGCCAATTGAAACAGCAGGGAGTGCTCGCCGATTGTCTCGATATCTTCCGGTTAATTCTTCTGCAAAGTGCATGGCATCGCATAAGCTACCGCCATTTCCGCATGAGATGATCTTGCCTCTATTTTCGATGGCTTTAACCATCAGAGCACCTGCGGCTTCAATCTTGGTGAAGTTTTCTTCGTTGCTTAGAAACTGTTCCAATACGGAATAAGCTTCTTCAAAGTGTTGTTTTACGCTCATGACTAAACCACTAAGTTAACAATACGACCCGGAACCACGATTACCTTCTTGGGCGTTTTGCCATCCAACCACTGTTGAACGTCTGGATTTGCCAATACAGCCTCCTCAACGGCTTGCTTGTCCAGGCTTAACGAAAGCTCCATATTAAGACGTGTTTTACCATTGATGGATATAGGGTAATTTTTGGTGTCTTCTACCAAATGCTTCTCATCAAAGTTTGGCCAATTGGCATCAACGATAGAAGTCGTGTGTCCGCCACGTTCCCAAAGTTCTTCTGTGATGTGTGGTGCGAATGGTGACAGGACGATTAAGAATTGCTCCAATACAGATTTATTTCGACACTTCTGCTCCGTAAACTCATTTACCGCAATCATGAAGGTAGATACACATGTGTTTAACGAGAATCGGTTTATGTCTTCAGTTACTTTTTTAATTGTAGCATGAAGCGTTTTCATCGATTTCTTGTCTGCTTCATCGTCTGTAGGTAGGTAATTCCCATCTTGATCAACGAATAACTTCCACGTTTTTTTCAAGAATCGAGATACGCCATCAATCCCACTGGTGCTCCAAGGTTTTGCATCTTCGAGTGGCCCGAGGAACATCTCGTACAATCGAAGCGTATCTGCACCGTACTCCTCGCATATGTCATCCGGGTTTACAACGTTGAACTTCGACTTAGACATCTTTCCGATTTCGGACTTTGTGATAAATCGAACTTCACCTTCTCCCTCAAAAATCCCATCTTCAATAGTTCCGTTTGAACAAATGAACGTTGCTTTAAAGTACTCAGGACGCCAATCAATAAATTGTTTGATGCCATCAGAATTTAAGTAGGAAGGTGCGTCTGTCTTCTTATGGTCGCTTACAAAGTCGACATGCACGGGAATTTGCGTATAGTCTTCTTCGTTCTCTACCTTGTCGGCAGATACAAAAACCGCTTTATCTCCGTCTTTTTCCTTTTTTAGGTATATCGATTCAACAATACCTTGAATCATTCCTTGGTTGACAAGCTTTTTGAATGGTTCGTCAAACGGAAGAATGTTTATGTCGTGCAAGAATTTGGTCCAGAATCGACTGTATAACAGGTGACCGGTGGCGTGCTCGGATCCACCCATGTAGAGGTCTACCTGGCCCCAATATTTTATGGCATCGCGCGATGCAATAGCTTGCTCATTTTCAGAATCCATGTATCGCAAGAAGTACCAACTAGATCCCGCCCAACCAGGCATAGTGTCTGTTTCCCTTCTACCTTGAGGTGTGTTAACCCATTCATCAATTGCGGCTAATGGAGACTCTCCGGTGCCTGAGGGTTCGTATGATGTAACTTCCGGTAAGGTTAACGGAAGTTCTGAGTCTGACAATAGACTTGGTATTCCTTCATTGAATACAACCGGAATGGGTTCTCCCCAATAACGCTGACGCCCAAATCCAGCATCGCGCAATTTGTAGTTGATCGTGCCTTTACCAATTCCTTTTTGATCTATGATCTCGATTGACTTAGAAATGGCATCCACCACGTCCAATCCGTCTAAGAAACCGGAGTTAATGCATTTTCCAACCTTGGTGTCAAATGAAGCCTCTTGAACATTGGCTTCATCATTTTCGATAACTTGAATAATATCCAATCCAAATTTTTTGGCAAATGCGTGATCTCGTGAATCGTGAGCGGGAACAGCCATGATGGCACCGGTTCCGTATCCGCCTAAAACATAATCGGCAACCCAAATTGGTATTTGTTTGCCGGTAAATGGGTGAGTACAGTAGCTCCCGGTAAATGCGCCCGTTACGGATTTAACTTCCGACATACGCTCCCGTTCGCTTCTGTTTTTAGCCCAATTGATATATTCTGTCGCTTCGTCGCGCTGTGAATCTGTAAGCAGTTCATCTGCCCATTCATGTTCAGGGGCAATCACCATGAACGTTGCGCCAAAGATGGTGTCCGGACGTGTTGTGAATATTTCTAAGGCTTTGTCGTGTCCGTAAATTTGAAAATGAACAGAAGCTCCTTCGCTTCGTCCAATCCAATTGCGTTGTATTTCTTTAAGAGAATCGGTCCAGTCTATGGTGTCTAACCCGTCCAATAATCGCTGGGCATACCCTGTAATTCGCAGAAACCATTGCTTCATCGGTTTCTTTATTACAGGATATCCACCTCGCTCAGACAGGCCATCCTTAACCTCCTCATTGGCTAGTACAGTCCCTAACTCTTCACACCAGTTTACGGTAGTTTCTTGGATAAACGCCAGTCGGTAGTTCTGGAGAACATCTTCCTTCTCGTTTGCATTGTAATTTAACCACTCTTCAGCTGTGAATTTTTCAATTTCGCCTCCGGCGTGGTTCACATTTACGTTGCCCTCGTTTTCAAAAATGGCAACCAGATTGTCTATGTGCTCTGCGCGGTTAGACGTGTTGTTGTACCAGTGCGAGAATAGCTGTTTGAATATCCACTGCGTCCATTTGTAATAGTCCTCATCACATGTGCGCACTTCTCTACTCCAATCAAATGAAAACCCAATGCGGTCTAATTGTTTTCGGTATCGTTGGATGTTTTCTTCAGTAGTTTTTGCCGGATGCTGACCGGTTTGGATAGCATATTGCTCTGCAGGAAGACCAAATGCGTCATATCCCATGGGATGCAAAACGTTGAACCCTCGCTGTCTGCGTTGGCGAGCAATGATGTCCGAAGCAATATACCCAAGTGGGTGACCAACGTGCAATCCTGCACCCGATGGATACGGGAACATGTCTAACACATAATATGCTGGTTTTGACGAGTTGTTCTCAACTTTATAGAGTTGGTTTTCTCGCCAGTTCTGTTGCCATTTATGTTCAATAAAACGGTGATTGTAGTGGGCTTCCGACATGAGTTTTTGTTTCAGGCGCGAAGTTAACGGTTCAAGCTAAGTTGATGAAAGTTTTGGATGGAATTGTCCCACAAAGACCAAGACTGAAACTTTAGCCAGCTTTCACTAGGACTTATAGAATAGGAATGAAGGAGACTAGTTCATCGCACTAGGTGATTTGAACCATTGATTTTTAGAGTCTAATTGTATCTTTCAATCGGGGAGGGGTGGCTATAGCCCCGAGAGAGACAATGACTGAATGACTGGATGACTGAATGACCGAATGATTGACTGATTGAATCTGGAGGTTAGTCTTCTACTTGGAATCCGTATTCCGTAAATATGTCCTCCGGTGTTTTGATGATGAACTTCATAGTCATTGGGATTCGGGTAATTGGGAGATTGTTTGAGCTTTGTCGCCGCTGCGTTACTATGGTTTGCGCAGTTTCAAGTCCTTGAATAACCTTACCAAAAACGGTATAGGCACCGTTCAAGTGTTTGGTTCCGGGTTCTGAGACAACAATGTAAAATTGAGACCCGCTGGATCGTCGCTCAGGATTTTGAGTATCTCCAATTCTCGCTGCTGCTACAGCACCGGAATCGTGCATGTATTTATTCGTGTCTATTTCTGCAGGTATGGTGTATCCTGGACCTCCTTGACCATCGTTGGCGCGATTATCATCTTTGCTATTCGGGTCACCACCTTGAATCATAAAGTTGGGAATAATGCGGTGGAATTCGGTTCCATTGTAAAAACCTTCCCCAACCAATTTGTGAAAGTTGGCCCGGTGGAGAGGGGTTCCTTTGTACATGTACATAATCATCGAACCATGATCGGTGTTTACCTCTACGAGTGTATCTACGTTGGTTGGAATGTTGTCAACCGGTTGGTCGTCAATACTATCCGGGTCATCTTTACAGCCAGACAGCAATCCAATCGCAATGAATAAGTACAGCAAATTTTTCATGAGGTAAATATAGAAAAGTAGTGAGTAATTATTTCGTAGGATATACTACGCTGAAAGTGGTGCCTTTATCCTGTTGGGTGGTGAATGAAATAGAGCCGTTTGCGGCAAGAACCATCTTTTTTGTAATGGCTAAACCCAGACCCATTCCGCTGTTTTTTGTTGAGAAATTTGGAACAAATATTTTCGGTTGTATCTCTTTCGGTATGCCTTTGCCGTTGTCGGTTATCGAAACTTCAACTTTGCCGTCCATCTCGGAAAGCATCACCTGAATTAGTCCATCTCGATCTTTTGGAATGGCTTGAACTGCATTCTTGATGATGTTGTTGAACACCCGACCTAGTTGTTCTTTATCTGCCATAACCAGGTAGCTCGGCCAGGAGTCGGAGTACTGAAACGATATGTTTTCGCTCTTTTCAAACAACGTAATGGTGTTTAGTAGAACTTGTGTTAGATCTACTTCTTCGGCATTATCTGTGGGCATTTGCGCAAATGACGAAAACTCCGTAGCTAATTTTGAGAGACTATCGATTTGTTCAATCAACACAGTGGTCACCCGTTTAAATGTGTCTTCCAAGCGTTCATTTTTATCAGCCCATGCACGCTGTAAGTGCTGGATGTTCAGCTTCATTGGGGTGAGTGGATTCTTGATTTCATGTGCCACCTGTCGAGCCATTTCCTTCCACGCTCCCTCACGCTCACTCGCGCTCAGTTTCTCGGCACTGTCTGCCAGCTCCAGCACCATTTTGTTGTATTGCTTCACCAATCGCCCAATTTCATCGTTCTGTTTCCACTCAATCAACTCGTTCTGCGCCAAGCGAGTCTTGGACATCTTTTCCCGGATGAGCTGCAGCGGCTTACTAATGCGCTGTGATACAAAATAAGCTAGCGCAATGGCGAGCAAGATCAGGAAGAGGTATAGGTTTACAAACGTTACTGTATATGATGAAATCTCTTTATCTAACTCATTTACACGAGCGTAATATGGTAGGTTAAGGTATGCAATTACCTTCCGTTTGTCGTTTACTAAAGGCAGATAGGCTGATGTATAAGCGAGGTCTCGAATCGATTCTTGTTGCAACAATTGAGAAGTGCTTCTATTTGTGAATGTCTCAAATGCTTTAGGGTGCATCAACGGGGCGATTAATCCGTTTTGATACACGTTTTCGATGCTTGATGCGAGCAGATAGCCGGATTTGTCAAATAGGTTTACATCAACCTTATAGATGTCTCCAATCTCATTTACAATGAGTTGTCTTGAATCCGTATCATCCAGCTTTTTTTGGAAGTCGACCTCATTTTGGAGTTGGTTGGCAACTTCTCGCAACTTAAACATTATTTCATTTTCTGCACGATTTTGATCGTTAATCTGGATGAACTGAATGGTGACATAAATCGAGACCAAAAGACCAACGAATACGATGATTATCATGGCAAAACGAATTCTAGTGCTGAGGTACACTTGTTCGATTCCCAGTTGATTTAAACGTTGTTTTCTCCAGTAGTCGAAAGCTTGGTATTCCGCCTCATCACCTTGTGTTTTATGGTACCATCTCCGTATATATAAACCGGCTAGCCAGAGCAATCCATAAACCACCAATAGTAGGGTGAAGAAGATGAATGAGAAGCTGAAAGTACTTACGAATTGTTTTATGGATTTTGAGGGATGACTGAGTACGACAATTGCGTCTTCCTGGTCACTTACAAAGTGCTGATATTCATCGTCCCGACTGATAATCGATGCACTGCAGAAGATTGATGAATCAAACTGAAGCTTGTACGGATACGTGCCCTTTTGATTAAGTAATTTGTCGTTGCTGTAAAGCGCATAGGCATAATCGTCAATATCGAAAATCCGATTCTCCTGTTTCTGCCTTACCAGCTGCGGATATTCATACGAGGATTGGATGAATTTTGGTTCCAGCAGTATAAATACGGTACCGTAGTGACCATACAAGTCACAGTTTTCAAACTTCGCTAGGTAACCATTAAAAATCCTATCGCTCTTTACTTGGTAGAAGTGATTGCTTAAGGTGGGGAAGGACTTGTAGTTGTATATATAATCAAGGTCCTCGAAGTTGTAAAGCGTGCTTGAATTGATGTTCTTGCCGTTTGGGTCGAAGCTCAGAACCAACAAATTGTATTTGCTCAAGTATCCACTGAAGTATAATCTACGAAGACGTCTTTCAAACTGATCCTTCTTTGCGGCAAAAGCTTCAAAGTCTTCGGGAACAAGAAATTGCTGCGCCAATTTGTTCTCCATGTCTTTGAAGAGGTATTCCGCTTGCAAGTCTTTATTCGAGATAAGTTTAGAGGCGTATAGGTTTAAATACTCAGCTTCTTTTTCAGATTGATACTTCTGAATTGCTGAGGTAAAGAACACAGCGAATAAGACCAAGAAACCGATGTAGCGGTAAACACCAAGCCGACGAGAATATTGATGAGCTTTCCAGAGGAAAAGAATAACAGCTAACGTGAAAACAATTGATGGAAGGAGGCCAAGCACAGTCCGATTGGCATCAATAATTTGGAAAACAACAAAGGCAAGGCAGGCGAGAACAACCGTAATGAAATAGTTGCTATTCGACTTCTCAATGCGTTCTCGGTTTATGGTATTCAGAATGGCAAAGAACATCCACCCTAAAGTCAGAATAATCAACGTAGCCAAAACGCTATAGCCGGATAACGCCGAGAGGTGGGTAACGTCGAAGTTGATGTTTGAGTTACTTATCAAATTCCCGACTAACGAATGCGTCATATCGGCTAAAAAGAACGTAGTTGTAAAACCGAGCCAGAAAACTATGCGTCGTGCCCACAAGTGTTGTTGAACAACCCATTGCAGAATGAGGAGGAAAACTAAGGTGGTGGCAACTCCTGTGATTACGTGCAAGACTAAATCTCCGAGCGATGGGAGAATTTCGGAACTGGCGAATATCAGCGGATCAAAAAGTGGCAGACTCAGTAAGCCTTCACCAATGATTTGCTTAACACTCAAGTATCTGAGCACTGCAATGGCAACAACACTAATTAACAATCCCAGTCGCCATCTTTTGTAAGCCAGGTAAGCCGCAAAAAGCAAGATGATAAATGCATATAGTAGATTCCTACTTGAGGCTTTCGTGTCACCGTAAAACTTGAGGTGTACAATCCCATCTAAGATGGGGTGGGGGCCTATGTCTTCTGTTAAGTCGAATTGGACATTCTTCAGTTCCGGTATAAGAACTTCGGCACTAAAGATTCCTGACTCCTTGCGCATAATTGGCAAACATGCTATTCCGGATTGGTTCTCCAGTGGAACAACTAAATCCCAGCCTGCCGCATGTTGCACAATGTCCAAATCCGTTGCATTTAACGCAGTGCTATCGGGTAGCCATTCATTGGATGTCCAATTGGTCAGCGCGTTGTTTTGGCCAATGAATACATTCCAGTTTTTCGGAAGTTGATTGTTTTGAGCGTTGGGTTGATCCCAATTCTTGATGGCATTCGTTTGTGAGGCTAGGTATGAGTTCGCAGCCTCAGTCCATTGTGTAGTGCGGGTGTCTTTCGATTCTGCATTCGATGTAACATCTCGCTCTGTAGCCACGAAAGCTAAAGCGATTGCCCAAAGTACAATTATGACATATCGAAGTTTCAACCCGAGTAATGATTCCCGTTGGCAAGATAACGGTTTACGTAATCATTTACGGCATCTTCAAGACTGTGAAATCCATCGGAATAACCTGCATCTAACGTGCGTTGCATTTCTGCTTTAGTGTAATACTGGTACTTGTCTCGAATGTCTTCAGGTGTGGGGATGTATTCAATTTGAGGTTCCATGTCTAAGGCCGAAAACACGGCTGTAGCAAGGTCCTTAAACGTTCTTGGAGTACCTGTGCCCAAGTTGTAAATGCCACTGTTTTTTTGATACCTGTACCAAAACATCATCACCGAGATTAAGTCTTTTACGTAAATGAAGTCGCGGGTTTGCCCACCATCGGTATAATCCGGACGATGAGACTTGAATAACTTCATTTTGCCGGTTTGTTTGATTTGGTTAAAGGCGTGCATCACCACAGAAGCCATACGTCCTTTATGGTATTCGTTTGGCCCGAAGACGTTAAAGAATTTAAGGCCAACCCAGAAATCCGGAGTTTT
>Ga0181574_10000138_pt1 | contig 64682 bp, 52 predicted proteins | sample 101ome_24_FD_145600 | JGI IMG/M metagenome (GOLD analysis project Ga0181574, IMG submission 145600) | Coastal salt marsh microbial communities from the Groves Creek Marsh, Skidaway Island, Georgia - 101410AT metaG (spades assembly) | ecosystem: Environmental > Aquatic > Marine > Intertidal zone... | reverse complement strand
ATAGGCCACACCATCGCGACCAATCGGCTCCTCATGGGTAGAGATACCTCTGAATCGGATGGGCTCACCATTGAGAAAAATCTGAGTGCCTTCAACCGCAATAGTCCGAAATCCTAGCCGGTCACTGATCTGGTCGGAGTCAGAGGCAACCTGCACCTCATACAGCTTGGGATTGCTAGGCGACCATAGCTCTAACGGCGCTTCAAATTTAAACCGAGCAATACCGGATTCATCGGTTTGAGCCGTGGCGCTAACATCGATTTCCGGAAGGGAAATAACAAGTTCTTCACCAGCCGACATTCCATGAGTTCGCACATGACCTGAAACAGTGGTGAGATCGTCATCAAGTTGAACTGACGCATTGACGATGTAGGCCTCGGGTGTGTGAATCAACATCACATCGCGGGTTAATCCACCGTAGGGCCACCAATCCGTGCGCTCAGTGGGCACCGTATCGGCATCCAGTCGGTTATTCACTTGAACGATCAGGTCATTGTCCTTTGACAACAGATGGTCAGTGACATCGATTGAAAAAGGGACGTAGCCACCCGACTGATGTGCTACCGCTTGGCCATTCAAATAAACCGTCGTTTTGTAGTTAGCACCTCCGAACCATAGGTGGTACCGACCTTTTTTTGACAGGTCGATATCAAAGTGGCGCTGATACCAAACGGTGTCGCGATAGTAGAGGAGCTCATCAAACTGTGTATTAAAGTCACCGGGCACGCGTATGTCCGCTGCATCCGCGTAGCTATATTCGAGCAGTTGATACTCATCTTCAGGCACCCGCGTAGTCGCCCAACCTCCGAAGAGGCTCCCGGGCGTTCCAACCTGCATGGGATCAACCAGAAACTTCCAGCTCCCATTGAGGCTAAGCACCTCTCTCGAGTCTACCCAGCCCATGACATGCTCACTAGGCCGAGGTGCATCAACGAAGAGCACTGCAAAAGGAGATTGATCTGAGTCCTCCGCCGCAAGTACTGCACTGCAAAGGAACGTGATGAGGATAAGGAAAACCGACGGCAACACTCTATTACGGAACATATTCAATCTCGAATTATTTTTCTTGTTAGATGGACACCACCATTTAACGCGATTAGAGGGACGCAGGTCTCCATGAATTTCGCCGGAATAATCTGCTTTGACTAAAAAGCCGCACCTTTTTTCTAGAGACGCGAAAATTTTCTAAAGGCGCGAAAACAATGCATGATGATTAACAACCTCAAATAAAACATAAGAAAGGTGGAAATCATGAGCAATCAGTCAGATCAGAAATTTGCGGGAAAAACAGCGCTCATATCTGGAGGTGCATCAGGTATCGGACTGGCGACAGCTAAACGCTTGATTGCTGATGGTGCCACAGTATGGATCTCCGATATCCAGGATGAGCTCGGGGAGTCGGTCGCAGAAGAGATTGGCGCCACCTATGTTCATCTTGACGTAGTCAATGAAAGTGAATGGATCTCGGTGGTTGAGCTTATTGCAAGCCAGGGACAGGGGCTTCACTTCGTGATGAACAACGCAGGGATTGCCGTCAACGGAAACCTGGAGACCGAGACCGCCGAAGGCTTCATGCGGACCATCAACATCAATCTGCTCGGCGTATTCTTGGGTTGCAAAGTCTGCGCCCCATTGATCGAAGTCTCCGGTGGGGGCGCCATTGTCAACGTCTCATCTATCTACGGCATGGTCTCGTCATCCAAGGTCGTAGCTTACTCGGCATCGAAAGGTGGCGTGCGCGCAATGACGAAATCCATAGCACTCGACCTTGCAGAACGAGAGACAGGGATTCGCGTTAATTCGATTCACCCCGGATTTGCGGAGACGCCACTGGTAGAAAATGCCATCGCCCAGCTCGAGCCCGAGGAGGGCGAACAGTTCTCAGCTCGACTCGCGGAGCGCGCGCTGTTAGGTCTTGCAGACCCAGATCAAATTGCTGCCGCGGCTGTCTTTCTTTTTTCAGACGACAGCTCCTTTATGACCGGCTCAGAACTGGTGGTTGACGGCGGCTTTACCGCCTCATAGCGCCGATACCACGTCAAGCAGGGAGCCCTGTCACATCCAGCGGCGCCATTTGAAGTAGCCCAAGAGTCCCACGCTGATGGCACAACATAAAAATACGAGGTAGTTAAACGCCTGCGGCTCGTCGAGCCCGGGCACGCCCCCCACATTGACCCCGAGCAAACCGGTCAAAAAACCGAGAGGCAAGAAGACGACTGCGACAATCGTAAAGACGTAGGTTTTACGATTCATTTCATCGGCCAAGCGAGCCGCAAGCTCTTCCTGCGCCAAGATCGCACGATCACGAATTTCATCGAGATCCTCGATGTATCGAATGAGCCTGTCCGTGATATCCCTGAGCCTGACCCGGAAATATTCATCCAGCCACGTCGGCGTTTCCGTGCTCAATCGCGTAAGCGCCTCTCGCTGAGGTGCCATGTAGCGGCGAAGCGTCAATGCTCGCTTCCTGATAGAGACAATCGTCTGGCGAGTGAGTGCCGGCTCTTCCGTATCGATGCTAGATTCTGCCTTCGTCAGGTCATCTTCAAGTTTGGCCATGGTCTCCGCCATGTCATCGATAATATTTTCTACCCAGTCCACCAAGAGTTCAGGAATAGAAGTTGGTCCGTCCCCCGCTGACAGTTGCGCCACCAAGCGCTCAGTCGATGGTAACTGGCGTAATCGAGCGCTGATGATGCGCGTTCCATTCGTCCAAATGCGGACAGACACCATATCCTCGGCGCTCTGGTCCGAGAGGCTGTTAACACCCCGCAACGTGACCACCACGTTGTCGCCTCTTCGCAGGACACGAGGACGCGTCTCCTCACTGGTAAGCGCACCCACCGCAATGGCATTCAATCCCCCGTGCTCCGAGAGCCATTCAGCGACGGAGGGCTGTCCCACATCGAAGTGGAGCCAGGTCCCCTCCGCTGCCTCGGGTGCTTCCATGGAGGAAGCCAAACCCGCGTGATTTAGCATGAGTGCGTGGATAAGACCGTCGTGATCGATAGGCTGAGACTGACTACTCACAGGCTGCGGGCTCTTGGCATTGAACAGACAGAATAAAATCACTCAAACTGGCTACCTTGGCAACCGGTTTCAACTCCCAACATCTACTCCATTCGAGGAGGTTGGGCGAATGTGCCGACAGTTTCCACACACGGCCACACATGGGGCCTCAAGCGCACTATGATGTGACCACACCCGCAAAGGTAAATGCGATGAAACACCTGATACTTGGCCTTTTAACAGTCTTTACTGTTGGTAATGCAGCGGCCGATTACTCACGAGACTATCTCGATACTGCTGCCGTCCGGACAGCAGACTCGGAAAGTACGTCCATTACCTACCGTGTCTTCAATGAGGGCGATACAAACCCAAAGTTACTGCTCGTCATGGGGCTCGGCGGGGCGGGGTCAGCTTGGGGTGATGCCTTTATACAGAACGTTGAGTCGCAGGGCTTCGAGATTATTGTCATCGACAACCGTGACACAGGAGGCTCTGACCTCTTCACGGACTGGGGCACCCCCACCGTGTGGTGGCAAATACTCAAATACGAATTGGGCTTCTCAGTTGACGCGCCTTACACGCTCGACGATATGGCGGGAGATAGCATTGCGGTGCTCGATGCCGAGGGCCACGAGCAAGTGCATGTCATGGGTGTCTCGATGGGAGGCATGATTGCGCAGGTGCTTGCTGCCAATTTTCCCAACCGCATAAAAACGCTGACATCGGTGATGTCGACGACCTTTGCACCTCACCTTCCACCGCCCTCTTCAGCAGCTGAGGATAACCTCAGAGACCTGGCTGGTGGTGACGCGGAGGCCTCACGAGAAGAGCTCATGCGCGCACGCGGGTTTCACCCGGAATCAATGGAGCGCCATTTAATGGCCATCTTCAAAACGGGTGATCGAACCCAAGAGGTACAGACAATCACAGCGCCCACACTCGTGCTTCATGGCTCAGAGGATCCTCTAATCCCGCCAGCACACGGAGTGCACACAGCCGAGCAAATTGCAGGGGCGAAGTTTGTCCTGATTGATGGAATGGGCCACAACCTGCCCGAGTCGTACCATGATCAAATCGTGGGGCTGATGACCGACCACATTGTGGCTTATGATCAGTAATCAACGTAGATCAGACAATTAAGGCTGTCATAGATGAATTCACAATATTCCGCCGTGGCGGCAATCAGCTCAGCGCTCAGGCCTGCTAACTGCCTTAAAGCCGTAGCAGTTTCGCTCGCACTACTGCCAGCCATAAGCTCGGCTGATGACCAGCGAGCTGCCATCGACGCCCTGATTGACGGTCTTCACCGGGATGCCCATGAGGGTAATTTCCAAACCTACTTTGACCGGTACACGCCTGACGCTGTGTTTTTGGGCACGGACAAATCGGAACGCTGGACCATAGAGGAGTTCAAGGTCTATGCCGAGCCCGCGTTTGAGGACGGTCATGGGTGGACGTATTCAGTCAAAGAGCGAAACTGGGAAGGTGAAGGTAAGACCCGATGGTTTGATGAAGTCCTTCTCAACGAGAAGTTAGGTCATTGCCGGGGCACTGGTGTGGTCGAACTGATCGATGGTGAGTGGAAAATCGCCCACTATGCACTGACCATGCTTGTCCCCAATGACATTGCAGCTGAGGTAGGCGCGCAAACACAGCGCGCAGATGGAATTTAAGAAAGCGATAGATACCTTCGAGCACCGCTTCACGACGCCGATGGGCATGGCGTTTGGGGTACTGTCTGCGGAATCGCCCGCATCATCGTTATGTCATTCGGAGCGGTCCGCCCTCTGAATTGGGAAACTGCCCGGAGAACGAGGGTCCTCCGGGCTACTGCCGCATCCTCACTCGTCCGAGTCAGTGACTTCGCCGTCTTCGGTCCACCGGTTGTACCAGGCCATCATGTAGGCCATCGTGCGCATCGCGTTGGACGGCTTTGAGCTTGTGCCGTGATATTCCTCGTTAAACCGCATCAGTTGCGCCGGTACTCCCTGCACCTTCAGCGCCGCATAGTACTCTTCTGACTGCGCCATCGGAGTCCGCAGATCCTTCTCTCCCGTCATGACCAGTGTCGGGGTGGTGACATTATCGACATACATGATCGACGAATGCTTCAACCAGTCGGTCGGGTCTTGCCAGAAGGGCTTCTGGAAGAAGGACAGCGTGAAGAAGGGAATATCGGTGGTACCCATCATGCTCAGCCAGTTGACGACCGGACAACGGACAGCTGCCGCTGCGAAACGATCGGTATGGCCGATCATCCAGCTGGAAAGCACGCCACCGCCGCTGCAGCCACCGACATACAGGCGCTTTTCGTCGACATAACCGGTCTCAAGTGCCGCGTCGACACCCGCCATGAGATCGAGGTGATCGACGCTTGGATACGCACGACTGATCGCCTGTGAAAACGCCTCGCCGTAACCCGTGCTGCCGCGCGGATTGGTGTAGAGAACGACGAATCCGTTCGCCGCATAGATCTGATAGGTCAGATTAAAGCGGCCCTGATACATGGCAAATGGGCCACCATGAATCTCGAAAATCATCGGGTATTTCACATCAGGATCGAAATTCGGCGGCCTGACAATCCAGCCATGTGCCTTGCTTCCGTCTTCCGCCTCGAACCAGATTTCTTCCTGCTCCCCGAGCGTCTTGCCCTGCAACATATCGGCATTGACCGCTGTCAAACGTGTCGGCTCCCCGGACCGGGCCAGCGGAAAACGGTAGATGTCGCCGGGCTCGCTAAAGTTGGAGATAAGGCCGACACCGACATTGCGAGCCTTGTCAGCCGACACCAGCGTTGCAACCTGTTGTCCTGAGGTTACGGGAGTGACCTTTCCGCTGAGATCGCTTCTAAAGACATTGACGTAACCGCGATCCTGGGCAGTGAAATACACCTGTCGGTTGTTGTCGTCCCAAATCACGCCGGTAGCCGGCCGGTCGAAGTCTTCCGTCAGGTTGGTGGAGTTGCCACCGTCGATGTCCATGACAAAGAGATGCGGCATTTCGTAGGTTTCCTTCGCTTCCGGGTAACCGGAATAGACGACGCGCTTGCCATCAGGCGAGACGATTGGATCGGTCCAGTAGCCGATGCTGTCAGTCAGCATCTCCCGTTCGCCAGTAGCGACATCGATAGCGTAGATATGGGACCGCCGATACATCAGATCATTGTTCGGATCATCGAGGCCGTCGAACAGGATTCGTTTGCTGTCCGGCGTCCAGCTCAAGCCCGCCCCCGAGAACAGTCCGTCGAACTGCGCACCAACGTGCCATTCGCCTGAGGTCAGCTGACGGGCCGTGCCGGAACTGGCCGGCACAACGAACAGGTGGGAATACCCCGGATCGCGGAAACCAACCCGATCCTGACGGTAGTGAATACGATCAAGGATACGAGGCCCCTTGGTCCACTTCGCGCCCTCGGGTGGCGAGGGAATGGAGACATTCCACTTGTTCTTAGCCGGAACAATAGCGACGAATGCAATATGTTTGCCGTCGGGTGACCAGGCCGGCGACGCCGGCGTCACAGTGACGTTCGTTACTTGGGAGACCGCACCCTCGTCATCCATCCATCGAACGAATATCTGGGGCTTGCCGTTCTTGTCCGGGCCTGTGAAGAGCAGTCGCGTACCGTCTGGCGACCAGCGCGGATTCGAACCCTTCATCAGGAATCGTTCACGCTCGCCGTCGCTGTCCATGATCCACAAGGACGACTCGAAGCGATCATTGATCTTATCGATGTATCGACGGGTGTAAACAATCTCTCTGCCGTCCGGCGAGATGCGCGCGTCGCTGACTCGCTCGGCTTCCAGCCAGTCGCCAACGTCAAGAAACTCAGATGCGTGGTGATCGGCATGGGTAATGCCACAAGTGAAAACGCCGATGACAAAGGCGAAAGCTCGCAAGCTCATTCAGACCCCCTAAATAGTGCAAAGAACCGAGAGGTTTTTTAGCACGGTCCGACAATATCGCACAACACGTCCCGCCGAACGGACACTGCCAAGCTGGGTAAAGCCCCCTTAAAGGAGACTCTCCAAATAACTCGACTCGGTTTCAGCGCTGATTAAAAGGTAGTGTTGATAGAGAGTCGCACATTGATGGGTGCACCGACCGATGCCTGGTGCGTACTGTGTGCATTCGGGAAATAAAGCTCGTCGGTCGCATTTTCAATATTGAGCTGAATGCGTGTTGCAGGCGACCAGTCATAGCTCACCGCGGCGTCGACCCGCGTGTAGCTTGGCAGTACAGCTGTATTGCTATTGTTGATAAAGCTCTCACTCTGGTGCGTCAGACCCAGACCAATATCAAGTCGCTCAAATACAGCGAATTGATTCCAAATGGAGAACGTGGAGTCCGGCAGTTCGCGCGGCGTAAGGCCAGTCGGACCCTGTCGACTCACCTGCTCACCATCAAGTGCGCTATACCCCGCCGATACTGTCCAAACATCATTGACTCGACCCTGGAGCTGCAGTTCAAAACCATCGATCTGCGACTCGATGACGTCTAACGTGGCAGGATCATTGTCAGCAACTTGGGGAGAGCGTTGCTCAATTTCGAACATTGCTGCAGTGAAGCTCAGTCCTGATTCGAAGTCGTACTTAACGCCCACCTCCCGGTTGCCGAAGGTATTGGGGGCCAGCTTATCGTTGTTACCGTTGATATTGGCAAATTGCTCTCCGCTGCGTGGGAGGAACGATTCGCTGTAACTGGCGTAAATCGAGAGAGCTTCTATTGGCTTGTAAACCAGACCAAGGCGCGGTGACACCTCACTGTCTTTGCGTGACCGAACGTCATCAGCCACCATATTGAGCACGTCAATATCAAAGCTGTCGTATCGCAGCCCGGCGACAAGCCTAAAGTGATCGGTCAATTCAATCTCGTCCTGTAAATAAAGCGAGGTGACGTCAATCGAAACGCGAGTGTCGTCGTTAATATCTTGGTCGAATCGATTCGTCGCGACATTACCTAACGCGTTAATTCCGGAGCCACCCAACACGCCTAAATTTCGCGATATCGTGAATACCTCGTTGTCGTCTTGAGTGGTGTCCCAAAAGGTATTCCATCGATCCTGGTTGCTGTTCGTCGATATGAACTCAACACCAGCAAGGAGCGTATGCTCTAACCCTCCCGCTTCCAGTTCGCCAACTAAGTTCCCCGACAGTATCGTGTTCTCGCGCGTCGTCGTATCAACGTAACCATCCAAGGTAACCACGTCCGGACTAGCGCTCTGACTGTAAGAGGACGTATAAAAATTCTGGTAGAGCTTGTCGTAGTCACCATAAAACGCTGACAGATTACCCTTTAAGGTGTCGGAAAATGTGTGTTGCACTGCCGCACGCCATAAATGCGCTTTGAGCTCTGTGGTGTTCACATCGGCATCGCCAAAAACAATGTCCTGGAAGGCCTCCACTGGCCGTCCGTTTGAGCCCGTTGGGATGCCACGGTCGATGAAGCGTTGATGGTCAATATATTCATATGACAGGTCGAATCGGCTATCACCCGCCTCAATTCTCAATGTCGGGTTAACTCCTACTCTCTCGCCGTCGTAGAAATCTCTGTGATTATCAAGCCGCTCCAACATCGCATTTACTCGAAATGCCACGGTCTCGGTCACCACAACGTTAGCATCGATTTGACCGCCCACTTCCCCAAGGCTATCTGCACTGACTTGCGAGGCTGTAAACGACTCGTCCAGCTGCGCTTTTTTCGTAACTCTGTTGAGTACACCGCCCGTTCCACCGCGTCCGAATAAGAGCGCGTTGGGGCCCCTAAGCACTTCAATCTGCTCTAGGTTATAAAGCGGTCGAAAGTACTGCACGTCATCTCGCACACCGTCAATGTAGAAGTCGGCAGTAGACCGAACACCTCGGAAAACAACCGCGTCTCGATGGCCCTCCCCCTGCGATGTCGTGACCCCTGGTAAATAGTTGATCACTTCGCCAATGCTGTTAAATCCACGCGCTCGAATATCTTCCGCAGAGACGATGCTCAAACTTTGTGGCACATCCAAAATTGGGGTCGGGGTTTTGAGAGCATTAATCGTATCGGTGTATAGGTACTGCCCTGAAACCAGTACCTCTTCGATCACTTGGTTTTGAGTTGTGTCCACCTCCTGCGCCAGAGCCGCGCTAGACATTAAGCAGCTGGCCACACTGATACTGACGAACTTTTTGGGACACATTGAAGCGATCTCTTTACTGTTACCGTAAATGATAATGATTCGCATTTATAATTGCAATAAGAAAGTTCGCCGCTATTTTTGTGACATAACACCACCTAAGATCGCGCAGTCCGTGCGACACATTTAGGCGCGGATATCGAGCATAGGTAGAGGTTTAAGAAGCGCGCCCGCGGCGCATCATCAAACAAATGACAGCGCGGGGGTGAGAAGAAATCAGACTGCTTTTCAGTCAACCATCGAGGGAATACAAAATCGATAGTCCTTGGTGCCACTGGTAATGCAGTACCTGACCACCCTAGGGCCATCGCCGTCATCACGAACAATGCCGGAGAACGGTGTCATGCCGGTGTACCGGCCAATCTCCCCTTTGGAATCAACATCGCCGGCAAATCGGTAGCCATAGGTCGCTTCAACACGGGCAACCGGAACACGACCCTCCAGCCCCCGATAACACTTAAGATTTTCAAAAATGACTGACTCAGGGTCACCCATTCGCTGTGTAATGAAAGGAGTGGCAACAGCCAGACAGGTTTCCTCTGACATGGATAAGCCAAAGTCAGCCGCGTCTATCTCCTGCTCTGTCGGGGCTGATGAACAACCCGATATGACGACTGCCGACACGACCATTGATTGCCAAAGCTTCATGACGTCGCATTCCTGTAATAGGCTTGAACCCTAACAGTAGACATAGATCTGCAATCAAACAAGCACACGGCATAGCTCGGGGGATGGTTCATGGTATGGATTGGGAGTGTTTTGCTGTCGGCCATGGTCATGCTAATTACCTTCCTAGCACCGGCAGCGGAGATCGCAGTCACCAGTGATTCGCCACCTGGCTTTTTATTGCTATGGACGCGCTACTCAGCACATCTCGCCTTCGTTTTTCTGTTATTGGCCTTCTCTGCGAGTACGCTAAAAGCCGTTGTAAATAACGCGCAAACTCGAGGTTTGGTGAGATACCGAAGACAGCTAGGACTGGGGTTTGCCACTGCGCATACCTTCCACTTGGTGGCGCTCATCTTGTTTCTCAGTAACCTTGAGGGCTACAGCGTCGATGCGTCTGTTGCAGTAGCGGGCTTCGGCTACGTAGTCACAGCTTTGCTCGCTTTAACTTCTAATGATTACAGCGTCAGACGACTGGGCCCTGCCAAATGGAAGCAACTCCACGCAATCGGGATTTCCATATTAATGCTGTATTTTTTCGTCGCCTTTTCTGGACGCTTGCTGACGAGCTTCGCCCCAATCTACGGGGTCTATATTGCTCTCATTGCGACAGCGGTGGTCGCAAAACTTCGAGTTAAGCGACGCACTAGCACGGCCACTACTGACTGAAGTAGACGTTACGCAGGAAAATCGTTTTGTCGGGTGCTTTCTCCTGGCTGAGGAAGGCAACGATATTGGTAACGTCGGTCATATCCGTACCGCCATCGATCTCAGCTATAGGCAAGCTAACCGATCGCCACGCCTCATCGATCTCGTAGTCAGTTCCCGGCCCGAAGCTCGCAAAGTTATTCACTTGATCGCCACGCAAGAAATTTCCCGTCTGGAAACCCAAGCTGAAGTTCACATCGCTACTACCACGAATATCAAAGTGCATCTGCCCCTGACGGAACTTCGTTAAGTTCTCGCCAACATCTGCATCGATCTCAAGACTGGCACCCCACCAGTCACCAGCGCGCGTCTCAACGCGGACCTCACCACCCGGCAACAGCTCAATGGCAGTCGTGCCCTCCCAGGGGGTCAACTTTAATGGAGCGCTCGTTGCACTCGCATCCACATCGGCGTTAGAAAACTGGTTATGTACCACCAGCAATTTTGGTTCGGTAACTACCTCGCCCGGTGCGCGATCAGAGTTCGTCGTCTCTATTCTCCGGACTGCCATCTCGCTTCTGAACGGGGGCGTCATCGCAGTCGCCACCAACGCCTCCCGGTCACCGCCAAAGCTCTTTCGCAGTGGCTGTCCATCGCGGGTCAAACCGGCAAAAGCGCCAGCATCAAACTCATCCCAAAGGGTGTATTTCACCTCGTTGTTGAGCGCGATCAAGCCGAAGTGGTTCTCAGAGTCTCCGGGGCTATCTGCCTTTTTCCATTGCTCGTCGAAGGCCTCAAAATAAAAGAGGGAAATGCCCTCCGCATCCGTCCACTCACGCAACAGATCGTGAAAAATTTTCTGCTTGAACTCGTCCGCTGCTTTAGAGCCTGCAGCTCCGTAGGCGGTTTCGTCGATACTTGCCCAGCCTGTCTCTCCAATATGCATTGGCTTGCTAACGCCGACCGACGCCATGTACTCAGCCACAGCGGAATACTGTTTCTTTGCGTACGCGATGGCGCGCTGCATGGTCGCCTCAGTCATCGCTTCGAAAGGCAACGACTCTTCATCAGTAAGCACGCCCCAGAACGAGGGGTTATAAAAAGAATCGTGGAATGGGTAGGTGTGAACCGAAACAAAGTCGACAGCCCGCATGAGCTCCGTAAGCTCTTGCGTATGATAGATCGGATTACCCCCACCCCAAGATTCATAGTTATCCGAGGAAGTGATCCATACGTCGGGAGTAAGCGCACCTGATGCTTTTGCTTCTTGTAGGTGGTTGACCCATTTCAGGATCGTTTTTGGATAAACAAAGTAGGTCACCGCCCACTGGACCATTGCTTCGTTACCAACGGCAATGGCCTTCACAATATCCGGGTACGCATTCGCCAAGCGTATGGCAGTCGCAATCTCCTGGCTGTTGTTTTCGACGTTACCTTGAGTGTGGTCTGGGCCCGTACCCTCAACCCAGGCATTCGTCTCTGGATTCCAGATGGCCTCGGTCCAGGCGTTCTTCGACTCGATCCACGCACCGAGCATGACGTACATTTCGAAGCTTGGATCCTCGGACTTAACCTCGCGAATAGCCTGAAGCAAACGCTCGGCTTGCGGGAACTGGGACGTGTTGTAGGTGCGCAGCAGCTTGATATCCATCGAAGCCAGAATCCTCACATCGTCAACCAGCTGCTCGACTGTCGGCCCGTCCTCACGAGTTAACCCACGGTAGCCGCCAAAAGAGATCGCTCGGTAATCAGGGTTTCCAAAAATCAGTTCGGGTGCTGGACTTGAGACGCCCTGCTTATCGACAGTGCAAGAGGACAGAGGGAAACAAACGAAAACAATAATGAAGACACAGCGCTTTAAGGCTTGCATACGAAAAAACCGTTCTTAAACATAGTGCATAGTATGAAGTTGCGCTCGCACGGGCGCAGTAATGACGAAATTGGCCGATCGTATCGGCAACCCATTTCACCGCAAATCATCGTGCGCGGCAGAATCAAAAAAGGGGCCTCAGCCCCCATCTCACGATCAAGTTGTGCTACTTCGAGAGTAGTCGGCCAGTAAAGACTTATCGTCCTAGCCAATACCTTGCATAAGAAGCGTCGTCGCAACGCAGAGCATCACCAACCAAGTCACGATGTTACCAACCATCCCAAAAATATTTGGAACCTTCGCTTGCTGGATACCGTAAGCATGAAAGATACGTGCCACGAAAAGTGTGCCGCCGAGGATACTGATGGTTTGAGCCGATGCGCCCGTCATGGCCATGACACCCAGCCCAATCAAAATAATGGGTACGTATTCCGTATTGTTCCCGTGAGCTCGGACCGCTTTTTCAAGCATGACCTGATCCGCCGAATCCCCCTTGAAGCGATGCCGCACCACATTGAGTGCCAGTAAAAACGTGAGAAGAAGATTTAGGCCGACATACAGTGCCAGCGCGCTAATTTGTGCTGCTTCCATCCTGCTTGATCTCCAAGAACAGATGATGAGTAAACCGGCTTTTTGTTTATTGAATCGGTAACCGGACTCTCACTGTGCCTCTATTTCAAGGCGCCGTAAACGATGTTCTTCAGCTGGCCACGAAAGTTGAATGTCGATGACGGTATCAGCTGCGTCATGAAAATAGCCTGCAGATCCTCCTCGGGATCAACCCAAAATATCGTAGACGCGCGTCCGCCCCAATAGAAATCGCCTGCACCCACGGTACACGATGCAACCTCATCCAATGTCGAGGCAAAACCAAGGCCGAACCCAACTCCCTCATTGGCTGTCTCAGAAAACGCTCCAAGCGCCATTTGGGCGAGTGACTTCCCACCCATTAAATGGTTCGCCGTCATGAGTTCTAATGTTCGGCGGCCTAAAAGCTGGTAGCCGTTAAACTGCCCACCCTGCCTCAGCATTTCACAAAACGCCATGTAGTCAGCCGTCGTGCCCACCAAACCACCGCCACCAGAAAAGAAGTTTCGCTTGTGACGGTAGTGACTGGTATGCGGGTCGTCCTCGAGTAATACCTGTTTATCCATCGATCGCATGTAACACGCGGCAAATCGATCAAGCTTTTCGTCAGTGACACGAAAACCGGTATCCGTCATTCCGAGAGGGTCAAAAATCCGTTCGCGCAGGAATAATTCGAACGCTTGACCCGAGATGATTTCGACAAGCGCACCACACACATCGGTAGCAAGTGAATAGCACCACTTGTGACCAGGGTCATACAGCAGCGGAACGCGTCCCAACTTATCCGCAAACTCAAGGAGCGTCTCACCACCTCCTCGCGCGATACCAAGGTCTTGATAGGCTTGATCAACCGGACTCTCCAAACCTGGCAACAGACCACCGTAGGTCAGCCCCGCCGTATGACTCAATATGTGTTGCATGGTTGGTGGGTTGGCCGGACGGCGCGTCACCATCTTATCTCCCTCACCACGCTCCCATACTTCTTGGCCTTTCCAAGAAGGAATAAATCGGTGTATCGGATCCGTTAACTGAAAACGGCCCTCTTCCCACAGCATCATGAGTGCGACCGATGTGATGGGTTTTGACATCGAGTAGATACGAAAAATCGTGTCGTCCTGCATAGGTTTGCTGCGCTCACGATCCATCAAGCCAATCGATTCAAAATACGCGGGAATACCGTGCCGAGACACCAGCACCTGACAGCCCGGTATTTTTTCTGGCTCGATATAACTTTGTCGAAGGTGCTCTCCGATGCGCGCCAGCTTGGCCTCTTCAAACCCCGCTGCTTTTGCGTCTACTGCAATTGTCACAGGTCTTTCCTTATTAATTATTAGTTCACTACATGCAGTCGAAAGCCTAACGGGTAAGGGCATCGAATGCGACAAGGCGAGCGGGCTAGTGGTCTTGGAGAATGACCGCTAGCTGTAATACATTGCCCGCGTCACTAACAGGTTGCTCGCTATGAATCTCCAACTACTTATTCTCGATACATTACGCGCCATGCCCCATTGGCTTTTGACATGGGTTGGCGGCAAGCCGCAGGAGATCGACGGTAATCGTCTCGATATGAACATGCAGGTGCTCGCCAAACTGTCCGCTCGTGGATCGAATGCATCGGATGACCCACCCAGCGTGGATAATATTCGACGCACAGCGGCCGAGTTCAACGAACTGAATCTCCCCACCGTAACGGGCGTTTCCACTGAAGACACCACCATTGAGCTACTGGGTAATTCGCTAAAAGCCAGAATCTATCGTCCAGCATCAGACGCTAACCCCAAGCCCGCCGTACTGTTTTTTCATCAGGGTGGGCTGGTCATTATGGACCATCTCACGGATAACCACTTCTGCTCGCTTCTGGCGGCGCGATGTGGGGCTGTCGTTTTTTCTCTCGATTACCGGTTGTGCCCGGAGAATGCATTTCCGGCACCCATTGAAGATGCCAAGGCGCTTTGGGAACACGTTCAGACTTTTAGTGACGACTATGGCGTCGACCCTGCGCGGGTTGCGCTGGCAGGCGACAGCGCGGGCGGCTTAATCAGTAGCACGCTCGCACTCATCTTACGAGACGAGGGTGATCGTCAACCCAAGGCCCTGTGTCTGGCCTATCCCTGGGTCACGACCAACAACGAGAATCAGCCCAGCCTCAGTAGCTGTGCAAACACCTTTCCTCTAACCGCCGACACCATGCACTTCTTTAACTCGCAGGTATTTCCCAACGACCTCAATAAAGATCACCCGTGGGCAAATCCATTGCATGCAGAAAGTTTTGCTGGTCTCCCGTCGACCGTTATCGGAACCGCAGGCTTTGACCCAATCCGTGACCAGGGGAATGCCTTTGCCAGCCGGCTTGCGGAGTCAGGAAATAACGTCACGCACTTTTGCTTCGAGAGCCTGACACATAGTTACCTTATGTTTGGCCGCGTCAGCAATGAGGCAGAACGCGCTTGCGAGACGCTTGCTGTCGCCCTCTCCGAGAGCCTCAATACCCCTGACTGAGACGCTTTATCCGACCAGTCGGCGGGTTAACCATCGACTAACGCCCATCCCAAAGAGTCGGCTCAGTCGGTGCCATCGTCGAGTTGATGAGCCCAAGACATGATGAAGCTCGCGACGCTGGGTCAAACCATAGACGGCAGAGGCCACATCATCGGGCTTCATTTCCCAGGTCATATTCTCGATGTGCCGAGGATCTAGCGAACGTCCCATTTCAGTATCGATCACCGGCGGCTTAATGCAGGTCACATAAATATCGTCATCTTCCCATTCGATATTCAGTGCCTGAGTGAAGCCATCAACATAGAACTTGGTCGCGCTGTAAACAGCTAACAGAGGGATGCCGTGGATGCTCGATGCGGAACACAGATTAATCACCATAGACCCTTCGGTTGCCTTAAGCATCGGATGGGCAGCACATGACACCATCGTCAGACCCGTCACATTCACATCCACCATCGCGCGAATCTGACTCTCCGATTGCGTCATCAGCTCGCCGCCCGTCAGAACGCCCGCGTTGTTGACGAGTACATCTAGCCTCCCGCCCGTCGCCTGCGAAAACATAGCAATAGCCTCCTCAATGGAAGCGCTATCTCTGACATCACAATAACCGGCAATGGCGTTTTTGAAATCCGGCTCGGACAGCAACGCCTGACAACGAGTTGCATTGATATCAAACAAACCTACCTGATAACCCTCACGGGCAAAGCGACTTGCAATAGCAAGTCCAATACCTTGAGCAGCGCCGGTGATAAATGCTGTCTTCATAACTCCCCCTGGGTGCCTTAACACAATGACTACTTATTCTTATTCAGTCATTTTGGTGTTCGTCGGTTGCTGACAACCCCATCAGTAGAGCATGGATAAGGTCATCACCCAACACCCTATAAAATTTACTTTTCACCCAAGAAAAAAATAATGATACTGCTGGCGTCAGATAATGCGGTGTAAATAACAAGAATGAAGTGGCCCCGTCTCGGCGACGCTATCCCTCAGCGAAAGCACCCTGTACGCACACTCATCGGGCGTGCGGTTTTCAAGCTCATTGGGTGGAAGCTCGAAGGAAACCTACCCAATAAATCCAAACTGGTCCTTGTGGCGTTGCCGCATAGCTCGAACTTCGATTTCGTCTTGGCGCTGTCCGTAATCTGGGGATGGGGTCTAAAGCTCAACTATATGGGCAAGCACACGCTCTTTAGGTTTCCCCACGGCTTCTTCTTCAGAGCTGTCGGTGGTATTCCCGTAGACCGACGATCGCCCCAAGGATTGATCGAAAAAATGACCAGCGAGTTCAACTCACGGTCGTCACTGATGCTTGGCATTGCGCCTGAGGGGACCCGCAATAGTGACGGGACGTTAAAAGCAGGCTTCGCCCGCATTGCCAAAGCGGCGTCAGCCCCCGTACTACCGGTGATTGTGAACTACAAGACGAAAACGCTTACATTGGGAAGGCTCATCACAGATTTAGGTGACGTCGAGAGTATTGTTGCGGCTGTCAAAGAACAGGGACTGACCGGTCAGCGCCGAGCGCCCGCGAAGCTTTAGTTACCTCAACGATTCGTTGACCTCTTTTGCCACGATTTCAAATAGGCCTACCAGGTGTCGTGCAAGCGGTGTTGTGTAGGTTTCACGTTTGACCAGCAACGCGCTCTTCTATTCGACAGACATGGGTAGCGGCAACTCGACCAAATCACCTGATTGGAATTGAGCATCGAAGACTGCCCTTTAACCCATAGAGAAGCATCTAATCGACTAGCTAGCGATCCCAACGAATTAGTTTTGGTACTGAATGCTTGTTACGGTACTGAAAAATAAAGAGACAACGGTCAGCATGGACAAACCAAGTATAACCATCTGGGGAACCAGCACACCGCGAAGCTTTAGACCGCTGTGGATGGCTGAAGAGCTGGGCATTCATTACGAGCACAAACCTATAGGACCAAGGTCCGGCGAGACGCAAACACTCGAATACCAGCAGCTGAACCGAAAGCAGAAAATTCCTTTTATGCAGGACGGGGACGTAAAGCTGTCGGAGAGTCTGGCGATCTGCCGCTACCTCCGAGATCAATATCCCTCAGAGCAGGTACTCACACCACAGGACCTTGTTACCAGGGCAAAAGAGGACGAATGGTGCTGCTACATTTACGGTGAGTTAGACGAGACCAGCTTGTACGTCATGCGGCGCCATGGCGATCTCGGCATGATTTACGGCGAGTCTGAAACGACGGTCAACGCATCGCGTGCCTATGCCGAGAAGCACTTTGACGTGGTAGGGCAGCTGCTGGACAAGCGTCCTTATTTGATAGGCGATCAATTTGGACTTGCCGACCTCTTCCTAATGTCATGCATTGACTGGGCGAACGCCTATCAGGTCCCTCTGCCAGACAGTCTGCATGCCTATCATGCTCACATTGCTGAACGGCCTGCTTACATGCGAGCCATGAAACGAAACTATCCTGAACTTTTTGGAGGTAACTGATGGGTGCCTTAGACGGACTGAAGGTCCTTGATTTAACCAGCATGGTCTCGGGGCCCGTGGCGGCAATGATATTGGCCGACCAAGGTGCGCGCGTTATCAAAGTAGAGCCACTTGTAGGCGAGCAAATGCGGCACATTGGTGGAAAGCATAACGAGGTCTCGCCCGCCTTCTACTCGTGCAATCGCGGTAAGGAGTCGATTTCTCTCGATCTCAAATCCGAGGAGGGAAAAAAGATCCTTCTCGAGCTCGCGGCTGACGCCGATGTCTTTATCCAAAACTTTCGCCCTGGTGCGATTGAGCGAATGGGCTTTGGTGAGGATGTCCTCCGAGAGACCAACAAAAAACTGATCTACGTGTCGATCAGTGGCTTTGGCGAGAGCGGTCCATACTCACAAAAGCGGGTTTACGACCCTGTCATTCAGGCACTGTCAGGCGCCACCGACATCCAAATGGATCGGGCTTCTGGGCGGCCACAGATGTTCCGCATCATCCTCGCGGACAAGGTGACGTCATTGACTGCCGCACAAGCGATTAGCTCGGCGCTGTATGTGCGGGAGAAAACCGGAGAAGGACAGCACATCCGCTTATCGATGCTGGAGACGATGCTGTCCTTCTTCTGGCCCGAGGGCATGGCTGGGCTTACCTACGGCGACATGGAGTTCGACGTGACCAAGCTACAGGGCACGCAAGATCTCATCTACGAAACACAAGACCGCTACATCACGGCGGGTGCCATTTCAGACAAAGAGTGGGCCGGCATGTGCCGCGCGCTCAATCGGGAAGACCTCATTGAGGATCCGCGTTTCAAGACCGCTGGCGACCGATTCGTCAATGTCGAGGAGCGAAAGCAAATCACCGCAGGCGAGATCAAGAAGTGGGCGAGCAGTGAAGTACTCGAGCGGCTGGATACCGAGGGCGTCCCTTGCGCCCCGCTACTGACACGCATGGAGTTGATGGATCACGATCAGATCCTCGCCAACGAATCCATCAATAAAACGTCTTATGAAGGTTTCGGCGAAGTCCGGCAGGCGCGCCCAGCCGCACGTTTTGACAAAACGCCCAGCGAAATCGCAGGGCCCGCGCCAAAGCTTGGCGAACACGGCCCAAGCTTGCTCGCAGAACTTGGCTATGACGCAGAGACCATCGAGTCACTCATCGAGAACGGCCGGCTTAAGGTCGGCCACTAAGCATCGGAGAACAATGAGATGAAGAAAGTATGTTTAATTATCGGCGCGGGCGCGGGCATTGGCGGCTCAGTGGGAGCGAAGTTTGCCGCGAATGGCTATCACGCCGCCCTGTGCCGTCGAAGTGACGCTGAGGGCTTACAAAAGCTCGTTGATGGCATTGAATCAAGTGGTGGCACCGCTTCAGGTCACATGCTCAACGCCGTCGAAGAGGGTGCCATCGAAAAGCTAGTGGAAGAGGTTGAGCAAATCGGTCCTATCGAGGTGGTGCTGTTCAATTTGGGAGCACAGATCGGTAACCGATCGCTCGAGAGCACAGCACTGAAAACCTTTGAGCTGGGATGGCAGATGGCTTGTATGGGCCTATTCCGACTCGCCAAAGCCGTCATTCCGGCGATGGAAGCTCGCGGCACAGGGACTATTCTCGTGACCTCAGCCACCGCTGCGGTTCGCGGTAATGCCGGGCAGCATTCACACGCGGCTGCCATGGGCGGCCGACGTATGCTCTGTCAAACCTTGAACGCCGAATACGCGTCCAAGGGAATTCACGTTGCGCACATCATCGTTGATGGCGCCGTAGATGCACCCGATACACTCGGCAAAATGCTGGGCGCTGAGATGTTCGAGAAACTCCGCGAGACCCGTGGCAAGGAGCATGACGGCCTTCTGCTGCCTACTGAAATGGCAGAGACCTACTTCCACATCGCTCATCAACACCGATCAGCGTGGACACACGAGCTGGATTTGAGGGCGTACTCAGATCTAGCGTGGTGGAACCACGCGCCTTAATCTAACGACAAACAAAAGAATAATCAGCGGAGAACACGGAATGACATTAACCGTTACCCCCTCAGGACAAGCCTGCGGCGCTCGCATCGAGGGCATTGACCTCACTCAAGATCTTACCGACTCACAGGTTGCCGAACTTAGGCAACTGTGGCTCGAGCACAAGGTCATCGCCCTACCCAATCAAGCCCTGACACCAGAGGACCTCGAACGAGTAGCGCAATACTTGGGCGAAGTCGGAGAGGACCCATTTTTCGGGCACATCGATGGCTACCCCAATATTTGTGCGATTCAACGCGATGCGGACGAGAAGACCCCCATCTTTGCTGAGATCTTCCATACCGACTGGAGTTTTATGGCGATACCGCCGGCGGGCACAGCACTGTTTGGCATAACCATCCCTCCCCATGGCGGTGACACTTTGTTTGCTGACCAAGTGAAAGCCTACGAGGAGATGCCGGATGAGCTTCGCGAGAAAGTTGAGGGCCTCACCGCCATACACTCCGCCGCGCTGGGCTATGCCCCGGATGGGGCCTATGGTGAAGGCGATCAAGCGGCTGGTCGCAGCATGCAGATCAAACCCAGCGAGAAAGCACGCGAAACCTGTCCACACCCATTTGTGCGGGAGCACCACGAGACCGGCACGAAAGCGCTGTTTTCATCCGCTGCCTACATACAGAGCTTTGAAGGTATGTCGTTAGAAGACTCGCAGGCCCTCGCTATGGAGTTGTATGTCTATCAGACGCAGGAGAAGTTCCAGTACCGCCACCAATGGGAAAAAGACATGCTGGTCATCTGGGACAATCGGTCCCTCCTCCACGCGGCAACGGGCGGCTTCGATGGCTACGATCGACTGTTACATCGGGTCACCATTGCGGACACCCAGTGGTGAGCCGCGAGAGAGTCGCGTTGTTGGGGGGTACTGAACGATGACCACAGGTAGGTTTATCGAAGATCTCGCGGATGCCATCAGAACCAAGTCAACCTGGCCTGAATTCCCCTCTGGCATTACCGTTACCGAGGCCTACTCGTTCATCCCTCAGCTCACAAGCCTCATCTCTGGTGAAACGTCGGCGGGCATCAAAGCCGGCGTGACCAACGCAGACCTTCAGGCAATTTTTGGTCTAGAAGAGCCTTTGCTTGGTCTACTTTACCAACAGAGCGAAACCGAGAGCGCGGCAACACTGTCCTACACCGCCAGTCGCCGCATCGAGTGTGAGCTGGCTATACGGCTCAATAGCGATGGCAGCCCTATCAGCATCGGCCCCGCCGTGGAATTTGTCCGTGTGGACTTCTGCCGACCTGAGGATTTGACCCCGGGCAACGTGACGCTCGCCAATTTGGGAGCGGACCAATTTATCTTAGGTGAGATGAGTGCTTGGGATGGTTTCGATTTCACTGCGCTTGCGGACATTGACATTGAATTGATGCGGGACGGTGAGGTCATACTCGCGACCTCACCCCTCGATTCTTTTGGCGGCCCAAAGCCAGCGCTTGAATGGTGTGTCAACAAAGCGAGCAGCCTTGGACTTACCATACCTCAAGGGGGAGTGCTGCTCGCTGGGACCAACGGAGCCGCGATGGAAGCGGATCCAGGCCAATACGAAGTCAGTTACGGGCCGCTGGGTACGATTGAATTTACCATCCGGTAAATGACGAAGAGGCGACGGTGTTCTTATCAGCGGCCGTCACTCTGCGAGCGCAGATATCTTCACTCATAGCTAACCATCAACAGGTTCCAATCGCCTGACAAAACAGCGCTTTCACTGGCGCTATCTGCCACTTTCCGAGTAACGTGTAGCGCGACTATCAAAGAAAAAAAGAGATGCCGCATGTACTCACTCTCCCTCGAGAAACCAATTAAAAAAACCAGCAAGTCCGGTCTTAACAAGGCCAAACCGGTCCTAGCGCTCGTTATGGCCAGTGGACTGATGCTCAGTCTTGGATGCCGTCAATCGGAGACTGACAGGCCACACCGCTATGAAGCGACCGTGGTAAAGACCGAATACGGCATTCCTCATATTACGGCTGAGTCCTGGGGCTCTCTAGGTTTTGGTGAAGCCTACACGGCAGCAGAAGATCACATCTGCAATATGGCGCTGGCACTGGTGCAATCGCGCGGTGAGAGCGCCGCAGTTTTTGGTCCGGGACCCCGAAACCGAAATCTCAGTAGAGACATTGTCGTTAAGGCGCTTGGCATCCCCGAAAAGGCTGGCGAGGCGCTTGCAGCGCAAGAACCTCAAATCAAAGAATGGGTTGAAGGCTATACCGCCGGATACAACCAGTTTGTTAATGAGCGCGCCGGCAGGTTTGGGTCATGGTGTAACGACGCGACCTGGGTAAGGCCGGTCACAGCAACAGAGTTCATGGCTCAGTACGTTACCTTGGTCTACACCTTGCCACGAATTGCGGGGGCAATTACCGCAGCGGCACCACCCACTCCGCAGGTAGAGGCAAGTGCAGCTATCGCTGCGCTCGAAGTAGCGCCACCATTCCTCGATACGCTCACGGATATGAAGCTTCGCGATATGGGCTCTAATGCCTGGGCAATCGCCTCGGAGCGCTCAGAAAACGGCAAAGGGTTGCTGCTAGCCAACCCACATTACCCCTGGTACGGCATAGCACGATTCTGGGAAAAACACCTGACGATTCCTGGCGTCTACGATGCCTATGGCGCTGGTTTAATCGGCGCGCCGGGCGTCGCTATTGGCTTCAATGACGCGGTTGGTTGGTCACATACAGTGTCGAACTCAAAGCGCACCGTGATTTATCAACTGGCACTCAATCCAGATAATCCTCGGCAGTACCGGTGGGAAAATGGTTGGCGCGACCTCAACTCAGTAACCGTCAGCACTGATGTAAAAACGCCGGATGGCCTAAGCAATAAACAGCACACTGTTTGGTTTTCGCATCATGGTCCTCTGATGGCTCTGCCGGGGCTAACAGATGACCCTTTTACCGTGTTTGCCGTGCGTGATGCGAACGAAGCGAACCTTCATACCTTTGCGCAATGGCAAGCCATGGGCAGTGCGAAAAGTATGGATGACTTTGTTGAGGCGCATCGCAGCTACAACGCCATGCCATGGGTTAATACCATCGCGGCCTCGGCCGATGGTCGCGCCGTTTACATTGATAACTCCAATGTCGGTGCCCTGAGTGAGGAAGCGATTCTCAGCTGGCATAACACGCTGAAAGCCGTCCCTAAACTTCAGTATCTCTACCTATCGCGAGGACTTGTGATCCTTGATGGCAGCCAGCAAAGTAACGAGTGGCTGGAGACAAGCTCTCCGGTACCGCACACCGAGCCCTTTGAGCGCCGACCACTCATCGAGAGTGATCAATACGTGTTCAACGCAAACGACAGTTATTGGCTTAGCGATCCCGACAAGCCAGCGGCCGCACTGTCACCTCTGTACGGCCCAACCATGACACCGCGTAGCGTTCGCACACGTATGAACATTGCCTTGCTGCGCCCGGATAGCCCCTACGGTCACGCCGGCGAGGACGGTAGATTTAATCGAGGTGAAATTCAGACAGCCTTATTCAGCAATGAAAGCCTGACCGCCGACATGCTCCTGCCCGAGCTGCTCGCGGCCTGTGATGCAAGGCCTCAGCGCAGCATCGAGAACGCCACGGTCAATCTGACCAACGCCTGTCACGTGCTGACCGCCTGGGATCGCCGGTTCAATAGCGAGTCTCGTGGCGCTGTGTTGTTCAGAGAATGGATCACGCAGTACCCCGCAGACGAAACGTCACTTGGCTCATCGCTGTTTCAACAGCCGTTTAATCCCATGGAAGCCGCTACCACGCCCGCCGGACTTGCCAATACCGACCTCGCGCTCGACCGACTTGCTCGTGCAGTATTACTACTTGAAGGTGAGGACATTGGTCTCGATACGGCGCTGGGCAATCTCCAAATTGGACACCGGTCTGATCGCCAATACCCCGTTCATGGCGGTAACCGGCACGAGGGCATTGCCAACCTGCAAATGAGTACCAGCGTGGGTAACAACCCTACTGAAACACCCATCTTCACGGGAAGCGACGAGTTCGCTGGGAGCAGCAACAGCTTGTCGAAATCAGGCTACAACGTCGTTCACGGCTCCAGCTTCATTATGACGCTCGGCTGGAGTGATGCAGGCCCAGAGGCCGAGGCCATACTGTCCTACTCACAGTCAGGCGACCCTGAGTCTCCGCACTTCGATGATCAAACCCAGCTCTATGCCGAGAAGACCTGGCGACCGGTACGTTTCACGCCGAGCGACATCGAAACCCATGCGGTATCGAGGCAAGTGCTTCGTTCGATTGATTGAGCACAAAAAAGCCCGCGGCAGCGGGCTTTTCTCATTCGACACCGCAATCAGTCTGGGGCATTTGCAAGATCATCTCTGATATATCTAGCAGCAAATAGGTAGAAAACACCCGACATGAACATAGCGGTTGGAATGATATACATCATTGCGTAGCGCAGGGAATCAACGCCGTGTTGATCCACCAGTGAATCGCTCACCAACCCAATCGTTGTGGGTCCCATGCCTAAACCAATGATATTCAAAATGAAGAAAAGTAGCGCCGAGGAGACCGCTCTCATCTTAAGGCCCACCATACTGTGGACACTCGCAATGGTCGCGCCTAGATAAGCATTGGCAAGGATCGATGGGATTGTCATGCACATGAGTGCTGTATAGGGGTCATCAACCCAAAACGTGCTTATTTGAAGCGGTATCGATATGACGCAGGCGCATACCGCCACCCACATGTACCAGCGCTTGTCAGTCTTTCCTAGCTTATCTGCAATAACACCTGATCCGAATACACCGATCGCGCCACCCACGCCAATAATGAGCGCAAGCCAGGTGCCGAGTTCGCCCGTTGGCATTTGGTGAGTTCTGATCATGAATGACGCAACCCAGTTCGCCGTGCTGTAGCCAGCGAAGGCGTTCATCGCTGCACCTAGGGCCATAAACAAGAACGAGCGCCGGCTCAATAAGACCTTGAACACCGTCATCATTGAGGGGTTGTCACCGGTAGAGGCCTTGTTTTCAGCAAGCCCTCGAATGGGCTCGGGCACTGTTAGGTAGAGGACGAGAGCCAGCAGCACACCGGGCACACCGACGACGAAAAACGCGACACGCCACCCGAAAAACTCGTTCAACCAGCCACCGAATAAGAAGCCGAATAAGATACCAATGCTGATGCCCGTTGAGTAAAAGCCAATGGCGCTGGCACGCTTCTCGGGCGGGAAAATATCGGAAATCATCGAGTGCGAGGGCGGGCTGCCGCCAGCCTCACCAATGCCCACACCGACCCGCGCCGCCAGCAGCTGCCAGTAGTTTTGAGCCAAGCCACTGATGGCTGTCATACCACTCCAGATCGTAAGTGAGATAGCGACAATGTTTCGTCGATTACTCCTGTCGGCAAGGCTGGCAATGGGTAAGCCCGCAAAGGTGTAAAACACAGCAAAGGCAAAGCCTGTAAGAAGCCCAAGCTGTGCATCGCTCAGCATCAAGTCAGCCTTTATCGACTCCTGCAAAATCGAGAGCAGCTGTCGATCAATGAAATTAATGCTGTAGACGATCGTTAGAATGCCGAGGGCATAATACGCCGCCTTTGTAGACGCATATGGATTGTTAGCGTTTTCTGCCGCAGCAGTTGAGTCAGTCATGAGATACCACTATTTGAATTATTGAGGTAACGAGCCTGTTCCCAGATGCTCATCGAAAGTAAAGCTACACGACACACCGACTAAGGCATAGGTCTGTTGTGAAAAAGAGATCTTCAGAACTCAATTTGGCCACCTTTCACTAAAAATCCTACGCAGGGTGACAACATTGGGACCAGTTTTGGACCCGCAGGACCGTCACCCCTGTTTACTGCGCCGAGCGAATTCGCTGAAAGAACGGATAGCCCACTGCGATAACTGCAGCCGTTACCAGTAACTGAACCGGGTATTGAATGGCCGTGTAAAGCACGGTCCACCCTGTGATTGCTAGGAAGATCAGTGCGGGAAGCGGGTACCATGGAATGGTGAATATCGACCCATCGCGGGGAAGACTCATGCGTCGCCTCCTGCTTACAAAAACAGCCACGACAGTGAAGAACGTATTTGCTGCCATGACGAGGCCGGCAAACAACAGAATTTGCTCGAACGTTGAGGTCCACAGGAAGCCGAGGGCAACCAGCCCCATGAATACAATCGCATTTGCTGGAAGGCCGCCTTCATTGGTTTTGCCTAGCCACGCGAGGCCTCGATAATCCTGTCCCAGACGCTGGAGTGCTCGAGGTCCGGCCATGATCATCGCACTGACGGTGGAAATCAAAACGCCGGACAGAAGCAGTGAGACAATGAAAGCGCCGCTTTCTCCCAAGACAGTTTCAGCCACAATGAAGGCAATCTCGACTTCACCCGTCATCGATGAAATAGATGCCGAGGTCAAAAAGGCAGTGTTGAGCAGCACATACAGTACGGTGACCAAGGCACAACCCACGATTAGGGCTCTTGGCAAATCCCTTTGAGGGTGCTCCAACTCACCCAAGATGTAGGTAGCGGCATTCCAACCCGAATAGGCATAGGTGACATAGATCAAGGCAATGGCACCTGCACCGGACAGAATCTCACCCACATTTAACAATGAAGCGCCTGTGACCTGATGTGAGAAGTCACTGCCAGTGGCAAATGCAGTCAGCACAAAGGCAGCAATCAGCAGAAGCTTAAGTAATGTCAGTACATATTGACCACTAGAGCTCTCGCGATACGTTCGTGTGTGAATGAGCACCATGAGTACGATCAATGTTGTCGCAGTGATCTTTGGCGGTAAGGAGGGAAAGGCGGTGGCGAGATAAATACCAAATGTCAGTGACGCAAGAGCAATGGGCGCCGCGAAACCTACGGTGGCTGAAACGCAGCCCGAGAGAAAGCCAGCGTAGGGATGAATCAGCTCAGTCAGAAAGTGATATTCCCCACCCGAAGCCGTGTGGTGGGCACCCAATTCGGCGTAGCACAGGGCCCCACATAGTGCACAAAGCCCACCTAAAACCCACAACCACAGGATGGCACCCGTCGACTCTATTTCCAGCAACTGAAAGCCAAGCGAGGTAAATACCCCTGTACCCACCATGTTGGCCACGACGACCGCAGTAGCCACCTGAACGGAATAGCTGCGCATGTATTTGCCTTACTCGAATAGACCTCAGATCTCGATCGAGCATAAAGGAGAGAGTATGCTGGCCGCCACCACCCGTGGAGATTACCGGTGCGGATCGGCCTTTTTTACAATCGCGATATCTATGCTCACGCGGCGCTTAATCAACTGATTCCAAAGCTCAGCGATCACTGCCTTGGCATGTTTTACTCCCAGCGAGTGGGCAGCGCATCGCAAACGCGTGACCCACGGTTGGTAGCATTAGCGCAGGTAGAGACAGACTTTGCGACAGCGCCCGGCTTGAGCTTTGAAGCGCTGGCCAGCAAGAGTCATTGCCGCGAAATCGCGATCACCGACATCAATGGCAGCGATCTCAATGTGCTGCGTGAATTCGATGCAGACCTCCTGATCAGCATCCGTTTCGGACAAATATTCAAAGGTGAAGCCATCGCCCAACCGCGCACTGGCATTATTAACCTGCATTCAGGTCTGTTACCTGAGTACAAAGGCGTCATGGCGAGCTTTTGGTCACTCCTCAACGAGGAGCCTCGTCTGGGCACAACACTCCACTGGATTACGGATAAGAAAATTGATTCAGGCGCGCTCATCTCGACCCGCTCCCAGCCCGTGAGATCATCTGACCCCTACCGCAAGCAAGTTCTTTCTCTCTATCGCCCGGGCGTAGAACAGATTTGCGAGGCGATCGATCAGCTAGAGTCACTGGCTTCAACCAAGGGTGACGATCTACCCGCCGGCGCTTACTACAGCTTCCCAACCACGGAAGACATCGATCAATTCGAAGCGCTCGGCTGGCGTCTTTTCTAGCATCCCATTGCGTCGCCACGATGGGTTGCTTGAAGGCTGCCGTAGGCAGCCGCTGGAGACTGCAACACGATCGCTTTCCGTCTAGACTCACCGTCATGATGTTTCACCACGCTTGGAGATAAACCCATGGTTAGACATGGCGCTCGCCTTTCTTTCGCACTGTTTTTTGCACTGTTAACAGTGCTCATTACCCCTACCAGCTTTGCGGACACGCTTGTGGTTTCCGGCACCATTTACACGGCGGACGATACCAATACCCAGGTCGAAGCCGTGGTCATAGAAGACGGTCGCTTCACCTTTGTAGGTGATTTAGCAACAGCGCAGAGTAAAGCCGGCGAAGATCACCGCCACGTTGCACTTGGCACCGCCACCGCCTACCCCGGTTTTATTGAAAGCCACGGGCACCTCAGTAGCCTTGGCGAAGCGATTACTAACCTCGACCTCAATGGCGTTGATAGCTATCAAACGATTGTCGGCATGGTGGCTGAGGCGGCCGCAAAAGCGAGTCCGGGGCAGGTCATCAAGGGCCGAGGGTGGCATCAGAGTAAGTGGTCAAAGGAGCCGAGTGTAACGGTTGATGGCTTTCCAACGCATCGATCTCTTTCTGAGGTCAGTCCGAATAACCCTGTCTTTTTAGGCCATGCCAATGGCCACACGGCATTGGTTAATCAAGCGGCAATGGATGCACTGAACCTCACCTACAACACACCAACCCCTGACGGCGGTGTCATTGTCAAAAATGGCAAGGGCGACCCTACCGGCATCTTGCATGAGAATGCGGTCGACCTGGCCTACCCCCTGATTGCGCTATCGATCGATTCTGCCAAGACGGCGATTTTAGCGGCACAAGGCCACGCCTTTCGCTGGGGCATCACCAACTTCCACGACGCTGGGGCGGGCTCAACCGATATCGAGGCACAGCGGGCACTCGATGCCTCCGGTGACCTGAAACTCCGGGTTTACACTATGGTCAGTGCCCAAGACGAGGCATTAACAGACTATTGGTTGGCGCGACCACCAATGATCGCCAACGACGACTCGCGCTTAACGATCCGCTCCTTTAAAGCGGTAATGGACGGCGCATTGGGGTCCAGGACAGCCTGGTTACACCAACCCTACACCGACGATCCAGGCACCTCAGGCGTTCAAACCTTCGATGAGAATCGCCTCGTCGATATCATGAATCGGTCAAACGCCCACGGCTGGCAAATCAATACCCACGCCATTGGTGATAAGGCCAATACGGTCGTGCTCGACGCCATTGATGAAGCGTCACTTACCGAGCGGGATCACCGCTCGCGCATTGAGCATTCGCAGCACCTGGTCCCCTCCGATATCGAACGTTTCTCGAGGCTCGGCGTCATTGCGTCGATTCAAGCCATTCATATGAGCTCAGATCGGCCCTGGGCCATTGATCGACTCGGCAGAGAGCGCATCGAGTCCGGCGCCTACGTATGGCGAGATCTTCTGAATGCTGGAGTCCATATCGCCAACGGCACCGACGTGCCCGTTGAGCCCATCAATCCTATCGCCAATTTTTATGCGTCGGTGGCGCGCAAAACCCTTAAAGGTTTGCCGGACGAAGGGTACGAAATCGGGCAGAAGCTCTCTCGCCACGAGACACTGAAGTCGATGACACTCTGGAATGCCTATGCGGCATTTGAAGAGGCCGAGGTTGGATCGATCAGCGTCGGTAAACGAGCCGATATGACCGTGACCGATCAGAATCTAATGACCGTCGATGAGACGAAGATACTGGCAACTAAACCCCTTATGACCATCGTCGGCGGCGAGATCGTTTATCAAACGATGTGACTTGCAACTGCCGTGGGCATAAAAAAACCCGCCGAGGCGGGTTTTTGTTTTTCTAGGTCAGTCTGACTTAGAACGAGTAGCGAGCCTGCAGGTACCAGCTACCACCGTTGAAGCCAAATGGGCTGTCTTCTGGGTAAAGCTGACCTACACCACCACGACCTGGGTTCTTGTCTGGGTACTCGTCGAAGAGGTTCTCGACACCCAATACCAACTCAAGGTTTTCGGTGTAATCGTAAGCAACCTGTGCATCCACCAATGTGGTTGCACCCACGTTGTAACCGTTACCCGTCGACTTCCAAGCACCGTAGTAGTTCGCGCGAACCAGCGTACGGAGTTGGCCTTGTGTGTGGCTCCAAGCAATGTTGCCCTTCACGTTTGGAAGAAGGTCTTCCAACGCTTCAACACGACCACCGCTGATCGGGTTGATGGTTCCACGATTGTCGACTTCAGTCTTGTTGTAGTTAAACGCAACAGTCACCTTTGAAACGCCATCAGCGAAGTCAAAGTCCGTGCTACCAACCAGATCAATACCTGATGTTGTGGTATCGAAGCTGTTGGTGAAGAAACGGAACTGCTTCAGATCTTCAAGACCAACGAAGTCCTGACGGTTGACAACGCCCGCATCGCCCAGACCTGTCAACGCATCGCTCACAGAGCCGTAGGCAGAGCCACCGGCGTAGTTCAGTGCATCAAGGAAGTTGATGTTCGCACCCAGAGCTACACGATCGGTCACTTCAATGTTGTAGTAATCGATTGTCCAGCTAGAGTTCTCAAGATCAAACGCAACACCAATCGAGAAGTTATCCGCTTCTTCGCTACCCAGTGTTGGCCTACCGTTGCCCTGACTCTCAATGAAGTCTGCAGCCAACTGACCAGGCGCCGAGAACAGAGGCAGTGTGCCCTGGTCTGTCAATGCACCGTTAACGATCTGAGTGGTTACGTTTGTGATGCTTGCCTGACCCGCAGTCGGAGCGTGGAAGCCTGTAGAGATGGCACCGCGCAAGCGAACCTGATCATTTAGGCGAACAACACCCGCGATCTTGAAGTCAGTGGTGTCGCCGAAGTTACTGAAGTCTTCGTTACGAACCGCTGCCTGCATAGTGACGGCGTCGCTGATATCAGCTTCGAGGTCAATGTAGAACGCTGTGGAGTCTTGCGACGCTGATGTGCTGGCTGGGAAACCACCGAAGCCGTTAGAGCTTGATGAGAAGCCCTGGCTGGCCAATGGGCCCAACGCATAAGAAGCAGCATCACCCGCGAACAGATCGAACTCTTCCTCACGGTATTCAGCACCGAAGGCGACGTTGAGATCTGAAGCAAAACCCACATCCATGGTGTACACGAAGTTGGCGTTGTATACGGTTTCAGTCTGCTCCTGACCACCAGGAACGAAATCACGTGGAGTGTTTGGACCCAGTGACGCGTTGATAGTATTGCGAATGAAGAAGTCAGAACGGTTCGAGCCGCGCTGAACACTCACGTCGTAAGCAAGGCCTGTGCCGTAGTCGATCTCACCGCGAACACCGACGGCAATCGCTGAATCTTCATTGTCACCGCCGAAGCGAGGTACGAAGCCTGCAGGGATAGTTTCAATGAACGAGAAGCAGTTTGCGTCTGCAGTTACCTGTGAAAGGAACGTAGGATCAGGTGTAATGCCGCCTTGACCACCCAGTGGGATCCCGTCAATACAGCTGCTACCGCCGTCCATGTCACCCACCAGAACCGATGGAACACCACCGTCAGCAGCGGCGAGCGCCATACCTGTCAGAGGGTCTACTGTTGGGCCAGCATAAACACCGCCACGCTGACCTGTTGATGCGCCGGGCGTGAGGTTGCTAGCACGACCTACAACGTTTCTGTAGAAGAAGCCGCCCGTTACGGTTCGCTCAGCGTGGTTACCGAAGGCGTACAACTCGGTTGAGTCATTCAGTTCGATTGCTGAGTTGAAGAACAGCTTGATGTCGTCTTCGACATCGGGCTGACCCCAGTACTGAGGCACTTCGTTTGTGTACGTGTTGATGTTCTGGAAGTTCGACACTGGCGAGTAGCCGTTTGCGATCTGGTAAGCAATATCATCACGAACGACTGAACGCACTGTGCCTTCAACGTCACGGATTTCACCGGTAACGTTAAGGAAGCCGTTGTCACCCAGAGGCATACCTAGGTTTGCAGCGACCATGTAGTTGGTGCCATCACCTTCAAAGGTAGAACCGTACTTAGTGACAACTTCGAAACCTTCATCGTCATCACGGAGCAGGAAGTTCAAAACACCTGCGATGGCGTCAGAACCGTACTGTGAAGATGCACCATCACGGAGTACTTCAATCTGCTTCAGTGCAAGCGATGGAATTGCAGCGATATCAACACCCTGCGCACCATCAGAAATACCGCCGCCCAGGAACGAAATGATCGAACCGCGGTGACGACGTTTGCCGTTTACCAAAACAAGTACGTTATCAGGCGACAGACCACGAACGTTTGCAGGACGAGAAATGGTCGCTGCGTCACTAATGGGCTGTGTGTTTACGTCAAAAGACGGTACCGATGTACGCAGCATGTCCTGAACGTCAGTAGATGCGTTGTCACGGAACTCGCTACCGCTAATAACGTCAACAGGTACGGGGGAATCGGCAGCTGAGCGATCAGCAACACGGGTACCGGTGATGATGACCTCTTCAATCTCACCGTCCTGCGCAACAGCTTGTACGGGTAGTCCCATTGCCAGGGGCACCGCCAAGGCTAGAATCGCAGCTCTCTTTTTAGAAAGAATATGAGTCACGTTCAATCTCCTATGGATTTCTGTGATGGTTGAGTGAACCTTTGTATAAAAAAATGTCTGTTAAATGTGTCTAGAAAAATGGACACACTTCGCTAGAGTAACGGTTTGCTTACGCTAAATAAAGCGGAGTCGGATCATACACACAAATGTGTCAAATGCTAGTGGTTTAGAGCCACTTATCTGGACAAACAAAAATTGAAGTGGACAGCAAAATCGGCCAACGGCTGACTCTTCTATAACAAGGGACTTGTGTCACAGGTGACACGAGACGCGACTACATCGCCTCCTTTTCTTTCCAATAGGCTTCTACGGTTTGCGCACCAAAACCCGCGATGGCCTCGAAGAAGGTATCTGGGTCTGCGTGGCGCATCTGAGCCAGTCCCATCTCCATTTCCTTAGCATAAATATACTCTGGCTTATCCGCGTTGACGGCCTCCCAAATGCACTTCGCACAATCCATTGGGTCGTCACCTGCATCAATGACCGCATCCGAGACACCTCGCTTCGAACCATTGCCGGTCAATGCATTGCGCGCAACGTCCGTCGCCACAGACCCTGGCAAGATGTTGGTCACCTTGATGTTGTGGATCTGATCGACTTCTGCGCGGAGCGCATCCATGTAACCGATCAATCCGAACTTAGCTGCCGAGTAGGCTGTTCGCAACGGCGGACCAATGCGTCCCGCCACTGAACTGATGGCGACGATGTGAGCACCGCCCGCCTCCGCCATGCGCTTGAGCTGAAGCTGTGTCAGCCAAATAGGCGCTATCAGATCGATGTTGATCAGCTCGGTGTAGACCTCGGGCTTTGCGTCGATGGCCAGACACCGCTGACTGATGCCCGCATTGTTTACCAGAATATCGACTCTGCCCTGCCAGGCCCACGCCTCATCCACCTTGCTTGCAAGCACATCGTAATCGGTCACCTCAAACGGAAGCACCAAACAATCGACAGGTAGCTCGCTGGCCAGCGCTTCCAGCGCATCGACACGACGACCCGACAAAATCAGCTTTGTATTTTGTTGTGCCGCTGTTTGAGCCAAGGCCTTGCCGATACCTGACGAGGCACCGGTAATCCAGATTACTTTTCCGCTGATAGCCGTCATTCACATACTCCGTTGAATTCGCCGAATGCCCTGACTTTACTGATTTTCTGGAGGTTGACCAGACCTCATTAAAAGGAGCAATCCAAGAGAACGTCTAAGGGGTATCCAAAACACTGCGACAGTGAGGTTATGATTGCAGGCCTAATTAACACTTACTCACGTTCAACCTGTGATCTCACGGTCCCGTCCCGGACCAATATCAAGGAGATAATAATGTCAGACCAGAGACCCCTCGAAGGGCTTCGTGTTGTGGAATTAGGTCAGTTACTCGCGGGCCCCTTCACCGGAACAATCCTGGGCTACTTTGGTGCTGAGGTGATCAAGGTAGAACCACCATCAGGCGATCCGGTGAGGCAGTGGCGAGAAGTCAGAGACGGAACCTCGCTTTGGTATCACTCGCTTGGCAGAAATAAAAAAAGCGTCACGTTAGACCTCAAAAGTGAGCGCGGCCGAGAAGTAGCCTTTGATCTGCTCTGCCACGCTGATGTTGTGATAGAGAACTTCCGCCCGGGAGCAATGGAAAGCTGGGGATTAGGCCCGGACACAGTAAAGGAAAAGAATCCCGGCATCATTTATGCGCGAATTTCTGGTTATGGCCAAACAGGCCCATTTTCGCACAAGCCAGGCTATGCCTCGGTCACCGAGGGTTACGGCGGCTTTCGGTATATCAACGGGGAGCCCGGCGCGCCGCCTGTCAGACCCAATATTTCGCTCGGAGATACTGTGGCGGCGATCCATGCTGCGCTGGGTGTCGCGCTGGCAATAATCCAACGAACCAAGTCGGGTGAAGGACAAGTGATCGACGTAGCGCTTTACGAGTCCGTCTTCAACCTGCTTGAGGGTATTGTGCCAGAGTATGACGGTGCCGGCGTCGTACGCGAACCATCGGGCAGCACCATTACCGGGATTGTGCCTACCAACACCTATCTATGCAGCGACGGAAAACACGTAGTTATTGGCGGAAATGGGGACAGTATCTTCAAGCGGCTAATGGCAGAAGCCGGGCGTCAGGATATGGCCGATGATCCTGAGCTTGCGCACAATCCCGGGCGCGTCACACACCAGGCAAAGATCGATCAGGCTATTTCAGACTGGTGCGCTAAACACACATCAGAGGAAATCATCGCGACGCTCGAGGAGGCGAGAGTGCCTGTGGGTCCCATCTATAGTGTGGAAGACATGATGCGCGATCCGCATTACAACGCTCGAGGCATGTTTGAAACCGTAGAGATTAACGGAGAACCCCTAAAAATCCCCGCCATCATGCCGAAGCTATCAAGCACACCCGGGAAAACAATCTGGCCAGGCGCCGCTATAGGCGAACACAACCAAGAGATCCTGGGTGGTCTCCTGGGAATGTCCGATGAAGAGATCGCGAGCTTGTAGCCAAAGCGAAGACAAAAAAAGGGGGCTAATAAGCCCCCTTTTTTTCGTTAATAGCCCTGTTTAGAACCGGTAGGTGAAATCCACACCGTAGGCATCTCGCGCCGACGGATGGTTAAAGGTCCCGCCGAACTCAGGTGCCGGAATCACCTCCTGCAGGTATTGCTCATCGGTGATATTTCGACCCCAGGCCGTGATAGTCCAGTCGGCGGCTTCTAAGCTGATGCGCGCATCAACCGTGTGGTAGGAGTCGCGAGCAGACTTTGAGAAGTCAGAATTAAAGCCTGGAGCAAAGAAAGCATTCCAAATCGTTGGCGTCTGCTCACCCTGTAGCGTGTGGAAGTGCATTTTTCCAACGCGTTGGTAATCAACACGAGCAACTAAATCGATGCCAGACCTAACCGAACTCACCCACTGAACACCTAAATTGCTGCTGTTGTTGGGCGCCTGCGGCACATCGTTACCCACTGAGAGAGGTCGGTTTTTGTTCTTTCGGATCTCCGAGTCAAGGAAGCCCGCGCCACCGTAAATCGACAGATTTTCAGTCACCGCAAACGTTGCATCAATCTCAAACCCTTGAATAGATAACTCGTCAATCGTAGTTACCGTTCTCAGCAAGCCAAAGGGGCCAGCAAAAAATTCAAAGAACTGGTTATCATCAACATCGGTTCGGAATGCCGCTGCATTGACCCGGACACGCCGATCGTTGAATTCACCCTTAAACCCTAGCTCGAGTGACGTAGAAACTTCTTTGTCATAGTCATCAGTAATCTGGAGCTGCGCGTTGACCGCCTCGCCCGGACCGCCAAAGCCAGAGTTAAACCAGAAATTCAACGTGTCGGAAGTACCCACACTATTGAACCCACCAGAACGGAAGCCCATGCCATAAGACGCGTACCAGTTCACCTGATCAGAGGCAGCCCAGCTCAACGTTACTTTTGGCTGAAGCTGATTAAAGTCAGCGCTGCGGTTGGGAATTTCACCACCTTGAAGCGCTGGATTGATGGGGAGCGGGGTAAACCCTGGACCCAACAGGTTGACGTTCAAACCAGAGTTGGAGACGTTCGGCACCTGATTATCGACTGTCCGCTCCTCGCGATCATATCGGGCTGCAAGGGCCAACTCCCAGTTGTCTGCCAAGTCAAACTCCATCTGCCCATAGAGCGCCATAACGGTCGTGTCAAAGTTATCCCAGAACAGCAAATCAGTTGGGTTGGGGCCCGATGCTGGAACGTAAGGCTGCCGTAAGAAGCCACCGCCAGTGTCAGCACCGTAAGCGACGACTACCTCGCGCTCGATCTCTGCCCAGTAAGCACCGGCAATCCATCGAGTCGACGACTCATCGGTCGATACCAGGCGAACGTCGATACTCATATCTTCCTGGTTACGCTCTTGGTACTGATAACCATCACAGGAGGTTGGCGTGTAAGGGCCGTAGACACCGGCAAAGTCATTTGCAGGGTCGCCCGAGGGAAGTACCACAAAGGGTGCCGCCACGGGACCAAAGAGATCAGGGCGTGTGAAACTATTCAACGTGGCTCGATCTGCCTGGCAGGCAGGTGTCAGTTCGTATCCATAGAACGTCGCAGAGGTACCGTCTGAGAGTAAGTATTCTTCTAGATCGGTGTAGGCAAAACTCGCTACGAGGTCCATCCCGTCCATGGTGTAGTCTGCTTTAACAGAGAAGTCAGTCGTCGTCTGCTCGTTTTCGCCCGGTACATTAAACGTGAAATTGAAATCGAGCTCGTTCGGATCTGCAAAAAAAGCTGGGCTTCCAAAGGCCGCTTCAAACGCTGGAATAGCGAAAGCGGCATTAAAGTTGATGGCGCCACCGCTCACATCGGTGTACCCGGCACGGAAGTCGAGCTCAAGGTCGTCACTCACATTCCAAACCAAACGCGCACGTGCACTGGTGTCCTCGAGATAATCGACCGTTCCTTTACCACCGCTAAAGCTGTTGCTGTAGAAACCATCTGTCTCGCGTGTGCTAACCGCAATACGTCCAGCCATGTCGTCACCCACCGGACCACTCACGACCGCACGAGCCTTAAATGCATTGTTATTCCCAAGGCCAACAGCAATCTCTGCCTCCGTTTCGTCGCCGGGCTTTTTGGTGGTTACAAGAATGGCACCCGATACCGCATTACGTCCATAAAGCGCGCCTTGGGGCCCTTTCAATACCTCAATCTGCTCCACATCGAACAATTCTTCGTTGAAGCTATTGGGGTTTGTGCTCAGTACACCATCGACCACATAGGCAAACGTTGATTCGGCGTCTCGGGTGGAGACGATTCCTCGAATACTCACCTGAGTGTCACCCACGTTCGCCGTATCCACCAAGGTCACGTTAGGAATCAAACTAATGTAATCACCAGCACGCTCTACACCTGCTCGCTCCATCGTTTCGGCGTCAATTGCACTAATGGCAATCGGAACTTCTTGGAGGTTCTCACTTCTCTTTCGCGCTGTAACAACCACCTCTTCAATAGCGAAACTGGACTCTTGTGCCAGTGCGCTAGGTGCACCGACGGCTGTGATCGCTGTTGTGATCGCCAAAAAAAGCGATGATTTTTTACTCAACATACGTTGACTCCTTTACTTATTGTTCGCCTCTTTACGAACGCATGAGAGGAAGTCACTGCGAACCGTCGCGGTGACTCCCGTTGTTAACTTAAGTTATATACGGTGCAAACTAGAAAGTGGGTGCAACCGGGGCTCGCATGTGCGTCTCTGCCTCACATCGACCTCGCAACTCTTCGACCGTGCCTCCTCGGTTGAAGAGCGGAATATCCGTTCTTGAACCTTGGAGTTCCGCTCGCAACTCAGCAGTTGCATCACTGTCGACCGCCCCATTCGATGCAATAACAACACCGTAGCGTCGTGCACCCTCAGCGGTAACCAGACCACGATCAACATCGGTTTTCACCAGCTCGGGATCGCGTGCATAGGGATCACCCCATCCGCCGCCACCCCAGGTGTTAAAGTAGAGGACATCTCCTTCCTTGACCTTAATCCCTTCAACCTTCGCCGGAAGCCACTCTTCACTACCATCCGTTCGCACAAGTCGTTTTGTTGATCGACGTCCGGTCTCACCACCGAGTACACCCCAGGGGTAGGTCAACCAGCGCTCATCATGGATACCGATTTGCCCATCCGCCAAGAAACGATAGGCAACTGAAAGCCCATTGCCTCCGCGATGAAGGCCCGCGCCCCCCGAATCAGGAATCGTCTCGTACCGCTCGATGCGCAAGGGAAAGTAAGACTCAATAAACTCGTTTGGCACATTGGTGAAGCCTGGCCACAAGCTGTGTCCATCAGGTCCGTCTCCCACAGGCCGACCAGGAACACCACCAAAACCGATCTGGAACAGCTGGAACCACTCGCCCTTCTTGTCGTATCCGCTATAGAAGAGGTGTGGTGAATCAGAGAAACCTGCAGCATTGAGCATCATCTCAGGTGCTCCCATTCCCAGCAGGGCACCCAAAATATCGAAGATACGGCCCAGTGCATGGGTACGTCCTGATAACGCCGCAGGATACTTGGGCTTAAGCAGCGTACCCTCGGGGATTCGAACATCGACCAAGTCATAAAACCCGTCATTGAAAACAATTTGCGGGTCGACCACATTGATGGTGAATGAGCCGAAGAACATCTTGAACATATCTTCGTTCAAGAAGAAATTCACCGAGCTTTGCGCCTGAGGGTCTGTACCAGCAAAATCAAAGATTGCTTTTTCGCCCTCTCGCCAGAGCGTGCACTTGATCTTGTAAGGCCCCATGCCCATGCCATCATCGCAAATGTAGTCCTCAAACTCGCGAGGCTCCTCAGGAATGAACATCCCAATGATGTGCTTCATGGCATCGTGGTTACGCTGAAGCATCGTATCCATCGTTGAATATAAAACATCATCACCAAAGCGCTCGGCCAGTTCTACAACGCGCTTCGCGGCGGTGTTACACGCAGCAACCAAAGCATTCAAATCGAAACGGTTCCACTGTGGCGTGCGGACGTTGTGCAGAATCAACTCTAAAAGATCTTCTTGCAGTACGCCCTTCTTGTAGAGCTTGGTGGGCGGAATGCGGATGCCTTCCTGGAAGATCGTTGTCGCCTCGATCGGGATCGAGCCAGGCACCATCCCACCATTGTCAGACATGTGGCCGAACATGGCGGACCAGGCAATATGACGCCCATCTCTAAAAATCGGGACTAACACCACCCAATCGGGAAGATGCGATACCGCCGCATTACACAGGTAAGGGTCGTTGGTGAGGATGATGTCACCCTCTTCGATCTCGGCATCGTAGGCGCTTAGGAACGGACCGATAAACGAGCCGAACTGACCGACGACCATCTTCCCCTCGACATTAGCAATCATGGGAAAGCAGTCGCCCTGTTCGCGGATGCCGGGTGACATGGCGGTGCGGAACAGAACCGCATCCATCTCCTCTCGCGCATTACGCAGCGCGTTTTCAATCAAATCGACCGTTACACCGTCAACCTCGACGGACTGAAGTGCTTGGTTATTGGTCTGAATAATCGTTGCAGTCATGATAAGTCTCCCCGATTACGCAGGTTGGATGAGCAAGTTGCCCACCGTGTCTACAGTTGCTGAATATCCCGGCAAAACGACCGTCGTTGAGTCCATCTCGGAAACAATCGCTGGGCCCGCCACTACGTCCTCTGCTCCAAGGCGACCACGATCGTAGATGCCAGCATCGTGCCAATCACCCTCGTAGAAGAATTGACTTTGATGAATCAGCGCACCGCTGATATCACCCGACCCTTTGGGAATCGATATATCGGCCTTCAATGTGACAGAGGCGCCTACAACGGCCCGAATCATTAAGATTTCGTGCCCGTCACCGAGCTTGAAGGTGAACAACTGCTCATGTTCTGCATCAAACTGATCGGTCAGTACGGCAACGCCTTTTTCACGGAGTTCAGCCTCCGTAAATTCAACCGTAATCTGGAATGCCTGCCCTGCATATCGGAGGTCTGCTTGATAAGTGACCTCTAAACGGTCCTCCGCAATGCCATCCTCGATGAGTGATTCGCTGGCGCGCGCCTTGAGGCTGAGCAGGTCATCGGCGAGCTTTTCGGTTGTCAGGTCCGATGCCATCGTAATGTAGGTTCGCGCGGCCTCATCTTGGACTCTGGTGGTCGCATCACCATAAGCACAGAGCACGCCTGGCCCGGGCGGCACAATGACAGGCCAGGCCTCGGTCAGGATACCGAGTGCGTTAGCGTGTAATGGCCCTGCACCACCAAACCCGACTAATGCGAAATCGCGCGGATCATACCCCTGCTCGACTGACACAAGTCGCAGCGCACCAAACATCGATTCGTTGACGATCTTAATAATCCCCTCAGCGGCAGCCATCAGATCAACGCCCATGGCGTCAGCAACACTCTGAACCGCTGCAACCGACGCATCGCGGTTGATCTGCATATCACCACCAAGCTGCACATCTGACGGTAGGTAACCAAGGACCACGTTTGCGTCACATACGGTGGGCGCCTCGCCTCCCTTCATGTAGCAGGCAGGACCGGGTACCGCACCCGCCGACTCGGGTCCCACCCGCAAGGCTTTGGTTAACTCCGGAACAAAAGCGATGGAACCGCCACCTGCTCCCACAGTGCGAACATCAACCGATGGCGCGCGAACCCGCACATCGCCAACGAACGTCTCGCGACGAACGCGAGCGCGACCGTTTTGAATCAGCGCCACGTCGGTTGAGGTACCTCCCATATCGAAGGTTAAAATATTGCTGAACCCTGCCTTGGTGCAGAAAAACAGCGCACCTGTCACGCCCCCAGCGGGCCCCGACATCAAAAGATTAACCGGCGACTCAGCCGCAGCTCGACTCGATGCAAGTCCGCCGTCAGAGCGAAGAATGGAAAGCTGTGTGTCATCGCCCAAGCGCTCATTCAAAGCGCCTTGCAGATTGTTCACGTACCGCGCCACCTCAGGGCGAACATAACTGTTCACGACGGTCGTTTCGGTGCGCTCGTACTCCTGCATTTCTGGGACAACTTCGCTGGAAATCGAGATGGGTATATTGGGGAAAAATTCTTGTGCAATATCGCGGGCACGGCGCTCATGCTCGCCGTTGATATAGGCGTTGATAAAACAAATAGTCAAAGCCTCAATGTCGTCAGACATCCCAGTTTTAAGCGACTCCCGCAGTGCAGCCTCATCAAGCGCGGCCACAACCGATCCATCGGCCGCAATTCGCTCCGCGGCACCGATTGTGAGCTCGAGTGGCGCAAGCAAGGGTTTCTTTACGAAGGTAACCCAACCACCGAGTCCACCGGGACAAAATGAGCGAGCCACTTGCAAGGTATCCTCAAAACCGGACGTGGTGATTAGCCCCACCTTGGCACCGCGGCCTGTCAGCACCGCATTGGTTGCCACGGTAGTACCATGCATCACCAGCTTGATATCAGCAGGGTCAATGCCCGAAGAGTCACAAATCTTAGCGACTCCGTTTAGAACTCCAATGGATGAATCCTCGGGTGTAGATGGCACCTTCGCGGTTTTGGTCTCACCCGTATCCTCGTTCAGTAATAGGAAGTCGGTAAACGTTCCCCCAACATCGACGCCAAGACGATATGTCATGTGTTACGCCCTCTTTTTTCCTGTCTAATTCGAAAATTTCTGCCAGTTATTAGTCAACCAATAATGTGCACGCCCACCCTGCTGTGAGCCTATCATTCGGGTTAAGCACGCGACGCTCTCCAGTAGCGCCTCCATGTCGATACCCGTCGAAAAACCCGAACTCTCGCACATCATGACAACGTCTTCTGTTGCCACATTACCTTTCGCGCCGGGGGCAAAAGGACAACCACCTAAGCCACCTGCCGAGCTATCAAACTGCCTAACACCTGCTTCAAGTGCAGCAAACACATTGGCAAGACCCATTGCCCGCGTGTCATGAAAGTGGCAACCCAGCCGTTCCGCTCCAAACTGTGTCACCAGCTCGGTCATCATCGCCTTAACGTCTCGCGGATTTGCCGCACCAATTGTGTCGGCGATAACCAAGCGCGCCGGGTTGTTGCGCATTAATTCACTCGCCTGCTCGAGAACCACTTGCGGGCTAACTTTGCCTTCGTAAGGACACTCGAACGCCACCGCCAAATACGCATGAATGGCCACACCCTCATCCCGGGCTCTCGCTAAGATATCGCCCGCCATGGCAAATGTGTCGTCCAGACTTTTTCGAATGTTGTTCTGGTTCATCTGTTCAGTGGCCGATAGCACGATCGCAATTTGATCGATCCCCTCTCGACGAGCCAACTCATAGCCCTTCATATTCGGCACAAGCGCACTGAACTTCGAGTTTCCTCTGGGGAGGTCTCGCGCCAGCTCGTCAGTCCCAGCCATTTGAGGAACTGCTTTGGGCGACACAAAAGAACCTATTTCCAACTCGGGCACATTAGACCGAGCGAGCGCTTCAATGAGCTCCCTTCGTTGATCTAAGGTGATTTCCACCGACTGGGCTTGCAAGCCGTCTCGCGCAGCAACCTCTTTTATTATTACTTCATCGACCATACGGGTTCTAAGCGTGTCTCCGGACGAGCGTCGCTGACACGCATTTTTATCGTTGACGCCACTACCTAATAGGATATTGAGTCCCAAAGCAATCACTTTTTGGCGCAGTGAGCGTCAAACACTGGGGCTTGGCCTAGACAAGAAATCCATAACTTAGGCGGACTTTTGTCGGTGAGGAGAACTAGCGAGCGAAGCGCTACCCGAGCTTTATCGGGCTACCATATTTTACCACCGACCCAGGTACCGGCGGCCCCGAGGAACTGATGATACTCAATCTGATCGTAAATACCGGCCGTGTAATAAGGATCGTTCTCCAGAAGTTCACGAGCCTCAGCCTCGTCGTCAGTATGGTAAATAAAACAGCTACCGATAATGTGTCCGCCCGATCGATCTCTCATCGGACCTGCGACTGCGATACGTTCTAGGACGGTTTCAATATAGACAAAATGATCTGCCAAGAACTCCTTACGCAAATCATCTGCGCCCGAGCGATCCTGACAGTAAACGATAAACGGCATAAGAGATGCCTCCCTCTCAATAGGCTCTTACCTAACTTAGTCTCTACCGCTCGAGCGGCTCTATAAGCTGCCGCCCGACTTAATGGCAAATCGACTTTGTTCTCGCTGAGCCCTAGCGCTCAATTAACTTCAAAAAATTCTAGTAAAGAGCCGTTAGGCGCTGTGACCCCGATGATTCGGACTTCACCGTAAGGCTGCAGATCTAGCGACACCGGTCCACCGGATAGCGGGATGTCATGCTGCTCCAGATGACGGATAAAAGCGTCCATTCCTCTCACAGGAAAGCGCAATGCCAGCATCCCCAAATTGGGTGGCACAGCTTGCTCACTAAAGTCACGTCCCTCGACTCCTCGAAAAGCCAGTAATTCGACAGAGCCCTCATTGATACCCTGGGGATGACCAATCCAGACATCGCGTACAATTTCTCTGGCTAGATTTTTGGGCAGGCCCAGAACGTTGCTACCGTCACCGGAGCTGGCCCCCGAATGACTAAGGTACTCTTTAAAACCCAACACATCCCTGTAGAAGCTGAGTGATGCCTCTAAGTCATCAACCACCTGCGTGGCGTTAAAGGCTCGACTGAAGTCTTTAAGATGTGGCCAGCCTTCTAGAGTTGGCTTGTGGCGCTCAATGAGGGCAAACGTCAAACCATCCGGCCCGCGCGTTATCCACTCCGTGACTTCGAACGGCCCAAAGGTGAAGCGGACAGGATCGCCAGCCGCTTGCCATCCGCGACGTTGTAGCTCCCTGAACTTTGTCTCCATATTCGTTACACGGATGTTGATATCGAGAATGCCGCCCGTATCCCAGAGCTGACTATTGGATCGAATCTGGGGATGGCTTCCTGCCACCTCGACAAAGCGGATCATGCCAGTCTCCGTGCCTTTATTAGCAATGACGATCTCTTTGGCAGCGACATCGGGCACACCCCAAAACGCCATCTGATCAGAGGCATCAGCCATGGGCGTTTTCGATTCCCAGGCACCTACCTCTTGGAAAAAGGTCCGGTGGGCCTCAATCGAGGCGACTGTCACCACCACCTCGCGCCAACCCGATAGACTAAATCCGCCATCGTCATCCGCCGCCGTGGAGACCGCGACTGAAAACGCAGAACACAGCCCGAGTAGCAGCCGGATCATGGCTGCGCCTCAAAGAGTTCGATCATAAATCCGTTGGGGGCGAGGACTGTTGCCACTTTCGCCTTGCCAAAGGCGGGCATGTCGACAGAAACAGGAGCCCCTTCAATCTCGATTCCTTTATCAGTCGCGCGCCGGAGCACTTCGTCAAGATCGGTCACTGGAAAGGTCCACATCCCGATCCCGCGGTTAGGTAACCGCGGGGTGACACCATTGGACAGGGAAGCGACGTTTTCGTAGTCGACAAACAGCAAGTGCCCCGAGGTCGCACCCATGGCGTAAACGATCGAAAATCTAAAAACTGTGCCGTCGGGTACATTCAATGCACCCTCGGTACCCGCACTCTTCCAGGTACGATCCGAGCGCAACTCCATACCCAGCACCTCGGTCAAGAAAGCCAGCATGGCGTCGGAGTCATCGACTACCTGGGCGGAATAAGCGGGGCCACCTAAACCGGTAGCAGCATCCACCGGCCCCAACTGCGCCATGCCATCACCGCGGTAAATCCCAACAGCATGCACAAAGTCGGGGCCATTGAAGATGGTTTCATGAATCGGGTAAACGGTCCCATCCCGCCGGGGGACTGTGTATTTCTCAATAACATTGAGACTTCCGAAACCCAGTCGTCGCATCTTGGCATCGAGTGCTTCCTGATCCTCATTGGGGAATCCCATGGAAAACGGGCCATGCTGGAGCGCGCTCCAACTCGAGTGAATCGCAGGCGTCGGTGTATCAAGTACGAGCAAACGTATCGACGCGGCACCCGGAGCATCTGGACGACGCAGCAAATAAAGATCCCAACCAATATCGTTTGGCACGCCCCAGAGGGCTCGTTGCTGCGCAAGGGTCCTGGCATCAACCGGGATCGGGCCAGTCACAGACAGTCCCAAACCATCCCTATAGAACAGAAGGCTCTCGGCCAAAGACGCCGTAGCGATCGTGACCGTATGTAGGGGCCCGGTCAGGGCATCAGCGACCGAGGTTTGTGGCGCCAGCATGTCATTGCTGGTATCTGCATGCACCGGGGACATCAAATTGATGAGCAATAAGGGAAGAAGCCAGCTACCCATGCGGGGGAGCTTTAATCGCCTTGGCTTGAACTCGCATTGCTTTTGCTGGTTTTTAAGATTTATTGTCATAGCAAAGCACACCTTCGGAGGCTTGTTCATGACTAGAGTAGCCCTACTGTTGTCCCTTTTACTAGCGGTTTCACCTTCGGCATACGGCGCTGAACTCCCCGATACCGGTGTCAGCGGAGTCTACGAAGTGATGATTGGCGTTGATGCCGCAGGCCCATCCATCGACTACTTTGCCGAGTTCGGTTTTCGAGTGGTTGCCGAGGCAAGCCTCTCAGCCGAGCAGGCAAAGTCGCTGTACGGTGTTGACTCGAGCGCTACGGTGTACCGCCTTCAAAACGGCAGTATCGATGCCCATGGCCTTCTGAGAATCATCGAATGGGAGGCACCACTCGGACCTGGCGTGGGCTTCGCACCACCAGAGACTGTGGGGGTCAGGATGGCTGTTATGCGGACCGAGGATATCGTGCGTCTCGCTGATGTATTTGGCGACCTTCGTGAACAGGCGGGGGAACCTTGGCTACTGGCAGGTCCGGTCTATGACGACCTCTATGACGCCACAGCTGGCAATCCAACCATCAGTAACCGGCGTGTTGGCGTCCGGGAGATGGGCGTTTATGGGCAAGACTTCAACCACGTTTTCTTCCAGCGCTACGGTTACACAATTCCGGGCTACGGCACGATTGACGATCACAGTCCCTTGCGTACCAGCGAATTTACCCATCATGACTTCTTCGTTAGCGGCGACCTCGATGAGGTCACCGCCTACTACAGCGATGTTTTAGGCTTCAAGTCGGAGGGTGAGACCGTCATCGATGGCGAATGGCAGCCCGGCCCAAAAGCGGTATTTCAGATGGGTCCGGGGAGATCACACTGGTACCGAGGTTTTGTGTCGCCCAATAATATCTGCGGCAAACTCAAGTTCTTCTCAGTTGATGGTTTACACGAGGTTGATGATCGCTCTCATCGACAGCGCCCTGGCGAGTTGGGGATCACCCTCCATTCGGTGTGGACGCCCAATCTTTCGATGGTCCACGAGCTAGCCCGAGAGCACGACATTGAGGTCACTGACATAGCGCGCAATGAGTTTGGGGAAGAGAGCTTCGTATTGAGCGGCCCCGATGGCGCCACATGGCAGGTTATTGGGCGCGATGAAGCGGAAAAACCGGCGGAATTGGAGTTTAAGCTGGTACCGGTCGCGAACTAGCGAATCGCGAACAGACGACCAGACGAGTAGTCATCGTTAGTGGCAACATGCGTACGCAGAGTAATCTAGCCACAAGAACCAGGAACTGACCGTAGAGGGCTCCCCCGTTTAAGCTACTCTTTACTCAGCGTACAGCTCGCCTGCATCCATCGAAGGTTCATTGCAATCCGCTCGGCATCGACATGACCCCAGGTGTATGACACGGCGCGCTCCTCACCCGGACGGTGTGCATAGAGCACCAGGGAATCTGCATTAGTACCGGTGGGCCATCGAACCCGGCGCATCTTGATTCCAGCTGTTTGGGGCTCTACTTCGTCACTGGTAAGCCAGATCCTACCGCCCTGATCTAGGATCTTGAGTCCCGGCCTAAAGGTCGCCTGGCCATCGCGATGTGTCACCGACATCCAGCATGTGAACTCTCTGGCCTTGTGGTTTCGGTAGGTGGCTTCTGGCCCCTGTACTTCCGACCATTCGCGCGCCAGTAATGCCAGATCGAACAGCGAGAACTCCGTCGGCGTGAGCAACAACTCACCCGCATTAACGTTGCGGTTCTCGCTACACTTGCCTGTCACATCATCTGCGACGAAATGATTGAGTTGGCGTCGCCAATGAACCGTGCATACAGCCACATCCGAGAGGTCGTCTGCCTCGTGGAAGGTCATTTGAATCCTGTGACTTCCATAGTCGGGCGTCACCCTTAATAACTGCACTCGCGCAGGCTTATCGGCTTCATCCAAAGTTTGGGTGAGCCGAAAAACGCCATCGTCGTCGGTCGCCTCGACCTTTACGTGATTACGCCGATGTTGCATCGAATCGGCCAGCTCGAGCCGTCGGTCGAAATAAAACTGCTCCTGATTATCAAAATCACCCACCAACAGGTCGGTAAACAAGCGATAGGACTTATCGAGAACATCATCGGTAGCACTGTGACTGAGCGGGGAGATTGCGAGGCAGAGCAGCAGAAAGCAACGACCGATGGCTTTCAGTGGTATGAGATCCAGCAGTAGCCCTTCGGGCCTGAGATTTTTATTCGTTGATAGCATTATTTTCTCCACAGCACGCATCGGTACCGATCAACGATGGCCAAGACTGCACCACCCGCTTCATCCATTATTCTTATCAACCGTCGTACAGCATTTTTCCTTCGAACTTGTCAAAAGTCGTCCGTGACTCAACAGACGCAGCACTTGTTGCCGGACGATGCTTCGCAACATGCGCAACGGCGATCTATTGATTTCCCAAACCCATGCGCCGAATCGGCGGCTTATCAAGCGCTGAAATCGTCGCCTTTTCTTCGGTAAAGAATTCGGCTGCCTGCCGCGGTCCATCACGCCCAATACCGGACTCTTTGAACCCCCCGAAAGGCGCTCGCAGGTCGCGTGCCAAGGGCGTGTTAATCCAGAGTGTGCCTGCATCGATCGCACGCTGAAAACGTTGAGCTCTCGATAGGCTCTCGGTCCAGCAATACCCGACTAAGCCGAAACGGCTGTCATTGGCGATCTCGAGCGCCTGTTCCTCATCGTCAAACACCTGAATAGTCACGACGGGTCCAAACACCTCTTCCTGACAAATCGAGAGCGCATTGCTATTAACGCGAAACACGGTTGGTTCAACGAAATAGCCAGTCGTACCACTGACGGCTGAACCACCACAAAGTAACTCAGCACCCTCAGCCTTGGCCTTTTCGATGCAACTGAGCACCCGATCTCTGTGAGCGACAAAGGTCATTGGCCCTACCTCGATCGAGGCATCCAGTGGGTCCCCCACCTTGAGTGCCTTGGCTCTCGTGACAAACTGCTCGATGAATACATCAGCCACAGCGCGTTGCACGAGGATCCTCGATCCAGCAATACAAATCTGACCGCTGTTACTAAAAATATTGACCAGTGACCCGTCGATGGCGCGGTCTAAATCCGCATCATCAAAAATGATGTTGGCCGATTTGCCCCCCAACTCGAAATGCACTGGCGTGAGATTCTGAGCTGCAGCAGACATGACTTTTCTGGCAGTTACACCACCCCCGGTAAACGCAATTCGAGCGACATCGGCCGATGCCGCAAGCGCATTACCTGTGATCTCACCACGCCCATTAACAAGATTAACTACCCCGGGTGGGCAGCCCGCCTCCTCAATGAGCGAAACCAGCCGCAACATCGAGAGCGGCGTGAATTCCGACGGCTTCAACACACAGGTATTTCCGAAAGCAATGGCCGAGGCGATCTGCATACTGGCCAGCGCCAGCGGCGCATTCCAGGGCGCAAATAACGCGGCGACCCCTGCAGGCTGACGGGTCACCACGGTTTGATACCCTGCCATTTGCTGGAAGGTCTCGCCCGCCATCATGCCGATATAGTCAGCAAAGAACTCAAAATTATCCGCTGCGCGCGGAACCTGCCGCGATGCCAAATGCGACGACGGCAAACCAGCGCATAAGCACTCCTCTAGCGCCAGCAGATCGGCATTTGCACGGATCAGGGCAGCGATAGCTCGGAAAATACGTTGCCGCTCAGCAACAGGAAGTCCTGACCAAACACCCGACTGAAATGTCGTGCGCGCACAGGACACCGCCGCGGCAACAGCCTCCGCTCCATCTTCCTGCAATTCAAACAGGGCCTCTCCAGAGCCGGGGTAGTAGATGGGCAACTTGACCGAAAGATCACACCCGGGAACCGACTCGCCACCGATATGACCAGTGAGACACTGAGGTAACACATAGCCCTGCTCTTTCAGTACATCGCCTAGTGTTGCCATGCGTTGCTCCTCAGTCGATCGTTTGCTCGATTTGGCGCGACCTAATCATGGACGAATCGAGAAGATAATCTCGTTGTCGGATCGGGTCTGCGGTAATCGCCTGCAACTCAGACCAGATCTTGGCACGTTCAGCCTCGCGCGTCTCGCGATGCCGAGCGTAATTCTTGGCGGACAAACGCTGCACTTCGTCGCGAGCGATCGTGCGCCTGCGCCGATCGTAACGATCGAGCAATGAGGCATCAGCACCCTGCCAAACCGCAACCAAATGTTCAGCGAGGCAGTAAGCATCGTGAATACCACTGTTCATTCCCATGCCACCAGCTGGACTGTTTAGGTGCGCCGAATCGCCCAGAAAGACCACTCGACCGACCCGGAAACGCTCAAGGCAGCGTTGGTGAAGGGTGTAATAGTTTTTGGCGGTAATAGGCGCTGCAGCCGCTGCAGCCGAAACCTGCGCCACATGCGATCGCGCGACCTCATCGGTCAGTGCATCATCGACCCGCTGATCTTGAGCAGGTGAATACGTGAATCGCCAACTATCGCGCAACTGCATCAAACTGTAATGGGTATTAGGCAGCCAGACGTAATTGACTCCGAGCAGTCCAGGAATATCACTCGCAAAATCATGATCGATGACCAAAGTGATCGACGTCTTGCTAAAGACCTGTCCCTCAAAGGTTTGCCCTAGCGCCTTTCTGACACCACTTTTGGCACCATCGGCGGCGAGAAGCCAGTCACACCGGATAGACGCCTCGCGTCCCTGATCGATGACACTAACATCGACACCGGAGGCGTCCTGATGACAGTCGACAAATTCAACATCGAACCGAATATCGCAGAGCGGATGTTCAGTGAGTCGTTCCGCGAGTAACTCGGTGAGCTGGAACTGTTCACACTGAAGTCGAAACGGAAATTCGGTGACGTCGGCAAGACAGGCCATATCAAAAATAGCTGTCTCGCCGGTCGCGTGAATCAGATACTGCCAGCGCGACACCTTGGTACCGCGAGCTAACAACTCATGACTCAATCCGGAGGGTGCCAATAGATCCAGGGTTGCAGGATGGAAGGTAGAGGCTCGCATATCGTGCGGCACCTCGGGCTCGCGCTCGAGTAATGTGACAGGTATTCCCTGCTCTACCAACCACCACGCAAGTGTCATACCTGATGGGCCACCACCAACAATAGTGATTGTCTCGCCAGTCATCATCGATCCACTGCGGTCATCATTTAGGTTTGACGACGCTATTCTGCCTGAATGCTAGTATGCCCGGTACGGGCCAACAAGGGATAGATAATGCCGCCACACTCAGGCTATGGACGACTTGGCACCTTGGGTATCGCGACGCCCCAAGCTAACCCCACCGCTGAACCTGAGTTTCGGGCGCTGCTTCCCCGCGGCGTGAGCTGCGCCACCGTCAGGATGCATTCGAACATCGATGCGCCCGATCAACGTTTGATGGCTTATTTCAAAGAACTGGGATCGACGCTGTCTCGGTTTGACACACTCACCTTATCGGCGATCGGTGTTGCCTGCACTGGATCGAGTTATCTGCTAGGACACGAAACGACATCTCAACTGATTCAAAATCTCAGTGGCCAAATAAGAACCCCCATCATCACCGCGGCCGCGGCGATCGAGGAGGCGCTCCTAACCCTAGGAGCCAAACGCATTTCACTGGTAAGCCCCTACCCCGACTGGTTGGGTGAGGCGGCTAAAGACTACTGGTCGGGACGAGGTTTTGAGTTGGTGGATTGTTTATCTTTAGCACAGACGCAAGGCGATACGCGCGCGATCTATGCACTCGATGGGGCAACGGCAGCCGAGTCGATCAACCAGCATTGGAAAGGTTTAGAGGCCGATGCCTTTCTGATTACGGGCACGGGTCTTCCCACGCTGCCTTTTATCGCAGAGCTAACGAGGACAACGGTCAAACCTGTATTGACGTCAAATCTATGTCTCGCGTGGTGTTGCCTGAAAACCGCCAATATCGAGTTCGGTGAGCACCACCCAAGCAAGGAAATGCCCTTATTGGCAGGTTGGGAAGCAGCAGTAGCCCGCCTTTGATTAGCGCGTGGCTTTAATTAGCGCACAGCTATGAATTACCTCGGCTTCATTTAGCTTGTTCAGCTAATAACCAAGTGGCTAGACGTTGAATCTCATCGATGGTCAGCTGATTGTTGTAAACCATTCGACTACCCGGCACCCGCTGATCGGAATCGAGAATCCAGCCCGTTAGCTCAGCCTGGTTCCAGTGAATCCTCGACGCTGAGAGAGCAGCCGAGTACTCATAGCCCGCCACCGAGCCCGCTTTGCGCTGATTGAGCTTACCTAAGGGCGGACCAACACGGTGGTCGACCTGAACGCCCGAATTATGACAAGCGGCACAGGCTAAACCGTATAGCGCCTCTCCACTCAACTCATCAGCAACCGATGATATCGGTCCCAAAGTTAAAACCGTCACTGTAATTACGAGTACCTTCACTATCACTCGGGCCATCATGACAACATCCTCGCCACCTCTAGGGCAGCCCGCTCGCCGGACTCCATGGCACCCTCCATGCCTCGATAGCTGATCGCTGTATGCTCACCGGCAAAATAGGCGCGCCCGAGGGGAGTCCGAAGGGCGGCATGTACCTCTGCTGCCTGGCCTGGACGCCACAGCGACCACACCCCACCGGCATAGGGGTCGTTAGACCAACGCACCACATCACCCACGCTGACCGCTCCTTTGGCATCGGGCACTAAAGCGTAGAGCTGCTTCATTATTTCCGCCTGACAGTCGGCTTTTGGCATAGCGTCGAGCACATCGCATTCATCACCATTAATCCAGACCGTCAGGTTGTAACGCTCGGTATCCGGTATCGGTCTGACAAAAATGCGTCCTAGTTGACCATCGGTCCACCACGACCCGCTCTGTCCCCGCTGTTCCCAGTAGGGCGCTTCGACCACCAAATGCGCCTGCAGCACCTTGTGATACTCCACCGACTCCATCACGCGACGCCGTTCAGCCGGCATTGCCCACTCGATCTTGTTCAAGGCGGGGAGCGGCGCCGTCATCACAAGCGCGTCGGCTTCGATTGACTCACCATTATCTAACACTAGCGATACGCGATGCTGATCCTGACTGATCCGGCGCACTGGGGTGCTGAGTCGGAACTGTCCTTTCAGTGCAGCTGCCATGGCCTCGGGCAGGCGCTGGTTACCCAGTGCGGCCTCGGTGAACGACAGTTGCGAGCCAGTGAGACGGGCAAATTCAGCCCGGACGCGATACAACGACAACAGACTGGTATCGGACATCCGGTTGCCATAACTATTATTAATACCGATCAAGCGAATCGCTTCCTCGGGAAAACCTAGAGTACGCATCCCGTCGAGGGCGCTCTGATCCGCCGCGTTCAGCGCCGGATCCAACCAATTTCGGGTGGCCATCAACGGATTACTGGCCTGCAGGCGTCCCTGAAGTCGGCTGGGTAACAGGTCACGCCAATCGGCTGGCAGCTGATTCGCCGGGGCATCTGGCCATTCGCTGGCTTTGATGATCTGGCCACGAACATGGAAATCTGAGGGCAAACCTCTTGGCGGCTTGCGAAGCGCTACACCGAGCTGCTGCGCGGTATGCAGTACACGTCCGTAACTGCCACCAAAAATATTGCCGCCACCCTCAGGATGACCGTCAACCTGATCGAGGGTGTAGACACGGCCACCGACCCGATCGCGCGCTTCCAGTACCGTCACCTCGCAACCCAGATGCTCGAGATGCAATGCCGCATTAAGTCCTGACAGACCTGCTCCGACGACAACCACCCGACCCGAGACCTTGGCTCGAGCGGGTGTCACCGCGAGGGATGACATTGCTGCAACGGACTGAATAAACCGCCTACGAGAAAATTGACGCACAACCAATCCTCCTCACAGTGCCTGCTCAAAATCATACTGGCATGACTCGGGTATGGAGACAATTGCCTGAGGCACCTGGGCTTAAGCGAACATCGACTGCACGCAACAAACCGTGGGCTCTATGTATGTCTTCAGAGTCGACGCCAGCTCGCTCATGGGTCATGCTGTGCCGACTGAAGCCCAAAGTTGAATCAGCGAATAATAAGAGGGGCGGTATGAACAACAGTCAGGCGCTGCAGCTCAAGCGCTCGGTAATTATGGTCAGCGATCTGGAAAAAGCGCTGTCGATCTACCGTGATTTTCTGGGTTTTACCGAAAACTATCGCCAGATGGGCGAGACCGATACCTTCAGTCATCTTCTTTTTGGAATCCCCTCTGACACCTGTACTGATTTCATTACCTTGGACTTGGGAGAGCAGCAGCGCGTGTTAGCCCTGGTCGCGGTCAACGACCCCTCTCTGCTCTCTGAAAGCCCGCGCGCAGGGCTAGTGGTGCAAGTGGCATCGGTAGAAATCGCTATAGCAGAGGCGCGGGGTGTGGGACTCAGGTGTCTACCCATCAAGCACGAGTTGAACCCTGAAAACGGCCCACCTCGGAGCGAGTCGGCTTTTTACGATTATGACGCCAATCCCATTGTTATTTTCGATTTGAAGGAAGCGTCCTCATGAACAAGCAATGGCGGCTCAAAAAACGACCGGTAGCAGGCCCCTCGGAAGATTGCTTCGAACTGGTGGAAGCGGATATACCAGAGCTAGAGCCCGGTAAGGCTCTAATCAAAACCTGGTACCTCGGTGTTGCGCCCGTGATGTTGCGGTATATGCAGAACGAGACAGACTTTGAGTCGGCGCTGGCGCTGGGCGATCTGATGATCGGGCGCGGGGTGGGCCAGGTTGTCGCCAGCGATTGCCCGACATTACCCGTCGGCGCGCTGGTGCAAGCTCGGATCGGCTGGCAGGAGTACGCGCTGATCGATGACCAGCAGATACCAGCGCCATTTATTCTCAGACATGATGACCTACCCGCATCGCATGGACTCAGTAGCCTGGGGCCGAGTGGCTTCACTGCGCTCATCGGTCTTCGCGAGATCGGGCAACTCAAACCAAACGACGTGATTCTAGTCTCGGGTGCTGCTGGCGGTGTCGGTAGTCAGGTCGCACAGGTCGCCAAAGCTCTCGGTGCGAAGCGCGTGGTTGGGATTGCCGGGGGGGCAACAAAGTGCGCTGAACTGATAAACAGCATGGGTTATGACGCGGCTATCGATTACCAATCAGACGACGTACCAGCATCGATCGATGCGCATTTCCCCCAGGGTATCGATCTCTTTTTCGACAATGTTGGTGGCGTCTTACTCGATGACGTCCTCGCCCGCATTCGGCGACGCGCGCGCATCGTCATTTGTGGCTCGATATCTGAGTATCTCGTGCCACCCAGCGAACGCCATCGCTTCGCCAACTTGCAGAATCTCGGGCGTCAAGATGCGCGGATGGAAGCCTTTTTTATTTTCGATTATCTCGAAAATCATCTCGAGTACAGCGACTGTCTAGCGGACTTCATTCGTGAAGGTCTGTTGACCCCGGTTGAGCACCTATCTGAGGGCATCGAAACATTGCCGGCAGCGCTTTGCGACTTGTATCGAGGCAATAACATCGGCGTCCGAATCGTTAGAGTGGCGTCGGAGGCGGACACTCATGTCTAAACCCATGGTCAGTGAGCGGGGATTCTGGATCGCGCTCCTTTGCATGGTCGTTGTGACTGTCAGTAATGGGTTAATCAACAGCGGTTTATCCGTTTATGACGAAGTGCTGTTAGAGCACTTCGACGTCTCTATAGGGCAGCTCAAACTCAGGGATTCGATCAGTTTTCTAGGCTCATCGCTGTTTGTTCTGATGGCCGGTGTTTGGGTGGATCGCCATGGCACAAAGCGGACGCTCATGGTCGGGCTGGTACTCTTAGCGTTAGTTTACTCCGCCTATCCAATGGCTACTTCATTAACACAGGTCTACGGACTCCATGTGCTATTCGCCGTCGTTCTCGCCTGTGCCGGTAACATGACCGCGATCGTCACCGCAGCGCATGCCTTTCCGGATCGCAAAGGCCTTGCGATTGGCATGGCCGTGGCAGGTACTAGCGTGGGAGGAATCTTGATACCGCCGCTAGCCACCCGACTGATCGAAGACTACGGATGGCAGACTGCGATGCGGATCGAGGCGGTGATTCCATTGATCGCCATGCTTGTTGTACTCAAGTTGCTACCGGCCAATCTCGGTTCAAGAACCGAAGACACCGCCACGGGAGGGCCGAGAGTTGGCTTCAGCGGGGTGCTGCGCAATACCGCATTTTATCGAATCACGCTTGCGGCGAGCCTCACTTACTACGCTACGCTGTCACTGTTTTCACACCTTTTCCTCTATTTGAGGTCACTCGATGTGGCTGCGCAGCAGGCGGCCTTTGGTCTGTCCGTGCTCGCGGCATCGGCGCTGGTGGGCAAGCTTATCGGGGGTTACATCAGTGATCGTCTGCCCTTCGATGGATACTTTAGGCTTCAGATGAGTCTGATGCTAATCGGCGTTACGGGGATCGCCTTTGCTGGCGACTGGCTATGGATTGCCGTCGTGATTGCAGGGTTTGGCTGGGGCGGATTACACGCCCTTTACAACATTGTCCTCGTACGTCTATTTGGTCTGACGGTCGCGGGGCGGGTGAACTCCACCGTATCGGTCGCCGAGGCCATCGGTGGTTCGATTGGGATTGCAGTCACAGGGTGGCTGGCCGATGCCGCGGATTACCCCACTGCGTTTGGCGTGGCGTCGGCACTCTGCGCCGTTGCCCTACTGCTCGTCTTAACGACACCGACGCCCCAGCACGCGCCGGACGAGTCAGCCACCTAAGCGCTAGGAAAGCGTAATCCGATACGCAACAGCCACAGCCATGCACTCACCACTGCGTGGACTGCGAGAACTAGTGAGTCTCCTCACCGCCGCTGACGTTCAGAGCCTCGCCTGTGATGAATGACGCTTCATCGGACGCCAGAAACGCAACAGCCGAAGCGGTGTCCTCGGGCTTCCCTACTCGCCCTAACGGTACACGCTCCGCGATCTGAGCACGATAAGTCTCGGGGTCGAGACCGCGCAATGACGAGAAGTACTCGCTCTGCGCCTTACCCATGGTCGTGGTGACGTGATTAGGACACACGGCATTGACCCGAATACCGCTCGCTGCCAGATCGATGGCGGAAGTCCGCGTCAAACCAATCATGCCGTGTTTGGATGCCACGTAAGGCGCCATTTGCCTGAAACCGGTTTTCGCTGCCTGACTCGCGATATTGATGACGCTGCTACCTTCGCCCATGACAGCCGCCGCCTCGCGGGTCATCAAGAAAGCGCCGGTCAAGTTGACTGACAATACCCGATGCCATTCATCAGCGCTGAGCTCGGGTAAAGTCTTGATAATGTCGCCTATCGCCGCATTGTTAATGACGATATCGAGTCGGCCATAGTGAGCCATGACTGCCTTGATGGCCTCAGCCACCGATGTTTCATCGCTGACATCACAAGCGATATCGATCACATCGAAACCCTGCGCCTTAAGATCGGCTACCACCGATGCCGCGGCATCACCTGAGGACTCGGCGGCCTTAAGCACCGAGTCGAGATCTGATACCACCAGTCGACAGCCTGCCTGCCCTAGGCGCTGCAAAATGCCGTGACCCAGACCGCCGGCGCGACCGGCGCCGGTGCAAAGCGCCACTTTTCCTTCCAAGCCTCTCACTCGATCGACTCCGTCACTATAAAGGTGGCGCCCTCGGCATAGGTTCTGAACTGAGCAGCCACCGCCTGCGCCTCGGGGACACTTACAGCGCTTCGGAAGTCCGCCATGTTCTCAATGTGGATCAGCTCGACATAGGCAAAGGGTGCGTCGGGCGAGCCATTCATTAGCCCCTCGGTTCGCAATACCTCAAAGCCACTGCAACCGCTCAAACGACGGACATTTGGAATATCAACGGTCCGGGCCCACTCTTCGTATTCGGCGGGATCCACACCTTCCTGCAAATTAAACAGCACAACCACGGTAGTCATAGTCACTCCTTATTATTGTCGTAATGACCCAAGTCGCTAAGGTGAATAAACACGCCAACCTTGCGTACCCGTAGGTCTTAAACATAACATCAAATAAAAAAATGGACGCAATCCAAGGCCTTATATGAATCGATCACACGATCACGGCATGGCGGTAACCCTCTCGCAGCACGACCGGTCGCGACGCGCCTTCGTCTCATCGCTGCGATCACACGTACTGCAACAGATGGCCGGCGAGCTACGCGAGCACTTCAACGAGACAGTCATGCCCGAGCATGAGAAGTCGGGTGCACCGCTTGCGACGCCCGAGGCCATACACAAGGCCATGAAACTGGAATTCCCCTTCAAGGCCTACAGCAGTGTGCGCACGTCCGCTCAGGAGATGGTCTTCGACTTTGTCAGCGACGCCGTGGACCGAGAACTCGAGACGCTCAACGAGCGGGCGGCGCAACCTGCTCAAACCGGCTCGCTAACGCTCGATTCGGCGATTGAATTGCCCAAAAATGTGACGGGTATTGACGTACATCTAGCGCCAGGTAGCTACCACGCCGAACACGCCAGTGAAGATGTATCGGCGGGGGCTGTCTACGACAACTCAATCGAGGTATTCGCTTTCGGTCAGTTCGGTCAGCAACTTAATGATATCGGTGCAACGCTGTCGAACTACCTTCGACTGAAGTACCCAGAGTTTAAGCCTGCAACCATACTCGATTGCGGCTGCACGGTTGGGCACAACACACTGCCTTGGGCCGAGACCTTCCCCGAGGCGCAGGTGACCGCGATTGATGTTGCCGCACCCGTCTTGCGTTATGCGCATGCGCGCGCTGAGTCGATGGGATTACCGGTTCATTTCAAGCAAATGGATGCCAGAGCGATGGCCTTTGAAGACGAGCAATTCGATGTCATCTTTTCATCGATGTTCATGCACGAATTACCGCTAAAGGACATCCATCAATACCTCAAAGAAGCGTTCAGGGTGCTAAAACCCGGCGGCATTCTGTGGCAAATGGAACTTCCGCCCATGAGTGCTATGCCGCTCTATGAAAACTTCTACATGAACTGGGATACGCACTACAACAACGAGCCCTACTACGGCACCTTCCGTAAGCAGGACTATCGGCAGCTGCTAACGGACGCGGGGTTCGATGACGAGCATTTCGTTGAGGCCACGATGCCGCGCTATACCTTCATTGGCGAGCAAGCCTTCAGCGAGGCCATAGGTGGTGATAACACCTTTGACACCCTCACTGGACGTATGGATCCCAAAGGCACCAAGTGGTATGGCTTTGGCGCCTGGAAGGCCTAAATCGTGAGCGAGCGACGCATACCTCGAAAAAGACGCGGGCAACGCCATCAGTTTTTTGAGGCAGATGGCGTCGATGAGGTTCTGAGCTGCGTCTTGAGGTTGACCTCCGAGGTATCAGCGCTGAGCGAGCGGGTGTTCATTGCAGAGCGCGTTCTCGAAAAACAGGGCATTGATATCGGGACCGAGATCGAGCGCTATCAACTCACCGACGCCGATGAAACGGCACTTAGCAACGAACGCCAGCGCCTGATCGAGACGGTGCTAGCGCAGCTCGGTGCGAGCAGCAGTGGCTCGGAAGCTATCGACAGCGATTCGACCAACGAGTCGTGACCTAGCCGGCGCATCGATCGATGAGCAATCCACATTACCCAACGCTGTTTAGTACCATCGATCTGGGCGGCTATACGCTTCGTAATCGCATCGTTCATGCATCGATTGTTACCAAGTACATAGCCAACAACGCGCCAACTGAAAAGCTCATCAATTATTATCGCTCCCGCGCCGCCGGTGGCGCCGCTGCGATTATTACTGAGCCGATTGCAATGACAGCCTACAACCGCATCCCCACACGTTTGCGCGCCTGGGATGATGTCGGTATGGGCAACTTGAGCCAGGTAGCTGACCTGGTGAATACCGAGGGCTCATTACTTCTGGGGCAAGTTCAGGACTCGGGGCGTGGGCGTCATGGCGTGGGGCGAAACGACGGCGCCGTAGGCGCATCAGCCCTGCCCGATGATCTCAGTTGGACCGTTCCCACTGCCTTGAGCATTAGTGAGATCGAAGCGATGATCGAAGCGTGGGCGCGGGGTTGCCGACGATTAAAAAATGCGGGGTTTGCCGGCGTTGAAATTTCGGCAGGCCATGGTCATCTGTTCCATCAATTTCTGTCACCCTGGTCCAATCGACGTGACGACGACTACGGTGGTGATTTAGAGGGAAGAACACGGTTTCTGCGTTCGTTGATCTCGGCCATCCGCGATGAATGCGACTACCCTTTTATCATCGGTTTGAAATTGCCCGCCGACGATGGCGTTGTGGGCGGCATTGATATGAGTGAAGCATCGGCTATCGCGAACCGACTGGCCGAGCAACGTTCTGAATTCGACAGCTGGACCTGGGCATGGGGGTCGCATGCACGATCACTGTATAAGCACCTTCCCGATGCGCACGGAGAGCGTCATCCCTACCTCGATCACATCGCCGAGTTGCGGAAAATTGCACCCGAGGTAGCAACCGGTGGTATTGGCTATATCACCGATCCTAACGAGTGTGAAACAGCACTCACCAACGGCACTGCCGACATCGTATTTCTGGGGCGCCCACTGATCACCGACCCCTCATTCCCCAACAAGAGCAAGGTAGGTCGCGAAGCTGATATCCGTTACTGCGTGGCCTGCAATACCTGCTGGCGCAGTATCATCGATGGACAGGGCCTCGAGTGTGACAATAATCCGCGCGTGGGTAGCCCCGATGAGCATGACTGGCAGCCCATCTCAGTGTCCGACCCAAAGCACATCGTGATTGTCGGGACTGGTGTAGCGGCACTCGAGGCGGCACATACCGCGGCGCGGCGCGGCCATCGTGTTACCGTGGCCGGCGACCACACCAAAGTCGGCGGGAAGACATTGCTACACGCCAGCCTGCCCGGTGGCGAAAATCTCTCCAGTGTCTATGACTACCAATATCTTATGGCTAACCGATATGAGGTTGAGTTCGCCCTGGGACGGAAGGCCTCCGCCGACGATATAGTGAGCCTGCAACCCGATGTTGTGCTTCTTGCAACCGGCTCTCGAGCGGGGCAACCCCATTGGCTCGATGATGATTGGGCAGCGTCGGGGCTTATCCCGAGCCTGCGTGAGATTGCCACCGATCTCCTCGAGCGCAGTGACACAACGGAAGGGCGTTGTGTCCTTGTCGATCAAGACCACACTGAAATGACCTATGCGGTGGCCGAACTGCTGGCACGGCGATTTACGAAAGTCACTATCATGACCAGTCGTGAGCGCCTCGGTCACGACATGTCACTGATCAACCGTCAGGGGAGTTATCAGCGTTTACACGACCTTGGCATCGAGATCCTATGCAATGTAGAGCCTGTCGACCTAGATGCGCTCGAGAACGCTCAGCTCGGCATTCGCAACGTCTATAGCGGCGCGCTGAGCCACATTGATGACGTTGTTGCGGTAACACATGCCAGCAGTCGCATACCCAATGATGAGTTATTAGCACCGCTACAGGCGCATGGACTGGATGTCAGAACGATTGGTGATAGCCGTGCACCCCGGTCGCTACTCGCAACCACCCGGGAGGCCTATCAAGTCGCTAATCAGGTCTGATCGTTACGATCCGAGAATAACATCACCGATGCCGGCTCGGCCTGTTGAAGCAGCAAAGCCCGTTTACGCAGGAATCGAGTGAGACCGGCGGGCCCCATACGCGAACCACCCATACCCGATAGCTGAAAGCTATTCTTTTCAACGTCATTGACGATACCGGTTAGCGATGCGTCGTTAACACTCACCGCACCGACACTGAGCTGACCTCCGATACGCTTAGCCTCCTCGATATCCTGAGAGAATACAGCACCCGACAAGCCAAACTTCGAATCGTTGGCCAACGCAACGGCCTCCTCTGACGTATCGCAACACACCACTGGAATCACAGGACCAAACGTTTCCTCGCGCATGATGGTCATGTCGTGGGTGACATCAACTATCAAGGTCGGTGGATACCAGTTACCACCCTGGCTGTGGATCTGACCCCCTCGCAAGACACGAGCGCCTTTCGCCAGCGCATCATCGACATGACTTTGAATCGTGTCGGCCTGAGGTGGAAAAATCAGTGGCGCAATATCACCGCTGCCATCGTCAGCGGTGGTCAGAATCAGCTCGTCGAGCTGGTGTGTGAGCTCCTCAACAAGCTGGTCATACACGGCTTTGTGGCAGTAAATGCGCTCCAGCGACTGACAGGCCTGACCCGTCATACCAATGCCGCTGCGAATAATCGCTCGTGCGGCCAGCGGAATATCAGCGCTAGGCATGACGATCGCAGGATCTTTACCACCCAACTCCAAAAAGGCTGGAATAAATCGTTGGGCGGCGTGTAGCGCTACTTTTTGGCCCGTTGCGACGCTGCCGGTAAAGCACACCGCATCGACCTGATCGATCATTGCTCTGCCAGTGTCAGCGTCACCCGTGACAATGGTGAAAACCACATCGAGCTCAGGCACCTTCGAGATCGCTCTCGCCAAGGGTTCTGCAAACCGAGGCGTCACCTCGGAGGGTTTCAGAATCACGGCACAGCCTGCCGCGAGCGCCGCTACGCTGTCGATCAGCGCCAATAACAAAGGCACGTTCCAAGGGCTGATTACCGCCACCGAGCGATAGGGAATTAACAAGTGCTGATAGGACACCGTGGGTACTTGCGCAGACTGACCATGACTGGCCAGCGTTTCAAACATACTCTCGATGCGATCGGCCCAATGCCGAACCAGATCAATCGATTTGAACACCTCGAACTGCGCAAATGTTCTGCGACCCGTGTCAACAGCAAGTTGCTCTGAGAGACTATCGGATTCGGAAGCGAGCGCATTGGCAAACTGATAAAGCACAGCCGCTCTACCTTTGGCACCGAGGTCCTGCCAGGCGATCTGATGTACTTTTAAGTCGTCGACTCGAGCGGACACCTCGTCTGCCGATAGACAAGCTACGTGATAATCAACGTCGCCGGTGCGTGGATTCCGAACCGCGATTGAGCGCAAAGATTCATCCGTCATAACTGCCACCTACTCGGCTATTTCGGGGCCCAGCCTAAAGGCAAGCCTGCATCCGACAAAAACCCAAACCACTCCTCATTACTCAACAATTCGGCCACCTCTTTACGCACTGAAATCAGGCGATCTATATCGATACCCGTGTCATAGCCCATGGACTCCAGGAGGAACACCAGATCTTCAGTGACGATATTACCGCTGGCGCCAGGTGCGAATGGACAGCCTCCCAGGCCACCCAGCGAACTATCAATCGTCGTTATCCCAAGCTCAACCGCCTTCAACACGTTTGCCAGTCCTTGGCCTCGGGTATTGTGCAAATGCACCCCGGTCAGACGATCGCTGCCACAGGTCTTCCAGATGCCGGTGACCAAGCGCTCGAGTTGTACCGGATTACCCATGCCAGTAGTGTCGGATAACCCGACCTCGGCTACACCTAAGTCGAGCACAATACGCGCGAGGTTGACCACCTTGGCCTCATCGATCTGTCCCTCGATCGTGCAGCCAAAGGCTGTCGACAAGCCCACCTCAAACTGAGGTCGAACCGACGCCTCCACCGACTCGACCAATCGCAAACAGGCAGCGATCTCCTCGATCATCGCGGCGTGGTCGCGTCTAACATTCTTAATGCTGTGGGTCTCACTCACCGACAGTGGAATCGAAATCTTATCGGCGCCTGCCTCGATAGCGGCCTCACAACCTCGAAGATTCGGGATCAATACGGCGACCGTCAAATCGTTGAGATGGGATACGCCCTTTACCACCTCGGCGGTATCTGCCATCTGCGGTAACAGCTTTGGCGATACAAACGAGCCCACCTCGATCTCTCGAACACCCGCGGCATGTTCGAGCTCAATCCACCGGACCTTATGGTCGGTTGGCATGATGGTGCTGACGCTTTGAAGGCCATCTCGCGGCCCGACTTCACTAATGCAAACTTGTCTCACTACTAATCGTTCTCACTTTCCTAGTCGGTCAAAGTCACAATGACCTTACCGGTATTGTCACCCCGCATTAGGCGGCAAAACGCTTCGGGTGCCGAAGCTAGTCCCCGATGCACCTCCTCATTACCCACAATTTTTCCCTGCTCTACCAGCGGTGTAAATTCCCGCTCAAAGCTACTGCGCTCATGTTCAAAATCGTAAACTACTAGCCCCTTGACGATCGCTCGCTTGAAAATCCACAAGCCTGGTGGAGGACCCAGAGTTTTTACCTGGCCGCTGTAATCGCCAATCAAACCGCACAAAATAACCCGCCCACCAATTGCCAATTGTTGGCTCACTTGGGTCAATAAGGGATCACCCACCAGATCGAAGTACACGGAAACACCATCGGGTGCCAGCTCCGCAAGCGCCGCATCGACGTCATCTTCTTTACGATCGATGCAGTGGTCGTAGCGCAAATGGTCGAGTGCAATTCGCCGCTTTACCTCGCCCGACGTGATGGCAATGGTTCGAGCACCTGATAAGCGCGCAAGCTGCGCCGCCATCGCACCAACGCCCCCCACCGCGGCAGGAATTACAACCGTATCACCGGCGGTCACTTCAGCGAGCCGATGCATCCCTGCAAAGGCAGTGAGTCCCGGCATACCCAATGTAGAGAGAACAAGCGATGACTGCGTGAGGCCCTCAGGTAACCGTGCTAGCTCCGAGGGGTCGTGGCTGCTGTAGGTCTGCCAGCCACCCGGCGCTCGAACCCGGGTGCCGACAGGCCACTCTGGATGATCGCTTTCCGTAATGATGGAGACGGTTTCACCGGGAACCAATTCACCCGGAACAATGCCATGCCCCATGTGGTTTCCTGCGAGCACGGAGCGAATGTAGGGGTCGAGTGAAATAGTCTCGGTCTGGCAGCGCACTTGATTGTCTGAGAGCGGTGCCAATGACACCTCATCTGACTGAAAGTCATCAGGCGTAGGCAAGCCGCTCGGGGTTGAGCGAAGCAGTATGCGTTGATTAGTCGTCATGTTTGTCGAATTGCCTCATAGACGCCAAATGCCTTATTGACATAACATAATATCAAATATGGAAGAGCGGTACGACGATGCGTAAACCTGCCGAAGAGCAGTCACGTGGGGGCCCCCTAACCGGGCTAAAGGTTATTGAGTTTACCCATATGGTAATGGGCCCGACCGTTGGCGCCATTCTCGCGGGTCTCGGTGCCGATGTCACCAAAGTTGAGCCTATGGGCGGTGATAAGACCCGCAAGCTCAGAGGCTCGGGCGCCGGCTACTTCGCAATGTTCAATCGCAACAAACGGTCATTGCAAATCGATCTTAAAAATCCCGAAGGGCTAGGCATTGCCAAGCAACTCATCAATGGCGCCGACATCGTCGTTGAGAATTTTCGTCAGGGCACCATGGCAAAGCTGGGCTTGGACTTCGACAACCTACATCGAGCGAACCCAAGGCTCATCTATTGCTCGCTCAAAGGGTTTTTATCAGGCCCTT
>Ga0181574_10000137_pt1:57500-65071 | contig 65071 bp, 68 predicted proteins | sample 101ome_24_FD_145600 | JGI IMG/M metagenome (GOLD analysis project Ga0181574, IMG submission 145600) | Coastal salt marsh microbial communities from the Groves Creek Marsh, Skidaway Island, Georgia - 101410AT metaG (spades assembly) | ecosystem: Environmental > Aquatic > Marine >... | reverse complement strand
ATATGATATAATTAATTTAGTTAACTATATTTAAACGGGATATAGCTCAGTTTGGTAGAGTACCTGCTTTGGGAGCAGGGTGCCGTAGGTTCAAATCCTACTATCCCGACTTGTAATGAAAAATTAACAAAAAGTTTAAAATGTATAAATTTTTTTTAAGTTTCTTTTAGCGAAAAGCTAAAAATCATGTATAATATAGAATGAAAACTTGTATTTAAAAAATATTTACTATTTTTTATTTCTTATAAGAGTTTCATCGATTTCTGTCTCCCAAAAGGAGAAAATTAATGGCAATAAGCTCAACAGAGCGTCGTTCAAAAAACGTACAAGTTTTAGTTGAAAAAGACGCTGTCGAAACTAGTTTCGCAAAATGGGCCCAACCAGGACATTTTTCGAGAACTTTAGCTAAAGGTCCAAAAACTACTACATGGATTTGGAACTTACATGCAGATGCGCATGATTTTGATACTCAAACAAGTTCTTTAGAAGAAGTTTCTCGTAAAATTTTTAGTGCACATTTTGGTCAATTAGCAATTATCTTTTTATGGATCAGTGGGATGCATTTCCACGGTGCATATTTTTCTAACTATTCAGCTTGGTTAACTGATCCGATTAGTATTAAACAAAGTTCACAAGTTGTTTGGCCAATCGTAGGTCAAGAAATCTTAAACGCCGATGTTGGTGGAAATTTCCAAGGTATTCAAACAACATCAGGCTGGTTCCAAATGTGGAGAGCAGAAGGAATTACTAGTGAAGTAGAACTATACTGGACAGCAATTGGTGGTTTAGCTATGTCAGCTATTATGTTATTTGCAGGTTGGTTCCACTATCATAAAGCTGCTCCAAAATTAGAATGGTTCCAAAACGCAGAATCAATGATGAACCATCACTTAGCTGGGTTATTAGGTTTAGGATGTTTATCATGGTCTGGTCACCAAATTCATATAGCATTACCAATTAATAAGTTATTAGATGCAGGTGTTTCACCACAAGAAATTCCTTTACCCCATGAATTCTTAATTAATCGAGATTTAATGGCACAATTGTACCCAAGCTTTAGTAAAGGATTAACACCATTTTTTGGTGGTAATTGGGGTGAATATTCAGACTTTTTAACATTTAAAGGTGGTTTAAACCCTGTAACAGGTGGTCTATGGTTAAGTGATATTGCACATCACCATTTAGCATTAGCAGTTTTATTTATAATTGCTGGGCATATGTACCGTACAAATTGGGGTATTGGTCACAATATGAAAGAAATTTTAGAAGCTCATAAAGGTCCATTTACAGGTGAAGGCCATAAAGGACTATATGAAATTTTAACAACTTCATGGCATGCACAATTAGCTATTAATTTAGCGATGATGGGTTCTTTAAGTATTATTGTAGCACATCATATGTATGCGATGCCTCCATATCCATATTTAGCAACTGATTATGCTACACAATTATCATTATTTACACATCATATGTGGATAGGTGGTTTCTGTGTTGTTGGTGGTGCTGCTCATGGTGCGATTTTCATGGTTCGTGATTATACACCAGCAAATAATTATAATAATTTGTTAGACCGTGTTTTACGACATAGAGATGCAATTATTTCTCATTTAAATTGGGTTTGTATTTTCTTAGGTTGTCATGCTTTTGGATTCTATATCCATAACGATACAATGCGAGCATTAGGTCGACCTCAAGATATGTTCTCAGATAAAGCTATTCAATTACAACCAATTTTTGCTCAATGGATTCAAAATATTCATCTATTGGCACCAGGAACAACAGCACCAAATGCTTTAGCAACAACAAGTTATGCTTTTGGTGGTGATGCTATTGAGGTTGGTGGTAAAATCGCAATGATGCCTATTAAATTAGGTACAGCTGATTTCATGGTACATCATATCCATGCATTTACGATTCATGTAACAGTTTTAATTTTATTAAAAGGTGTATTATATGCTCGTAGTTCTAAATTAATTCCTGATAAAGCTAATTTAGGATTCCGCTTCCCTTGTGATGGACCGGGACGTGGTGGTACATGTCAAAGTTCTAGTTGGGATCATGTATTTTTAGGATTATTCTGGATGTATAATTCAATCTCAGTTGTAATTTTCCATTTCAGTTGGAAAATGCAATCAGATGTTTGGGGTACAATTACACCAGATGGTACAATTTCACATATTACAGGTGGAAATTTTGCTCAAAGTTCAATCACAATTAATGGATGGCTACGTGATTTCTTATGGTCACAAGCTTCTCAAGTAATTCAGTCATATGGTTCTGCATCGTCAGCATATGGTTTAATTTTCTTAGGTGCTCACTTTATTTGGGCTTTTAGTTTAATGTTCTTATTTAGTGGACGTGGTTACTGGCAAGAATTAATTGAATCAATTGTTTGGGCACACAATAAATTAAACTTTGCTCCTACAATTCAACCAAGAGCCTTAAGTATTACTCAAGGGCGAGCTGTTGGGTTAGCACATTATTTATTAGGTGGTATTGGAACAACTTGGGCATTCTTCTTAGCTCGCTCAATTTCAATTACTTAATTTATAAAATGTTTTATAACAAATTTATATATGTAAACATATATAATTTTGTAAAAACATTTTAAGTTCAATTTTATTTACAATCATAAATTTTATAAAAAGGTATCTAACAATTATGGCAACTAAATTTCCAAAGTTTAGCCAAGCCCTTGCACAAGATCCAGCAACTAGAAGAATTTGGTATGGTATAGCAACAGCGCATGATTTAGAAGCGCATGATGGTATGACTGAAGAAAACTTATACCAAAAAATCTTTGCGTCGCATTTCGGGCATCTTGCAATTATTTTCCTTTGGACTTCAGGTAACTTATTCCATGTTGCATGGCAAGGTAATTTTGAAAAATGGGTTTCAAATCCATTAAAAGTAAGACCAATTGCACATTCAATTTGGGATCCACATTTTGGTGAATCAGCATTAAAAGCCTTCAGTAAAGGAAATTCATATCCGGTAAATATTACATTTGCTGGTTTATACCAATGGTGGTATACAATTGGTTTTAGAACAAATCAAGAATTATATAAAGGTTCAATTGGCCTATTATTACTAGCAAGCGTTTTATTAATCGCGGGTTGGTTACATTTACAGCCAAAATTCCGACCTAGTTTATCGTGGTTTAAAAACAACGAATCACGTTTAAACCATCATTTATCAGGCTTATTAGGATTTAGTTCACTAGCTTGGACTGGTCATATTGTACACGTAGCTATTCCAGCTTCTCGTGGGGTTCATGTTGGCTGGGATAATTTTTTAACAACTCCTCCACATCCAGCAGGGTTAACACCATTCTTTACTGGTAATTGGACTGTATATGCTGAAAATCCAGATACTCCAACACATGCATTTAATACATCTGACGGAGCAGGTACTGCAATTTTAACATTTTTAGGTGGTTTCCACCCACAAACTCAATCTTTATGGTTAAGTGATATTGCACACCATCATTTAGCGATTGCAGTTGTATTTATCGTAGCAGGTCATATGTACCGTACAAATTTTGGAATCGGCCATAACATGAAAGAAATTCTAGATGCTCACCGCCCACCGGGAGGACGTTTAGGAGCAGGACATGTTGGCTTATTTGAAACAATTACGAATTCATTACATATGCAACTAGGGTTAGCCTTAGCTTGTTTAGGTGTTGCAACATCGTTAACAGCACAACATATGTATGCATTAACACCTTATGCATATTTATCAAAAGACTTTACAACAGAAGCAGCTTTATATACACATCATCAATATATTGCTGGATTCTTAATGGTTGGTGCTTTTGCTCACGGTGCTATTTTCTTTGTTCGTGATTACGATCCAGAATTAAACAAAAACAATGTGTTAGCTCGTATGTTAGAACATAAAGAAGCGATAATTTCACATTTAAGTTGGGCATCTTTATTCTTAGGTTTCCATACCCTAGGCTTATACATTCACAATGATACTGTTGTTGCATTTGGACAACCTGAAAAACAAATTTTATTTGAACCATTATTTGCAGAATATATTCAAGCTGCATCTGGAAAAGCTGTTTATCAATTTAACGTATTATTAGCATCATCAACTAGTCCAGCCACAGCCGCAGGTAATCAAGTTTGGTTACCGGGTTGGTTAGAAGCTATTAATAATCCAAAAAATGATTTATTTTTAAAAATTGGACCAGGTGATTTTTTAGTACACCATGCAATTGCTTTAGGTTTACATGTAACGGCTTTAATTCTTGTAAAAGGTGCTTTAGATGCACGTGGTTCTAAATTAATGCCAGATAAAAAAGATTTTGGTTATAGTTTCCCATGTGATGGACCTGGACGAGGTGGTACTTGTGACATTTCAGCGTGGGATGCGTTTTATTTAGCTATGTTCTGGATGTTAAATACAATTGGTTGGGTTACATTCTATTGGCATTGGAAACATATGACAATTTGGGGTGGAAATCCTGGTCAATTTGATGAATCATCAAATTACATTATGGGATGGTTACGTGATTATTTATGGTTAAATTCATCTCCATTAATTAATGGTTATAACCCATTTGGTATGAATAATTTATCTGTATGGTCATGGATGTTCTTATTTGGACATTTAATTTGGGCTACTGGATTTATGTTCTTAATTTCTTGGCGTGGTTACTGGCAAGAATTAATTGAAACATTAGTTTGGGCCCATGAACGTACTCCATTAGCAAATTTAATTCGTTGGAGAGATAAACCAGTAGCTTTATCAATTGTTCAAGCTCGTTTAGTTGGTTTAGTACATTTCTCAGTAGGTTATATTTTAACTTACGCAGCATTTGTTATTGCTTCAACTTCTGGAAAATTTGCATAATAAAATGTAGAAAGAAAAATAGGTTAAATTTTACCATACTTTGAATTAAAAAATTCTTTTTATTTAATTCAAAGTATGATAGTATAATATATGATAGTTAAGCAAAAATAGAAATTTTAAAAATTTTGCTTTCCAGTTATTTAAAATTAAGGAATCAAATGGCTACTTACAAAGTAACATTAATTAGTGAAGAACATGATATCAATTCAACAATTGATTGTAATGATGATGTATTTGTTTTAGATGCAGCAGAAGAAGCAGGAATTGATTTACCTTATTCATGTCGTGCTGGTGCTTGTTCTACATGTGCTGGTAAAGTAACAGCGGGTTCAATTGACCAATCTGAACAAACATTTTTAGATGATGCTCAGCAAGAAGCTGGTTTTGTATTAACATGTATTGCATATCCAAAATCAGATTGTACTATTCTAGTGCATCAAGAAGATGAATTATATTAAGAATTTAACTTAAGAATACAAACATTAATTTTTATTTGTTTGTATTCTTTCTTAAATAGAAAAAAATACGTTTTAAACATCTGAATAAAAAAATATTATTCCCTTCTATAATTTTATATATATATTTTGAGAATATTAAAAAAAATAAATAAAAAATATTATTACTTATATTCTCTATAAATAACGAATATTTAAAGAAATATTCGTTATTTATAGTTTTATTTTGACTTCATCAAGTTCCAAATACTTTTAATTTGTTATAGATCGACAATCTAATGTCACAAGAACCTTACTCATTCTCGTAATCAAATGTCAGAACCTTGTTAACTATCTATGTGGCTATTGTTAATCTGTACTAAATTTGCAAATGTAGAAGGATCTAAAATTGCTAGTTGAGCTAACATTTTTCTATTTAACATAATTTTATTTCTTTTAAGAGAATTTGTTAAAAGACTATATCTATATGTTGAAAATTGATCTGAAGACTTATTAGTAATAGCTGACGGCAACGCTCGAGCAGCTATATTTATGCGAGTGATCCATAATTTTCGAAAGAAACGTTTCTTTTGTTTTCGACCAACATAAGAATAACGTAACGCTTTCATTACTTGTTGATTTGCTATTCGAAAAAGACGAGAGTGAGTACCTCGATAACCTTTAGCAAGTTGTAAAATTTTTTTCCGACGTTTTCGGGCAACATTTCCTCGTTTAACTCTTACCATTGTTTATTTTTAATAAGGTAACATTAATTTAATAGGTTTACTATCACTCAAAGTTACACAAATCCTTTGTGATAGTTTTCGTTTCTGAACATTTGATTTTTTCATTAAAAGATGGCCTTTATAGGCGTGGCGACGTAAAAATTTATTTGCACCTGTTTTTTTATAACGTTTAAAAGCAGCTTTTCGAGTTTTTAATTTAGGCATAAAATTTTAATTTTTATTAGAAGCATAGAAATCTCTAGAGTAAGATTTTGACTCTAGAGGATGTGAATAAAGTAGTTGAGTATATTGTTGAATATCAATAGCCGGAATAGATGGCCAATTTATTGGGCAAGCTTGTCCTGGGTTCTTTTTCACATATTGAATTGATTCAATAATACGAAGTAATTCATTTACACTTCTACTACATAATAAATTGTTAACAGTATAATATTGAATTATTCCCTCTTTGTCAATAATAAAAACCCCAGGTAAACTTAATCCTTCTTCAGTTAAAAGTTTATAATCTTTTGTTATCTTTTGACTTAAATCAGAAACTAAGGGGTACTTTAAATTCGCTAAACCTCCTTCTTTTCGGCTTACCAATAAAGATTGGAGATGCGAAAATGGACTATCAATTGAAACAGCTAGAATTTGTGTTGATAATTTTCGAAAATCAGTAATATGATCACTTAATGTAAGTAATTCAATAGGTGATACAGGTGTAAAATTCGCTGGATAAAAAATCAACAGTACATACTTTTTGCCTAAATAATCTGAAAGCCGAATTCGCCCTAATTTTTTTTTAAAAACTCCAACGGTTATAAAATTAGGAGCTCTTTTTCCAATTTGCGGAAAAGTGGCCATTTTGAAATAATTATACCAAATTTTTTATTTACAAAATATTAACATAAAGAATGAAATAAAGCAAATTTTGAAATAATTTTCGAAATTTCATTCTTTGTAATTTTATTTTCTTTGATTTACATATATAACCAATTAGATTAATTTTAACTCATTAAAAGTAAAATTATTGGTATTTGTTCCAGCATAATTTACACTTTCAAATCGAACTACTACAGGATATCGTATACCACTCTCATCAACTGTTGCTACTGTTCCAATTTGATTAAACCAATATGATTCTTTTCGAAGAATTCTTACTTTTGAACCACGTTTTATACCTTCTTGATTTGTCATATTTTATTTTTTATTGTTTATTAAACTCTAATATGATTATAATCATATTAGAGTTTAAAAAACAATAAAAAATAAAAAAAAAATAATATTAAACAAATACAAATACTCTTAAATAAAAACTAAGTAATTATAAAAAATTTAGGCCCAGTAGGAATCGAACCTACATTAGAAACTTAGAAGGTTCCTGTCCTGATCCGTTAGACGATAGGCCCAAATAAACACAATGGGTAATACAGGATTTGAACCTGTGACCTTCTGCTTGTAAGGCAGACACTCTACCGCTGAGTTAATTACCCATTCTTATGAATAAATCTATATTCGTAATATACTTTAACAAATATCATATTTT
>Ga0181574_10000137_pt1:47500-50000 | contig 65071 bp, 68 predicted proteins | sample 101ome_24_FD_145600 | JGI IMG/M metagenome (GOLD analysis project Ga0181574, IMG submission 145600) | Coastal salt marsh microbial communities from the Groves Creek Marsh, Skidaway Island, Georgia - 101410AT metaG (spades assembly) | ecosystem: Environmental > Aquatic > Marine >... | reverse complement strand
TTCTAATGTCAAAATACTCTTACCATTAAATAAGATTTCTCCACTCACAACTTGATATGCTGGATGGCCAGCAATAATTTTTGAGAACGTACTTTTACCAGAACCATTTGGTCCCATTATTGCATGAATTTCTCCACGATTTATAGTTAAATTTAAATTTTTTAAAATTTCACTATTATTAATACAAGCTTTTAAATTTTTAATTTCTAAAATAGGCGAATTTAAATTCATTATCCAACACTTCCTTCTAATTTCAAACTTAATAAACGATCTGCTTCTGCAGCAAACTCTAAAGGTAATTCTGTAAAAACTTCTCGACAAAATCCACTAATCATAAGTTCAACACCTTTTTCTATAGCAATCCCACGTTGTAAAAAATAAAATATTTGCTCTTCACCAATTTTGGAAGTTGAAGCTTCATGTTCAATTTTTGTTCTTGAATTTTGAACAGAAATAAAGGGGAATGTATTAGCATTTGACATGTTGCCAATTAATAGTGAATCACATTGAGAATAATTTCGAGCGCCAATTGCTTTTTTATTCACACTAACAAATCCACGATATGTATTTTTGGAATTACCTGCTGAAATGCCTTTAGAAACAATACGGCTACGGGTATTCTTTCCAATATGAATCATTTTTGTTCCTGTATCTGCCTGTTGATAATTATTTGTTAAAGCGACTGAGTAAAATTCTCCTTGTGCATTTTCGCCAACTAAAAGACAACTTGGATATTTCCAAGTTATTGAGGACCCTGTTTCCACTTGAGTCCAAGAAATTTTAGAAGAATCACCAACACATAACCCTCGTTTAGTTACAAAATTAAAAACACCACCTTGACCTTTAGCATCTCCTGAATACCAATTTTGAACAGTGGAGTATTTTATAGTTGCATTATTTAAGGCAATTAATTCTACAATTGCAGCATGTAATTGATTATTATCATACTGCGGAGCTGTACAGCCTTCTAAGTAGCTAACTTCACTATTTTCTTCAACAATAATTAATGTCCGTTCAAACTGGCCTGATTTTTGATCATTAATACGAAAATACGTTGAAAGATCTAAAGGACAAATGACATTCTTTGGAATATAACAAAATGATCCATCTGTAAAAACAGCTGAATTCAAGGCTGAAAAATAGTTATCTCCAATTGGAACAACTGTTCCCAAATATTTATCAATAACTTTTGTATAATCATGAATCGCTTCTGAAATGGATGAAAAAACAACTCCGTATTCAGCTAATTCATCTTTGAATGTTGTACCAATGGAAACACTATCAAAGACAGCATCAACAGCCACATTTGTTAATCGTTTTTGTTCGGTTAATGAAATTCCTAATTTATTAAATGTTTCTAATAATTCAGGATCAACTTCATTAAGACTATTCAATTTTTTTTTAACTTTTGGGGCAGAATAATAAATAATATCTTGATAGTCAATTTCTTCAAATTTTAACTGTGCCCATTGTGGACAATTCATTTCTTTCCATTTTTTATAAGCTTTTAAGCGAAATTTTAATAAAAACTTTGGTTCACGTTTTTTCTTAGATAATAGATAAATAACATTTTCATTTAGACCTTTCTCAATAATATCTTTTTCAATTGTTGTTGAAAAACCATATTTATAAGGTTGATTTACTAATTTGGTTATATTATTATTTAAAATTTTATTTGACTGATTCATAGGTTAATTGAAGGAACTAATTTTATTATCTAGATTACTTCTATAATTCATATTATAAGTAAATTAGTAGTGAATTTAAACAAATAATAATTTTTAATTAATTTAATTAATATATTAATAAAAGTTATTAATATATTAATTAAATTAATTAAAAATTAAAAATAAAATTATGTTATAATTAACAATAAGGTTATTCCTAAAAATTTAGAGAATTCAACTGATAAGAACCAATTTATATTTTATTAATTGGTTAAATCTATTATATATTGCCTTTTTACTTTAAGGAGAAATAAATGTCTCAATCTGTATCAGAACGGACTCGAATTAAAAGTGACCGTTACGAATCTGGTGTAATTCCATACGCTAAAATGGGTTACTGGGATGCTGCGTACACAGTAAAAGATACTGATGTTCTAGCATTATTCCGTATCACTCCACAACCAGGTGTAGATCCTGTAGAAGCTGCTGCTGCTGTAGCTGGTGAATCTTCTACTGCTACTTGGACTGTTGTATGGACAGATTTATTAACAGCTTGTGAGCGTTACCGTGCTAAAGCTTACCGTGTAGATCCAGTACCTAATGCAACAGATCAATACTTTGCATTTATCGCATATGAATGTGATTTATTTGAAGAAGCTTCTTTATCAAATTTAACAGCGTCTATCATTGGTAACGTTTTTGGATTTAAAGCAGTAGCTGCTTTACGTTTAGAAGATATGCGTATTCCTCATTCATATTTAAAAACATTCCAAGGTCCTGCTACAGGTATTGTTGTAGAACGTGAGCGTTTAAATAAATATGGTACTCCATTA